>Ga0190310_1000008_pt1 | contig 110293 bp, 135 predicted proteins | sample 48700778_MG_FD_165059 | JGI IMG/M metagenome (GOLD analysis project Ga0190310, IMG submission 165059) | Hydrothermal vent sediment bacterial communities from Southern Trench, Guaymas Basin, Mexico - 4870-07-7-8_MG | ecosystem: Environmental > Aquatic > Marine > Hydrothermal vents > Sediment ... | reverse complement strand
TAAAACTAACTGGTGCTTATTTCCGAGAGTTTAATGTTACATGGGCTGGAAACACCTAATTTCTTCAAGACGTAGTCGCTGTAATTATGGGCTTTAAGTAGGATGCCCGTTTCATAATCATATAATAGAGTGGCGTTTTGACATTGAATGATATAGTATTTTTCGAATATCCTATTCGCTACACTTATAGCTTCACGGCCTAACGTTACATTACATTTGCCGAAGGACTTTTCAAGTTCAAGAAAGTTACCGGTACCTATCCAGTACATCCACAGTTTTCCCGTATTCTCTTCAAGTTCGTAAATCCTGTTGTTTCTGGTATCAACACTTAGTGCGAGAGAGTTCGAGAATTCGCCTAGCATTATGGTGCAGTAAATGTAAACCCTACCTTTTGTAATATTGATTATCCTTACGCTTAATTGACCTACCATTTCTGATGCTTCATTATAGAATGTTGTTAGGGAGTAGGTTAAACATGTTCCTTCACGTAGGATTTCGCGTTTAAGAATTTGCATTTGTTGGTAAGTAAATATAACGTAGGCAACCATGAAGACAAGTACTAGTAGGGAAAGAAGAGTTGATGCTTTCAACCCAACCATTTTCAATCTACTTCCTATGTATGCTATATGTGAATTAAGCTTATGAGTTTTAAGTATGGTTATAGGCTAAGCATGCTATTTCAACAAGGCTAAAGACTTCTGGTTTAAGCTTAACCTACCAATTAATGCGTTTAACAGGCTTAAATTTAAACCTAGTAGTGTACCTACATGGGTAACTTATTTATTCTTTAAATTTTTAGCCAAGTAAGATTTTTTTACCACTTCTTACGTAAGAGTTGAAGCGATACTGATAGTGTATTGGGGCGTAGAAGTGCCATCATGGAAATACTCCATTAAAAACTTAGACCCCGAGAAAACAGCGTTAGCTAGTGGTAGAGATTTGCCTATTTCACTTAAGGAAGCTCGTGAAATATGTAAGACAATTAAGGGTATGATGCTTAAAGAAGCTAAGGAGTTATTAAAGACAGTTATTGAGAAAAAACAGCCAATACCATACCGTAGGTACCACGGTAAAGTAGCTCATCATAGGGGTTTGGAAAGGTGGAAGTGGCCTGCTGGACGATACCCCGTTAAAGCAGCTAAGGAAATACTTAAGGTTTTAGAAAATGCCGAAAACAACGCAGTAGATAAGGGACTCGATACTGATAGGTTAAGGATAATCCATGCTGCAGCTCAGAAAGGACCTGTTATTAAAAAGTATACTCCAAGAGCTTTTGGGAGATCTACTCCTTGGTTTAAGAAGTATACCCATATTGAAATAGCTGTTATGGAGGTTTAAGCTTATGGTTAATATTAAGAAGTTTTTTGTTCAAAAAGGAATAATTAAAACAAAAATCGATGAGTATTTGGCAAGAGAATTCTACAGGGCAGGATATGCTGGCGTAGATATTCTGAAAACACCTTTAGGAACTAGGATTGTAATTTACGCTGAAAGACCAGCTGTAATTATTGGTAGAAGAGGTTCTATGATTAAGCAGTTAGCCCAAATTTTTGAGAAAAAATTCGGACTAGAAAACCCGCAAATAACAGTTACTTCCGTTGAAAACCCGTATCTTTCAGCTAGAATTGTTGCTTTCCGCTTAGCTGTAGCTCTTGAAAGAGGATATCATTTCAGAAGAGCAGCTTTCATTGCCTTAAGAAGGATTATGGAAGCTGGTGCTTTAGGAGCGGAGATAATTATTAGCGGTAAACTTACTAGCGAAAGAGCACGGTATGAAAAATATCGTGCAGGCAAAATCTATAGGACAGGTGAGCAAGCATCAATGATGGTTGAAAGAGCTGTAGCCCATGCACTACTTAAACCGGGCGTTTACGGAATACAGGTTAGGATTGTTAAGCCATTGAGACCCCTAGATTATATAGAAATAAAAACACCTGAAAGACTGCAGCAAGCTCAACAAGTAGAAGGTAAAGGTGCGTAGCCATGTCTCTTAAACCTAGAGACATAAGAGCAATGTCTAAGGAAGAAAGACTGAAGAAATTAGAGGAGCTAAGATTAGAGCTAAGGAGGCTTAGAACACAAGCAGCATTAGGCACATTAGAGAGTCCTGGAAGAATTAAGGCTATAAGAAAGACTATAGCTAGAATATTGACAATAAATAGAGAAGAAGAGCTTAGAGAATTAAGAAGAAAAGGTAGAAAGAGGAAGTGAAAAAGGAAATGAAGCATTCTCCTAGAAACATCATATACCATGAACTTATAGGCTTATACGCTAAAGTGATCGATTCAGCAACCCAAACATACATTGGATTAGAAGGTAAGGTTGTAAATGAGTCATACAATGCGTTAATTATTCAGACAGGGAGGGGTGAAAAGAAAATTTTAAAACATATATCCAAGTTTATGTTTACTCTGCCTAGCGACTTAAAAGTTATAGTTGATGGTTCAAGAATTGTAGGTAGACCTGAAGAAAGACTTAAGAAAATAGTTTCAAGAAAAAGGTGGTAAATGAATGCCTGCAAAAAATATTGGAATACCCGGGGTAAAGCCTCCGGGGAGGGAATGCAATGACCCTAACTGCCCATTTCACGGTACATTATCTGTTAGAGGAATAGTTTTAGAGGGCGTTGTTGTTTCCGATAAGATGGATAAAACGGTTATTGTTGAAAGAGAGTATTTGAGGTTTATTAGGAAATATAGAAGGTATGAGAGACGTAGAAGCAAAATACCGGCCCATAACCCGCCCTGCATAAACGCTAAAAAAGGAGACTTAGTAAAAATAGCTGAGACAAAACCCATATCCAAAACCGTATCATTCGTAGTAGTTCAGGTGATTAAAAGAGGAGTAAGAGGCTAGAAGCAATGGTTAAGAGGATTAGGAAAGCAGGTGGCGGAGAGAAAACACGCAGAGCCATTTCGGCAGGAATACAGGTAGGCACTATGCTTAGAGTAACTGACAACAGCGGTGCTAGGGAAATAATGGTTATTGGAGTTCCAGGCTATAAGTCTCGGCTGAGAAGACTGCCTAAAGCCTCCGTAGGAGACTTAGTTATAGCTTCTGTTAAAAAGGGAACACCTGAGATGAGAAGACAAATAGTTAGAGCAGTTATTGTGAGACAGAGAATGCCCTATAGAAGACCTGATGGTGTTAGGGTAGTTTTCGAAGATAATGCAGCCGTAATAATAACTCCTGAGGGAATACCTAAAGGATCTGAAATAAGAGGGCCTGTAGCCAAGGAAGCTGCTGAAAGATGGCCTAAAATAGCGGAATTAGCAACGATAATAGTTTAAGGTGTGGTAAAATGGGGTTATCAAAATCGAAGCAGCCTAGAAAACAGAGAAAAAGCTTCTTCAACGCACCTCTACATATAAGGCATAAGTTCTTTAACGCTCCTTTATCTGAAGAACTTCAGGCAAAACATGGCATAAAAAGATTGCCCATTAGGAGAGGAGATACCGTTAAGATTGTAAGAGGGGACTGGGGAGGGCATGAAGGCAAAGTTGTCCGAGTAGATTATAAGAAGGTGAGAATATATGTTGAAGGTGTAACAATAAAGAAAGCTGATGGAACTGAAAGGTTTTACCCTATACATCCATCCAAAGTTGTTATAACTAAAGCAGATTTGTCAGACAGGTTTAGAAAGAGAATTGTTGAAAGAAGGAAAGGGATTGAAGAGGTCAGTTAAACATGGGTAAAATGGGTGGTTCAAAACATTTAACAAGACATATAGCACCAGCTTTCTGGCCCATACTTAGGAAAGAATGGCATTGGGTTGTTAAGCCAAGCCCAGGACCTCACCCTATAGAGAGATGCTTACCGCTACTAATAATTGTTAGAGACATATTAGGCTACGCTAAAACAGCTAGGGAAGCAAGAAAAATTATCGCTCAAGGACAAATAAAAGTTGATGGCAGGGTTAGAAGGAATTACAAGTACCCTGTAGGTTTAATGGATGTACTAGAAATAGTTAAAATAAACAAATTCTATAGAGTAATACCTTACCCTGTAAAATATATGGTTCTTCACGAAATAAGCCCTGAAGAAGCAAAGTATAAGCTCGTAAGAATAGAGAATAAAACAACAGTTAAAGGAGGACATATACAGCTAAACCTACATGATGGAAGAAATATTTTGGTTAAAGTTTCAGACCCAACAAACCCTGAGGAAGACGTTTATAAAACATTCGATGTATTGAAAATAAGTATACCAGACCAGCAAATACTTGACCATTATAGGTTCGAATTAGGTTCAATAGCCATAGTAACAGATGGTAGAAACGTAGGTAGAGTTGGGAGAATAGTTGAAATAACTGAAATGTTTAAGAGAAGAAGAAACATCGTAACGTTAGAAGATAAAAATGGAGATAGGTTCCAAACAATACAAGACTACATATTTGTTATAGGGAAGGATAAGCCTGAAACAAGCTTACCTGAGGGTGCATGGTAATGGTAAGCTACGAGAAAAAATGGGCGAAAAACCCTATGTTAAAACCTAGAATAGCCAAGGTAACTGTAAATATCGGCGTAGGTGGTAGTGGAGATAGGTTACAGAAAGCAGCTAAAGTTCTTGAAACGCTTACGAGGCAAAAACCTGTCCCTAGAAAAGCCAGGAGAACTATTAAAGAATTCGGCATTCATAGAGGGGAAAACATAGCCGTAATGGTTACCTTAAGAGGTAAGAAAGCAATAGATTTCCTAAATAAAGCATTAGATGCTGTAGGCAGGAGAATTAAGGCTTCAAGCTTTGACAAATTTGGGAACTTCGCATTAGGTATTAAAGAACACATCTCTATTCCAGGTGTAAAATACGATCCTGAAATAGGTATTTTTGGAATGGATGTTTGTGTAACTATTGAAAGACCTGGATTCCGTGTTATGCGTAGAAGGAGAGCAAGATCACATATTCCCCTAAGACATAGGGTTTCAAAAGAGGAAGCAATAGAATTTATATCTAAGGAGTTTGGTGTAACTATAATTTAAGGCAGGTGTAGAACATGGCAAAGTACAAGTTACCGAAAGTAAGGAAATATGGTAAAGGGTCCAGGGTCTGTGTTAGATGCGGATCTCATGGACCTATAATTAGGCGTTACGGACTATACCTGTGCAGGCAATGCTTCAGAGAAGTAGCCGTTAATATAGGTTTCAGAAAATACAATTAAGGTGGTTTCGCATGGTCATGATGGATACTTTAGCTAATGCACTAGCAACAATAATGAACAATGAAGTTAGGGGTAAGAAAGAAGCCGTAATTATGCCTGCCTCTAAGCTCATAGCTAATGTTCTAAGAGTTTTTCAGAAAGAGGGCTATATTGGCGAATTCGAGTACATAGATGATGGTAGATGGGGAAAAATAAAAGTTCAACTTCTAGGCAGAATAAATAAGTGCGGCGTTATAAAACCCCGCATTTCAGTTAGGTATCATGAACTTCTCAAAATGCCTGAATGGCTTAGAAAATATCTTCCTTCAAGAGATATAGGAGTTATCGTATTGTCTACTTCTCAAGGAGTTATGTCTCACAGGGAAGCAATAACTAAGAAAATTGGAGGAATAGTTTTAGCTTACATTTACTAGTAACACCGTTTAAAGGTGCTTTAACGATGTCTAAAATACTACATTATGCTGAAGAGGTAGAGGTTCCTGATAATGTAGATGTAAAAATACAAGGTATGAGAGTTAAGGTTAAAGGTCCTAAGGGAGAGCTTATAAAAGACTTCTCACATATACGACAGGTGCTTTTGAGAAAAGAGAATAAGAAAATAGTTGTTGAAACATATTTTGCTAATAGAAAAGTTAAAGCATGTATAGGAACGATAGCTTCTCACATTAGAAACATGATTACAGGTGTAACTAAGGGCTACAGGTATAAGCTTAAAATAGTTTATTCACACTTCCCAATTTCAGTTAAAGTCCAGGGAAAAAGAATTATTATTGAAAACTTCCTAGGTGAAAAAGCTCCAAGAATAACAAAAATCTACGGGGATGACGTAACCGTTAGGGTTGAAGGCGATGACGTAATTGTTGAAGGTATAGATATCGAGCATGTAGGGCAAACAGCAGCAAATATTGAGAGAGCAGCTAGGGTTAAAGAATATGATCCAAGAGTTTTCATGGATGGAATATATATTTACGAAAAAGGAGTAATGGAGGAGGAGTAGCATGAGTGAAAGTGAGTTTAAGAGACTATTGAAACTGAGAAACTTAATGAATAGGAAGAGGCCTAGGTTCTTAAGGCATTTATGGTGGAAATTTGCAAAATTCGATGAAGTATGGAGGAAGCCTAGGGGAATAGATAATAAGATGAGGCAAAAGCTTAAAGGATATCCTCCCGTGGTTTCCATAGGCTATCGTGGACCAAAACTTGCGAGAGGACTTCATCCAACAGGTAGAAGAATAGTCATAGTGCATAACGTTAAAGAACTAGAAAAAGTTGATAAGGAGAAAGACATAGTATACATAGCCTCAACTGTAGGTAAAAGAAAAAGAGCGGAAATACTTGGGAAAGCTAAACAACTCGGAGTAAAGGTGGCTAACCCGTAGGTGGTAGGAAATGGACTTAAGCTTACAGAAAAGGTTAGCAGCAGAGATCCTAGGCGTAGGCGAAAGTAGAGTATGGATTGACCCTGAAGCTTATGACAGAGTAGAAGCGGCAATAACTAAGGAGGATATTAGGAAGCTCATTAAAGATGGGATAATAAGAGCTAAACCCGAACATTCCAATAGCAGAGCTAGATGGAGAATAAGGCATGTAAAGAGGAAGAAAGGTAGAAGAAGAGGTCCTGGCCATAGGAAGGGCGGTAAGTACTCTAAGGTTTCTAGAAAGGAACAGTGGATGATGAAAGTTAGGGCTCTAAGGAAGGAGCTTAAGAAGTTTAAGGAGAGAGAAATAATAACATCGAAAGAATACAGGAAAATGTACAGGCTAATTAAGGGTGGAGTTTTCGACTCTGTTGCTCAACTTAGAAACTACATTAAGGAATTAGTGGAGGAAAGGATGTGAATTAAGTATGGCTAGGGGGCCAAGGTATAAGGTAAAGTATAGGAGAAGAAGAGAAGGAAAAACAAACTACTATAAGCGCTACCGTATGGTCTTATCTAAGAAGCTAAGATTAGTAGCTAGAAAAACTCTGAGATACATTATAGCTCAAATAGTAAAGTTTGCCCCACAAGGAGATATGGTGTTAACTTCTGCTCACAGCATAGAATTGAGGAAACTTTACGGGTGGAAAGCTTCTACAGATAACACTCCTGCAGCATATCTAACAGGGTTACTAGCTGGTTTAAGAGCTAGAGAAAAAGGTGTAGCAGAAGTAATACTCGACATAGGATTACATAGAGCAATAAAAGGTGCTAGAGTTTTCGCGGTGCTTAAGGGGGCTTTGGATGCAGGTTTAAAAATTCCTCATAGTCCTGAAATACTTCCATCAGAGGATCGTATTAGAGGAGAACATATAGCTAAGTGGGCTAAAACCTTACGTGAAGAAAACCCTGAATTCTATGCTAAACACTTCTCACAATATTTGAAAAACAATTTGTCTCCTGAAGAGCTACCTAAACATTTTGAGGAGGTAAAGCTTAAAATCTTAGAAGACTATTCCCATGTTTTAAAAGGTGAAAAATCTAGTTAAACGTGGTAAACTATGAGCACAAGCTCCCTACCTTCAATTGAAGAATGGCAGCCTAGAACTAAAGTAGGTAGAATGGTTAAGGAAGGTAAAATAGTTTCACTGGATGAAGTATTTGAATCAAATCTTAGAATAACGGAGCCAGAAATAGTAGATTACCTTATGCCCGATTTAAAACATGAAGTAATAGACATAGGTATTGTTCAAAAACAAACAGATGCGGGAGAAATAACAAGGTTTAAAGCAATAGTCGTTATAGGGAATATGGACGGCTATGTAGGTATTGGTGCAGGAAAAGCTAGACAACTTCGCTTCGCAATACAGAAAGCAATCCAAGATGCTAAACTAAAAATAATCCCTGTTAAAAGAGGCTGCGGAAGCTGGGAATGCCGTTGTGGAGAACCACATTCCCTACCCTTTACAGTTAGAGGAAAAAGTGGAAGCGTCGAAGTTATACTTAAACCTGCACCTAAAGGCACAGGACTAGTTATAGGTGATATAGGTAAGAAGGTTTTGAAATATGCTGGTATAAAAGACATTTGGTCACGTACACGCGGGGAAACAAGAACATCATATAACTTCGCTATGGCAGTTTATAATGCATTAAAAATGACTTATAAAATAGTTACACCGGAAGACTGGGCTAGGGGTTAAAGTTTATGCCACTATATGCTGTTATTAGACTTCGAGGAATACCCGATACACCCTACGATATAGAATACACTCTTAAGCTTCTCAGACTACATAAGAAATTTCATTGTGTACTAGTTTACTCGGATAATCCAGGTATAGAAGGTATGTTGTTTAAAGTGAAAGACTGGATAACTTGGGGAGAAATAGATAAAGAAACATTAATTAAACTTCTAAGGGGAAGAGGTAGAATACCTGGCAATAAACCCCTAACGGATGAGTATGTTAAAGAAAAACTAAAACTTCCGGGAGGTATTGAAGAACTAGCCGATAAGCTCCTTAAGGGGGAGTTGAAGCCTAACAAACTAGCTAACTTAGTCAAGCCAGTATTTAGATTGCATCCACCAAGAGGAGGATTTAAAGGAACAATAAAGAAACCCTTCGGAGCTGGAGGAGAAACAGGGTATAGAGGAGAAAAGATAAACGAACTACTTAAGAAAATGATTTAAGGCGATACATAATGGTTGTAAGGAGAAGGAAAAAATCGAGAAAACTTAGAGGAAATAGAAGCCACGGTTACGGTAGAATAGGTCAGCATAGAAAATCTGGGAGCAGAGGAGGCTTCGGAGCCGCAGGTATGCATAAGCATAAGTGGAGCTGGGTTGTAAAATACGTTCCAAACTATTTCGGCAAAAGAGGGTTTACTAGAGCCCCTCAAATCGTTCTAGGTATTAAGGAAATTAATGTTGGAGAATTAGATGAAATAGCAGATAAACTCCTAAAAGAAGGATTAGCTAAAGTTGAAGAAGGATACATAACAGTGAACGTTCTAGACTTAGGCTACAATAAGGTTACGGGGAGAGGGAAGGTAACTAAAAAATTAAAGGTAATAACAAGGTTAATAACGGAATTAGCTAAGAAAAAAATAGAAAAAGCTGGCGGCATAGTAGAAATTGTTAAGAAATAACCTCTGCTAAACCACAGTTCAAGCGCAGATGATGAAAATGGGGTTCCTAGATGCTCTAGGGAAAATGGCGTATATACTGCCTTCAGTTAAGAAACCTGAACGTAGACCATCACTATATGAGAGATTTGGATGGACAGGACTCGTTCTACTTCTTTTCCTTATAATGGGTAACGTATACCTTTACGGTATACCTACAAAAGCTATAATTAGCCCTGAATCGGCTCTAAGCGTTTTCACACTTATCTTCGGTATGAGAACTGGAACGTTAATGATGTTAGGTATAAGCCCCATTGTAACAGCAGGTATAGTTTTAGAAGTTCTCGTAGGAGCAAAAATAATAGAACTAGACTTAACAGATCCTGAGCAAAGAGAGAAATTTACGGCAGCTCAAAAAGGTTTAGCAATAATTTTAGCCATAGTTGAGGCAACAGCATACGCAGTTTCTAATCTAGGTGGCGCATTAAGAACACCTTTAACACCTACACAGCAAGTTCTTGTCATAATTCAGCTTGTAATTGCTAGCATTATAGTTTTACTTTTCGATGAACTACTGCAGAAAGGTTGGGGAATAGGCAGTGCGATTTCCTTATTTATCTTAGCTAATGTTGCTGAAACAGTTACATGGGATATGTTCAGCATTGCACCGGCAATAGGTGGAGCAGGAACGTACTTCGGCATAATACCTGAGCTAATTACGAGAATATTTACAGGTAATATTCTCGAAATAGTTATTAGGCAAGGACTACCCGACATAATAGGTTTAGTTGCAACATTAAGCTTCATGCTATTACTCATATACTTACAAGGTGTTAGAGTAGAAATTCCAGTTACTATTCAAAGATATAGAGGTATAAGATCTAAAATACCTCTAAACTTCCTCTATGTTGCGAACATACCTGTGCTCTTATTTATGATATTCATATCTGACTACTTATTTTTCGCTAGAATAATATGGTCAAGGTTCAATAGCGACAATAGCAATGTTTTCCTAAACATTTTAGGTACATTCACCATAAATGAAAAAAATCAATTAGTCACAACAGGTGGTTTAGCATACTACCTCTCTCCGCCTAGAGGAATTCTAGGTTTAATAGCTGAACCCATAAGGGTTCTAGTATATACTGTTCTTCTAATTATAGCAGCAATAGTGTTCGGCCTGATGTGGGTTGAAGTCAGCGGCATGAGTCCAAGGGATCAGGCGGAACAACTTATTAAATCAGGTTTAAACATTCCTGGAATGAGATTAGGTTCAGTTAAAGCTCTTGAAGCATTCCTTTCAAGGTACATTTATCCTTTAACCCTATTAAGCTCAATAATCGTTGGTGCAATAGCAGCGTTAGCCCATATACTTGGAGTTTTCGGCGGCGGAATGGGCATACTTTTAGCTGTGGGAATAATTTACCAATACTACCAGGTAATAGCATACGAGAGAGCTTTAGAAGCATATCCACTTCTTAGAAGACTCATTGGAGAGTAGAAATGTCTTCGGAGAAAATGTCTAAAATAGTTATTGTAGTTGGAATACCGGGTGTAGGGAAAACAACAGTACTTAAGAACTTAGTTGAAGAGGCAAGTAGGGAAGGCATAAGAGTAAGAGTTGTTAATTTCGGAGACTACATGTTTAAGGAGGCTTCAGAGAAAGGCTTAATCAAACATAGAGATGAACTTAGAAAACTACCATTACACGTACAAATTAAGCTGCAAGAAAACGCAGCTAAGAGAATAAGAGAGGATGCTGAGAGGGGAGGACAAGACGTGTTCATAGTTGATACACACTCGTTAGTTCACACAGCAACAGGTTTCTGGCCAGGCTTACCACTGCACGTAATAACCAATATTAGGCCCCACGTAATCTTCGTAATAGAAGCGCTACCCGAAGAAATATTCAAGAGAAGGCTAAAGGATGTGGGAGTTAGGTTTAGAGGAGAAGAAAGAACTTTAGAGGAAATAAGGGAGTTCATGGCCATGGCGCGGAATGCAGCACTGTCTTCAGCTGTTCTAACAGGTTCAGCTGTTAAAATAGTCCTTAATAGGGAGGGAAAAGTCGAGGAAGCGGTGAGGGAAATCATTAACACACTAAAGAATATTTAGTTAAGTTAAATTTTTAAGAAGAAAACGTAAACATAGTTCTAACATAAGCAAAACATAGAGATGATGGAAAATGCCTAGGCCAAGATACAGATCAAGATCGCTGAGAAGAGTCTACGTAAGAACACCAGGCGGAAGAACAGTTATACATTATGAAAAGAGAAAACCATCGCCGGCAAAATGTGCTGTTTGCGGAGCTGAACTTCATGGTGTTCCAAGGCTAAGACCTGTAAAACTAAGAAAACTGCCTAAAAGCTTAAGAAGACCTGAAAGAATGTACGGTGGAGTCGTTTGTCCTAAATGTTTGAAGACCTTGCTTAAACAGGCAATCAGAGGTTCTACTGGTTTTGCCTAAAAGGAAAATAGTTATCGTTATCAGCGGTCCTGCTGGAAGCGGAAAGACAACGTATGCTAAGCGTTTAGCTGAGAAACTTAGTTTAAGATATTTTTCCGCTGGAAGCATTTTTAGGGAAATAGCTCAAGAAAAAGGACTATCGCTTGTAGAGCTAAGCAAGCTTGCCGAGAAAGACTATAGCATAGACTTAGAAATAGACAAGAAAACATTTGAAGAAGCAAAGAAAGGAAACGTAGTTATTGATGGACACTTAACCGCCTGGGTTGTAAAAGAATTAGCTGATATAGCAATATATGTTACAGCACCTTTGATAGTTAGGGTTAAGAGGATAGCTGAAAGAGACAGAAAACCCTTGAAGGAAGCATACTACGAGACTGTTAGAAGAGAATTTAGTCAAAGAAGAAGATTCATTGAAATATACGGTATTGATGTTACAGATATCTCATGGTTTGACTTAGTAATAAACACGGAAAAATACACTATAGACGAAGTATATGAGATAATAGAGAAAGCTGTGCTTAAAGCTTTAGCTAAAAAGCATAATATTTATTAGCATAATTCCAATAACACTTCTAGGCAAAAACATAGCTTCAAGGAGGCCTTACAACATGCCAGCTATAGAAGTTGGAAGGATATGCGTGAAAATAGCTGGAAGAGAAGTTGGAAGAAAATGCGTAATAGTAGACATAATAGATGATAACTTCGTGTTAATTACAGGGCCTAAAACGTTAACAGGTGTTAAGAGAAGGAAGTGCAATATTAAGCATATAGAAGTTCTCCCTGAAAAAATAAATATTTCTAAAGGAGCATCGGACGAAGAAGTCTTAAAGGCCTTAGAAGAAGCAGGTAAACTAAACTTTATGAAGGAAAGAGTAAAAATAAAAATACCGCCTAAGTGAAAAATGTTTCTTCTGAAATTTTCTGCATAGAAAAACGCTTTTTATTTAACACTTTACTAGAGTAGTATTCGGAGGCAAAATTATTATGTACAATAAGGGATTAGAGTATCTGAAAGAACTCGACAAACTATGCGATTTCCAAAGTAAATTTGTTATCAAAGCAGATATAGAAACTAATGAAAAATACGGATACTTTCCCTACGGAAGACCTATTGAAGACTACATTAGGCAGGGTGTAATAAACCTAGACAAGCCACCTGGACCGACAAGCCATGAAGTTGTAGCCTGGATTAAGAAAATGTTTAACCTCTCAAAAGCTGGCCATGGGGGAACCCTAGAGCCCCCAACCTAGTTAGGTTGGGGGCGGGGAAACCCCAAGGTCAGCGGAGTACTTCCAGTAGCTTTGGAGAAAGCAACTAAGGTGCTTAGCTTAGTAGTTCATACAACGAAAGAATATGTTTGCGTTATGCAGCTCCACGGCAGTGTAGATGATAAGAAGCTTAAGGAAGTTATAGGCAAGTTTATTGGGAAAATTTATCAAAAACCTCCATTAAGGTCCTCTGTTAAGAGAACTTTAAGAATTCGTAAAGTACATTACATAGACATATTAGAAAGAGAAGGAAAATTGGTTCTCTTGAAAATAGGTTGTGAAGCAGGAACTTATGTTAGGAAAATAATTCATGATATAGGTTTGCTTCTAGGTGTAGGAGCTCACATGAGGGAATTGAGAAGAATAAAAGCAGGACCATTTAAGGAAGATGAAACACTTGTTAGACTTCAAGACATTGCTGAAGCACTGTACAGGTGGAAGGAGGAAGGTAAAGACGACCTGCTAAGAAAGGTTATTGCGCCTATGGAGAGAGCTGTTTGCTACTTACCCAAAATAATCATAAGAGATACAGCTGTAGATGCTATAGCACATGGTGCCCACTTGGCAGTGCCCGGAATACTAGCTTTACATGAGAATATAGGTGTTGGTGAAAGAGTAGCCATATTTACGGCCAAAGGAGAACTAGTAGCAATAGGTAAAGCAAACATGACAACTAATCAAATAATGGAAGCTAATAAGGGTATTGCAGTAAAAGTGACAAGAGTAATCATGCCTCCCGGAGTTTACCCTAAAGCGTGGAAAAGTAGAGAGAGGAGTAAATGAGTTTGTCTGAACATTACTACGCAGAAAAGCCTATCAGCATAGGTAGGAAAGAGATAATATCGGATGTTGTTAGAGGTGTAGCAGTAGAGTTTATTGTTGAAGCAGGAGTATTCTCGAGAAGAAGAATAGATCCTGGAACAAAACTCCTTCTTGAGTCAGCAGTAATTCCTGAAGAAGGTAACGTTTTAGATGTTGGAGCAGGATATGGAGTCATAGGTATAACTATAGCTAAGCTTAACCCGAAATTGAAGGTCTATATGGTTGACATAAATAAGAGAGCAGTGAAACTATGTAAAATAAATGCTAAGCTAAATAAGGTCGAAGATAGAACATTCATATTCCATGGAAACCTATATGAACCTCTGCCTAAGAACTTACGCTTCAACATGATAATATCTAACCCGCCATACTCAGCAGGTTTTAACATTGTCGAGAAATTAGTTGGAGACGCAAAAACATGGTTAAAAGAGAAGGGAACACTACAGTTGGTCGTTAGAAAAGGCGACAAAAAACTAAGAAAGATAATGAAAGAAACATTCGGTAACGCCAAAGTTTTAGCTTCTAAATCAGGTTACAAAGTACTTCTAAGCGTAAAATCTACATAAAACTAATAAACAACATATTCTAAGCAAAGAAAACAGAAGCGCCGGGGTGCCCGAGCGGACCAAGGGGCTGGCCTGGAGAAATATGACCCAGCAAGCCAGTGCCCCATTACGGGGCGCGCGGGTTCAAATCCCGCCCCCGGCGCCAAAATTTATTATCATAAACCTCACGGTATATTGATTAATAATTTTATAACGAGTACACCTTATATTAGGAGAGTTTAAGCGAAAACATATGTTTAATATTCTGTAGCTGTGTTAAAATAAGCTAGAAGTAAGGTCGGGAGTGATGAGAACAGCGAAGTTTCTATGCTATTTTATACCCCTAATAATACTAGTGCTAATCCTTATCTCATCTAACGTTTTCACTAAACCTGAAATCACATTTACAGGTACTATTACAGAACCTTTTGTATGCGGTGATTATCCGTCAGTAGATGTGAAACGTGATGAAGTATATAATGTATTTTGGCTATATGCATCCAAGGGTGAAACCATTAGGCTTCTTATTGAAGTGAAAAATGAGGTAGGGCATTTTCATGTACTTAGCGTTATAAGCCTCAATATGAGTTCTAAGTTCCTAGAGGAACGTGGTTTAGACCCTGAAGCAGCATTTAGCCTCTTAGCGAATTTGCTTATCGAAGGGGAAACAGAGTTATTTGAAAAATTCCATAAGGAAATTATGGAATCTCTTCCAGAAGTTAAAGCGTATATGAAAGTGCACGGCGAAAACCTCATAATATATCCTTATAAAGCTAAAGAACCTAAACTCAAAATACCTTTAATATTGAAGATAGGTAAGAATGCCAAGGAAGGCATATACCATTTTGTAGTCGATATATTCGATGTTGAAACTGGCTGTGGAGGAGGCACGTACTTTTACGTTCAAGTTAGGGAAAAATAAATCTCCATTTTCGGCTAAGGCCAGGATTCATCATTGACTATCGGCTGGTAGCCAAATAGCCTCATCCGCACCGCACTAAATACAATAACTGGTTCACCTTATAAATCTTAAACCTAAGTTGGCCATCGTTTTCTAAATAGCTTATACCATTAAAATTTAAATAATCTTAGTTGTGTATGGTTTAAAGTAGCTGAAAAGGACGTAAAGAGGAAGTAGGTTAAAGGAAATGTCTTCGACAACGTTCAGGTATATAGTGAGAGTTGCTGGAGTAGATATTGATGGTAATATTAAGGTAGCTTACGGTCTAGCTAAAATTAAAGGTGTTGGAGTAACTTTAGCTTACATTCTATGTAGAAAACTAGGTATCGACCCGGAAGCACGTATTGGTAATCTCTCTGAAGCGGAAGTTAAAAAAATAGAGGAAGCATTAGCTAATCCCCAAACATTAGGCTTACCCGGTTGGATGTTTAATAGAAGAAAAGACTATGAAACAGGTAAAGATCTTCACCTCATAGGTTCAGACTTAATTATAGCTGTTAAGAAGGATATTGAGCTCTTAAAGAAGATTAGATGTTGGAGAGGAATAAGACACCAGTTAGGTCTCAAAGTTAGAGGTCAACGTACAAGAACAACAGGTAGGCTTGGAGTAACCGTTGGTGTAAAACGTAAGAGAAGATAGGTGTAGGCTATGGGTGATCCTAAGAAACCACGTAAGAAATGGATTGGACCTAAGCATCCATGGAGGAAGGAAGTTTTAGAAGAAGAAATGATACTTATGGGAAAATATGGACTTAGAAATAAACGTGAATTATGGGTAGCTAAAACAATAGCTAGAGAATTTAGGCATAGAGCCCGGGCTCTTCTGGCCTTACCTGAAGAGGAAAGGAAAGTTCAGGAGAAAGCTCTCCTATCTAAACTTTACCATTTAGGTGTTTTACCTGAAGGAGCAACTCTCGATGACGTTTTAGGATTAACAGCAGAACACGTTTTGAAGAGAAGACTTCAAACAATAGTTTACGAAAAGGGGTTAGGTAGAACAATACATCAAGCAAGACAGTTCATAGTTCATGGACACATAGCTATAGCTGGCAGGAGAGTTACTTCTCCAGGTTATCTTGTTAGTAAAGAAGAAGAGGAACTTATAGACTTCTACCCAACAAGTCCTCTTAAAGAGAAGTTAGTTCAAGCACAAAAATAGAGCGGTGTAAGCCATGGCATTCATGGCACGTGAACTTAAGTGGGGTATAGTTCACATATACAGCTCTCTAAACAACACGATAATTCATTTAACAGACCTTACAGGTGCAGAAACTGTTGCAAGAGCTTCTGGAGGAATGGTTGTTAAAGCTGATAGGGAAAAACCTTCACCCTATGCTGCAATGCTTGCAGCTTCGAGAGTAGCCCAGCAAGCAATGGATAAAGGTATTAGAGCAATACATATAAGGGTAAGAGCACCGGGAGGGCATGGGCCTAAAACACCTGGCCCTGGAGCACAAGCAGCAATAAGAGCATTGGCGAGAGCAGGGTTTATAATTGGCAGAATAGAAGATGTAACGCCCATACCCCACGATACAACAAGAAGACCTGGCGGGCGTAGAGGTAGGAGAGTCTAGCATAGAGGGATATTGAAAGTGAAAATTAAGGTTTTAGAGAAAGATGAGAAGGCAATTAAACTGCTAATAGAGGATGCTCCTTTAGCTTTCGTTAATGCTATTAGGAGACTAGCTATTTCGGATGTACCAACACTAGCCATAGATGAAGTAACATTCCTGGACAACACCTCTGTTTTGTATGATGAAATAATAGCTCACAGGTTAGGGCTCATACCCTTAACAACAGACCTTGAACGTTTCAAACCACCCGAAGAATGTGAAGGAGCAGATCCTATGACGAACCCTGAATGCTATGTTAGATTATTCTTAGATGTTGAGGCGGAAAGAGATGGCACAATAATATATTCCGGAGACTTAAAAAGCGAAGATCCCACAGTAAAGCCAGTTTACGATAAAATACCTATAGTTGTTCTCTCTAAGGGTCAAAAACTAACCTTTGAAGCATATGCACGTTTAGGTAGAGGTAAGGAACATATTAAATGGTCCCCCGTCACTGTAAGCGCACATAAGTATGTTCCAAAATTGAAAATAAACTTTGAAAACTGTGATCTATGTGGTAAATGCGTTAAAGTATGTCCTAAAGGGGTTCTTGAAATTAAAGACAACAAACTTACTATAAAAGACATACTCTCATGTACTTTATGTAGGGTTTGCGAAGAAGTATGCGATAGAAACGCTATTAAAGTTTCATGGGCTGAAAACTCCTTCATACTCACTATAGAATCTACTGGAGCATTACCTCCTGAAAAAATAGTTCTTGAAGCAGCAAAAATACTCTACAAGAAAGCTGAGGAAATGGAGAAACTTATTGAGGAAGTTACTGGGGGAGAGTAAGGTTATGGTTAAGAGAACAGGGCCTACAAACATTATTCTAAGGAAAACAATTAGAATGCTTAAGAAAATATCTAGGGAAAATAATGCGAAAATATGGAAAGACATAGCTGAAAGGCTTGAAAAACCAAGTAGACAGAGAATAGTAGTTAATGTTTCAAGAATTAACAGGTATACTAAGGAAGGGGACACAGTTGTTGTACCGGGTAAAATACTAGGTTCAGGAACAATAGACCACAAAGTGACTGTTGCAGCAATAGGTTTTTCCAAACTAGCATATGAAAAGATAGTTAAAGCTGGAGGTACATGTTTGCATATTCTAGACCTAGCATTAAGTAATCCTAAAGGATCTGACATTAAAATTATAGGTTGATGGGCATGGTAGGTGAAACGATAATCAATGGTGAAGGACACATACTAGGTAGGCTTGCAAGCATAGTAGCTAAAAGATTACTGAATGGGGAGAGAATAACGATACTTAATGCGGACAAAATAGTAATTAGCGGAGATAGGAAAATGGTTGTAGGGTCTTACAAATTACTTTTCGAAGTAAGTACTTTAAGGAACCCGTATAGGCATGGAGTAAGAAGGCCTAGAAGCCCGGAAAACATTGTTAGAAGAACTATTAGAGGTATGCTTCCAATAGATAAACCTAAAGGTAAAGTTGCTTATAGTAGGTTAAAGGTTTTCTCGGGAATCCCTCCTGAATACTCCGATAAAGTAGATAAAATGGTTAAAATCGAGGATGCTCTAGCTACAAGGCTAGGTAGGAAGTACACAACCTTAGCTGAGGTAGCTATCCAAATGGGTTGGAAACCTAAACCCAGTTAGGGTGAAAACATGAAAATAATTATAACTTCAGGTAAAAGGAAAACTGCAATAGCAAGAGCAGTTTTCAAACTCGGAAAAGGTAGGGTTTACATTAACAATGTTCCTTTAGAATTATATCCCATAGAAATGGCCCGCTGGAAAATGATGGAGCCATTGCTTCTTGCAGGAAAGGATGTAAGAAGCAAAATAGACATAAAGGTTAATGTCAAGGGCGGTGGAGTTATGGCGCAAGCCGATGCTGTTAGAATGGCTATAGCTAGGGGATTAATTGAATGGACAGGTAGTGAGGAACTGAAAAAACTTTTCCTAGAGTATGACAAGACAATGCTAAGTGGCGACCCTAGACAAACAGAGCCTAAAAAGTTTGCACGCTACAGTGCTAGGAGAAGATGGCAAAAATCATATAGGTGACTCTAACATAAGTATGAGAGGCTAAAACAATGATTATTCCAGTTAGATGTTTCACATGTGGTGCAGTAATAGGAGATAAATGGGAAGAATTTAAAAGAAGAGTGGAACAAGGGGAAGACCCTGAAAAAGTACTTGACGATTTAGGTATTAAGAGATACTGCTGTAGGAGGATGCTTCTATCACACATAGACCTATTACCTCAAGTCACTAAGTTTACAAGGCCATTATAGCCCTCTCCTGAGGTATTAGGCTATGATTTCGCCGAGTGAGAGAGGAGAGATGGTAGAGTTCCTAGTGCCTTTAGAAGTTTACTTGGCTGCAGGAGTACACATAGGAACACATATTGGAACTAAGCATATGATGAAATTCGTGTATAAAATAAGACCAGATGGATTACATATATTAGATGTTCGGCAAACAGATGAAAGACTAAGAATAGCAGCAAAGTTCATAGCAAGATATGATCCTTCAAAAATAGTTGCAGTTTCCGTTAGACAGTACGGGCATAAACCTGTTCAGAAATTCTGTAGTTTCGTAAGATGTAAAGCAATAACAGGACGTATTCTCCCAGGAACATTCACTAATCCTCAACTTGAACACTATATAGAACCCGAACTACTGATAGTTACTGATCCCAGATCGGATTCCCAAGCATTAAGAGAAGCTGCAAAAGTAGGTATTCCTGTGGTCGCATTCTGCGACTCAGACAATAAAACAGACTATGTTGAACTAATAATACCCGCTAACAATAAGGGGAGAAAAGCTCTAGCGCTCCTATACTGGTTACTTGCAAGACAAGTTCTCAGAGAAAGAGGAGACATACCTCCAGACGGAGAATTACCTGTACCCGTTGAGGAATTTGAAACAAAAATAGTTAGAACGTAGCCTTACCCTTTTCCGAAACACGTAATACGTCACTGTTTAAATTCTAAGAAACCATATTTCTCTTAGGTGAAAATTTTGCCTAGAAGACCTGCAGTTGCTGGTATGTTTTACGAAGCTGACCCTAATTTATTAAAAGAACAAATTATTGGATCGTATTTGCACCCCCTAGGGCCAGGTAAACTGCCTGAAGTTAAAATTAAAGGACCTAGAAAGATCTTGGGACTTGTCTCGCCACATGCAGGGTATATGTATTCAGGTCCTATAGCAGCCCATGGATACTATAGGCTTGCCTCAGATGGCAAACCAGATACCTTTGTTATTCTCGGACCTAATCACACAGGACTAGGTTCACCTATAGCAACTATGGTTGGAGATTACTGGATTATGCCTTTTGGTAAAGTAGAGATAGATTCGGAATTAGCTAAAGAAGTAGTTAAATTAAGCGAGATAGTAGACATAGACTCCGTTGCTCACAGATATGAGCATTCAATAGAAGTACAAATACCATTCCTACAGCACTTATTTGGGGAAATAAAGATAGTACCAATAGTTATGATGTGGCAAACAAAAGATGTAGCAGCTAAGATAGCGAAAGCAGTACATGAAGCTTCGGAAAAACTAGGAAAAGACATAGTAATTATTGCAAGCACCGATTTAAATCACTACGAACCACACAGTGAAACAGTAAGAAAAGACAATATGGCCATAGACGCTATCCTACGCAGAGATTCCGAACTACTATCTAAGGTTTTAGACGCATATAACATATCCATGTGCGGTCCTGGGCCAGCAATGGTCTTAATGGAGTATAGTAAGCTTGTAGGTGATGTGGAAGTAGAACTTCTAAAGCATGCTACTTCAGGTGATATTACTGGAGACAAAACAGCAGTTGTAGGTTACGTATCAATAGTTTTTAAGAAAAAGTAGTTTTACGTAATGGAGTATAAAATGAAACTCTACGTAACACCCTATGTAATACCAGTACTCTACACCATAATACCTAAGAGAAGAAATCCCGTAATTGTAGCCAAAACCGAAGAGAGAATAGCATTCGAAGCTAAAATAAAGAAGATAGGGTCAAATGAATTACACTTAATATTTGAAAACGTATCTAATGTTGAGCCTCTAAGAAGTTTTGTAACAGAGTTTCTTAAGGGCTTAGGTGAGAAAGGTCTAAAAATAGTGGTTAATGTTAAAAACGTCTTCAAAAGCTTTAAAATATCAACATACGCTATACTCTCGGCGCATTTAATGAAGATCTTGGGAGAAGAACTAGGTTATGAAATATCCTTGAACGACATTGAAAAATATGCGCCATTACTAGAAGATCAAAAACTAATAAACTATTTACCTTTAATAATGGCTTTGAGAATTGCTGCATTGAACAATAAAAGCTTAGTATACAGGCTTGGGGAAGGATGGGTAAATCTTCCATCTGAAAACAGCGTTGAAATCTACATGATAAACATGGCTAATGGTGTTAGGAGCAGGGAAACCATAGGCGATATCGACCTATTAGCGCACGTAGAAGGCGTGAATGTTTTAAGAGCCGTGCAAAGCATAAGGAGTAAAGGAAGTTTAGAAAGACATGTAATTATGGAAGAAGCTTTACAATACATTATTTACAACATAGAGGAAATTATTGATTTAAACATGTATTTTAAGTGTAAATGCCTCATATTCCCCGACGTAAGCGGCTCATCTCTTATATGTTTTAGGAAACCATATAGTATAGAAGCTTATGAGAAAGCTCATATGTTACTCGGTGATAATGAATGAGAAGAGTGGTTTTGAAAATAGGTGGAAGCGTAATAACGGATAAATCAAAACCATTTACTCTAAGAAAACATGTATTAAATAGAATAGCTTCAGAAATAGCTAAAGCAATAGCAGAGACGAAAATAAGGCTAATATTGGTTCACGGAGGAGGATCTTTTGGACATTTTGTAGCTTCTCGGTTTAAAAACAAGTTGACAACAACTTCGTGTATTGAAATACATGAGGCAATGGAGAGATTGAATAGGAAAGTAGTGTCTTATCTTCTAAAGCATGGTGTTAAAGCTATCCCTATCGACACAATATCCCTGTTTGTTTTAAAGAGAAAACATGTTTTCAAAGCGTTTTTAGAACCCATAGTTAATGCTTTAAACAATGATTTAGTACCTGTTCTTTATGGAAACGTGGTTTTCGACGTTGCTGAAGGATTTTCCATACTCTCGGGAGACACTATAGCACCATGCCTTGCTTCTAAGCTTGGTTTTGAAAACCTCTTTTATGCCATTGATGTTGACGGTGTTTATAAAAGATATCCGCCGAGGAGTGATGATGACCTGCTAGAAGTTTTAGACTTAGCTATGCTAAACCGCATAGTGCATAAGGCGAAGGTAGGGGTAGGGAAAATAGATGTTACCGGCGGTATGGCTAATAAGCTAATAGAAATAGCTAAATGGATTAAAGGGAAGAAAGTTAAAGTGATATTGTTTAACGCATTAAAAAAGAATCACGTTTACATGGTTTTAACAGGTAAAGACATTTCAAGAAAAACCATAGTTAAGGTGTGATTAAACATTGGGCAATATAACACGTTATAGAAAAATAGAGCATATCGACATCTGTTTAAATGAGGACGTTGAATCAAAAATACCTACAGGATTTTCAGACATAATACTCATCCATAAGGCATTGCCCGAACTCTGTTTAGACGAAATAAATGTAGAAACAATTTTTCTCGGAAAGAAGTTGAAAGCGCCCATAATAATTACTGGGATGACAGGAGGACATCCAGAAACAGTAGAAATTAATAAAGCCCTAGCTTATGTTGCTGAAAAACTTAAAATAGGAATTGGTGTTGGGAGTCAAAGAGCAGCACTAGAAGATCCGTCACTCACATACACGTACTCTATAGTTAAGGAATATGCACAGTCAACTCTTAAAATAGCAAACATAGGTTTCGTTCAAGCGAAAAAGTATAGTACAGACTTAATACTAAAAGCCATTGACATGATAGACGCTGACGCCCTAGCCATACACTTAAATCCTCTTCAAGAAAGCGTTCAAATAGAAGGCGAAAAATCGTTTAAAGAAATACTGCCAAGAATAAGAGAACTTTCTATGGAACTTCCAGTTCCAATAATGGTCAAGGAAACAGGTGCCGGGATATGTAGAGAAATAGCATCACTTATTGCGAGAGAGACCAATGTGAAAGCTATTGATGTAGCAGGTTTAGGTGGTACAAGCTGGTCTGCTGTCGAAATGTACAGGGCTTTAAGGAGGAAAAACTACTATGCAGCAGAAATAGCTAAGAACTTCTGGAACTGGGGAATACCTACAGCAGTCTCCATAATTGAGACGCGTATTGGCGCCCCGAATTTAAAAGTTATTGGAAGTGGGGGAGTAAGGACAGGACTAGATGTTGCTAAGGCTTTAGCCATAGGAGCAAACGTAGCAGGTATAGCTTTACCAGCTTTAAGAGAAGCTGTAAAAGGTATTGAAAATCTCGAAAAATACCTAAGAAGAATAATTGATGAACTTAAAATAGCCATGCTGCTAACAGGGTCTAAGACGTTAAAGCAGCTAAGAAAAACTGACGTTGTGGTCACAGGTAGGGTTAAAGAATGGCTTGAGCAAAGAGGTATAGACATTAGAGAATATTTAGAAAAGTTTAGATAGGAGAAAAATTAGCTTAAACAAAGACTCATAGAGGTAAAAGGAGAAATGCAAAAACTTCTAAACTATGCTAAGCATGTTGCAAAAATAGTTGACAGCTTTATATTAAATAAAGTACTTAAAGGAAAACCCGACTACCTTTACTCTGCATCAACACACCTACTTAAGGCTGGAGGTAAAAGGCTAAGACCAACATTACTTATACTATCGTCAAGAATTGTTGGAGGAAGCGAGGAAAAGGCTTTACCAGCAGCTGCCGCAGTAGAGTTACTTCATAATTTTACCCTTGTCCATGATGACGTCATGGACAAGGACGAGTTTAGAAGAGGAGTACCAACAGTACATAAAATCTGGGGCATATCTACTGCAATCATTGCTGGCGATCTGTTATTCTCTAAATCTTTCGAAGCTCTCTTATATCTTAAGGAGCTTAGTGTTGACAGTAGGCGTATTGTTGAAGCAGCTAGAATACTGGCACAAGCTGCTTCAACAATAGCTGAAGGCCAAGCTATGGATATGGCCTTTGAAGAGAGAACCGATGTTACAGAAGAAGAATACTTTCAAATGATATATAAGAAAACGGCTACACTCTTTGAAGCATCGACGAAAATAGGTGCGTTAGTAGGTGGTGGAAGTGCTGAAGATGTTGAACTTATTGGAAACTATGGTAGAAACCTTGGAATAGCATTTCAAATACAAGACGATATTTTAGGAGTTATTGGTGAAGAAGAAAAACTAGGTAAACCCGTTGGAAGCGACATCAGGGAAGGTAAGAAAACAATAATTGTCATCCATGCTTTAAGAAAAGCATTACCTAAAGATAAAGAGAAGTTGCTGGAAGCACTAGGTAATAGGAGTTTAAGTAGGGAAAAAATAAGTGACGTAATTTCGCTTCTCATAAGCACAGGCTCAATAGATTACGCTAAAGAAATAGCGTTAAAATACGCTAATATAGCAAAAAGCATTATAGAAGGCATAAAGGTTAAAGATCATGAAGCAAAAGAAATGCTCATAGAATTAGCGAACTATGTTGTGAAGAGACTAAAATAAGCTGTTAAAAATGACTTCATTTTACAAATACCCTAAAATATATGTTGAAGAGGAAAGCTTAATTAAACATCAAGAAGCAATATTTGAGCTAGCCAATGGCACATTATGTCTTGTTTCTAAAGAAAACCTACGTGAAATAAGTGATTATAAGAGGGTTTTTCTCAAGAAAGTTTACGAAACAGCGTATAAGGATATCATAGATTTAGAACAAGCAAAAACGAAGAAAGCATTCATCACCTATAGTCCCAAATATGACACATACTATCTTGTTGAGAAGGATGTTAAAGTAGGGTTAATGGAGATTGAAGGACTGAAAGTTTTCTTAGGCATTAGTGAGGGAGATACTGTAGGAGAAGGAAATAAAATAGGATATCAGGTTACGAGAAAATATGAAGTAAGAAACATAGTATGTATACTAGAAGGAACAGTAGTGTACATAGGCACAATATTCGACGAAGTTCAACGTTACTTAATAGTTACTGTTGGTGATGAAAATGCCAGAAAAATTAGAATCACACATTGTAAATGAAATAAGAAGTATAGCCTTTAAATATGCTCTCCAAAACGCCATACAGTATGGCGGTAAGGCAGAGTTAAAAGCAGTTATTAGCAAGGTTATTGCTGAAAAACCGGAATTAAAAAGCGTAATAAGAGAAGTTGTCTCAATAGTTAGAAACGTAGTGAATGAAGTCAATAGGTTATCGATAGTCGAGCAAAAGAGAATTGCTGAAGAAAAATACCCAGAAATTTTCGCTAAAAAGGAGAGAAAAGAGGAGAAGAAACTTCCTCCACTACCTAATGCCCACAAGTACAAGGTTATTGTAACAAGGTTTGCTCCAAACCCCGACTTTGTCCTGCACCTAGGTAATGCTAGACCTGCTATTCTATGTTATGAGTATGCGAGAATGTATAAAGGGAAATTCATATTACGATTTGATGATACAGATCCTAAAATAAAGAAGCCTATGCTTGAAGCCTACGACCTAATAAGAGAAGACCTTAAGTGGTTAGGGTTAAAGTGGGATGAGGAATACATTCAGTCATTAAGATTGCCAATCCATTACCAGTATGCTAAGAAACTTATTGAATTAGGAGGAGCTTATGTTGATACATGTAGTAGAAAGGAATTTAAAAAATTAAGAGACCGGAGGAAACCATGCCCTCATAGAAGTCAAAGCATAGAGAAAAATCTGGAACTTTGGGACAAAATGCTTGAAGGACATTTTGGCGAAGGAGAAGCTGTTCTTAGAGTAAAAACAGACCTAAACCATCCAGATCCTTCTGTTAGAGACTGGGTTGCTTTTAGAATAATAGATACATCGAAATCGCCGCATCCTCTAGTAAGGGATAAGTATATTGTTTGGCCAACATATAACTATGCTTCCGCATTAGACGACCATTTGCTAAACATAACACATATTCTAAGAGCTAAAGAACACCTGACAAATACCGTAAAGCAAAAATACCTATATAGACACTTCAGATGGGAATATCCTGAAACAATACATTTCGGAAAACTTAAGCTAAAAGGTTTTATTCTCAGCAAATCAGCTATTAGGAAGTATGTGGAAACAGGAAAGTTTGAAGGTTTTGACGATCCCCGATTTGGCACTCTCTGCGCTTTAAGGAAAAGAGGCTTTATAGCTGAAGCTATTAGGGAATTAATTTTAGAAGTAGGTGTTAAACCCTCCGAGGCAAGTATTTCTATGGAAAACCTTGCCGCATTAAATAGGAAAATAGTTGACCCTAAAGCTCCAAGAATACTGTTCGTAGATAACCCTGTAAAAATGGTTATTTCCGGTATTTCAGAGTTTACAACCAAAATACCTTACCATCCCGAAGTTAAGGAGTTAGGATACAGAGTATTAAGGCTAAAATCAAGTAAAAACGAGTTAGAAGTTTATATCTCACACAGGGACTACGATAGGTTATCTAAAGGAGACAAAATTAGGCTACTAGGCTTATTTAACATTAGAATAGAGGAGAAAAAGAAGAATACTATTAGAGCATCCCTTACAAGTGTAAGCCTTGAAGAAGCTAAGAAATATAAACTACAGATAATTCAGTGGGTTCCATGCGAGAATAACGTGAACGTTATTGTTAAAAAACCCGAAGGATTAAATTTAAGCATAATTGAAGGTGTTGCCGAAGAATCTTTAAGAAAAACACCCTTAAACACTATTGTTCAATTCTACAGGTTTGGTTTTGTTAGAGTAAATAGTGTTAGCAGGGATAAGGTAATCACGTATTTTGCGCACGAATAACTTAATTTCAGAAAGTTATTAAACTATATAATGCTATTCAATACAGGTTTATATACCCCGTTTCTTACTTATGGTTTAATGATGAACGACGAGAACTAAACGAGGAGGATGAGTAAAATGTCTAAACCATTCTATGTAAGATTTGAAGTACCTACTGAATTAGCTGAAAAAGCTTATGAAGCAATAAAGAAAGCTAGGGAAACAGGAGGGAAAATAAAGAAAGGAACAAATGAAACTACTAAAGCTGTCGAGAGAGGATTAGCTAAGCTAGTACTAATAGCTGAAGACGTTGATCCACCCGAAATTGTTGCCCATCTACCACTACTATGTGATGAAAAGAAAGTACCTTACGTCTATGTTCCAAGCAAGAAGAGGTTAGGAGAAGCTTCAGGAATAGAAGTTGCAGCAGCAAGTGCATGCATAATTGACCCTGGAGAAGCTAAAGACTTGGTAGAGGAAATAATAGAGAAAGTTAAAGAAATAAAGGCTAAAGCTGCTAAGTAAACGCAAAGCGAAGCATAAGTTATTAAATATGCAAAAACTACCTTTTTTACCTACCTGAAAGCTTTCTAGCTTCTCTCTCAGTTTCCCTCAAAATTAAAATGTCACCTAGTCTTACAGGTCCTTTAACGTTTCTCGTTAGAATCCTCCCCTTATCTCTTCCTTCTAGAATTCTTACTCTAACTTGGATAACTTCACCTGTAACCCCTGTCCTACCAACGATCTGTATGACTTCAGCGGGGTAACCTAGTTCCTCTATTATCGTGGACGACTTCTGCTTACTGCTCACATACATCACCTCAAGATGGTCTGTAGTGAGAATTGGTAGAAAGAGTTTTAAATATGTTTCCACCGAGATTTTTCAGCTAACATGCAGCATAACCTCAGTGGTGTAAGCCTATGGTTAAAGTGAGGACATGCTCTTTCTGCGGTAAAGAAATAGAACCCGGTACAGGCATAATGTATGTTAAAAACGATGGTTCAATACTATGGTTTTGCTCAAGCAAATGCTGGAAAAACATGTTAAAACTTAAGCGTAACCCAAGAAAGTATAAGTGGACATTAAAGTATGCTAAAACATAGTTTATAAAGCAAAACTTGGCTTAGGTGTTTTAAAGATGGTTGTCCAAAGAACTTTTGTTATGATAAAACCCGATGGTGTGAGAAGAAAACTTGTAGGGGAAATTATAAGGAGATTTGAAAGTAAGGGCCTCAAAATAGTGGCATTAAAAATGATTAAGCTAAGCAGGGAGAAAGCTGAGGAGCTATATGTTGTACATAAGGGTAAACACTTCTTCAAAGACCTCATAGAATTCGTAACCTCGGGACCTGTTGTTGCAATGGTTCTTGAAGGAGATGAAGCAGTAAGTGTTGTAAGAACTATGATAGGTCCAACTGATGGTAGAAAAGCTCCTCCAGGAACTATTAGAGGAGACTTTGCATTATCGGTTCAAGAGAACATAATTCATGCTGCCGATAGCGTAGAAACAGCTATTAGGGAAATGAAAATAATTTTTAAAGACGAAGACTTTGTGTGTTAGAGAAAAACTGTAGCAGCAAAGGCAGGGTTTACTTTCCTCTTAACCTTAACAATTTCTCTTAAAACCATTAATTCATCATCGCTAAGTTCATTTCTGAACTTTTTAACCCATGTTTCAACATGTTTTTCCGGTAAATCAGTGTATAGTATGTCTCCTTCATTAATATGTCTACCTACAAGAACATGGCCTCTTATAGATATGGCTACTGCTTGACCTACTTTAGCTTCACCTATAGGTTTACCCCTATCTTGAATTTGCATTATTTCCCCAATACGTTTACCATCAGCTCTTATTAGGGGGTATCCTGGTTTAATTTTCCCGCCTAAAACTTCTATACCTACAATGGCTGGAGCACTTCTTCTAAAAATACAACCCGGGATTATCCTTATTTTAGCAGGTCTAATAAGCTTAAGTAGTTCTCTTAACTTCTCTCTTTCCCTTTCCTTAGCAAGCCATTCTTCATAAGCTTCTAGAAGTCTATAAATAACGTTATCACTAAATATCCTAACACCTTCCCTACTTGCCTCTTCCTCCACCCCTGGAAGGGCTTTAACATTAAAAGCTAGTACAACACCATAGAATTTATTCTTCTTCAGAGATGTTGAAGCTTCAATAATATCTCTTCTACAGACAGGCCCCACATCAGCTAATCTAACCGGGATATTCTTCCTTTTTAAAGCTGTTATCAAGGCCTCTAACGTACCTAAAGTGTCTGCTTTAACAACAACACCTACAATGTTTTTCATAACCCTTATACTAGCTACTTCCTCCTGAACTTTACGAACATACTCCTTAACCTTAGACATATCCTCAATAACGAAAATAGGTGAACCGGCAAGAGCTCCATCAAGATTTGGAGCAGCTATTTTAACACCCGCAGCTGCAACAACATAGTTTACCTGCATAAACTTTTCTTCAGGAGCTCTTATTTCCTGCAAAGGTTTCGGCATAAGTAGTGCTCTTATCTTGGTTACTATGGGTTTTTCTAAGCCTCCTACAACGATCCAGTCTCCCTTCTTCAAAATACCATCATAAATAATGACATCTATTGTAGTTCCTAACCCGACTTCCTCCTTAACTTCAAGTACAACACCTTTAGCAGGTCCTTCAGCATACATTAGCCTTTTAGTCATAAACTGCTGTGCTAGGCCAGCAAGAATAGCTAAAAGCTCAGGTATTCCCTCACCTGTTTTCGCAGATACAGGGACAATAGTTACCGTTCTAGTAAAGTCTCTTATTCTATCAAATCTATCAGCTCTAAACCCTAACTTGTACATTTCACCAATAATGTTGTATATTAGTTCTTCAAGCCTACTTTTAACTTTTTCATCCTGCTTCCTAAAGCTAATCAGGAATGGAGTGTCAGGATAGGGGTTCCATCCAGGTATTTTGTCGATTTTATTGGCAGCTATTAGGAATGGAACTTTACGTTCCTTAAGAATCTCTATGCTTTCAAAAGTTTGATCTTTAAATCCTTCCATAATATCAACAACAAGAATTGCGAAATCAGCAACGCTACCGCCTCTCTTTCTAAGGTTTGAAAATAGTTCATGGCCTGGAGTATCTATGAAAAGTAAACCGGGAATCTTAAGCTTTATAGGAAACATTTTCCTCAAAGGCTCACAAATCTTCTCAATAACGTATGTTGGAACAACACTAGCACCAACATGCTGAGTAATCTCGCCAGGCTCCTTCTTAGCAACAGTAGTACCCCTAATGTGGTCAAGGAGCGTCGTATTATGGACTATTACTCCATTGGCTATAAAGTTCTGTGTACTATCTACGCTTAAATCATATAAGTACCCGGTATACTGTATTTTCCTTATATTCTTTATTTTTACGAAAGTCACATAGTCAAATGTCGGTAGCTTTATTTTCTCAAAACTTCTCCTTTTCCAAGCTAATAGCATTTCTTTACCTAGCGGCGTAAATTTCCTATTCGAGCTCATTAGTCCATCAGACATAAATGCCAAAACTAGGTTTCTATCATTCTTTACTCCTTCAAGCACAAGTATTTTCTTCTCTAACCTCTTGTTAAAGTCAGTCTCACTAGTGAGTTTCTTAAGCCTATGAATAAATCTAACCCATGTTGAATAAGTCATTCTTTCCATGTTCTTCTCATAAACTGTAAAATAGGGTATTCCAAGTTCCGACAATGTTACAGCATGAATTAACCTAACTCTCTTAATGTAGTCTCCGCTTAAGGGTATTTTTTCAACAATAATGTCACCACGCTTAGACTTGTTAATAATTTTCTTAAGTTTCTCTAGCTTAGTTCTCTCTACAAACCCTATGTGTGCCAAATATCTTTCCAGGTTTCTCCTACCCTTAATGTAAAGTACACCGTAAGTAGTATTCTTAATTATTTTTTCACGATACTGGGATGTAATTCCGAATCTAAGAAGCAACCATTTCATCTGCTTTAAGAACATTGGTGAAGCAGATGAAACCTCGATACGGTTCTGTTTCACATTAACAGAGGCATCGGCGTCAAAATACCCTCTAATGAATGCTGAGGTAAAACGTAGAGGAGCTATTTGAACGATTTCAGGTAGCCTTAGATTTCTTGCTTTTCCTCTATTGGGAAAATCAAAGATATACTTGAAGAACCTTTTAGCAGCTAAACCGCCTACAACCCTCGCATCCAAAACATTTTGCTTCTTAGAATCTATGATGTGTGTTGATGCTCCGAGCTCAGCTAGTCCTTTCTCAAATTCTTTTATGAGCGTTTCAGAACTACTGGTTAATCTGTCAAAGTTTGAAGAGCCATCACCAAACATTAAGCCTGCAACATAGAATATTTTCTCCCAGCTTTCCTTAGACTTAGGTAGTTTCACCCACTTACTAGCATGTCCTGCTCTTCTCCTCCTATGAGAGAACGTTATGAACTCAACAAGCTCATATAACTTGTAGTAATCTATGTTAAGTTTACTTACCATTAAAATGAGGTCTTCGCTTCTTAGCTTATTCTTATAGAATCTATAGTAGTTGAACTTATTTAACGTAATTTTTCTTCTAACGCAGTTAATGATGTCATCTTTGAGTTTAAATAGAGTTTCCGGAATACTTAGCAGTTTCTTAATAACGTATTCACACACTTCTTCATATGTAGCCTTAAAGGAGATTTTCCTTGGCACAGCCACATAATCATCGGGGCTTAGATTTTCTGCTTTCTTCCACCCATTAATAGTTAGAAATGGGTGCTCAGGTGTCACTCTAACAGTACTGCCATCTGCTAGTTCAATTTCATATAGGAGACCATTATACTTAACTCTCCATACATAGGACGTTGATTTAACATTAATGCGTAAATCATCTTCACATGTATAAACTGGAACACTTCTTTTCTCCTTCTCGTAATCTCCATCTACCTTGATTAACTCTTTTCTAGCTTCAAATAGTTCACTTATCTTAACAAATTTCCCATTACCCAGAAACACATATTCGTCAGGATGTAAGCACTTTCCATGATCTATATGTCCAAGGACTACTACTATTGGTTGTCGTAATTTCTTCTCGGCACTCATAGCCTATTACACCTTACTTATTCTTTATTTCGAACCTAACTTATAACCGTTCATATAATCCCCTTTAACGTTTAACCTCAAACAAATGTTTTTACAATTTAAGACTTGTAAGAAACCGCGGAGATATCATGGAATTAGTAGGAGCATGGTCTGGTCTAAGCGATGAAGAAGTTGAGAGGTTTTTAGAAGGAACTAAGAGGTTTTGGAAAGTATGGAAGAAGCAAGGAAAGTAGTTTTAGACACTGACGTTTTAATAGATTTCTTAAGAGGAGAAGACAAAGCAGTAAAGTTCATAAGAAACCTTAAAAGCAAAGGCATATCGCTTGCAACTATAGTAATTAATGCCTTTGAACTCTACTGGGGAGCATATAAGTTCGGAGGTTCTAGAAAAATACTTACAGTAGATAAACTCTTAGACAAATTAACCATGACAGTTCACGAGGCTAAAGTAGCTGGTGAAGAAATAGCATACCTTGAAAAAATAGGCTTACCTACCGATATCAGAGACTTACTAATAGGGATAATAGCTAGAGAAAACGGTTACAGCGTAGCAACAGGCAATATTGCATATTTAAGCAGAGTAAGAGGAATATCCGTGCTAAAATACTAGAAATCCTAAAAGATAACCCAAGATCACAGACGTCAACGCTAACACTATAACTAAAACCTTATTACCTATCTTGTAAGCTAAATAGGCAAAAACAATTACGGGCAACAATACTGGAGCATAAATAAACGCTGCAAACTGAGCAAATATACCAGAAGGGCCGTGAGCATACAATACAAGGCCGTAAAGAAACCCAAACACGCAAAGCATAAAACAATAAAGAAAATACTTAAACTTAGCATGCATAAATACCACTCAAGAACGTACTAATTAAAAACAACTAAAAATAGTTTATGGATAGTGTAAAGTACAAAGAAGCAGCACACTAATAAGATTTTTCAAATATAATATTGGCAACAAGTTAAAAAAATAAATATTTATATAACTTTTAGCTGTGTAGGGATTAAAATGAAAATTAAAAGAAAAACAGTAATTATACTTGCACTATCACTACTACTATTAAGCTCCACGGTATTTACAGTTCTCGCAGAAAAAAGAGCACCACCTTATGCTAATGCAAAGACGTATGCCTTACCTCTTCCCTCAGGCTATGCGAGTGCAGACGCAGATGTTATTGCTAAGCCTGGGTATGGTAGAGCCCGTTTACTTGCTGTAGCTCATGTACTAGGAGGTATGGAAGGTGAGGCCTATGCTTCATCTTATGTGGAATTCAACGCTGATCCCTTACCAGGCAATTCTCCGGCACTCTCTTGGGCACCGCGGATTTACGCTGAAACATACTTTCACATAAAGGGGACAATAATTGATGTTGGAGGAGCACAGGACCATAGACTTATCATAAGTTGTAACGTTTACTACTATGAATCAGGTCATTGGGAGTTTTACGGTTGCATCTATCGATCGTTTAGGAATCCGGGAGACTATAATTCAGGACATGTTCTTGGAAAATGCTTCGACGTTTATGCTATGGATATCGAAGAGTTTACTGTAACAGCGAAGTGCAGTGATGTTGCTGCTGCTTCATGCCGTCAAGGACCATGTCCTGAATTATACGGTGCAGTAGACTTTTACAGTGAAGGATACCCTTATAAATATATCTACGTTCCATATTTAGAATTATGGCTATGTTAAGGTGTTATTATGGATAGTGATTATAAGTATTTTTTAATCATTAGCTCACTGATAGTAATTACGCTGATAATGTTCACATTATTTAGCTCAATAGTCATTGTTGGAGAAAGATGCTTCATACCATGGGAACCTCCTAAGAAAACGTACTACCATATATTTCCTGCCGGAGGCTATAAAATCATAAGCGGGTTTAAAAAAAGCAGGAAAAGGCTATTATTCTTTAGTCTCTAAGAAAGCGCTGGTAGAGTTCATAGTTAGAGGCGAATACATAAACGAGTCCCAAACATATGCATTTATCGTGTACTGCACTACACCAGAGAAAGTGGAAGATTTTGATCCTGCTCTATTTGCTATCTTAGATAAGGTAGCAGATGCTATGTATAAGAGCAATAGTGATTTACTACGTGAAGCGTCAAAGATGATAGAAAAATCTTTTCCCAGAGAACTTAAAGCTTGCATCAACATCGGCATATACAGTACTTCGTTATATGTTTTCGAAATTAACCCTAAAGAAACTTTAAGAATACCTGTGGTTATCGAAGCCCCACTAGGTAAAGTTTCCAAGAGTTACGTAATAGTATTCATCATGGTAGGAAAAGTAACCGAAGAAGGATATTCTGCAAGTGAAATGTGTCTTTACATATCACCCTAATTTTTTTTCTAAAAACATTTTGCGAAATTGATGAATTCACGATCTTTGGTATCGGGACTTTATATGAGACCCTAGAACAGGGCCTTTTAAATAGTAGTACTGCATAATCTAGCGCCTTGTTTAAAGCCATATATTATGGAGATAAAAGTTCATTGCAAAAGATACTGGAAACAATAAAAGCGTCTTTCCCAAAGAGCTGGAAGCACTTATTAACACGAAGTCTTTTACCTGTAACTATTGAGACATCATTAGGTAAGCTCTCAAGAGAATACGTAATACTTTTCATACTGATAGGTGATGCGTTAGAAGAGGGATTTAGCGGAGTAGAGTTGGCACTTTATTTAGGACCTTAAGGTACTTGTTAACCGCTGGCAATATTCTAGTTTTAATTATAGTAGAGGAGCATTGTTGGATGCGGAAAACGTTAGAGAACACTTAGTGCTTGACGTTTTACCTTATCCTTCAGTTCTTCATCGAATGTAAGTAGTTTAGACTTTGTTTCTAAAGCTAATGTGATGTAGAGTGAATCATAAATTGTTATACCATATTTGGCTGAGTTTTCTAGGGATTTTACGATTAAGTTTTTTGAACTATAAATTTTCTGTACTGTGTTCTGTATAAGTGATAGTATGATGTTTTTAATTCGTTAAACATTTTCTCGGGTATTCTTTTAGGTTTAAAAGTATGTTTCCATGGGGCATTAGCTAACTCAACAAATACTATGTCTACGGTTATTAGTCCTTCTCTCCTATACTTCACTATGAGTTCCTTTGCGCTATTATAGAATTTATCTTTAACAATAATACTTGCAAATACACTTGCATCTACGATGTACATCTGTTTAGCTACCTCTTTTCTCTGTACTCTCTAATGGTTTTCCATGCTGGCTCCTTAGACACTTCTATGTTACTTAGAATATCGTCAATGGTGTTTAGAATCTCCTTGTGTTCTATTTCTTTAATTTTCTCTTCTATGAATCTCTATTTCCTCTCTCCGGTTCACATCCTTGATCTTCGCCATTTTCTCTTTCAGTTCCCTCCTTATCCTAATACTTAAGGTAATTGTAGACATTATTTATCCATAATAATTGTATACAATTATTGTACATACATCTTATGCAATTAAACAAATATATGTCTGCTCGTACTATTGCATTACCTTATTAGGAAAATTTATATTCTGAATATGCTTTTACTTTTCTGCGATAATAAGGGATATGGTGGTTTAAAGGTAATGCCTGAGTTTAAAGTTGTAGTGTCTGACCCGGCAACCGGTAGGGCTAAGACCTACGTTGTTAAAGGAGAAGCAGCAATGAGGCTTATAGGGTTAAAAATAGGTGATATCATAGATGGTTCACTAATTTCTAGTGAACTTAAAGGCAAAAAACTGGAGATTAGAGGCGGTAGTGATAGTTCAGGATTCCCTATGAGGCCAGATATTCCCGGAGGAGTTAAGAAGAGGGTTCTACTATCAGGACCGCCTGGTTTTCATCCTAAAGAAAATGGTGAACGTAGAAGGAAAACAGTTAGAGGCAATGTTATAACTGAAGACATTGTCCAAATAAACGTTAAAATAGTTACTGAGGAAAAAAGTAAAGAGAAAAAGAAATAGTATTTCTTCAAGGAGGTTAAGCCTCTAAAATGCCTTGGGTTCTAAAGCAACCAGAAGTAAACATCGGCGTCGTAGGTCACGTTGACCACGGTAAAACCACTTTAGTGCAGGCTTTAACAGGGAAATGGACTGCTACCCATAGTGAGGAGCTTAAAAGGGGAATGACAATTAAACTAGGCTACGCTGACGGAAATATTGCTAAATGCCGATGCTGCCAAGGCCTTGAGGCTTGGGTTACTGAACCGAAATGCCCTAAATGTGGATGCGAAAGTGTATTATTAAAAAGGGTATCTTATGTTGATGCTCCAGGTCACGAGGTTTTAATGGCAACTATGCTTTCAGGAGCAACAATAATGGATGGAGCAATCTTAGTTATAGCTGCTAACGAGCCATGCCCTCAACCTCAAACTAGGGAACATTTCGCAGCTCTAGACATTATAGGTATTAGAAACCTAGTTATAGTGCAGAACAAAATAGATGTTGTTTCGAAAGAACAAGCTCTGAAAAACTATAAGCAAATTAAGGAATTCGTTAAAAACACGTGGGCTGAAAACGCACCAATAATTCCCGTTAGTGCACTACATAAAGTAAACGTTGATGCTGTTGTAAAAGCAATATATGAAAACATACCTACACCTAAAAGAGAGCTTGAAAAACCACCTTTAATGTACGTAGCTAGAAGTTTTGATGTAAACCGGCCTGGAACACCTCCCGAAAAACTTGTAGGAGGAGTTGTCGGAGGAAGTATAATTCAAGGGGTAATTAGGGTAGGCGATAGAATAGAGATCAAACCAGGCGTAAGAATAGAGGTTAGTGGGAAAACACAGTATCAACCATTAGAAACAACAGTCGTAGGCCTAAGGTTCGGCGATATTGAGGTTAAAGAGGCTAAGCCTGGAGGACTAGTGGCTATTGGAACAGAACTGGACCCTGCACTGACAAAGAACGACAACTTAGTAGGAAACATTGTAGGAAAACCAGGCCAGCTACCTCCAACACTTTGGGAGATCTCCCTAGAATATAAAACACTGGAAAGAGTTGTAGGAATGAAACATATGATAAAAGTTGAACCAATAAGGCCTAAAGAGAGCCTAATGTTAACTGTCGGTACAATGATATCGTGGGGAATAGTGACTAGTGTAACTAAGGATACTTTAGAAATAAAACTAGCTAAACCTATCGTAGCTTTAAAGAATGCTAGAGTAGCTATAAGCAGAAGAATTATGGGTAGATGGAGGCTCATAGGCTGGGGTACGTTAAAATATTGAAAAAAGTCATTATTGATTCTAACATCTTAATGCAGTCTATAAAATACGGGATAAACATTAAACAAGCTGTTGAAGATGCTTTAATAATGCGTTGCGAAATCTACGTACCCGAAATAGTTGTTAAAGAACTAAAGAGAAAAGCTAGGCACGGTAAGTTTCTTGAAAAGAAATTAGCCGAGAAAGCATTACAAGTAATTCAAGAGCAAAAAATAAACATTCTGAAACATGAAATCCCAGAACACGTAAAAACAGATGACATAATTCTATCATTAACTTCAAGAGAAAGAGGAATTTTAATAACTAATGATAGGGAACTACGTAGGAAAGCTAGAAGACTAAATATACCGGTTGGTTTCCTAAACATAGAGGAGAAAAGGGTAATAGTAGAATATTTTCCTTAAACACATAATACACTTATATAGGGGATTTCTAGTAAAGAAATATCACGATTTAATATTAACCATGCGGATACGTGGAGGAATAAATAATGTATTACGTTTATCGTGTTCAAGATATTGTCAGAATACCTCCTGAGATGTTCAATTTACCCTTAGAAGAAGCAGCTTTAAAATCGTTGCGTGAAAAATATGAAGGCACAATAGACAAGGATTTAGGGTTAATATTAGCCGTGTTCGATGTTAATGTTTCAGAGGAAGGAGTTATAATTCATGGCGATGGAGCTACATACCATGAAACAGAGTTTTCCATTCTAGCTTTTAAGCCTTTAATAAAGGAAGTAGTTGAAGGAGAAGTAGTTGAAATAACAGACTTTGGAGCATTCATAAGCTTAGGTCCATTAGATGCTTTAGCACATAAATCCCAGATATTAGACGACGTTTTAATGTACGATGGAAGAAGAGGAGCTCTCATAGGGAAAGAAACTAAGAGAATATTAGAAAGAGGAGACCATGTAAGAGCGAGAATAATAACTATAAGCACTTCAATGTCAAATAAAATTATGAGAATAGGAGTAACCATGAGGCAACCTTTCCTAGGTAAACTTGAATGGATAAAAGAAGACCTTGAAAGAATATATGGTAAACCTAAAAAGAAGAAGTGATAGGCAATGTCGTATCGTAAAAGAAAGCCCTTTAAAGCATGTAAGAAGTGCAATGCATTGGTCCCTCACGAAGAAGTGCAATGTCCAATATGCGGATCAAGAACATTTAGCGATGATTGGGAGGGATTGGTAATAATCATTTCCTCAGACTCTAAGGCTGCACAGATACTTAACAAAACAAAGCCGCATATGTACGCTATTAAGGTAAGATAGATTGCTTCTCAAACTGCCCGATGAACTTAGAGCAGAACTTAAGAAACCCCTAGGAGAACTTATCGAAACCATACCTGAAAAGTCTATGGAAAAAATAATTAACATTATAGGTAAGCTTAAACCTAGAAAAATAATCAGCATAGGAGATGTCATTACTCAATACGTTTTAATGTCAGGTGCTTTACCTGATCTATCAATTATTGACCATAAAATGTATCGTAGAAAAACAGAATTCTCATTTAACTATGATCAATTCTTTAACATCATAGTGCACACTACAAATCCTCCAGGGCATATAAGTGAAGAAGCTTGGAGTAAAATAAGGAAACACATTAAGTCAAAGTTTAAAACGCTAATTATAGTTGATGGCGAAGAAGACCTTTTAACGCTTCCCGCGCTTCTAGAGGCTCCTGAAGGATCTCTTGTTCTCTATGGACAACCCAATGTAGGGGTTGTTTTCATATTAGTCACTGATAAGGCAAAGGAAAAGGCAAGGAAAATTGTTGAGAAGTTCAGTAAGCTGGAAAATGTTTAGAGCAAAATATAAGTATAACCGACAAGTAAAATCATGAAAGGCATTGGAAAAGTTATGGCAAATATGAGGTACTAATATTATGGCGCAAAGAGAAGTTACGGTAAAAACAATAAAACTTGCTGAAGGATACGAAATGGTAATTGTTGAAGATAAATGGAATTCCCTCATAGGTAGGAGGGAAGTTAAAGCGAAAATATTTCATATGGGTAAAGGAACGCCAAGTAGGTGGGTTGTAAGAAAAACTCTTGCAGAAATATTCAACGTACCCTTAGATGTTGTTTATGTAAGAAACATTATATCGGAGTTTGGAAAAGCCGAAACTACGGTAACAATCCATATATATGAAAGCCCTGAAAAAGCTAGAAGCTTTGAACCGAAACACATAATTTTAAGGAATAAGCCTCCTGAAGAGGAAAAGAAGGAAGAAGGTAGTTAAGAATGGCTCACGCACATAAACTATATGAGTACGATTACGAGAAAGGCACTATAAGACTTAAAAACAAAGTTTGTCCAAGATGTAAAAGCATAATGGCACATCACCTTAAACCTGTTGAAAGATGGCACTGTGGTAAATGCGGATATACGGAGTTCGCGACTCCAAGAGCACCTAGGAGAGGTAGAAGCAGAAAATCCTAGCCCAGTCTACGGTTTAAACTATGGTCTCTAAAAGAACCATAGTTTTAGGTATAGAATCTACAGCACATACATTCGGCTGCGGAATAGTTGACGATGAAGGAAATATATTAGCAGACGTTAGGTCGGTTTATGTTCCTGAGAAAGGTGGAATACATCCAAGGGAGGCAGCGCAACATCATTCAACACACTGTTCTGAAGTCGTTAAGAAAGCCCTAGCTGAGGCTCATATTTCAATAGATAAAGTATCAGCAATAGCTATAGCATTGGGTCCAGGCCTGGGTCCATGTCTACGTTCCGGAGCTGTTATTGCGCGAGCATTGGCAGTACATTTCTCGAAGCCTCTACTTCCCGTAAACCATGCTGTAGCACATATTGAAATAGGTAAAATGCTTACCGGGGCGAAGGATCCTTTAATAGTTTACGTTTCAGGAGGAAACACAATAATTGCTGCTTTTTCTGGAGGCCGATATAGGGTTTTCGGGGAAACGCTAGACATTGCCCTTGGAAACTGCTTAGATGTTTTCGCTAGAAAACTAGGATTAGCACCACCATACATTATCGAAGGTCTTCACGTAGTAGATAAATATGCTGAGAAAGGAGAGAAAATAATAGACCTACCCTATGTTGTTAAAGGAGAAGACCTTTCATACTCAGGGCTATTAACAGCAGCTCTCAGAAAAGCTAGAGAACCAGGCGTAAGAATCGAAGATCTATGTTTAAGCTTCAGAGAGAACGCATACAACATGCTTGTAGAAGCCGCCGAAAGAGCACTAGCTCATACTAAGAAGAAGGAAGTGCTTTTAACCGGAGGCGTTGGAGCTAGCCCTATACTTCAGGGGAAACTTAAGCTCATGGCAAAAGAACACCAAGCAAAACTATACATTACGCCTAAGAAGTATATGGGAGATAACGGAGTTATGATAGCTTGGACAGGTGTTCTCCTTTATAAGTCAGGGATAACGGTAGATGTCAAAGAGTCGTTCATTAAACAGCGTTGGAGACTAGATGAGGTTGACATCCCTTGGATAAGTTAGATTTAGAAATTAAAATTGAAAAACTCATAAGCAAAGGAGCCGAAGCAAACATCTACTTAGGCACGTTCTTAGGATATAAAGCAGTATTTAAGAAGAGGGTTCCTAAACCATACAGAGAACCGGAATTCGACCTAAATTTAAGAGTAAGAAGGACATTAAATGAAGCAAAAATGCTATACTTTGCTAGGAAAGGAGGAATACCTGTACCTACACTCTTCTACTTCGACACTAAAGAAACCTTAATTATAATGGAGTTTATTGAGGGAAAACTGTTATCGCATTGTATAAAAGAAATGACTGTTAACACGTTAAAGGAACTGTTTTATAAGGCAGGAGAGATAATGGCTAAGCTTCATTTAAACAGTATAGCACATGGTGATTTCACAACTTCGAATATAATAAATACTGGTAAAGAACTCGTAATAATAGATTTTGGTCTCTCTAAGAAAACAAGTGAGATAGAAGAACAAGCTATAGACATGCATTTACTTCTAAGATCACTTGAAAGTACACACTACGATATTGTTAACTACGTTAAGAATAGTGTAGTTGAAGGCTACGAAGACATTATGGGGAAAGGGTATGCTCAAAAAGTTTATGAAAGAATGCTTGAAATAAGGAGAAGAGGTAGGTACGTTAAAGAAAGGAGGAAAAAAGGTTGAAAATATACTTTATAACAGGAAATAAGCATAAGTTCTTAGAAGCATCTAAGATCATGGAAAAGTATGGCATAGAGCTTAGAATGTTAGAAGCAAGTAAGGTAGAAATACAGGCTCGAAGTCTAAGAGAAATAGTCTTATACAGTTTAGCTCTACTTTATCCTAAAATAAATAAACCCGTAGTAATTGAAGATGCCGGGTTGTTTATAAGGGCCCTAAACTGGTTTCCAGGTCCATATTCAAGCTATGTATATGAAACAATAGGATGTAGAGGCGTATTGAAGCTTCTAGAGAATGTTAAAGATAGATATGCTAAATTCAGATCCGTAGTAGGCTTCATCAACTTCAAACATGTTAAGCTTTTTGAAGGCGAAGTAGAAGGGATGATAGCTTATAGGGAGTTAGGAAATAAAGGGTTTGGTTTTGACCCAATATTTATACCTAAAGGTTCCAGTACGACCTTTGCACAAATGGATGTAGAGGAGAAGAACAAGTACTCTCATAGGGCTAAGGCTTTTGAGAAACTAGCCAAGTGGATAGTGTATGAAGAAATGGAATGATAAGGTTTAAAAGGTGGAAATGGTATTTTATGAGGAAGAAAAAATAGAGGGCGTACTACGTGAATAAGAAGAGAGAAAAGGGTAAATCGCATTCAACTAGACCTGTTAGAGCAAGCCCTCCCAGATGGCTTAGACTGAATTCCGAGGAAATTGAAGCACTAATTGTTGAATTAGCCAAGAAAGGATACGGACCATCTATGATAGGTATTATTCTAAGAGACCAATATGGTATACCTTTAGTGAAACCTATTCTAGGTAAGGGCATAACCAAAGTGCTTGAAGAACACGGATTAGCAATGGAAATACCTGAAGACTTATTTAACTTATTGAAAAGAGCTGCCAGACTGAGAACTCATCTCGAGGAACATCCTAAAGACCATCATTCTAAAAGAGGACTTGAAGAAATAGAATCTAGAATAAGAAGACTTGTTAAGTACTATAAGAGAATAGGGAAACTGCCTAAAGACTGGAAATATGAACCAGAGAAAGTTAAATTACTGGTTTCGAAAACCTTCTAGCCTATCCTTTTAAACATCTTCTCTAAGCATTAGAGCAGATAGTTTTTAGTCTAAAATTCTTTAGTTATTCTAGGTGGTTTATTGAAACATAATGCTAGCCTATTGGGTTTTACTAAGCCTAAAAGAAGAAAAACCATTCCGATAAAAGATGTGCTTCTCGAACTTTCAAAGTTTAAGGAAATAAAGATGTTTATATATCCAACAGTTCCAGATATTATTGCTTCGTCAGTTATTGTGTCCAAGCTGTTAAGTAGAGACATTAGGGTAGCGGTGAAGGTTAAACCATTAATTACTATAGATGACATTAAGAATGAGGCAGTCCTAGTCTTAGGTTTACCATTAAGTGAATTGACAGTAAAAACTTTAAATAAGTATGCTAAGGGAGGTTATCTCATAGGTTTATGTGATCATAAGTTAAAAACTCATGAAAAAGAACTTCCTTTTCTAAAATGTATTGATCACGAAACTCCGCTAGCGATTATTATTTGGCAAACGCTTAAGAAAACATATGATTACCTAGACTACATACTAACATTATCCTCAATTATAGCTCATAATTTCTTCAAATATCCTAAATTAATGTTTGAAGAAATGTTCTTAAGCGAATGCGTTAGCAAGGACATTTTAGATAGAATAAAAGGACTTAGAATTGCCGGGGCAAACTACAAACCCATGGTTGAAGTACTGACTTACTCCTTAGTCCCATTTCTCTTCGGAATTACAGGCGATATTGCTGAAGCTGAAAAGTTCCTCCGAGACCATGGGGTACACGATTTGAAAACAAAATTAATAGAACATGACCCTGTAAGAATAAAGGAGATTGTTAAAGACCTATTGAACATCATCAACAAAGCCAAGGAAAACGCTTGGAAAATAGAGGATTTAATAGGGGATACTTATGGTTTAAAAAAGAAGGTTTCAGAGACAATATCTGACTCTTTAGAACTATCTTTGATACTAGGTACAGTTATTGAAGTATATGGTATGGAAAAATCGGTTTTCATTAAAGAACAGTTTCCATCGCTCATAAGAATCTACGAGCCAGAATACTTTGCCATAGTTAGGAAGATGAGTAGAATAATGAATAGACTATTAAGAGAAGGATTAAGGGAAGTAGATGTTGAAAATAGGATGTTGAAAATTTTGTATTTAAGGAAATATGATATGATCCCATATTACATGTTAGAATCACTACTCATAACCTCGGGTTTGGTAGAGGAAGACGACTTAGTAGCTATAGAGCATGGAAAAGAGATATTAATACCATACTCCTCACTTCGCAGAGTTTTCGGCGAACAACTACATCGAGTCTTAAGAAAGCTTATGGAGAAGACACATGGAGAAAGCATCTATGGACCCGTATTTAAGAATGTTAGAAACATTATAGAATGTCTTAGAGGAGTATAGGGTGAAAATACATTCCGAACTCGTTTTAACTTATGGAGAAGAGAGAGAAGCTAAAACAGTGTATTATGCATTAAAACCGGACAATGTTTTCGCGAAAGAAGGCATGGCTATAAAGGACGTGCTTGAAAACTCCAAGATTAAAATAATTGTTGAGTTAAGAGGAAACCATAGAATTATAGGGACACTATACAGTACTTTGAACGAGATATTAGCGCATGTGAAATCCATTGAAGTACTACTTAAGAAGCTTAAGTGAACGCAGAAATCCTATGGAAGCTTATAAAGTAAGTCTTTTATACTACTTTTTAACCCTAAATTTGGTAGCTTAAGAAAACAAACAAGTCTTGGGGAAATATATGCCAGCACCTAGAGCAGCAGTTAAGGATAAGTGGAAAATGAAGAAATGGTATACTATAGTAGCTCCTCCAGTCTTCGGAGAAGTCCCTCTAGGAACAACGCCATCAGATAACCCGCTGAAACTTATTGGCAGAGTTATTGAAACAACCCTATATGATTTAACAGGCGACTTTACTTTAGTTCACGTTCACCTATTCTTCCAAGTAATTAAGATTATTGGAGATAAATGTATTACAAGATTTAAAGGTCATGAATTAGCTAGAGATTATATGAGAAGTATTGTTAGGAGAAGAAGTAGTAAAGTGCAAGGCATATTTAATGTCCAAACAAAAGACGGTTACGGTTTAAGAATAACTGCAGTGGTATTGACATCTTATAGGTGTAAGTCTTCGCAAAAGAGAGCTATTAGGAAAATTATGAAAGAAATTATTGAAAAAAGAGCTTCAGAAATGACATTAGGTGAGCTAATTAAAGCAATGATCTTCGGCAAATTGTCAAGCGAAATATTTGCTCAAGCAAAGAAAATATATCCTCTGAGAAAAGTTGAGATTTACAAGTCAAAACTTCTTACAATACCGACGCCTAAAGGCCCGAAACCCGCAGTTGTTGTTTCGCCACTAATGCTTAAGGGTAAGGAAGCAGAAGAAATAATAAGAGAAGTTATTGTACAGGAAGAAAAAGCTTAAACAGTACTTCTGAAATACTCATTTTAGACACAAAGTAGCTCGGTATTTCGAGGCCTAAATTTTTGAATAAGCCTAATATTCTGGTTAAAACGCCTCTTGGCTTAGAAAACATAGCAGCAGCTAGAATCTTAGAACTAAATTCTAATGTAAAAGTATATCCACGCCCCAAAGGATTTCTAGGTCTTGTCCTTGTTGAAGCAGATAATCATTTCGAATTTGCTGGGAAAATTAAGGAAAACGTTCTTGAAGCTGAGAAAGTTATACCAGCCTATGAGGTTGTTGAAGCAAAATTAAATAAAATTGTTGAAGCTGTGAGAAAAGTAGCCCTAGGAAACATAAGTTCTGAAGAAACCTTCGCCGTAAGAACAACTCGCAGAGGGAAACATGATTTCACAAGTTTAGACATAAATGTTAAAGCTGGTGCTGTAGTTAAGGAGGTAACTAATGCTTCTGTTAACCTCTCATTTCCTGATAAAATAGTGGCGGTTGAAATTATAGGGAACATAGCTTTAATATCCATTTTAAAAGGAGTAGAAGAATATAAGAAGCTAAGGCCGGGAAAGGAGCCTATAGTAAAGTATTTGCGCAAAATAGCTCTTATTCAAATGCCCTACCTAGGCCCTCTAGATGCTTCTTACAATATGGGTATTAGAATAGGTAGGGAAGCACAAACATTTGAAGTAAAGGAACTTGTAATAGCTCCTATAGGTTCCATTCCAGCTAATCAGCTTCTAATGTTTCTTAAGGGAGTTTATGAAGGAATAGAGTCAAGATATAACATCCAAAAGAAAACATATGCTAGGAAAGTAAATAGAATTCCAGTCTATGTTCAGGACCTGTATCAGGTAGTTAGAGATAGATTTAAAGAACCAATAATCGTCTTTGAACCTGAAGGAGAACCCGTAATTAAAATGAAGGATAAGATTAAAGAGATATTTAACAACCCTAAAGTTAAAAGAATAAACATTCTCATAGGTTCACGTGTAGGAATACCCGTAGGAATATATAGATTTGCCGATTTAATCCTTGACATAGCTCCTGGAGTTACAATATCAACGGATTTAGCCGCTGCATCGGCAATTACAGCTTTAATTACGGTGCTTGAAAGTGCCGAAGATTAAAACAGCGGTGGTTTTAGCTGCAGGTAAAGGTGAAAGATTACAACCATTTACATACACTAAACCTAAACCATTAATTCCAATATTAAACAAGCCATTCATAAGCTACATCCTAGATAACATCATAGCATGCGGTATTGAGAAAATAGTTTTAGTTGTACATTATCTTAAAGAAAAAGTAATGGACTATGTTAAGAAAGAATATGGGAATAAAGCTAACATCGTATTCGTAGATCAAGGAAAACCTCTAGGGACAGGGCATGCTGTAAAAGTTTTGGAGAACATGTTGAGCGAGCCGTTTCTGCTAATATACGGTGACGTATACGTAAATAGAGAAGTTTTAAGGAAAATACTTTTACATGCAAAAGACCATGAGAACGTCCTAGTAGGCGTACCTGTTGAGAATCCGTGGGATTATGGAGTTCTAATACTTAGAGACGGACTCCTTAAAGGCATAGTTGAAAAACCTGAAAAAGGAAAAGAACCATCAAACATAATCAATGCCGGAATATATGTTTTAGCAACGGAAATATTTGGTTTTCTTAGCAGAACAAGAATTTCGCCAAGAGGGGAAATAGAGTTAACAGATGCGGTAACGGAGCTTGCAAGGAAGGGCAGAGTTAAAGTTGTGCTTATTGAGCGTAATGAATGGTTCGAGTTGGGTAAAGTATGGGACATATTAGAACTTAATAAGATAATGCTTGGTAAAATAAGGGAAAGTAAAATAGAGGGCGTAGTTGAAGGAAACGTTAACATAAAAGGCAAAGTAATCATAGGGAAAAATACCATCATAAGGTCAGGCACATGCATTGAAGGACCAGTGTTTATAGGTGAAAATTGCAGCATAGGGCCAAACTCCTACATTAGACCATACACTGTCCTAGGAAACCACGTTAAAATAGGGGCTTCATGCGAAATTAAGGCAAGCACAATAATGAACCACACCCACATTCCCCATTTAAGTTACGTTGGAGATAGCGTAATAGGGGAGCATGTTAATTTTGGAGCAGGAACAATAACGGCGAACCTGAGATTAGACGATAAAACAGTTAAAGTAACTTTAAAAGGCAGGAGAATTGACAGTGGGAGAAGAAAATTAGGGGCATTTGTAGGAGACTATGTTAAGACAGGAATAAACGTGTCCCTAATGCCGGGAGTAAAAATAGGGCCATATACATGGATAGCTCCGGGGCTAGTAATCTACGAAGATATACCACCCTATTCTTTCGTAAAACCTGTAGGTAAAAGAAGCTACATCGTAGAGAAATTAGTTATTAAGAATGATTAAAAATTCTCCTTAAACTTTAAACCACATAATTAGCTTAAGATTTCTAGGTGACTTAGTTGTGGAGAAAATAGAGCTATATGGGTTAACAATGCCGCTAGTGGAAGAGAAAACAGACGTAGCAAAACTCATAGTTAGCGAAGCTGAAAAACTAGGCATAAACGTAGAGAATGGTGATGTAATAGTTATTACATCTAAGTTCCTCCAAAAGGCCATAGGAGACATTATCGATTTAAAAACCGTGAAACCTAGTTTTAAGGCTAAAATAGTAAGTAAAATTTTCAAAAAAGACCCTGTAGAAACAGAAATAGTTCTGAAAAACAGTAAGAGAGTACTACTTGCAGTACCAACAGGTTTTCTTAGGGAACATATAGGTAAAATTTCTAAGAACGTTAAAGACGGACTAAAAGCTCTAGAAAAAGTAAAATGTATCCTCATAACAATAACTAAGAACGGTTTTATAGCGACGGATGCTGGAGTAGATTATTCTAATTTACCTCATGGATATGCTATAGCAAACGATCTAGACTTCGACTTGGAAGCAGAAAAGATAAGAAGAAAGATAAAGGAAATTACGGGTAAAAACGTGGCAGTAGTAATCTCAGATACTGAATTTAGCATTTCAAATGGTAAGTTCGGCTCAATAGATGTAGCGGTAGGTTCTTCGGGAATAGAGCCGCTTACGAGATTTTTTGGAGAAAAAGACCTTTACGGTAGACCGAAGTTCGGCGGGTTAGATATTGTTGTTGATGAAATATGTTCAGCTGCGGCACTGCTCATGAAGCAATGTGGTGAAGGAATACCTGTAGTTATAATCAGAGGACTAAAATATACCCCAAGCGTTAGAGGAGTGAAAGACGTATTGATCATTAAATATAGGAGAAAAGCTTCAAAGCTTCTCTTAAAAATAGCCTTAATTAACATAGTAGCTAAAATTTTAAGAATAATATAGTCATCTTCATTGAGAAATTCATTGTTAAACCTAAAGTCCGACAGCCTCCCTACCTACCTCTTTAACTAGCTTCTCTATGTTTTCCATGGTTTTACAGAATACACTTACGTTTCCTAACCTAACTTTCTTTAAACCGTATTTTTCCATTACTTTATAGGCATTTACCATTTCATTATATGTCGGCTTTCTGAATCCTGACAGTAAGTATTCGGGGAAAAAAGCAAGTATGGTTATGGGTATTTCCTTATCCACTTCTGAAAGGAGTTTAGCAAATTTTTCTATTTGATCTAGCTCTACTAAGCCTGGAATGTAAATTAAAACCGCTTCTAAAACTATCCCTAAATCTTTAGCTATTGAGGGTATTTCAAGAATCCATTTATTTGTGGTTCCGCAAAGCCCTCTATATGTTTTCTCATCGAATGCCTTCATATCAAGCCATATTGAGTCTAGTCCTGCTGAGTAGTATAATTCAAGGTTTTCACGTACTAGACCGTATCCGTTAGTTTCGATGTGAATCCATATTTCCGGAGCTTCCCTTTTTACTAGCTTAAATACTTTAACGTAGAAGCTTGGTTGACAGTATAGATCTCCTCCAGTGAAGGAGATAATGTTTCTGGCCGGGCCATAGCCTTGGGGTGAAAAGAGAATTTGCTCAGGCTTAAGCTTATTCGGGCAAAACGGCCCCTTACTTTCTGAAACCTTACATACACCGCAGTGCGCACACAAGTCTGAGGCATGCCACATAGTAGCTCTACTTCTAGGCTCCCAGACAGTTACTGTTTCTCTATACTTCAGTACTTCTTTAAGAATAGCTTCAGGCTTCATCCATTTACCTTCGGCGTACTGTGAAAAATACCAACTATGACATTTTAAGCAGTTATGATTACAGCATGACTGGTATATTGAGAGATAGTCTTCAGGCCTACTTAAGACAATATCGTAGATAAGTCTTTCAACATTTCCTCCTACTTTCCTTAACCCGGCATCACAAGGTCTCATAAAAGTGTTATTCACTGCAACAACATTACCGCAAGATGGGTAACCTAGAGATTCAAGGTAACATACCACATCGAATCACGCAGCACTAAGCTAAAATGTTTCAACATTATTTCATGAATTTAAGCATGAATAAAACCATGATGGCGATTGCAATAACGAAAAAGCATGTTACAGCTGCATATGCTATTTCACTTGATAAGGGAATTATTAGTCCAGGTAATACGATATATGCTTCTCTGCTGGCTAATCCTAAAGTTAATGTAGCTAACATCATCAAAGCAAAACCAACAAATGTAAAAATAAAACCTGTCCACAGTAGTTTAATCAGTAAAGGTATTTCAGGAATAGCTACTTGAGGGTTTATACTGGCTTTTCTCTTAAAACAATCTACGCATAGCCATACCGAGGGTTCAAAACAATTACTACAAACCACTCTACCGCAGTTTCGGCAAACATACATAGCTTGGTTTTTACGGCAAATACTACATAGAGGCGCTACCACTTTTCAAACCTCTGCCTATTCTTTTTCCAAAACTACTTCCAAGACTCCATGCTTATAACGGGCTTTAGCCTTAGAGGGATTTACTTTTGAAGGTAGTTTTATTTCTCTAAAATATTCCGGAGCCCTTATTACAAGAGTTTCTCTGTCTTTAAGGACTTTGACATCAATGTTTTTCTTGTCTGCGCCTTTAATTTCAGCAATAACTGTTATTGTGTTATTGTCTTCAAGGATATCTATATCAGGGTATTCTTCGGAAACCTCTCTTATCTTAGGATGCTTTTCCACATAATTAGCCTCTACCATGTGTTTACGCTTAGGTTTACTACCGAATTCTCTTATAATGGGTTTGCCATCAGGACCTATGGTTACCGAAAAACCATAGAAGTATTCTTTACTAGAAGGCTTTTCTAATTCTTTTTCAAAAAACCTTTCTACATCTTCGAAGTCCTTTAGAAACCTTCTAATTAGCTTTCTAAAAATGTCTTCGTCATCAAACGCCACTGCTTTACACCCGGAGGTATCTTAGAATATTAGACTATTTTAACTTATATTCTAGCAGATTATCCTTTAAACATCTCTTCCAATTGCGGTTTAAGCTTCTCTACCCTATATTTCACATACCTTATGAATAACTTTAATAGTAGTTTTACTGGAAACATGCTTAGTCCTTTTAAGTAGAATTTACTCATTATTTCCTCAGCCCAATATGTGCTATGATATAGTGTTTTCAATAACACGTCTACGTGTTCTCGTTTAACATGCTTCCTTTTAAACCAGTCTTTATGCTTAAACGTGCCCATAGGCACAAAGAACATTGGAACTATTAGACTTCTATAGGGTTTAAGTCTGTCTATAAGCTCAGCTGTTTTAACAACGTCATCTTCCGTTTCCCCTGGAGTACCTAGGATTATTGTAGCTGCAGGTACTATGTGGTTTTCATGCATTATTGCGAAAGCGTCTTCAACTATTTCAGGCCATTTTTCAGGGGGATAGGGTGCAGCTTTCCCAGGCATTACCATTTTAGCTAATCTAGGCGAGCCTGTTTCAATGCCTACTTGAGCACCTATAAACTCTTGGTTACCTGCTAAGATTATGTCTTTCATAAGCTTACTTATTAAACCATATTTTTCCTCAGCATATTTTACTGTCGAAAGCGTTAAGTGGGACCATCCTATAGGCCCTTCTCCTACAAGCTCCCTTGCAAGCTTATGAAGCTTAATTAATGCTTCAGGATTAGGCTCTACACCCTTAGCACCATACAGTAGAATGTCTTCACTATGGAAGAGAACTCCTTCGATACCGGCTTCCAAGTTAACCTTAATTTCCTTAGCGATTATATCTAATGGTATAAACTTTAGAGGTCTAAGGGTTACGGGGCAGAAACGGCATCCCCTAGGACATCCTCTCATAATTTCTACTAGACCATTAACGCTTGCACCCTTAATTACGGGAATTTCTTCAATACTTGGGCTATCATACGGTCCAACATAAATGTAGTCCGGTAAAGGTTCATTAGCTAATGCTTCCTCAACAATTTCAACTATGACCTTCTCGACTTCACCATCAATAACAAGGTCAACACCCCATTTTCTCCAATACTCTAATTCCCAAAGCCACTGCCAGGCGCCAGGGCCTCCAGCTATAATCTTAACACCTTTTTCCCTAGCCTTTTTAACTGCAGGACTTTCCATGAGCTTCCTGAATGAAACCCTATTAACAGGCTCCTTCCCCGTAATCATCCACCATTCACTACTAGGCGGGCCATACGCAAAATAGTCATGATGGCCTAGCATAAGTATTTTCATAGAATCTAAGTGTTTATGGATGTGATCAGGATCTATTATTGCGGCTTTAAACCCTGCCTCAATAAGTTTAGCTTCGACTTTCCTCATGCCGTAAGGTGCTTCAACAGGTTTACCTTCTTCATCAACCCTAACTTTGGGTGCAGCAAGCCATAACCACAGTTTTTCAGGTAAGCCTATAGCAGGCCCAGTAGCCAAGAAACCTAAGAACTCCCTACCATGATGGTTGCTCATCATAGTTCTGTCAGTAGTTAGTACTATCTCATATTTACCCATAGACTTCACCTTTTTCATGCTTCAATAACTTCATGCGGTTTACTTCTTAACTCGTTGAGAAACTTATTTAAGTTTACATGAGACATTTTATGGTACTTTATTATGAGGGTAAAAGCTATATTTTCGAAAATTATGTCCCTTATTTTCTCAAAATATAGTGGTCTATCTTCCATTGTTAAAACATGGATAATGAATTTCTTGAAACCTAAACTAGAGCAGCTGAGCATCTTATCTAATACCTTTCTATCATTTACATTTCCCTTGGTAATCAACACTATATGAAACGCTTTATCCTCTAATGCGCTCATAAAAACCTACCTTAAAACTTTAAGCACCTTCATAAGCTCTGCTTCGAATGGTTTAAGCTCTGCTACAACAATATCCTTCTTTATTTCTAAGATAATTTCTTGAATCATTTCTCTTAATGTAGATAAATGCTCTCTAAGTAAGTTACTAACCGCCTTCTCCTTAACTTTAACTAGAAGTTTTCTACGTTTTTCATACACTCTCTCCACTAATTTCCTGCTTTCAAGAAATTGAAGAATGGAGGATAAGTGTCCCTTAGCATACCCTGTTTTCTCGGAAAGTTCTTTCAGAGATAAAGGCCTTCCTTCAACAATTAAGATAGCTAATACAAGAGCTGCTGTTGCAGATAACCCAGTTAGTTGTAGTAGCTTAGCTAAACTTAGCATTCCATTAACCTCTACTATTCTATCTGTTCGAAACGTTCAGAAAAAAGAAACTATGTTTCTACTATTAAAACTTAACCTAAGGAGGGTATATAAGATGGTATATAAAATACAAAACACTGAAATGGTTTCTATCTTCCTTTTGCCGCTACTATAGATATTACATCGTTATCCTTTAGCACATAGTCTTCTCCAAGTCTTCTTTTAGTACGTACATCTATAGCATAAAGAAATGTTTTACCAAGATCGGTATGTATTTTATAAGCTAATTCTCTGGCTGTTGTACCTTTCCTTACAAGATAGACATCAGGGAGAACATTTCCTTTATGATCCGTTAGCTTTATAGGGTCTTCCACAGGGTAAATGGCTATCATGCTAAGTTTCTCTAAGACAGCCTTGTTTATTGCTTGCTGAACACCTGTTGAACCCCATTTTTTCAAAACTTTTTCTCTAATGTATTCTAGTCCTTTTCTTTCTCTAGTGGTAAGTTTTGAAGAATCCAGGATTTTGAAATCGGGATCTCCTGGAATATACTTTATCACTCCTTTGTTAACTGCTCTCCTTAAAACAAGCTCTGCCAATGCTGATGTGGGAACAATTATTTGATCCTTAAGTTCTTTCCTCATTTCTTTTATGAAATCCTCTGCTATTGAAAGATCCACCTTATTAGCTACAATTATTGTTGGTTTAGCTATTTTTCTTAGATTTTTAACAAATAAAAGTAATTCCTCACTCCTCCAGGAGGAAGGTTTTGATGACTCTAGTTTTGATTTTCTTAAAGCTTCAATAACATGAATTTTCGTTATAGAAAGACCTGAAAGCCTCTCAGCAAGTATTTCTTCGAATTTTCCTTCAGACTCTGCTTTGTGAACAAGTTTTCTCCAATCTTTTTGAAGTATTTGGAGAAGCCACATATCTACTTCGTTCTGTATCTGAACAACCTCTTCTATGGGATTATATGTTCCTGGAGGTACAGGTCTCCCTTCAGCATCTGTTGAGCCTGATGCATCAACTATGTGTAGTAGTACATCTGCTTTACGTAAATCGTCTAAAAATTTATTGCCTAAACCTCTACCTTTGTGTGCGCCTGGAATTAGGCCTGCTACATCCATTAAAGTTACCGGTATGAATCTTATCCCGTTTATGCATATTGAGTTTTGAGGATTATCTCTAACACCAAATTCTTTGCAAACACATTGCTTCCTAACATAACCTACCCCAATATTCGGTTTAATCGTGGTGAATGGATGGTTAGCTATACTTACCGAGACCATGGTAGCAGCAGTAAAGAATGTTGATTTTCCCACATTTGTTTTTCCAATAACCCCGATTAGTAAGGACATTTATGACCAACTCAATTGAACACATGTAAGTTACACTATGTGGTTCATAAAAACTTATAAACTTTATACCTTTAATATGTGGTGGAAATAGCTTCTCTAAAAGAAGCATATAAATTTATAAACTTCCACCAGCATTCTCAAAATACGAATTAATATTGGTGAACAGCTATGTACAAGTACCTTAAGGAGCTATGGAAGAAGTCAACAGAGGAGCTTAAAAAGCTAATGAAGGAGAGACTAATAAAGTGGCGTAGAGGCCCCTCTGTAGTTAGAATAGATAAACCAACAAGATTAGGTAGAGCAAGAGCCTTAGGTTATAAGGCCAAGCAGGGTTTCGTAGTTGTACGTGTTAGGGTAAGGAAGGGTGGACGTAGGAAGCCAAGACCAAGAGCAGGTAGGAGACCTAAAAGAATGGGCGTCTATGGTTTCGCACCAGCTAAGAGTTTAAGGTTAATAGCTGAGGAAAGAGCTGCTAGAAAGTACCCTAACTTAGAAGTTCTTAACAGCTACTATGTTGCCGAGGATGGTAAGTATAAATGGTATGAAGTTATACTTGTAGACCCTAATCATCCAGCTATAAGGAATGATCCTGATATTAATTGGATATGTCATCCATCTCAAAGAGGACGTGTTTTTCGAGGGAAAACCGCAGCTGGTAGGAGAATGAGAGGACTTCTAAGAAGTAAAGGGCTTAAAGGTACACACAAATACAAGTGGAAAAAGAAGCAGAAAGAGAGGAAGCTTAAGAAGAGACATGAAGCATCTAGAGGAGCTAGAATTATACGTCCGAAAGAATAAGAACCTCATCTACCCTATGTTTAATGATTTTATGTTCTTCACATGAATTTATTTAGGCTACACTTTAACTTCTTGTTTTCATAAATTTTTAGTTTGAGGATGAACTTTGTGCCTGTAAAGGTTAGGTATTTAGAATTCGCAACCAATTGCCATGCTACAGAAGATGTTTCTAAAGTAAAACAAGCTATGTTGAACTTAGTGCCTGAAAATAAGAGGAAAAAAGTAGAGTTTAAGGAAGATACTTTGAAGGGACATTATGGTAACCCCATTGTGAGAATAACTTTTCAAGTGAAAGGTGAAGAAGCAGAAGAAACGTTAAAGTACATAGCTAACAAAATGGACGATATTAGTAAGAGAATTTTGAAAGCATCCTTGGATTTAAGAACCGAAGCATCAAAGCTTTATCTAAGATTCTCCAAGCAGGAAGCATATCTTGGAAACGTAATATTAGAAGATAGTGACGATGTTATAAGGGTTATAGTAACATTTAAAGGTGTAAAGAATAAAAGTAAAGCTATTAGAGAATATTTGGAAAACATTGGAATGATATAAGATGAAGTTAAAAGGACCTGTAGACTTCTGCATATACTATAGGAACCCTGAAGAAACAGCTAAGTCAGTAAAACTGGCCTTAAAACTAGGATTTAAAACAGTAGTTACGTCTATAACGCTAAAGGAGCAAGATGATTTTAAAGAGTTAACAACCAAGACTAATGAACTTAAGAAAATGATAAAGGAACATGGCTTTGAAAATATTTTTACACGCTTACATCTTATAGGCTCAGATATCTCATGGCTAAAGAGCTGCTTAAGAAAGCTACGATATGAATTCCACATAATATCTTCTAGGCCATTAAACGTAGAAGCTCTTAGATTTGTGGCTAGAGATAGAAGAGTCGATAGCATTGTTTACGGAGATAGAGAGTTGGCTAAATTCTTTGATAAATCACAGATGAAGCTAATGAGAAGTACGGGAACAGTACTGGAACTACAGTTTAACAGCTTATGGTCCTCTACGCACAAGTGGTTAATATTTAGTTTACGTAGAACATTAGGCTTAGCTATAAGGAACAATGTTCCCATAGTGATTTCTTCAGGAAGTTCTACGCTTAAAAACATTAAAACGCCACTTCAGTTAGCTTCACTATTAGTAGTACTTGGAATACCCTACGTTTACGCCAAGCAGGCAATATGCACTGTCCCTCTCAGCGTTATCAAAAGGAATATGCATAGATTATCTAAGAAACATGTAGAACCGGGAGTTGATATAGTATGAGTAGTTTAAGGTGCTCACTATGAACGCGTTGAAATTGTTCATAGCCGTGCTAATTGTAGAATTAATGTTTATTACGGCTACGACCTCTCTTTTTATATTTGGCCTCATAGACTTACCTGTATTCGCTATTTTTTCTGTTCTTGCTCTTATCATGTTAATACTCACGTTTACCTTGTTTAAGCTAATTAAAATGATAATAATTACGAATAGGACAATAGTAAAAATCAAAAGTGAAAAGTTGAAGCTTAAGGAAGTGCTGAGAAAACCTAGGAAAAGATACATAGTTTTCCAAATAGTCTCCGAAAAAACTCTTAAAACAGAAGAGGTAAAATCGCTAATAAACAGCTTGATTAAGGAAACGTTTGGCTTAATAGGGTCAGGAAATATTAACGCCAAACTAATAAGCTACGATGAACATAGTATGAAGGGAATTATTAGGTGTGTCCATACCTACAAGGATGCTGTACTTTTCGCTCTAGCGTTAGCCTCTGTAAAAACCGGGGATAAAGTAAACATTATTCCTCTAAAAACTACAGGTACACTACGTAAAGCTAGAGAAATAGTTAAAACGCTCAGTATAGATTAGAAGTAAGCGGAGATGATGAAGCCGCTCCATTCCGGATAGGTGAAGAACTCGCGACGAACTGATTCCCAAATAATCTCATACATGCTTTCTACAAGGTGCAAAGTAATGTCAAGCAAACTACATGACGAATATTTTAGAGAAAAGTGATTGGTTATGTTCCGGAAAGATTTTTGAAGAACATGTTGAGTCCGTACTGATTAAAGCTAAATGTTTAGACTAAATTACATTTATGTAGGCAATAAGTTTAAACTTCATTATATGGATACTAGTTAGGTGGATGATGAATTCCCCGGTTAATTAATGAGAATGTGATTGAGGGACTACCAGCTGACATAACGTTTAAAATATACGATAACAGTAAACTGTGGTAAGGTATATTTACACCTCTATAAACTTTAGATGTAGAGTCCAAAAGTAAATATAGAGGAGTGCTGAAATGTTCCCTCCAACGACAATGGGTTACGATAGAGCTATAACAGTATTTTCACCTGATGGTAAACTATACCAGGTTGAATATGCTTTCGAAGCTGTTAGAAGAGGCTGGACTACTTTAGGCATTAGGTCTAAACATGGTGTTGTTCTAGCAGCTATTAAAAGAAAAGTTTTACCTTTAATGGACTTTTCAGGTATTGAGAAAGTATTTAAGATAGATGATCATATCGGAATGACTTTTGCCGGTTTCGCTTCAGATGGTAGAGTTCTAGTAGACTACGCTAGGTTAAGAGCTATACAGCATAAGCTACTATACGACGAAAAAATAAGTATAGAACTCTTAACTAGGAGAATATGTGATGTAAAGCAAAGCTATACTCAACATGCTGGCGTAAGACCCTTCGGAGTAGCCTTAATAATAGGCGGAGTTGATGATGGTGGGCCTAGGCTTTTCATGACTGAACCTAGTGGGCAATATATGAGTTACTTTGCCGTAGCTATTGGAGCGGAAGGTCAGGCTGCTAATGAATACCTTGAGAAACACTATAAGCAAGAACTAACAATAAGCGAACTCATAACATTAGCTATTAAAACGCTTATGGAAGCTTCTAAGGAGGAACTAGGTCCTGAGTATTTGGAAATAGGCTATGTAAGTAAAGAAGAACCCATTTTTAAGAAGCTTTCGATAAGTGAAATTTCCGAGTACATATCTAAGATTAAAGGTTAACACTATTTCAGAAATAAAGAGTAAACATAGTTTAGCGTAGGCTGATAGCATTGGGCACTAAGAAAACCGAGTATGTTATTGCAAGACTAGAATCCCATGGGCATAGATTTGAAATTCTAGTTAAACCCGATTTGGCATTTGAATTTAAGAGCGGGGCTAAAATAGATATTAGAGAAATTCTTGTAGGTGACTTCATATACAAAGATGCTAGGAAAGGATTAAAGGCCTCGGAAGAAGCTGTTAAGAGGGTTTTCGGTACAATAGACATATACAAGGTTGCTGAAGAGATTTTGAGAAAAGGAGAATTACAGCTTACAACAGAGCAAAGAAGAAAGCTAATAGAGGCTAAGAAAAGGAAAATAATAGATTTCATATCTAGAAACTGTATTGACCCTAGAACTAAACTTCCTCATCCACCTAGGAGGATAGAGCTGGCTTTAGAGCAAATAAGAGCAGGTATTGATCCTTTCAAGGATCCGGAATCGCAAGCATTAGAAATAATTAAGAAACTAAGTAGAGTTCTACCAATAAAAATAGCTAAAGCTATAGTTAGAGTTAAAATCCCACCACCTTACTCTTCTAGAGCATATGGTGTTTTAGCTAGCCTAGGTGACGTGAAAAGGGTCAGCTGGCTGAGTGATGGAAGCTTATTTATGGAACTTGAAATACCTGCCGGGATGCAACAAACACTCATAGATAAAGTTAATTCAGTTTCGAAAGGAGCAGGTATAGTAAAAATAGTTGAAACTAAATGGTGATAGTCAATGCCTATACTTGTACAGCATAGACAAATAGTTTTACCGGGTCAGCTATTAGCTGAAGGTAAGGATGTGGAGGTTAAAGCCCAACATACCATATACAGGGTTGGTGACAAATACTATTCATCAGTTATTGGTCTTGCAGACATACAAGAGGGTAAAAAGTTGTCAGTTATAGCTCTTGAAGGATTCTATTTCCCCAAAGTCGACGATATAGTTATAGGTATGATTGTAGACACAGGTTTAACTTCATGGACTGTCGATATTAGATCGCCCTATTTAGCAATACTCCATGCAAGCGATGTACTAAATAAGCCATTTAATCCTCTAAAAGACAATTTGAGAAGACATTTAGACATAGGGGATTTAGTCTTATCTAAAATAAGCCAATTTGACCGTACAAGGAACCCTGTATTAACAGTTAAAGGTAAAGGACTAGGTAAAATAACTAAAGGAGTAATCGTGGAAATAGTACCTTCGAGAGTGCCAAGAGTCATAGGTAGGAGAGGTTCTATGATAAACATGGTTAAGGAAGAAACTAAATGCCAGATAACTATAGGTTTAAATGGTAGAATATGGATTATAGGTCCCACACCAGTTCATGAGGAAGTAGCTGTACTAGCTATTAAGAAAATTGAACGGGAAACCCATACTTCCGGGCTAACAGACCGCGTTAAAATGTTCATTAGAGAAGAATTAAGGAAAAGAGGTCTTACAAAGTGATAGGGAAAATAAAGTTAATTGATGAAAATGGGTTAAGAGTGGATGGGAGAAAGCCTGGTGAACTAAGACCGGTAAAAATGGAAGTTGGCGTGTTAAAAAACGCCGATGGGTCAGCATATGTTGAGCAAGGAAACACTAGGGTTTTAGCTGCGGTTTACGGTCCAAGAGAAATTCATCCTAAACACTTAACATTACCTGATAGAGCTATTTTAAGAACAAGATACCACATGGTACCCTACTCTACTGATGAAAGGAAATCACCAGCACCTACTAGGAGAGAAATAGAGCTTTCAAAAGTCATTAGAGAAGCTTTAGAATCCGTTATTTTTGTAGAACTCTACCCCAGAACAACAATAGACGTTTTCATAGAAGTAATACAGGCGGATGCCGGAACTAGAACAGCAGGTCTTATGGCAGCATCTCTAGCACTGGCTGATGCCGGGATACCTATGAGAGATCTCATCGCAGCAGTAGCTGTAGGCAAAGTTAATGGAACATTAGTTTTAGACATAAACCAAGTTGAAGACGAGTTCGGCGAAGCAGACATGCCCATAGCTATGATGCCAAACCTAGGCGAAATAGTTCTACTACAGCTTAACGGGGTACTAACGGAGGAAGAATTTTATGAAGCACTTAAGTTAGCTCAGAAAGGTATAGTGCAGCTCTATGAGATAGAGAAGCAAGCTCTCATGAGAAAATATGTTGAGATAAAGGTTGAAGAGGTGTAATATTTCTTGAGCATGACTCCTTCTAATCAGAGAATAGTGTCTAGGTTAAAGAAATCGTCCATAGTCTCGCTCATAAAGAAAGGTCTAAGAGTTGATGGAAGAAAACTTAACGAGTATCGTGAAATAACCATAATACCCAACTATATAGCTAAAGCTGAAGGATCAGCATACGCTAAAATAGGGGGTACATTAGTAATAGCTGGGTTAAAAGTAGGAATAGGTACACCATATCCTGACACACCTAATTGCGGAGTTATAACAGTAAACGCTGAGTTCGTACCCTTCGCTTCACCAACATTCGAGCCTGGACCACCAGACGAAAACGCTATAGAGCTTGCTAGAGTTATAGACAGAAGTATAAGAGAGCTAAAAGTAATTGATTTAGAAAAACTAGCTATAATTCCCGGCGAAAAAGTTTACATTCTATGGCTCGACATATACGTTTTCGACCATGACGGTAACTTACTTGACACATCAATGTTAGCTGCCATAACAACTCTATTAACAGCAAGAATACCTAAAGCAGTGATTAAGGAGGACGGTAAAACAGTTGAGCTAAATAAGGAAGTAAGTGAACCATTACCCATAACGAACAAAGTAGTTACTGTTAGCGTAGGTAAAGTTAATGGGAAATTCATAGTTGATCCTAACATAGATGAGGAACAAGTGCTTGACTGTAGATTAGCAATATCCATTTCAGAGGATGGTAGAATAGCGGGAATGCAGAAAATGGGCTCAGGAACGTTTGCATTAAATGAGGTTATTGAAGCGGTAAAGATAGCTAAGGAAGCTTCTAAAACGTTATTTGATAAAATAAACGAAGCGATAAGAAGTATAAGAAAATAGTTAACCAATAATTTTTTAAACTAAAACCTACTACACTTTCTAGACCACAAATAGCACGTTAAGAGGCTTTAATTATGGGTAGGACGAAAGTTGTTGGTATAGCTGGCCGATATGGTGCTAGATACGGATCTACCTTAAGAAAGAAGGTTAAAGAAATATTGGAGAAAAGATATGCACCGCATACGTGTCCTTTCTGCGGAGTAAAGGGTAGGATTTACAGAGTTAGTGTAGGCATATGGAAATGTAGAAAATGTGGAGCAGTATTTGCTGGAGGAGCTTACGTGCCTAGAACAGGGTTGAATAAGTTTTTCCCGCCTATTATTGTTAGGAAAGAGTAGACCATGGTTAAAAAGAAAATCATAGTAACTACATCTCATAGGCCTTCTCCAAGAACAAGAACTTTTGTTAAAGAATTATCTTCAGTATTACCTTTTTCTGTGAAGATAAATAGAGGGAAAAAGACGTTAACTGACTTACTCATAGATGCTCTAACAATTAATGCTAATAGATTAATTGTTGTACATGAGAGAAAAGGTAATCCTTCAGCACTAAAAGTATACGTTGTTGAGGGTAAAAAACTGAAAGAGTATGTAACGTTCAACTTAGCAGGTGTTGCCTTATGGAGAGAGTTAACCAATGTTTCTAAAGTCTATAACCCTGAAAGTATTGCTGTAGAGTTTCATGAAGAAGAATTAGCAGTACTTGTTGAGAAAATAACCTTCAGTTTCAATGCTAAAATACTTTACGATGAAAATTTGAAAAGAGAATTCGACGTTATAGTTTCCTTAAAGCCCAGAAACAAAACAGTGCTCTTACTTTTCATTAATCCCTCGATAAATAAAATAGTTGGCCCAATATTGAAAATAAAAGAAGTTAAAGGTAATAATATATGAAGAGGAAAGCTCGAATCGTCCTAGAATTTGATAGTGAAGAAGAAGCACGGATAATTTATGAAGCTGTCCTTCCAGAAGCGAAAAGCATGCCTACGGAAAGAACTAAAGCATCCATAATTAAAGAAAACAATTTAATAGAGTTAACTATCGAAGCAGATAGTACATCGAGTTTAAGAGCAGCGTTAAATTCTTATTTATCGTGGTTTTCAAGTATATTGAAGACAGTTAAGTATGTTAGGGAAGTGGAAAAGCATGGCTGAAAGAATACCTCCTGAATTACAAACAAGAATAGCTCAATTACAGCAGCTTCAGGAACAGTTAAGAATAATTATTGCCCAGAAACAGAGCGTTGAAGCCGAATTGAGAGAAGTTGAACGAGTTATTAGTGAATTAACTAAAATGTCTAATGATGCAGAATTATACAAAAGCATAGGACATGTACTCGTAAAGACATCTAAAGAAGATTTAATGAAGGAGTTAACAGAGAAGAAGGAGATTTTAGAGTTAAGGAAGAGGACTTTGGAGAAGCAAGAAAGTTTTCTACAGAAACAGTTTGAAGATTTGAGAAAGAAAGTTACTGAGGAACTAATGAAAACATATAGACGAACATAAGGATTAGAAACCTAATACTGTTCTAACTAAGCTTTGGTGTTTATTTGTGGTTAAAAGAGAGCGTGACATCGTAGTCCTAAACTTAGACCTAGATAGAATAAACGAAGACATAATATCAAATATTATTCTTGAAGCAGAGGAAATTATAAGAAACTGCATAGTGAAAAGTATCGGTGGTAAGTTAGTTAGTGACTTGAATATAACCATAGTTGTAGATAAAAATGATAAATTAACTTTCACAATAGACGTTACATTTTCTGCTCCTAGGTTTTTAGAGATAGAATACGATAACATAATAGATACCGCCATAGAAGAAGCCGCTAAAACTATTGAAAGCAGGTTGTTGAAATATGTTAAAAAGTGAAATATGTAAGTTAATTTCCTCGTCGAAATCTATAGCCATAGTTACACATAAAAATGCTGATCCCGATGCTTTCTTCTCAGCCTATGCTATTCTTAAGCTTGTGGAGAAGTTATGTGGGGCAAAAGCAGACCTATACTTCCCTGAGAGTATTAGTGCTGCTACTAAGAGAGTTGTTGAATATTTTTCCATGAAGGTAGACTATTTAAGTAAGGGGATTAAGGATAAAGAGTACGATTTAGTATTTATTGTAGATACTGGTTCTCCAGAGCAACTTGGCGAATACGTGGAGCTTATTTCAAAGAATAATATTAAGATAGTCTTAATAGACCACCACTTTACTCACGACTTTTTCTTGAAGAAAGCCATTTTGTATGTTGATTCCAATGCGAAATCTACTGCAGAGCTTGTTTACCAACTTTACAAAGAATGCGGTGTTCACATATCCAAGGATGTTGCTCAATACCTTCTTGTAGCAATATTATATGATACACGACAATTTAGCATAGCAAGACCTCTAACGTTTAAAGTGGCTGGAGAGCTTCTCGAAATAGTAGGAGAGTATAGAAGTTTAGCTGGTATTATTAAGGCTCCTATGGATGTTTCAGAGAAAATAGCTAGGCTGAAAGCATCTAGGAGAATGGATCTCTACAAAGCAGGAGACTATTTAATAGCAGTAACTAATGTTGGAGCGTATGAAGCAAGTGCTGCCAGGGCAATTCTCGACCTAGGAGCCGATATGGCTTTTGTAATTTCAGAAAATGATACAGTAAGAATTTCTGCTAGGGCAAAACAAAACATAATTAAGCGTTTAGGTATTCACCTAGGCAGAGATGTTATGGTAAAACTGGGGGAGCTCATGGGAGGTACTGGCGGAGGACATGATGCTGCAGCAGGAGCAGAGGGAGAAAATGTAACCATAGATTATGTTAAGGGCTTAGTGGTTAAAGTTCTCTCTGAAATACTTGAGAGCAGAGGGCTAAAGCTAACACCTCTGAAGCCTTAAAGTAGAGGATATAAGGCTATGGATATAATCGAAGTCGATAATCTAACATACTACTATCCTGGCAGTTCAAAACCCGCCTTAGCCAATATAAGCCTAAAAATTAGCAGAGGAGATTTCCTACTAATAACAGGTCCAAGCGGTAGCGGTAAATCTACATTAATTAAAACATTCAACGGTATAATACCTCATCTTTATGGAGGTAGATTTGAAGGAAAAGTTTCCGTTAAAGGCAAGGATACAAGGTATTGTACTGTAGCTGAATTATCGAGAACTGTTGGAATAGTTTTCCAAGATCCTGAAAACCAGATATTAACGTTATCTGTTGAGAGAGAAGTAGCTTTTGGTCTCGAAAATTTAGGCCTACCGCGTAAAGTGATTAGGGAAAGAGTAGAAAATGCTCTTAGAGACTTAAATATTGAGCATTTGAGAGATAGAATCCCTATAGAGCTTTCTGTAGGTGAGCAACAAAAGGTAATAGTAGCTTCAGTAATGGCTATGATGCCTGAAGTCTTAGTGTTCGACGAGCCAACAGCCCATATGGACCCTTTAAGTGCTTTAAAATTCTTGGACTTAGTCTATGAATTAAACATGAAAGGGTATACCATAGTTATTGTAGAGCATAGATTAGATATGGTAGCAAAATATGCTAACAAAATGATCATCTTAAAAGATGGAAAAATAGTTGCAAAAGGGAAACCTAAAGATATCTTACCATTAGATATAGCAGAAGAATCTGGAGTAGATGTACCTAGATATGTTAGATTATATAAGAAAATAAGCAACATAGTGGAAATCAAACGTTTTCCTATAAGTGTTGAAGAAGCTGCAATAATGCTTAAAGAGGTTCTGAGCCGTGGTAAAAGCTATTGAAGTAGAAAACTTATGGTACATATATCCAAATGGTGTAGTAGCACTAAAGAATATTAACTTAGAGATAAAGGTAGGAGAAAAGGTAGCCATTATAGGGCCTAATGGAGCCGGAAAATCTACGTTGATAAAACATTTTAATGGCCTTCTTAAACCGTTTAAGGGTACTGTTAAAGTATTTGGCACCGACACTAGGAAAGCAACTGTTGCAACCTTAGCCCGCAGAGTAGGGGTTATTTTCCAGAACCCATATCATCAGTTTTTCTCAGAAAGTGTATGGGATGAAGTTGCTTTCGCACTTAAAAATTTTGGTTTCTCAGAAGAAGCTATAAGGTATAGAGTTACTAAGGTGTTAAGACTTTTTGACCTATACGATTACGCCGATAGATCTCCTTTCACACTTAGTAGTGGTGAAATGAGAAGACTAGCTATAGCAACTGTTTTAGCATATGACCCTGATGTAATAGTGTTTGACGAGCCTACTGTAGGTCAAGACAGGTTTCAAAAGGAGAAAATCAGAGAATACATTAAACTCCTCTCGCTACAGGGTAAAACAATAATCTTAGTTACACATGATATTGATTTTGTCGCTGAAGGGTTTGATAAAATAGTCGTCATGAATAAAGGGGAAATTTTAGCCATAGGTAAGCCTAAGGACATACTCTATGACGAGGAACTATTAACTAAGGCAAACCTCATAATGCCTCAAATACCTAGACTTGTTAAAGAAGCCGAAGCTTACAACATACTTAAACATAAGCCACTAACTGAAGATGATTTAGCTCGGAAAATACTTGAAATACTTAGGTGCTCAATGTAATGTTAAGTTTAATTTCATCGGTATATGAAATCTTCCTATTTAGAAAGAGAAAGCAATTACTATACCGTATAGATCCCAGAATAAAATTACTACATTTAATATTTATTCTTGCCACTATAGTCCTCGTTACAAACGTTTACTTGCAAATACTTATCTTAGTGTATTTAGTCGCTTTAACGCTTATAGGAGCTGATATAAGTAGAATATGGAGATCCGTTAAGAATATGCTGAAAATGCTTATGCTATTCTACATAGTAATCTATATTGTAAACGCTTTTCCTAAACTTCTAGATCTCGGTGTTGCTTTTCAGTCGTTTATAGCTATTTTTAGGTTCTTTATGCTAATTTACTGCTTCTCACTATTTTTCACAACAACACCGTTAGATGATTTAACTCAAGCACTATATAAGCTGGGAATACCTTACCATATAGCTTTCACATTCACTTTATCTGTGAGGTTCATACCTACAGTGGCTAAAGACTTCATAACAGTGTATGATGCACAAAGAGCTCGGGGATTAGAACTTGAGAAAGGTAGTTTCTTGGGAAGGGTTAGAAAGTTTCTTGCATTATTAATCCCAGTTTTTATAGTATCATTTCTTAGAGTTGATAGGGTAGCTGAAGTATTAGAATCAAGAGCTTTTGGAGCTGTAAGAAGAAGAACTTTTCTCTACGAGTTAAAGATAAAGCTATTGGATGCATTATTTCTAATATTTTCCTCTATACCATTACTATTAGTGATTTACTTGCAATATTGCTTACTAAGCTGCGTGTGGTAAACTATGTTGCAGAATGTAAAAGCTAATAAAGCTAATATAAGGGAGAAAATATGGAGAATTTTAGAGGAACGGAAAGTATCTTTACCACCTAAGCCTATTATAGGGAGAATACCTAATTTCATAGGGGCAAACTTAGCAGCTTCAAAGGTTGCTAGACTTAAAGTTTTCGAAAAAGCTAATGTGATAAAAGTAGACCCGGATTCTCCACTGAAATCGTTTAGAGAAATAGCCTTAAGGCATGGTAAAATTCTTGTAATGCCAACGCCTAAGCTCAGGAGAGGATTTTTAGTTCTAAATCCCAGGCACATACCCTTAAATAGAATAGCTTTTGCTTCAACAATAAGGGGAGCCTTTAACTACGGTAAAATTATTAATAACCCCTATAAGCTGCCAAGAATAGACTTGTTCGTCGTGGGTTGTGTCGCAGTATCTATAGTTAACGGCATTAGATTAGGAAAAGGTGGAGGTCTTAGCGATTTAGAATACGCTATTTTATTGGAAGCAGATAAAATAGATAGGGAGATATTTACAATAGCTTTAGTTCATGACCACCAAGTACTAAGACAGCCAATACCCTATGAAATTCATGATGCCCCGGTGGATTTCATAGTAACACCAACACGTTTTCTAAATGTTGAAAATAGGGTAGAGAGACCTAAAGGTCTTTACTGTGAACTACTTTCTAATGAACATAAGGCTTTAGATATTGTGAAGAATCTAGGTAAGTGCAATTAAACATCCTTAATCATGCTTTAAGAACTCACTACTATTATTTGTCTAATATTCAGAGAATTTATAAATACCTACTCAATTTAGCTTTAGATGACTTAGGAACAAAAGTATGGTGTATAGCCAAAATAGAGGTTACAAGCCATGGTCAAGTATAAGATGGTTGAAGATATACTAAAGATAATGAACAATATCGAGCAGGTTAGAAACATAGGTATAATTGCACACGTAGACCACGGTAAAACAACGACTTCGGATCACTTACTTATGGCTGCTGGCATTCTCTCGCCTAAGGTTGCCGGTGAAGCACTTGCTCTAGACTACTTAGATGTAGAGCAGAGAAGAGGTATAACGGTTAAATCAGCTAATATAAGCCTTTACCACGAGTATGAAGGAAAACCCTATGTTATTAACTTAATAGATACTCCGGGTCACGTTGACTTTTCGGGTAAGGTTACACGTGCTTTAAGAGTGCTTGATGGAGCATTAGTTGTCGTTGACGCTGTAGAAGGAGTTATGACGCAAACAGAAACAGTGTTAAGACAGGCTTTAGAAGAGAGAGTTAGACCGTTACTCTACATAAACAAGGTTGACAGGTTAATTAAGGAGTTACGCTTAACACCTCAGCAAATTCAAGAGAGAATTGTTCAGATAATTAAGGAAGTTAACGGGCTAATAGAAACCTATGGGGAACCAGGGTTTAAGGAGAAATGGAAGTTAAACGTAGCTAAAGGCATGGTAGCTATAGGTTCAGCAAAAGATGGATGGGGCTTTACAGTACCTTACGCTGCTAAAGCAGGCATCAAATTCTCAGATGCAGTTGAAGCTTATAGGAGAGGCCCTGAAGCTGTTAAGGAATTTGCGAAAATAGCTCCGCTACATGTATCCCTACTCGACATGATAGTCAGATTTGTACCTAACCCGAAAATAGCTCAGAAGTATAGAATACCTAGAATTTGGAGAGGAGACATAAACTCAGAAATAGGTAAGGCAATGTTAGAATGTAATCCTGATGGGCCAACAGTAATTTTCGTAAATAACATAAACATCGATAGGCATGCGGGACTTGTAGCTACGGGAAGAGTCTTCTCCGGGACTGTGAAAACCGGTGACGAAGTCTGGCTAATACAGGCAAGAACTAAGAACAGGGTTCTCCAAGTAAGCCTATACATGGGACCACATAGAGAAGTAGCTGAAAGAATACCCGCAGGAAACATCGTAGCCCTGCTTGGAGTAGACCAGGCGAGAGCAGGTGAAACATTAGTCTCTCTAGGCTTCAAAGACGCTATGGTGCCTTTTGAGAAGCTTAGATACATATCAGAACCTGTAGTTACAATGGCTATCGAGCCTAAGAACAGCAGGGACTTACCAAAGCTAATAGATATTCTGAGAAAAATGAGTATTGAAGACCCTAACTTAGTTGTTAAAATCAATGAGGAAACAGGTGAATACCTAGTATCGGGTATGGGCCACCTACACTTAGAAATAGTGCTAACTCTCATGAAAGAAAACTATGGTATAGAAGTAATACCTTCACAGCCAATAATAGTTTATAGGGAAAGCATTAGAGCAGGTTCAAGAATTTTCGAAGGAAAATCACCTAATAAGCACAATAAGTTCTATATTTCAGTAGAACCGCTTGACGAAACATCAATCAAGCTTATTCAAGAAGGAGTAGTTACAGATGATCAAGATCCAAGAGTTAGAGCTAAAATACTTAGAGAGCAGGCAGGATGGGATACTGACGAGGCAAGAGGAATAATAGCGATAGATGAGAGAATAAACGTTTTCATAGATAAAACAAGAGGTGTACAGCATTTAAGAGAAGTTAAAGACACCATTATAGGTGGTTTCAGATATGCTATGGCTGAAGGACCTTTAGCCCACGAGCCTGTAAGGGGGGTTAAAGTAATACTTCACGATGCAATAATACATGAAGACCCAGCTCATAGAGGCCCAGCACAAATATATCCAGCAGTTAGAAACGCAATATTCGCAGGAATGCTAACGTCAAAGCCTACGCTTCTAGAGCCAATACAGAAATTAGACATTAAAACACCAATGGAGTATATGGGTAATGTAGCTAGAGTAATTACACAGAGAAGAGGGAGAATAATAACGGTAATGCAGCAAGGACCTATAGTCAGAATTTTCGCCGAAATACCTGTAGCAGAATCTATGGACTTGGCTTCTGTTCTAAGAAGTGCTACTGCTGGAAAAGTTTTCTGGGGAACAGAGTTTAGTAGGTGGGCTCCAGTACCAGACTCGCTGCTACCCGAAATAATTAGGAAGATTAGGGAGAGAAAAGGGCTTAAACCAGAACCGCCAAAAGCAGAAGACTTTATAGGGTTCTAGCCTTACTCCAGCTAACTACTTAAATTTTAAAGTATAGAAACTATAAGTTAGGTTAAGTTGTATTCGAGGATAGGTTAATGCCTAAATACAGTTTACCTAAGGGATTTAGAGATTTTCCTCCGGAAGTAATGATTTTAAGAAAGAAGATACTCAGCATAGTTGAAGATACATTTAAGAAATATGGTTTCGACCCTATAGAAACACCTGTTCTAGAATATTGGGAAACACTTAAAGGAAAATACGGTGAAGAAGCAGAAAATAAACTCCTTTATAGGTTCAAAGATCCTTGGAGTAATAAATGGTATGCTCTAAGATACGACTTAACAGTTCCTTTGGCTAGATTTCTCTCGCACCACGTAGTTCCATTGCCTTTTAGAAGATACCACATTTCAAGAGTTTGGAGGCATGAGAACCCGCAGAGAGGAAGATATAGAGAATTCTGGCAATGCGACATAGATATTGTTGGTTCCCCCCACCCTGAAGCGGATGCCGAAATAATTAACGTAGTCTCAGATGCGCTGAAGAATATAGGTTTAAAAGACTTCATAGTGAAAATAAACGATAGAAGGCTTTTAGCTGGAATTTTTGAGGAATCATTAAGCATTCAAAACGTCCTAGACGTATACAGGGTCATAGACAAACTTGATAAAATAGGGTTAAACGGTATAAGAGAAGAACTTCTACGTAAAGGTTACAGTACAAGCCTTATAGATAAAATAATTGAGGTTATATCTGTTAGAGGGGAACCTAGGAAAGTTATTGACGAAGTAGAACACTTTTACGGTACTAATAAGAAGGTAATAGAGGCTGCGAATCATTTAAAACAAATGCTAGACTTCATAAATTCGGGTATCAACCTAAGTCTTGAGCTATCACTCGTAAGAGGCTTAGACTATTACACAGGCCCTATCTTTGAAATAACTATAGAGAAACCTAAGATCGGGAGCATAGCTGGTGGTGGAAGATATGATAACCTTATTGAAATCTATACTGGAAAACCATTACCAGCAACAGGGGGCTCAATAGGTATAGAGCGAGTTATAGACGCAGGTCTAGAATTAGGAATATTTAAGCTAGAGGAATACACATACACTAAAGTTTACATGTTAACAATGAGGTATTCTCGAGAAATATACAAGTACGCTTTACACATAGCAACAATACTTAGAAGCAATGGTGTTCCCGTTCAATTAGATGTTATGAGGAGAAAAGAGCAACCTCAAAGAAGATATGCTATGAAAAAGAAGATCCCAATAATAGTGTTTATAGGCGATAAAGAGCTTGACAATGGAACCATGACTATTTATGATAGAAGGACTGGGGAAAGATATGAGCTTAAAGTAAGTGAAGGTGTAGAGAAAATTAAATCCTTATTAGAGAGCTAGATCTTCCATTGAAACTGTTGGCGTTACTCTCAAAATTAATGTGACAAGGATAGCACCTGTCAATGCTACCAAAGTTATAAGCGAATAGAGAGCAGGATCTATGAGGCCAGCTCTTAGTCCTTCATAAGCTACTATTATTGTGATACTTGTTTTCGCATTAAAAACTACTAAGATTTTCTTAAACTTTAAGGGACAACAAAGTTTTACAGCAATAAGTGCTCCTAAATATGTTCCACCGAAGCTAAGTATGAGTAAAAGCATGAAGAATGGGAAAAGAGCTGTAAGTGCGGTAAAGTCGATGAGTAAACCTGAGTAGAAGAAAAATATGGGTATGAAGAACCCGAAACCTAGACCTTTAATTTTCTCGTGAAGAATCTTATGTTCCCTTGCTGATTCAGCTATAAGTACGCCTAAAAGGAATGCTGTTAAAGCTGCATGAACGCCAAGTGCTGAGGAAACTACAGCTAACATAACCATAAGTAATAGTATTATCTTTAATTCGAACTCCCACGATGATTTTAGAGTAATTATAATCCTACTTGCCTTAGGAACAAGTAAAAATAGGGCTAACAATACAAGAGGATAGAAGAGACTTAACATGCTAAACTTCTCTAACGCTATGCTTAAAGCTAAAACACTAATTACATCACATATCATTGCACCGCTGAAAAGTATCTGACCTAGAGGACTGTAAAGTATTAAGATATCATAAAGTATTGTGTAAACTACAGCTACACTAGTTGCACCTAAAGCAATACCTAGCAATATAGAGGCATGAGTTAATGCCCCTTTCCAAACAGCATGAGTTATGGTTAATGTCGTGAAAGGCACTAAAAATATTAGCGATCCTAACAACATGCTTTCTTTAAACTTTTTCTTTAAGATATTGATATCTATCTCAGTACCTGCAATAAACATAAGCATTATTGCACCTATTTCTGCTAGAAAAGCGAGTGTTCCAGTAGGCGTAATTCCCAGGAGTCTTCCAAGACCTCCAAAGAGTAGTTCTAGTATAGATGTTGAAAGCCCTGTTCTTAGAGAAACGTAACCTGCTAAAACTATCAGTACACCCGCCATTAAAATATCATATAAGTGCTCATATTCCTCGGTAGCAAATTCTATCTCTAACTTTCTTATGTAAAGTACGAAAATAAGAACTATAGCTATTGCTAGTACTTCAATTACTACTTTTTGAAACCTACGCATGTCATTCCCTTAGCTCCTAAAATCACTGGCTAGAAAATTATCGATGAGTATGTAATCGTCCTCACTATGGAAATTAAATTTTTCTCTTTTAAATCTGTTGAGGAATATGTTTATCAATTTCAGATAACATTTTACTATAGTGCATTTAATTACGCTTTGAGGCGGAAAAATATGGTTAAATACAGGGTAACCATAGACAAGGAGGCTTGCATTGGAGACGGTATTTGTATATCCATATGCCCTGAAGTCTTCGAATTCAATGATGAAGGGAAAGCAAGGATCGTGGAAAAATATAGGGAAGAAGGAAAGGAATATACAGGGCTTATAGAAGCAACAGAGGACCTTGAAAACTCCTTAACACAAGCAGAGGCTATGTGCCCTACGCAAGCTATAAAGCTATTTAAACTTGAATAGAAACATTGCTTTCCTAACATTATTTTTAAGTTTTCCTGGAAACGACATAGGACAGTATGGTCATTAAATTAGTAAATACTTTACTAGCCACATCTCTTAATGATACTATTCCTTTCAATGCACTTCTATCATCAACCACGGGCAAGTGTCTTATTTTCCTTTCTAACATTACACGTAAAGCTTCAACTATAGTGTTTTTTTCACTCATACAATAAACATTCCTAGACATTACGTCTTTAACCTTTAGATTCTCTATAAAACCCTTAGCTCCCAATATTCTTATTACATCTCTTTCAGAAAGTATTCCACATACCTGACCATTGCTATTGGTAACTACTATACAGCCAATATCGTTTTCAGCCATGAGCTTTACAGCGTTAAGTACACTAGCATTTTCACTAAGTGTTATTACAGGAGTTATCATGATATCTCTCAATAATATAGGTATGCTTGGTAAAGACACCATTCTAATAACCCACGCGCCATGTTTTTAACTACATATCTCAGATAATGTCTTATAGCACTATATTTAGGTGGCGATTATTTAACGAAAAATGTCAGACAAATGCCTTTTCTTCACTTTAAGCTTCTGAGTCGGGAGTATTCATCATCCACGTAATTGTACTGGGTACTCGTATATTAAGATTTTACATGTTTCTAAGTAGTTCCTTTATTTTCCTCTTAACTATTTCCGCTACAGTTTTCCCGTCAACTTTCCCTCTTAATTCCTTCATAGCTAAACCCATAATTGCTCCGAATGCTTTCTCTCTTCTCGCCATTATTAGCTCCTTTTTATTCTCAACAATTTTCTTTATGATTCTATCAACTTCCTCTAATTTTAGCTTCTTTAAACCTAAAGCCTCAATTGCTTTTTCAACTTTTTCTTCAGGGTGATAGGCTATCCACGATAGTATTTTAGGTATTGCTTCTTTAGCTATGGTTTTTTCGGCATATTTTTCAAAAAGTTCCTCAAATACTTCGTCTCTAATGTTTTCTACAGGTACTCCTTCACCTTTTAAAGCTTTCAATGTATTTTCGAATGTTGTAGCTATTAGAATCGGAGATACTTTTCCTTTAAATTTCTCGGCAAGTTTTTCAAACAAGTCTAACCAGTAAGATTTTATCATTAGCCTAGCTAAGTCTTTGCTTAAACCATATTCCTTGATGAACTTCTCATATCTTTGCTCAGGTCTCTCAGGAAGTTTTTCCTTAATCTTCCTAAGTAGTTCCTCAGTTATTTCTATGGGTGGAACATCGGTCTCAGGATACATTCTAGCTGCTCCGGGCTGAGGCCTCATATATCTTGTTGTTCCATCAGGGTTTGCTGCTCTTGTTTCCTTAGGTATGCCTTTTAATGCATATTTTGCTCTTTCAACAATAGCTTTTAATGCTTCTCTAGCATTTTCTTCTCTATCAGCAACGATAACTATGGCGTCTTTTTCAGGATTCACTTTACAATATTCGTATAGTTTATTAACTTCGTCTACTGTAATACCGTAGCCTGGTAGTTCATCAGTATGTATTATTCCTGAAACACCACCCCAGAATTTAGCGTACTCAGCTAGTTCTGTTCCAAAACGTCTTCTAGGTTGAAGTTCTATGCCAAGTATTCCTTTGAACCTTGGAAGCACTTGAGCTACTATTTTCTTTCCTTCTTTCAAAGCTCTCTTCAAAATCTTACTTTTTGTTCCCTTGAAAACCTCAGTTACGTCTATTGGTTTGAAAACTATGTCATTTTCTCTCAGCCCTCTCTTTTTAAGTTCATCCTTGATTTTAAGTAGTTTATATTGTCTTAGTGCTTCATAAGCCACGACTTTGCTTATAAGCTCAAGCTTTTGAACACCTTTAACTTCTATTTTTTCTCCACCTTTTATCGAAATATTTAGATCTTGCCTTATGGTTCCTAAACCTCTCTTAACCTTGCCAGTTATTCTTAGGAGTTGCCCTATCTTGTATGCTACTCTTTCAGCTTGCTCTGGTGTATGCATGTCGGGTCCTGTAGCTATTTCTATGAGAGGAATTCCTAACCTGTCAAGCCTATAGGTTACTTCAGCACCTTTCTCAGCTATTTTACGTGCAGCATCTTCCTCTAAGCATATGGTTTGAATTCTGATAATTCCCTCTTCGTCTTCAAGATATCCTCCTAAAGCAACAACAGCTGTTCTCTGAAAGCCTGTCGTATTTGATCCGTCAATAACTATTTTCCTCATAACATGGACTTCATCTACAGGCTTAGAGTTTAGAAGTAAAGCAACGGTTAAAGCTATTTCTAAAGCCTCTCTATTTAACTCGTGTGGGGGTTCTTCATCGCCTTCAACAAGGCAAGTATAATTATCATATGATTCGTACAGATAATATCTTCCTCTCTTCCACTCGAAAAGCGCGGCAATGTCTACTTCTCCTAGCTCACTTCTCGTCGGTCTAAGCCTGCGTATAAAGTTGAATTCTCCTTTTTCTTCAACGAGTTTTGTAGGGCATTTACAGAATAGTTTATGTTTAGTATCTAGTTGCTGATGGAGTTCAAGGCCAACCTTTAAGCCTAATTTTCTGAAGTCTATTTTTTCCTCCATAGAACATTCCCTCCTTAACTTAAGTAAGTTGAGAAAACTGTTCTTGGATTTATTTCTCCAGCAATGTTTGTGAGCATGAGTTTTCTGATTTCATCCATGTTTCTTGTTTTAGCTAGAACCCACATGAGCTTAACCAGCGCGACTTCAGGTAACATGTCTTCTCCAGGAATAACACCCATAGCTAAGAGGTCTCTTCCGGTACTGTAAACATTCATGTTAATACGTCCCCACAAACATTGGGACGTCATGACTACAGGGATTTCTTCCTCAATAGCTCTTTTCAAAGACTCAAAAATGTAAATAGGTGCATGCCCTAACCCTGTTCCTTCAAGAACTATTCCATGGTATCCTTTATCAACTAGGAAATCTATTACATCGCCAGACATACCGGGGTATGTTTTAACTAAAGCTACTTTGCCATCAAACTTGTTTTCTAAAATTAGTTCTCTGCTTTTATCTCGAAGTATGAAGTTGTTGTTAATTATAACCAGTTTGTCTCTTACAACTTTAGCTAAGGGTTTATCGTTTATTGATCTAAATGCGTCCCTACGGCTTGTATGCATTTTCCTAACTTTAGTCCCCCTATGAACTAAACAGTAAGTATCGGCTGTTTCACCATGCATAACAACAGTAACTTCAGCAAAGGGAGCTTTACCAGCAACTAGAACTGCCGAGTAAAGGTTCATAGCGGCGTCTGAAGAAGGCCTATCTGACGATCTCTGAGAACCAACTAAAACTACAGGAACAGGCAAGTTTCTAAGGGCAAAAGCAAGTGCAGCAGCAGTGTAAGACATGGTGTCTGTTCCGTGGGGCACTACTACTCCGTCAACCCCTTCCCAAATTTTCTTAGCAACTTCTTCAGCTATTCTTGACCATAATTCCGGCGTCATGTTTTCGCTAAATATGGAAAATAGTACTTCAGCTTCAATATTTGCTACATTCATTATCTCAGGTGCGAACTCTAATATGTCCTCAGTTTTTAAGGCCGGATATACTGCTCCCGTTCTGTAATCTACTCTACTCGCTATAGTTCCTCCAGTACTTATTATAGAGACTTTAGGCAATTCCGGATTATATTTTACTTTAATTGAAGGAGTGTATTTCTTAAGCTCTTCGCCTTCAGCTATCTTAACCAACTTAGTATTGTTAGTAAAACGCACACCAATATTGTATCCATTATCTAGTTTTATAACTATAAACTGTTTTTCAGAAAGAGCGGCTCTAGGCATGAGTATTCCTTCAACAACAAAATCCCTGCGCTCAATTCTAACCCTATCCCCTATTTTAACACCATGTTTTTCAAGAAATCTCCTAACTTCACCCCTATATCCGTAGAGAACATTTTCTATCAAAACTAAGAGTCACCTACTAAAAATTCTAAAAAGATATTTTAATATCTTATATCCTTTAAATCTCAGAAAATCCAACATTAATTAGGCTATAATTACAGCTAGTTAAAAGTATGTAAAACTATCTGCGAAAACCCCTCTGTAAAGCCATTTGTTGCTGGGCAAGTCTTCTAATATACTCTTTCCTATTCCTAAGTCTTGGAGCTAAGTTCTTCCTAGGCTTAGCCGGTATCTTAGGTGTTTGACTTCTAACCTTACCTGCTTTAGTTACTGAACCGTGGGATGGCATTTTATTCTCACCTATTCCGCTAACGTGTTTCCCTACTAGTCCTTATTAAGTTTATCCTTGTCTCGGAACTAATACTTTAATTAGTGTAATCTTAAATAGTTATATGTAGCAGTTCAATATAAGAGTCTGAATATGTGATGACAGGAGGTGGTTAAGATTAAAGTATACCTTGTAGATCACACTATAGGAGTATTCGCATTTGACGAAAAAGGCAACGTAGTTGCCTATGAAGTTGCGAAAGGAGGCTTAGATGAAGTAATTGAGCACACATTTAAAATTGAGAGAGGCAAAGCATCAAAACTCCATGAGAAAGTTCTTGATAAACTATTGAAAATTGAAGGTGTTGAAAAGGTTATTGTTGAAGATGAAAGACTAGCTAAAATAGTGGCTTCTAAAGGGTTAGATGTTAAAATAGAATCGGGGAACAGTATAGCTAGGGCTTTTAGAGAAAACGTTGTAGATTATGCGGTAAAATATGGTTTTGCTGCTTCACCTGAAGAGTACTATTCTAAAATGCATGAAGTATCCGTTGTTTTAACAAGGAGAAAAGTCAGGAAAGCTGTTGAGAAAAGAGACCTGTTAGCGGCGCAAGGAGTAAGAGCAATAGATGACATCGATAGGACCGTTAACCTGTTCATAGCAAGACTCAGAGAATGGTACTCCCTACACTTCCCGGAACTGGACGATCTCATTAGGGAACATGAGGACTATACTAGGCTAGTTTACGAACTAGGCCTTAGAGAAAACTTTACCAAAGAAAACCTCGTAAAACTAGGCTTCAGTGAAGGGAAGGCTAGGAGAATAGAGGAAGCAGCTAGGAAGAGTATGGGCGCAGATATTACAGATTTCGATATCAAAACCATGCAAACCCTAGCTGGAATAATACTAAAATTGTACCGTTTAAGAGCTGACATAGCTCAGTACATAGGGGAGGTTATGAGAGAAGTTGCACCAAACATAACAGCGTTAGTGGGTCCACTACTTGGAGCTAGACTAATATCTTTAGCTGGAGGTTTAGACGAACTAGCAAGACTGCCTGCAAGCACAATACAAGTATTAGGTGCTGAAAAAGCCCTATTTAGAGCGTTAAGAACGGGAGGTAAACCTCCAAAACATGGAATAATATTTCAGTTCCCAGATATACATAGGTCTCCAAGATGGCAAAGAGGAAAAATAGCTAGAGCATTAGCAGGTAAACTAGCTATAGCTGCACGTGTAGATGCCTTTACAGGCCAGTATATTGGGGACCAGCTTAAAGAAACTTTAAAGAAGAGAATAGAGGAAATTAAGAAACTATATCCGAAACCGCCTAGGCGTAGAGAAGAATTTAGACCTAGACGTAGAAGAGAAAAACCTAGAAGAAGAAAATAAGGTAAACATGTAAGAGAAATCTAGGTGAGAAACCATGAGCCAACCCGTAAATGTTAAACCTCATGATAAGTTTGAAGGAGTATACATAGTTGAACTCGAAGATGGCTCACTAAAAATAGCTACGAAAAACTTAGCACCGGGAAAAAGAGTTTACGGCGAACGCCTATTCAAAATAGAAGGTGTCGAATATAGGGAATGGAACCCCTATCGTAGCAAACTCGGAGCAGCAATACTGAAAGGTATATCAGACGTACCTTTGAAGAAGGGAACTAAGGTACTATACCTCGGCGTAGCGACTGGAACCACGGCAAGCCATGTTTCAGACATTATAGGTTTAGAAGGTAAACTCTATGGTGTAGAATTTGCCTATAGAGTTATGAGAGAGTTCGTAACGCTAGCTGAAATAAGGAAGAACCTGTACCCAATACTAGCAGACGCAAGACTACCACACACATATAGGAACATTGTTGAAGAAGTTGACGTAATATACTCCGATGTGGCACAACCGGAACAGGCAAAATTGGTTGCAGACAATGCAGACTACTTCCTTAAAGAAGGAGGTTACTTACTGCTTGCAATTAAGGCTAGAAGTATAGATGTCACAGCAGAACCATCAGATGTCTATAAGAGGGAAATATATACGCTGAAAAATAGGGGATTCAAAATTCTGGACGTAGTTCACCTAGAACCGTATGATAAAGACCATGCAATGGTACTTGCAGTGTTTAAGCCTAAAGATTAAACCATGTTTTCTCACATAAAACTTTAAACCTTGTAATAAACCGTTACAAATTTGGAAACCGTCCCCCATGAAAAGGGCAATACCATGCATATGGTAAGAAATCAGGAGCTGGTTGAAGAAGTTATAGACACTCTTAGAAGTAGAGGATTCAAGGTAGGTTTCGTAGAATACCCCACCTATGAAAGAAGATCATTAGATGTAGTGGCTAGAAGAAGCAATGAAAAATTTGTTATGAAAGTCTCCTTCGAAATAGACAATGTTGGTTCTAAAGAGCTTTCCGAACTAGCAGCGCTATCTAGAATATTTGACGCAGCAGGAATCATTGTTAGTAAGAAAACGAGAAAGAAAGAGCTAAAAGACTATGTAGTTTATGAGCGCTACAAAGTACCTGCAATGACTCCTGAAACGTTAAGAGAATTCATAGACAGTGGTGAGGTATATGTTTACGCTGGTAGAGGAGGCTACTACGTTAGGGTAAATGGTGAAAAACTTAGGAGAAAAAGAGAAGAAAGAGACATGTCATTAGGTGATTTAGCTCAACTACTTGGTGTTTCAAGAAAAGCAGTTTATGAATATGAGAGAAGAAGTATGAGCCTAAGCTTCACTACTGCACTGAGATTAATAGAAATTTTTGGAGAAGACATAGTTATCCCCATAAATATAAGGAGAGTAAGTGTAGAAGAAGGGAAAACATTGGAAACTCAAAGACTTAGAACGAAGTTTAGAAAAGCAGTTTTGAAACTCAAAAAACTAGGCTTCCTTACAGTAGTTACTGAGAGAACACCAATAGACATAGCTGCTAGGAGAAATGACAAAGGTAAACTCGCGATAACTCTTAAAGAACTAAATATTTCGCAGAAGGATCTTAAGGCAAAAATAGAAGCCGCTGAAACAGTTTCGAAAACCTTAAATATAAAATCGTTAATTATCGATGACTTAAAAAACTTAATGAAGTATCTATTAGACTTTTATAGTTAACAAGTGGTGTACTTTGAAAATCTATGTAACAGGAAGACCAGGGATAGGAAAATCAACTGTTGTACTTAAAGCAGTAGATATTCTGAAAGAACATGGCCTAAAAATAGGGGGAATATTCTGTCCTGAAGTAAGAGGTGCTCAGGGTTACAGAATAGGGTTTAAGATAATAGATTTACTAAGTAATAAAGAAGGATGGCTAGCTAGGAAGAACATAAGAATATCTGGTCCCAGAGTAGGTAAATACGTAGTAATAGTTAGAGACGCAATCTCCATCGGCGTTGAGGCATTAAGGAATGCTGTAGAATACGCTGATGTAATAGTTATAGATGAAGTAGGTCCAATGGAGCTTAAGGTTAATGAACTGCGTAGAGAAATAATAAATGCGCTAAAATCAAATAACCACGTCATAGCTGTAGTTCATTATAGATTAAGAAACTATGAAATTATTAGCGTACTTAAAAACTACATTAAATTTGAGGTAACATTTGCAAATAGAGATAAACTACCTAGAATAATAGCAGATAAAATATTATCAAGTACTGTAGGGAAAAGTGGGATACTAAGCTATGGAAAAAATACCCACACAGATTATCAGAGAGGGCCTAGTTAAGCTAATAGTACCTGAATTCTCAGAGTATTTAAGAGAGAATGGAGTTTACGAGCCCACGTGGGCTCCAGTATTTTACAATCCACAAATGAAGCTGAATAGGGACTTATCAGTAGCTGTTGTTGAAGCCTATTCTGAGGCGAAAAAACCAATCCTCGTAGCAGATATTTTGGCAGGCACAGGTGTCAGAGGAATACGTTTTGCAGTAGAAGCAGATAATATAGACAAAGTTTACATTAACGATAAAAACCCTATAGCATATGAGTTCATGGTTAAAAACATAGAGCTAAATAACGTAGAGAACATTGTCGAAGCTGAGAACCTAGATGCTAATTTAATGCTTAGATATCATAAATTCGCTGGCGAAGTTTTCGACTATATAGACGTCGATCCCTTCGGCTCGCCCGTTGAATTCATAGATTCAGCGTTAGCTTCAGTAAAAATAGGGGGCATGTTAGGGATTACAGCAACGGATACTGCTGTTCTTGAAGGCAAGCATGTGAATGCGTGTGTTAGAAAGTATTTTTCAAGACCTATTAAGAGCCATTTCTCCAAAGAACTAGCGATAAGAATATTGTTAGCATCCATAGTTCAAAGAGCGGCATCGCAGGAATTAGGAGTTAGCGTAAAACTAAGCTACTATGATAAGTACTATGTTAGGGCTTATGTCGTTTTAGTTAAAGGCGCTAAAAAAGCCGATGAATCTCTGAAAAAGCTAGGCTATGTAGTATTTAACAAGCGTAGTGGAGAATATTTTGTCGTCAATAACCTATCTGAACTACTTAGCATATCTGCTGATAAACACTACATTGTTGCGGGACCCATATGGTGTGGAAATATTTGTGAAAAAGAGTTCTTAAGTAAAGTAAGTAAGGTTATTATGAGAAAGGAACATTTAAAATATAAGGAGTTAATTAGGCTCCTTCAAATGTTAAATGCTGAACTAAATATGCCTCCCCTATACTACAGTATAGACATGTTAGGTAAGTTTTTAAAGAAATCTATTCCTCCATTAACTTCACTTATTGAGTGCCTAATTTCTAATGGGTACAGTGCTGTGAGAGTACACTGCGATCCCAAAGGGTTTAAAACAGACGCCCCTCTAGAAGTGATTTATGCTTGTTTCAAAAAGCTTTCTCCCTAGCTTTTTCTCCTCGATAAAATATTACGAATAATCCACTCCGTAAGCTTACTACATGTTGATGGGTTTATGTAACTGCCGCTAGAACACTTACTATATAAAGGACATGTAAAGCACGGTATCTCTATTATTCCATCTAATTTAATTTTTTCGGTGGCCTCTCTTACTCTCTTAATGTAAAGTCTGTAAGTTCTTTTCCCATTGTATGTTACAGGCTCTCTTTCAATGAGTCCTCTTTTTAGTAGTTTTAAAGCTATGCGGGAACCTTCCCTACTATCTATACCTAACCTATGCCATAGTTCACTTTGAAGTATGCCTTTTTTTCCTGACCTCTTAATCAGATTGTAGGCTTTTTGCTCTAAAGGCGATAGCGGTGTTGCAGGCATTTATGTTTAAACCTCCATTCTTCCACTGTACCTATTCTTATGCATCATTATCTTCAGCGACGGTAATGTGCTTTCCCCAATTATAATTTAGAAAAACAAGTATTTAGTTTTGCTAGGAGAAAAAGAAAAGGGAAACTATGGGGTTTACTATATTTTTACTTCAAAATCTAAAGCATCTATAAGTTCCTTATATCTATTCCTAACGGTTACCTCTGTTATTCCGGCTGCGTCAGCTATTTCTCTTTGAGTTTTCTTTTCATCCATGAGCACGCTTGCAATGTATATTGCAGCTGCTGCTAAACCCATAGGCCCTTTACCGCTAGTTATTCCTCTCTCCCTTGCTAAGGATAGTATTTCAGCTGCTTTTGTCTGAACATAAGCTGGCAAATTTAATACGTTTAGAAGTTTAGGTATGTAACTTATGGGGTTTGAGGGCGGCGGCTTCTTCCTCAGTAACGTTATTAGCTTACGGTATTGTTGCGCAAGTCTTTTCCTCGGAACATTAACACTCTTCGCTATTTCATCTAATGTGCGAGAAATTTTTAGCTTCCTACAAGCCAAATATATGGCTGCTGCAATGTAATCATCATATATTCTTCCTCTAATCATTTTAGCCTTAACTGCTTTCCTAAGAATTATTGCAGCTGTTTCATTAACTGTTGCTGGTAGTTGGAGGGTTGAAGTTAAATGATTTAATCTTGAAAGGATTTCTATAAGCTTCTTTTCCTCAGCATTAGCTGCTCTCATGCGCTTCTGGCAAATTATAAGTCTTTTCATTCTAATTTTCTCTCTTAAAGAAAGCCTCCTGCCTTGGTAATCTCTGCTACTTGAATCAATTGTCGTTGTTAAACCTTTATCGTGTATAGAATAAGTACCTGGAGGCCCTGTCCTTTTCCGCTTTAAAAGCTGTTCATGGGTGAAGGCTCTCCATTCAGGCCTCTTATCTATCATCTTATCCTCTACTACAACACCGCATTCAGCACAGACTATTTCCCCTCGTTCAGGGAAGTATATTAGATTTGTTGATCCGCAGGAAGGACAAGTATATATCGTAATCTCACCTTCTCTTTCTAATTTTTCTCCTAGGTCTTTTCGGCTGATAATATAGAGGAGAAGGTATTCGCCCTGTGGTAAGTGTTTTAGTAAGTTTTACTATAGCATATGGTTCACTTACAGGCCCTATAATGTCTACTATCCTACCTATTACTTTCATATAACTTGTTAAGACTGGTGAATCTAGAGGAGGAACTTCTCTGCTTCTTATACGCACAATGAGATGCCCAGATTTTGCTATGTGTAAAGGTGTACCTAAATACCTCATGAATAACACTATCCGTAGCTGTGATAGCTGTATCAGTATTACTTGGGTAATACCGAAATTAAAACCTTTGCCCCAATAATACCTCGCAAAATTTTAAACAGATTATTAAATAATTTAAACGGTATTATCTATGATTATTTAATTGGATATTGTAATTGGAGTAGAAATAGCAGAATTTCTACTGCCTTTTTCTTGTTCTAATTTCTTTAATTTTAGAAGCTAATTCTCTTAGTAATTCGATTTTCCTTTTTGTTTTTAAAACTAGTATCCTACTTCTCTCTTGCCACCAATTTTTAGGATATTTTTTCTCTTCAACTTCTACAAGTATTCCTAATTCCTTGGCAGCCTCAACAAGTTCTTTAAGCTTAGGAGACTTTACGGCGTCTTTTAACGGTATTTTTCTACCTTTACTTCTAGTTTTTGCAGAGTCAATGTTTGACAACCATACTATGATGTATTTTCCCTTATACTTCCTAGACAAAAGTAAGGATCCTCTTTCTACTCTCTTATTAGAACGGCATTTAGTACGCCGTCTTGGCCTGGTCTTGAAGTTATTTTTGCTTTACCTATTTCTGTTTCCACTATAGTTCCTTTTACTATAATGTTTCTCCTAGCATATTCTCTGTTAGCAGGGGTTTCTAAGACTCTAAGTATTCTTACTTTTTGAGCTTTACCTGTCTCGGGATCAACGACATTAATGTAATGGGCGTATTTTAGTTTTACCTTATAATTTCCGCCAAATACTCTCTCTACAATTCTTAATTCCCTTTCAGCAAGCTTAGTTTCCGTAAATGGGCCTCCTAACTCATACTTTCTTTTCTTTCTCCACGGCCTTTTTTTACCGCCGGAAGTTTTTTTGGCATCGTTTCCCTGGTAGTAGCTCATAATTTACGTCCTCAACTCCTCTATTACGGTGGATTTCTATCAGATAGTGAGAAATATAAACTTTTACTTTTAGAATATCTTGCAAGGTAAAACATTGAGGGTATTGAGGGTACGGGTTTAATGCTAAAAAACTTTCCACCGCCTAGATTTTTTAGTTTAATGAATTTCCTATTAAAGCCTGTGTATAAGATATATGAGAAATGGCTGTGGTTGCAAATAAGGAACGGGCCGATACCTAAGCATGTGGGCATTATACCTGATGGAAATAGAAGATGGGCGAGGAAATTGGGGTTAGATCCTAAAATAGGGCATCTATACGGCTATGAAAGGATGAAAGAGGTTATTAATTGGTGCTTAGACCTAGGAATTAAAACGTTAACGGTATATGCTTTGTCCATAGATAATTTGAGGAAAAGGTCTAGAGATGAAGTAGAACATATATTTCAGCTAATAGCTGAAGGACTTAAAACACTGCTAAATTCCGAAGAAATAGTCAAGAAGAAAGTTAGAGTTAAGGTTATTGGAAGAAAAAACATTCTACCGAAATACATCAAGGATTTAGCTGAACAGCTTGAAAGGAAAACTAAGAACTTTAATGAAAGACACCTATACATAGCAGTATGCTATGGTGGTAGAGAGGAAATAGTAGACGCAGTAAAGTCATTGGTGAAGGATGTCTTAGAAGGTAAGGTAAAATTTGATGAAATAAACGAGGATATTCTTTCAAAATACATGTATACTAGAGATTTGCCTAACCCGGAACCTGATTTGATAATAAGAACTTCAGGCGAAGAGAGATTGAGCGGTTTTCTACTTTGGCAATCAGCCTATTCAGAACTGCATTTTTGCGATGTCCATTGGCCTTCGTTTAGGAAAATAGATTTTTGGAGAGCTATAAGATCCTATCAGAGAAGAGAGAGAAGATTCGGTGCCTAGGTTTTCTCCTTAATTTTCATAACTGCTTTTAACCTTTTCAGCTTAGCTCTAATTCTAAGTCTAGCTAGAGCCCTCTTCCTCAGAATATCCTCTCTTACACTCTTTTCAATTATTGTGAACAAGCCTGTGAGAAGACCTATGACTCCGATAGTTACTCCAAGCCATAGGAACAGTTCTGATGATAAAATGGGGTTAATTATTTCGCCTGGGCTAGTGTAAGCTACCTGTTCAAGAATTTTCGCGGTTATGTTGAGTATTTTGAATAGTAAGACTGTGAAAACAAACCCTACTGCTTCATGCCAAACCTTAATGTCTCTTCTAATAACCTTGACTATAGCTTTACCTCCAAGGAGAAGAACAATGGAAGTTATTATGAAGGGAGTTATAATATATACTGCTTTACTCCAGGCTAATACTCCCTTACTTAAATCTACAGTTAGCAAGGTGTATAATGTACCTAAAACCAATGAGAATATAGCTAATATTGCTGAGACGAAAATTACTGGCGATGATTCCCACCATTCCTCAATTTTCCTATCTAACGAGAAACCACGATATATCATTGTGAAACCAATTATAGCTAAAGCAGCCAACATAGCCTTGTCTATCAAACCTATAGCAGTAAAAATAGATGCAACAAGTATTATGACCCCTGGTACTCCCAAAAATATTCTCGAAAACCTTGGTTCCCCGATTATTTTCCTCAAATACCTACCTATTAGGATGTAAGTTTCTTCTACACCACGAGATTGCTCAACAATAACTCTCCTAACAGACTCTATTGGTGTAAGAGAACTAACTATAGGTATTATAAGTTCATCATCGGCACCATCACTCACAATTATTGCTGAGGATGCACCTGTTTTATCTAGGACCTCTTTAGTTTCCTCTTTAACTCTTATTCCTGCTTTTAAGTCGTCCACGGGGTCTCCGGCTATTATGGCTACTTCTACATTGAATCCTTCCTCTTTAAGCCTTTTAGCGGTATTCAATGCCGCAAAAAGCGCGTTGGTATCTGCATCTTCAGGTTTCTTTATAGCGTATTCCGTAGCTGCTTTCAGAACATTATTGAAACCTATTATTGGAGTTTTTATATTCAATACTCTAATATCTGCATCTCTATCGACACAAAGTACTACAATTTTCTTTCTCTTGTCAAAGCTCATAATTTTTATTCCTTCGCAAACTCTAGTTTGCTTCCCGTTTAATTTTTTGTATTAAAAGTCTTATCTAATTTTTTACTCTTACCTATAGCTGAAATCCATGCCATTAATGTTCTTAAACTACGCTACTCATCTTCGCTGATTTCGCATAGCAGTATCCTTAGTTCGTCAAGGCCAAGTCTTTTCCTTTTACCTATTTTCTTTTCTATATCACGTTTCTTCTTTTCAACAATTTCCTGTATTTCCAATTTTCTCTTAATTTCGTTTAATTCATTATACTTCTCCCTTAGCTTACTTAGTTTTCCTATATTCTCAGATAGCTTTCTACTTATTCTATTTAGCATTTCTTTCAATTCGCCTATTTCGTTTCCTAGTTTGCTAATTTCCTCTCCGATAATGTTTGCTTTTTGCGATAGGTCTTCTATTTCGGATTTTAACTTATTCAGCTTAGAATATAGCTTCTGCAATTCCTCTCTTATAGCCTTTATCTCTATTCTTTCTTTAATTAGCTTGGCTTTCAATTCAGTTACGGTGTTTTTTAACTCCTTAGCCTTGATAGCTTGGCTTAGTGTTTCTTCAAGCTTAGCTATTTGCTCTATTAACTCTTTCTCCTGATCTAATGTTAAGATTGATGTTTGCTGCTTCCATTCTAGCTGCTGTATTCTCCTCCTTAACTCGGCAACGGGTATTTTTAGTAGTTTAGAGTATTTCTGAAGTTCTTTTCGAATATTAGCTAGTTCCACTATTACTGCCTTAAGCTTCTTATATGCTTCATCTCTTCTTGCTTTAATATTCTTTGCTTGCTCTAGAAGGTTTCTTTTTTCATTTCTCAGCGTTTTTATTTTCTCTATTAACTGCTTATGCTCACTTATAAGTTCTCTTCTTTTTTCAATAAGTTCTCTAAGCTTTTCCCTTACTACATCGCGTTCCACTTTTAGCTTCTTAATTGTATCTTTGGTTTCCTCTATTTCATCAAGTATTTTTCTTATTTCCTTCTCTATTTCTTCCAGATCCATGCTTTCATACACCAGTTATTCGAGAATTATTCTTGCGCTAACTACTTCGTACTCCTTTATATTTCCCGTAAACCATTATAAGGTTTAAACTTAACTCCTTAATTACCTCTACTCCTTACATTATCATTTCTTAGACGAGTATTCCCTTAACATGAACTTTCGGTTTTTAACTCAGTTATTTCCATGAGACATTTTTAAGTTCTCCGGTGTTCTTAACGGTTATGTTTAGCAAGAAAACTTAGTAATGAATATGTTAGGTAGTCTGTACAGTTGTTTTCTTCGCTATTTCCAAACCTTTCTAATGCTTCATTTGAAGGTTTATTGAATAGAACGTATATTTAATAATCGGTAGAGTTAGTTTAAGGGTATCTAAAGTCTTCCAGAAGGTTCTTCCGTTAAAAAGTCTTCGCCTCCGGCTAGAATTCTCTGTACTTCAGCATACAAGTTATCTAGGCCAATGTTTAACTTTGACGACACAGGTATTGGTTTAAGTACTAGTTGGGTTTCAGTTATTGTTTCAGCTAGTCTCTTAGCAAGATCTTTTATTGTGAAGCTAACAGGTTCATTATCTATAGCGTTCATTAACTCTATAGGGTCTTCGAACCATTGCAGGACTTTATCAATTTCAGATTCCGTTAGTAGATCTGCTTTAGAAAGCACGTTTATTTGGGGCTTATTGAATCTAAGCATTACTGAAGATGAAAGCAGAAGTGCTGAAACAAAAGCTGCTGGTTGAAGAGCAAAGAAAGCATCTATTAGGTACAAAGATACCGACTTATGCTCACCTATTATTGCCGATAAAACCAGTGGTCCTGAACTCCTGAAAGCAAATAGTTCTAACTGACCAGGCGTATCCACTATAACGTAATTTGTTTTCTCGCTCCAAACTTCTTTACGTATAACGTCAATGTAATTTATGAGCATATCGACGGAAGCTATTAGTGCGGCGTTAGGTCCTAAATTATTTTCAACCATGACCTCCCTAGTATTCACTAGATCCCTAACATCGAAGTCTGGATTGTAAGGTAGCCATTCAGCTGCTGGATCAAGGTTTACTCTGGAAACGCTTAGCTGCTGATCTTCAAGCCAATCAGCGAAAGCTGCTGTTAGAACAGATTTCCCTGAACCCGCCGTTCCTAAAACTATTATAAAATACATTGCTCGAACCCTTGTTTAGAATAGAGATAACCAATGTCTATGCTTTGCCTTGAATGCGCCCTTAATATTGATTTTTGCTTTACAGTAAATACATCTATTGTCTTCGGTTAAATTCCATTTTAAAACTTCAAAACCATATCTTTGAATAACCAGCTTACCACAATTCGGACAATACGTTGACTCTAAAGGATGTCCTGGAGCATTACCTATGTAAACATACTGTAAGCCTTCCTCTTTAGCTATTTTAGCTGCTTTTTCTAACGTTTCTATAGGAGTTGATGGTAGATTTGTCAGCATGTAGGAGGGGAAGAACCTTATTAGGTGAAATGGTGTTTCAGGACCTAGATTTTCAACAATCCATCGAGTTAATTTTTTAACGTACTCCATTTTGTCCCCGTATTTTGGAACAATAAGGTCTGTTATTTCAATGAAGATCCCTTTCCTCTTCATTTCCAATAATGTGTCGAAAACGGGGCTAATATCCCCTACAGCCATAAACTTCCTATGGAACCATGGATCGCCTGAAGCTTTAAAATCAACTGTTGCAGCATCAAGGTATGGTGCTATTTCATCTATAGCCTCTACGGTCATGTATCCGTTGGTTACAAAAGTGTTGAAGAGTCCGTGTTTTTTAGCTATTTTAGCAGTGTCATATGCGAACTCGAAAAACACTGTTGGCTCATTATACGTGTAGCTTATTCCATCTGCACCATAGCTTAAAGTGTATTTAACAACTTCTTCAGGCGTAGTTGATCTGCCCATAACCTCTTTTTCCTGGCTTAAAACCCAATTGCAGCAGAAAACACATCTGAAATTGCACCCAATAGTACTTATGGACATTACCTCTGAACCAGGGTGGAAGTGGAAGAGAGGCTTCTTCTCTATAGGGTCAATATTCATTGATGTAAGCTTACCATAAACTATAGAATACAGTTTACCGCCAATGTTCTTCCTAGTGTAGCATACCCCAACCATGCCCTCAGGTATTACACATTTCCTATAGCATAGATAGCATAGAACCTTCTTGTTTTCTAGCGGCTTCCACAGCATAGCTTCTCTTAGGCCTATTTTAGCCTTAGACATGTTATTGCATACACCTACTAGTGCTCCTCTACTTCTAGGTTTTACGTACTTAATGTATTTAAGTTCATATCGTTACGAAATCAGAACATTTAAAACATGTAGGCTTAGAAATAATCAACACGGTAGGAGACTATGGCTATAATAGTTGGCGGTCCAGCCTCAAACAATATAGATTCTAAACTAGCTGAAATGCTTAATATCCCCTGTGTTAAGCTTGAGCATAAAATATTTCCTGATGGAGAATCATACATTAGGTTTCCGGAAACAGAGAAAATCATGGGCAATGATGTTATTATAGTTCAGTCTCTTTACAGTCCTCAAGATAAGCATATTTTTGAGCTCTTACTGGCAATAGATGCTGCTAAAGACTTCGGGGCAAAGAACATAATCGTTGTTGCTCCTTATTTAGCATATTCTAGGCAAGACAGAAGATTCCTTGAAGGAGAACCTATTAGTGTAAAAACTCTACTTAAACTGATAAAGCATAGTGGAGCAGAGTACTTCATAACAGTTGATATACATAAGGAGTATAGCTTAGAACATTTTGGAAGGAATGCGTATAACGTAACAGCTATGGAGGAAATAGCTAAACATATAAGAGAGAATATTGAGCTGAGAAATGCTATAGTTCTTGCCCCAGACAAAGGCGCACTATCTCACGCTATGAAAGTAGCTGAAGTACTAGGCGGCATTGAATACGACTATCTGGAAAAGAAAAGAGATCCCATTACAGGAGAAATAAAGGTTAAACCCAAGGAGCTACCGGTTAAAGAAAGAGAAGTAATTATAGTTGACGACATAATAAGTACTGGAGGAACAATCGCCTTAGCAGCTAAGTCAGTAAGAGAGCAAGGTGCTAGGAAGGTTATTGTAGGATGTACCCACGCGTTATTAGTAGGTAATGCTAGGGAAAAACTTCGTAAAGCTAAGATAGATTACATTGTAGCTACAGACACTGTTCCTTCAGAGTATTCTAAAGTTTCCGTAGCCCCGCCTATAGCCAAGGTTCTCAAAAACATTTTGAAATTTTAAGGTTTAGGTAATGTATTTAAAGTACTACTTTCTTCTATCAGGAGAACATGAAACACTGCCTAAAGCAGAGTTAAGAGCCATATTGGAAGCTGAAAATATAAAATACCGTGTAATTAAGAATTTAGATCAAGTAGTTCTGATTGAAGCTATAAATTCTCCTAAGAAAATTGCGAAAATTATAGAAAGAGCTTCCATGGTTAAGGAAGTAGGGATTCTGCTGGGTTTTCACGAAGCAGAAAGCCTTGATCAAATAAGAAATTCTGCCAGAAACCTAGATTGGAGCTTCCTAGCTAATAGATATTTTGCCGTTAGGGCTAAGAGGGTTAAAGAATATTTCCCACGAGTTAAAAGCAGTTTTGTAGAAAGAGAAATAGGTGCTCTCATACTATCTAAAGAACCATCGTCTAAAGTTAATCTTTCAAACCCTGAACTCATTGTTAGAGTGCTTCTTACAGAAAACTGCTCGGTATTTGGAGTTAAGCTTGCTGAGCTCGATACTAAACAGTTTCTGAAAAGAAGACCTAGAAGCAGACCAATCTTTCATCCAGGAGTTTTAAGTCCTAGAATATCGAGACTCTTTGTAAACCTTTCAAGACCTAGAAGAGGGGACCTATTTTTAGATCCTTTTTGCGGTATTGGAGGATTCATTATTGAAGCCTATCTTCTAGGGCTTAAATGTCTATGTTCAGAACTAAGATGGGATCTTATTAGAGGGGCTAAGCAAAATTTCGACTTCTATAAGTTCAATGTTTTAGGTATAATTCAAGCTGATGCTACTAAAATCCCTTGGATTAAAGCTGATGCTATATCAACGGATCCCCCATACGGTCGTTCAACGACAACACTAGGTAGGAATGTTAAGGATATAGTTAGAGATTTCCTTAATGAAGCATCTGATATTATAAAGAAAAATAAGTACCTAGTTTTCGCACTACCACATACTGTTGACCCTTACGAAGTTATTCCCGGAAAAGCTTTTGAACTTGTTGAGACGCATAGTATGAGAGTACATAAAAGCCTTACAAGAATAATCATAGTATTGAAGAGGAGATAGCATAGTGAAGCTTAAGATAACGTTCCTTGGTACATCTGCCGCTATACCCACAATTAAACGCAGTCTCCCAGCTATAGCTCTTAAGTGGAAGGGAAAAATCATACTATTCGATGCAGGTGAAGGCGTTCAAAGACAAATGGTTAAAGCAGGGCTTAGCATTTTGAAAACCAAGCAAATATTTATAACGCACTCCCATGGTGACCATGTACTAGGTGTTTTCGGCCTATTACATACTATGGCAATGCTTAATAGGCAAGACCCATTAGAGATTTATGGTCCGAAAGACGTTATTGAATTAATACTTTCAGTAATTAGCCGTGTAGGACATGATCCTCCATATAAAGTACTGTTGAAACATGTTCATGAAGGTACTATTTTTGAAGGAGAAGACTACATTGTTAGAGCGTTTAAAGTTGAACATGGACAACTGGAAGCTTACGGTTATGTTTTTGAAGAAAGAAGAGCCCTAGGGAAATTTGATGTTAAAAAAGCTGAGAAACTCGGTGTACCTAAGGGGCCTTTATGGAAGATGCTTCAAGAAGGTAAAGACGTCGTTTTAGAGAATGGGAAAATCATAAAATGGACAGATGTGGTTACTCCACCGAAATATAAAGTGAAGGTAGTGTACACTGGAGACACTAAACCCCTGGAGAAAACTGTAGAGTATTCTAAAAATGCTATAGTTCTAATACATGATTCAACGTTTGATCCTACAATGTCCAGGGAAGCTCATGAACAAGGACATTCAACATCCCTTGATGCTGCAGTAATAGCTAAGAAAGCTAATGTTAAATCTCTTTTCCTTACCCATATAAGTGCACGTTACGATACTGAAGAACCCTTATTGAAAGGTGTAAAGGATGTTATCGAAAACACATATGTTGCTGAAGACTTTATGAGCATATGGATTTTCTAATTACTCCTTAGGCATTTCTATTTCCCATAGAGGTTTCCCATGTGCTGTTTTAGGAGCTAACCAGTCTATGAGGTTTTCAACATCAACATCTTCTATGATAAACGTTATTGGTCCAAGAGGGGATTCACCATATGCTTCAGTAAAGGAGAGCCTACCTTGAAATGCTGCTTGCTTATTTAAATGAAACACCAATGATCTTTCGCAGGCATTCTTCTTTAAAATTGATCTAGCTGCATCTAGTATTCTTTCAGCCCTCAATAGTCTATGTAGTTTCACAAGACTTTTTAGAGAATAAGCTTTCGCAACAATAACTTTATTCTTCCCTCTCACTTCAACTTCTATATGTTCAGGGGTGAAGACGTTAAGTACAGCTTGCCTTACTTTACCTTCATCCTCTGTAGGTCTTACTTCTCCTTCAACCCTAATTATGACCAACTAAACCCCCTCGGTAGCAAGTACTTTCCCAAATATTTCATGAGCATTTCTCTTCAGCTCTTCCATACTTCCCTCATTTATAATCATGTAGTCGGCTAATGCAATGACGTTGCCTAGCCCAAAACCTAACTCAACCATGTCCCTTTCCACGAACTCACTCCAGTTTTTAGGGTCCCCTGGCCTATTTCTCTTTAAGATTCTTTCGAATCTTGTTTTAGGAGAAGCATGAACAGCAATAATTACTGTTTTCCCTATTTCTCTTCTATAACATTCAATTTCCTTTAAACTTCTAACACCATCTACTATGACCACATTGTTTTTCAGCTTCTTTATTTTCTTAACACATCTTTTAGCCACAGCATCTTCGCCTTCCTTATTTCTCAGATCTTGAGCAACCATGTTTAAGTTATGAGGCGTTAACGGTAGTCCCCGTTTAACCGTTTCTTCCCTAACAACATCACCCATAACGATTACTGGTAATCCCATTTTCCTAGCTTCCTCAACAACAACACCCTTACCTGAAGCTGGCATGCCAACAACACATACTATAAGCATTTTTATACTTACCTCGCATTAACTATTTTGAAAATGCACTTAAAAGCATTAGCGCTAAGGTGCTAAGTAATGAGCGAACTTATAAGATCGTTTATATCGGTAGATATTGAAGACCCGTTAATTCTTGATAGGATAGAAAGAATAAAGGAAATGGTGCTTTCAACAGGGGTATATATGAAACCTGTTGAGAAGGAGAACATACATTTAACACTTAGGTTTCTCGGGGAAATACCTGTAGCGTTAATAGATGAAGTATACAAGGCTATGTTGGCTGCTAAAACGAAACCCTTTGAAATAGAAATTAAAGGTTTAGGAGCATTTCCTACAATAACCAATCCAAGAGTTATATGGGTAGGGGTATCCAGAGGTGCAGAAGAACTTAGGAACATTCATAAGCAAATAGAAAAAGGGCTTAGGAAGTTAGGTATAAGACCCGATACTAAAGGTTTTGAACCGCATATAACAATCGCAAGGGTTAAGAGTAGAAGAAATAAGAGTAAATTAATTAAAGTTCTTAACCAGTTAGCTGACGTAGAGATAGGTGTTATGAAAGTTACCAGTATAAGGCTTAAGCAGAGCATATTAACATTCAAAGGCCCTATATATAAGACTCTTAGGGAAGTAAAACTTGAGTGAGAATGAAGTAGAAAGGAAAGTTCTAGAAAAAATTAAACCTAAGTCAGACGAAGTAGCTAAAATAAACAAAATATTTACACTTGTCAAAAGTAGGCTTGAAAATAAAATAAAGGAGTATAGTGTAGAAGCTTATGTTGAGCTAGAAGGCTCCGTAGCTAAAGGTACATGGCTTTCCGGAGAATGGGATTTAGACATATTTGTTCTTTACTCTAAACATTTAGGAAAACAGTGGATTAAAAGTGAAGGATTTAAAATAATATTTGAAGCGTTAAAGGATTTACCTCATGAAATAGCGTACGCTGAACACCCCTATATTAGACTTAACATTGAAAACGTGGAAGTTGACGTTGTGCCAGCATTAAAACACGACCATGCATGGGAAGCTGAAACCGTAGTAGATAGAACACCGTTTCACACATCCTATATTAAGTCTAAGTTGAGCAAGGAAGAAAAAGACCAAGTAAGACTACTTAAAAGGTTTTTAAAGGGCATAGGAGTTTACGGTGCCGAAATAAAAGTTTCAGGATTTTCTGGCTACTTAACAGAACTGCTGATAGTACAATATAAAACTTTCAGAAATACGTTAAGTAATGTCGCTAAGTACTGGAAATCAGGATTTGTTATTGACATAGAAAAACACTATCCTAGTGTCGAGGATGCTAAGAAGAAGTTCAAAGACCAACCGTTAATAGTAATAGACCCTGTTGACCCAAAGAGAAATGTTGCTGCAGCGGTTTCTATGAAGTCGCTTTCAACATTCATTGCTGCCTCAAAGTACTATTTGAAAAAACCTTCTCTCAACTTCTTCTACCCACGCGTAGAGAAGGTAAGCGTTGAAAATATAATGGAAAATGTCTCCAAAAGAAAAACAAGCTTAATATTCATTGTTTTCCACATACCGAAGAAGACTGCAGATGTTATCTGGGGTTTACTTAAAAGAAACATAGAAAACATAGTTCATATGCTTAGTAAATTTGATTTCACAATCATAGACTACGATGTGTGGAGCGATGAAAAACAAAAAGCTATCTTCATTATAGAACTTGAGGAAGCAATTTTACCTAGCGTCGTGAAGACCATAGGCCCCCCTGTTTACTTAGAACCTAACGCATCGCAATTTCTTGAAAAATATTTAGCTTCTGAGGAAACAATTGCTGGTCCTTGGATTGAAGGTTCGAGATGGGTTGTTCTTAAGAAACGTAAATATGTAGGAGCTAAAGAGCTTCTACGTGGGAAACTAATACCGCAGTGTTTAAGTGCTTCTTTAAGGAAGTACGTACTTGAACATGGTTTTGAAGTATATGTGGGTCCAGAAATTAAAGAATTCATTGAGAAAGCCGAGTTAAAAGATTTCTTAGTCTTCTTAGCTAAGTTTATGAGGAAAAAACCACAATGGTTAGGGTAAGGATAGATTCTGAGAAGCTTAAAAATATACTGTGTTACCCAGAATACTCTGATGAATGCTATTATAAAAGATTAAAGGAACTTAATGAGTTAGGTGTAAAGTATATTCTTCTTGGAGGTGAAAAAGTTCTCTTTGGAAATATTCACGTTCTAGGGAAAGGTTATGCAAGTGTGGTTTTAAAAGCGGAAACCTGCGATGGCGGCATGGTAACGCTCAAGGTAAGGAGAACAGATTCTAGAAGAAAAAATATGGAGAACGAAGCAATATGCTTAGCAATAGCTAACACGGTTAATGTTGGCCCGCAAATACTTGGCTTTACCGAAAATATTTTAATGTACAGGTTTATTGAAGGCCAAACATTGGACACATGGTTTAAAGGGATTTCCGAACCAAATATTATAAGGAGTGTCATAGTAGACATTTTAAGACAATGCTTTAGACTAGATTTGGCCCCTCTAGACCATGGAGAACTAAGTAGACCACACAAACACGTAATTGTAGATAAAAGAAATAGACCATATATAATAGATTTTGAATCCGCAAGCTACGTGAGGAAACCAGCAAACCTATCATCAGCTGTAAGCTTCTTCTTCATAAGGAAGAACATGATATCCAATATGTTAAGAGAAATCCTCAGATACGACGTAAATGACGTTCTTGAAAGTATTAGAAAATATAAGAGAACATATGAAGCGAAGTATTTTCTAGCACTGTTACGAGCTACTAAATTAATTTAAGAGTGAAGTAATGTGGAAGGGTGGTGGGGCCGCGGGGATTTGAACCCCGGACCACGGGCGTTCCGGGGCCGTCTACGGGGAAACGCTCCCCAGGCCCGCATCCTTCCAGGCTAGACGACGGCCCCGTTAAATTATTGTTAGTGTTTTAGTCTTTTTCTTATCTTCAGCAATGTTGGTGGAGTCCATAGTAGCCATGCTGGTATTTTCTTTACAAACTCATATGCTTCTTCCCAAGACTCTAAACCTAGTTTTTCAGCAAGTTCTTCAAGAGTCATTTGTGTTCTAGCATACTCCCTTAGTATGTTGAGGGTTTCCTCAGTAATTACTATTTCTTTATTGCCTACTTTGATTTTAATTTCTTCAGCCAGTCTTGCCTCCATTCAATCTATCCTCTGCTTTGAAATAGAAAGTGTAGAGAATACTTAAATGTTACTTCTTAGAAAAGACTATAAAAAATAAATGTGAGCTAACCATGTTCATTAATGAATGCCCCGTCTATGCATAGTGATAGGGACCGAGTATGAGAAGAATCCCTGGAATGCTTCATATTCTTATTTCATTTATTCCTTGGATTACCTATTGGATACTGTGTAGTAGAGGAGTAAAGTTCGGCGTAATTGCATCTCTCATAATTTCTTCGACATTAGTAATTTTTCGAATATATAAAAAAGACCTTAACCTAATGGACTTAACATCTATAACATATTTTAGCTTAGCCTCTATTGGAGCATACTTTTTCAACTTAAACATGTTTGTAGAGAAAAGCGTTGTTTTAGGGTATTTCGCCTTATTTTTGATGGCATTATTTTCTTTGAGTATAAAGCAACCCTTTACTCTCCAAGTTTCAAGAAAGGACTATCCGAGAGTATATTGGGAGGATAAAATGTTTTTACTCATTAATAACGTGATTACGGGAATTTGGGCATTAATCTTCATTGCGAATTCTACCGTACACTTACTCCTTATGAAGCCTTTGGCGGCTATTATTTCTAACACATTAATTGTTTTGGGGGTATTATTTTCTATTTTCTTTCCTTTAAAAGCTATCGCATACTTCGTTTTAAAAGAGTTTAAGAAATATGATTGGAGAGTCAAAGTTTATCCTCAAAAACCAAAAGAAAAGAACGAGTATGATGTTATAATTGTCGGGTCAGGTATAGGAGGTTTAACGTGTGGTGCCTTACTTTCAAAGAGAGGTTATAAGGTTTTAGTTCTGGAGCAGCATTACCTAGTTGGTGGTTATTGTTCCTCTTTTAGAAGAAGAAATTTCATTTTCAATGTCGGAGTTTCAGACGTAAGCGGACTATGGGAAAAGGGTCCTGTAACTTATCTCCTTAAAGAACTCGGGCTTAGGAAGGAGGATTTCTTTGTACGAAATACTGTCAAATATATCTACAAAGGTGTAGAAATTGAAGCCAAGAATTTAAAGGAATTTATGGAAACACTTTCAAAAATGTTTCCAGAGGAAGCAGAAAACATTTACGCATTTTTCGACGAAGCCAAGAAAGCTTATGAAGAATGTTATATGGAAGCAGAAACCTATGGTGTTCCATTGCCTGCTGAACTTATTGCTAAGGTTTTCGGCGGTAAAAAACTTCTACAATACCCTAAAGAACATCCGCACTTCTACGACTGGCTAAAAAAGACGTACAAGCAAAAACTTGATGAGTACTTTAGAAGTAGTGATTTAAAGTCTTTACTTTGTGCTTTAATAGGTTACGTCGGGTTAGACCCAAGTAAAGTTCCTGCAAGTAGCGCGCTTACAGCTGTAGTATCGTATTATATTTATGGAGGTTATTTTCCAAAGGGTGGGGCACAACATTTCGCAAACGCGTTGAAGAAATACATTGAAGATCATGGCGGCAAAGTTTTAGTAAACCATAGGGTGGATAAGATATTGGTTGAGAAAGGTAAAGTTAAAGGTGTAAAGGTAGGCAATAAGGTATTTAAGGCGCCAATAGTAGTAGCAAATGCTAACGCTAAAGTCACATTCCTAAAACTTATTGATAAAGAACATTTAGAAAAGAAATTCATTGACTACATTAGGAGTTTAAGAATGTCTTTCTCATGCTTCGCCGTATATTTAGGGGTCAACATGGATCTCTCACAATGTCCATCAATTATTGTGGATCTAGACAAAGGCTATTATATCGTAATAAATTCAAATGCTGATCCGGATCTTGCTCCGCCGGGTAAGGCTAGTATTACAATAATTACTCCAGCCTGCTACCATGATTTCCCCGAGAGAGAAACTGAAGAGTATTTAAAGAAAAAGAGAGAACTTACTGATGAGCTAATTAAGAAAGCTGAGGAAATCATTCCGAATTTACGTGAACATATAGTGGTTCAGGACGCTGCAACACCAAAAACTTTCGAAAGATATACTCTAACACCTGAAGGAGCTATTTATGCTTTCGACCAGTCAATAGATGTCAAGAGACCGTACTTTAAGACTCCTATAAAGGGCTTATACTTAGCAGGTGCTTCAACATTTCCAGGTGGCGGAGTAGAGGCGGTTGTAATTTCAGGAATAATTTGCGCTAACGATATATGTAATTGGGTAATACATGAATCATAGTTTTTAGCTAAGGATAAAAGATACGCTGAAAATGTGAACTATATAGTGTTGTTTAGGTAAATATGCTAGTTTAGGAAAGCAATAGGTATTTAAGAGCTCGATAGTAGAAATGATATTTGGGAGAACATTATGCCCGTAGTTTCTTCAGGGGTTATACGGTTAAAATATGCTGTTGATAAAATTAAGAGAAGCTTACTTGTGGAAGGTATTAACCCTGACGCTGTTAGAGAAGCAGGAGATGTTCTCGATGCACTAATTAAAGATAAAATGTTAGAGCTTAAACTATCGGATGAAGATGTTGCTGAAGCCGAAATAGCCTACAGTCTTGAGGAAAATAGGGTTGTTTGGGATAAAGAGTCACTTAAAATAACTGTTTATAAGCCATTAGCAGAGTTAGAGGCTTTAGTAAAAGAAAAAGTTGAGGAGAAGGCGAAGGAAATCAGTGCAGAAGTCTCAGAGTTAAGGGGTAAAATTGAAAGGGTGAAGAAAGAACTTTCAGAAATCATTAGTAGGCTGAGTGAGCTTGAAAAATCATTATAATCCCCAATATTTTTTATGAATTCTCAAACATCTCTCAATATACTTTCTCACATGACCAAGGTTTTCTCTGAGCAGTACTTTTTCATCGAATAACGGTTTCTCAGAACTACATGCTAGTATGAGATTTAAAATAGCCTTAGGTAGATAGTTTAGCGCGTATCCTCCTTCTAAAACAGCTATCACACCCTCTATTTTCTTGAGAAGCGTACATAGCGCCTTACCTATGCGCCAGTATGTTTTAAGAGTTAAGTTTAAATCGGTTAACGGGTCTTCATGGTGTGTATCGAAACCCGCTGATACAAGCAATACTTCTGGTTCGTAAGACTCTATTATTGGCAAGGCTATGCTATTGAGGGCTAATGCGTAACCCTTATCGCTTGTACCTGGCGGTAACGGTATATTAACCGTGAAACCCTCTCCTTCTCTTTCCCCAACTTCCTCAGGGAAACCTGTTCCAGGATAAAGTGTTTTAGGGTCTTGGTGAAGTGAAATGTAAAGCACCTTATCTATAGTGTAAAAAATTTCCTGAGTACCATCACCATGATGGGCATCTATATCCAGTATTGCTATCTTCCTATAACCATAGTTTTCTAGCAAGTATTTTGCCGCAATGGCTATGTTGTTGAAAATACAGAAGCCTTTAGCTAATTCTCTATGAGCATGATGCCCTGGAGGTCTTATAGCGGCAAACCCTACTTTGTATTCTCCAAAAATTATTTTTCTAAGAACTTTTAAGGTAGTGCCTGCGGCATATAATGCTACTTCATACGTTCTCTTACTTACTACAGTATCTAGGTCTCCTAATGGATGCCCTCCTCCTGACTCTGAAAAAACCTTAATATATTCAACATATTCGGGGCTATGAACAAGTTCAACAACTTCTCTATTAGCTTTCTCGGGTTCAACAATTTCAAGACCGCTATGTTTAAATTCTTTTAAGAAATCTATGATTACCTCTATTCTCTTAGGAGACTCTGGATGACCTATTCCTGTATCATGATGTTTAAATATTTCACCAATTGCGAGAACTACTTTTTTCATGTTTAATCACGCTGCAGTGTATCTCTATATTAATGGTTTATTTTATTTAATTAAATCTTTATATATGTTTAAGACTAATCCTCTTATCTGAATAGGTGCTCCAAAATGGGTATTAAAGAGATTTCTAAGTTAACCTCGAAAAAAATATCAAAGAATATGAGAATTGCTGAAGAATATGAGAAATACGTTACCAAAGGATTTGCTTTCAAATACTTCCCTGTAGCTATCGTTAGAACTAAGGGAGCTAAAGTTTGGGATGCTGATGGCAATGAATACATAGACTTTCTCTCTAGCGCTGCGACATATAACATCGGACATACAAACGACTACGTTGTTAAAGCCATTAAAGAGGGATTAGATTATTTCATACACTACTGTCTATACTTCTACCATGAGCCAGCCGTTAAATTTGCCAAGCTCCTAGTAGAAATAACGCCAGGTAACTTTAAGAAAAAAGTTACCTTTGGGTTAAGTGGATCAGATGCTTGCGATACCGCTATTAAAGCTTCCTTATTGTATACTGAAAGACCGAATATTGCTTCGTTTACGTACTCTTATCATGGAACAACATATGCTTCACTCTCAGCGTCGGGATCTTTTAGTCCTAAGCTTAGAAAGAGGATACATGCACTGCCAAATGTTTACTTCTTCCAATACCCTGATACATATAGATGCCCCTTCAATTTAAGCGAAGAAGAATGTGGCGAATATTATTTAAGCCTAATTGAGGACTTCTTTAAGACAATTGTTGCAGGTGAGTCTTTTGCAGTATTTCTAATAGAACCTATTCAAGGAGATGCTGGAGTGCTTGTTCCTCCAAAGAATTTTATGCAAGGTTTACGTAAATTGACTAAGGAGTATGGGATAGTTTTTGCGGATGACGAAATACAAGCAGGAATGGCTAGAACAGGGAAGATGTTTGCAATAGAGCATTTCAACATAGAGCCAGACCTGGTAATTGTAGCTAAAGCTATAGGCGGAGGTATGCCTGTTTCTGCAGTTGTTGGTAGAGAAGAAATTCTTGATTCAGCACCACCACAAACATACTTCGCGACATCTGCTGCACACGCATTATCTGTTAGAGCTGCAATTGCAACCATAGAGTACATTATAAGGGAGAAACTTGCTGAAAGAGCTGAGAAGCTAGGAAACTACGCTAAGAAGAGATTTAATGAGCTTAAGGAGAAATACGAGATTGTAGGTGATGTTAGAGGTTTAGGCCTACTCCTAGGCGTGGAAATTGTTAAGAGTAAGGAAACTAAGGAACCAGATAGAAAATCAGCATTAAAGATAATTTGGAGATGTTGGGAGAAAGGACTTCTAATGATGACTTATGGTAAATACGGTAACGTACTTAGAGTAGCTCCACCATTAGTTATAACGAAGGAGGAGCTGGACAAAGCCATAGACATAATCGAAGAGTCGATAAAAGACGTTATTGCGGGAAGGGTAAGCGACGAAATAGTTAAGTACTTAAGAGCATGGGAGTAAAATAATTCTTTTTTACCTTTACACTGTTCTGGCTATAGTTCTTCCTGGCTTAGGTTCATACAATATGCCATCTCTTCTTAGCTGTTCAATTATTTCTTCAACTTCCTCAGCGCTTAGCCCTGCCTTAACCGCTTGTTCCACTACATCGGACTTTCTGACTTCGGCTCCCGGATACTCTTCAATTTTCTCTATTATTTCCATAACTTTCATCATCTTAGACCTTTTACTGAGAGGCTTACCTGTCATAATAACGTCTATGTCGATAACTCCTGCTTCAATATCTAAGCCTACATCCTTGAAGCTTTTAACCATTAAGTCTATTGCTGCTTTAGCATCTTCAGCTGTTACTTCGTTTCTTAAAACCATTCTAGCATGTGCTTCTGCAAGCCTGATTATCGCTTCTAACTGTCTTGGCGTTATAGGTATAGGTGCGTTGGGATGTTCACTGGCTTTACTTCTCAGATTAACGAAGAACTCTGAGATTATTTTTGCTGCTTCCTCTGTTAATCTTGGCTTAATGAACTTCCTAGCATAACCTATGTACTTTCTAAGCATTGAAGGGGATATAGGCGGTTTAACACGCTCATACTGCTTATGTACGGTAAGTATATGAGAAACAAGTTCCTCATCGGTACGTGGCTCAGGCTTATCTCTCATTACAAAGATTAGGTCAAACCTTGAAAGTATTGTTGGAGGCAAGTTTATGTTTTCAGTGAAAAGCCTATCCTCAATGTATCTTCCAAATTTAGGATTACCTGCAGCAAGAATTGCCGCCCTAGCATTTAACCTAGCAACAATACCTGCCTTAGCAATACTTATAGTGTTATGTAGTACTAAACCATGAGACACAAATAAGTGATGGGGTTCGACTGTGATGTCGTATACCCACTTTGAATCGCTATTCTTAATTATTTCTACGCCCCTTATTTTAATAAACCTTATATTACCATGGATAAATGACTCTATGTAAGAAATTTTATCTTTAATTATATGAACTCTCTTTCTAACCTCTCTAATGTATTCTTTTAGTATTTCGTTATCTTTTTCATGCAACTTTCGCCTTAGTGTTGAATATGGAATCTTCTTTAGCCTTGAAAATTCGCTTAGTTTAACCACTCTCCTTAACAAGCTAATGTTTGTTTTCCCTCTCTCAATACTGTTCTCTACTTCTTCAATTATGCGCTTCGCCCTGTTAATGTATTCAAGAGCCTTAACCCTATGTATTCTACATTTGCGCTTTATAATACTTGTTAAGTAACCGTCATTAATATCTAATTCATTAGCTATGCTTTTAAGCCATACTGCTACTTCACCAGGCAATTCATCTCTGTAGTTTAGTTTTCTCTTTGACCTACTTAGTAACTTAGCAATTTTACCTAGTCTGTCATCATTGTCAATTATTTCCATAAATTTCTCAATACTAGGAGACCCTGAAATTATAACCTTAAAGTATTTTCGTGAAGCTTTTTCAACTTCTATGTAAGAGTATATATTAAGTGTCAACAGTAAGTCTTGTAAATCCTGTGCTAAATTCCATGAAGACGTTCTAAACCCTACTCTTTCGTTGTCAACGAAACCGTCTCCTTTAAAGAAAGCGTTTATAAATGCTTTCCTGCCTTCAGTAGACAGCCTAAATATTATCTTAGGTATTCTCTTTAGCCTTGAGGGTTTCTCATATTTGCTCATTGTTGCTACGAACATTTCGGGTAGCAGTTCTTTAAGTGTATTATAGTGTTCTTTTGAAATTACACGTACAGTATATAATGGCTTCTTACGATTCTTCTCCTGAACTTCTATTGAATATTTCATTTTCATGTTTTCAAGTAGTTCTTCAAATTCTCCAATTAACTTAAGATTTGTATTACTAAATCCTATTTCGTAATATCCATTGCTAGGGTTAGCGTATGCAAACCCGTCTGATAGTATGAATCCTACAAACTTGCCTAGTAATTCATCATTAACATTTAGTTTCTTCATTATTGCTTGTAATTTCTTGTCATTGTTGTGCGTTAACTTGTAGTTATTTACGCCTATAGCTAGCATTCCTGGTTTCACTTTTTCTGCACTAATTGTCTCAATTTTTCCATTACGCCACACTAGTACTGGGTGTTCGGGAGTTACGGTTATTGTTCTACCATTTTCGAATGTTATTTTAATAAATTTGTCTGGAGCCTTATGCCTACTTACCCTATCAGCCTTTATAACGACAATATCCTTCTTGTTTAAGTCATATGCCATAATGGGTATAGTATTTACGTATAATACTTCTGTTTCATTACCCTTCACTATTTTATCTCTGAACTTAAACATAAGATCATCTATAAAACTACCTATTTTGACCTTACTGCCATCAGCTAAAAGTATTTCAAAATCCTTATGATAACTTTGCTGCTCCATTGCCTCATGTATAGCTACCCTGTCTTCAGGCCTCATCTTGTCTATTTCATCGATACAGTTATGTACTATGATTCCTTCTGCTAAGAAGTTATGTATGTTTGGTACATAGAGGTCATATACTGGACCTTCATAGTTTATTGTCTCTACATTGATTACTTTGTCAAGGTAGTAATCTTCGCTTATCGCTAACGTTATTAAAGCTTTAAGATCTTCAGCTAAATTATCGTTGCGATACTTTTCCATATTATTCCTAATCCATTCTTTAGTAAGAAGTCTTCTACCCGTTAGTGTGTTATATAATGTACTCCATGCTCCACTTTTTACAAGATCGTATATTCTTATGCTAGTTATTAATTTCCTAGCTATTTCTATGGAAATTTTTCTTGGAATTACATTTTCCCTTGATGGAATAGCCTTTATTTTTGGCGGCAGTGAAGCTAATGAGGCTTTTAAGCTATATGGCTTGATAAGCTCTATGAGCTTTTCTACATCCTTTCTACATGTTATTCGCACTGTAACTACATTCTTTGCCCTCTTGATCCTTGAATATATGTCGAATCTTCTTAAGATTAAGGGTATTGCTTTCGCTTGCTCAATATTTGCTAAAACTATGTCTACATGGGCTACCTTGTATATTCTACCATTTTTACGTGCTTTTTTAATAGATATGGAACCATCAGAATCTATAAGACCCGCTATGAATGCTCTTAATACACTATTTGGTAGCCTAAATACGCGCTTTAATCCGTCCTCTAAAAAGTAATTTACTATGTACGAGAAAACAATAGAATTAATGGTTACTGTTACAACGTCGCTTTCTACTCTTCTACCATTAATGTTCGATATCACGTGTCTCCTACGAACTTGCGGCTCTTTACCTACGGTTTTGCTGATATATTTAATGACCTTGTTTAGTATAGGTTCATGTTTAGATGATTGTGTAATTCTCACTAATCCTCTTCTTTTATCTAGGATTACTTGTCCGTCGCCAAGAATGAACCCTATGAGGTAACCTAGTTCAGGTGTAATTTTGGTTGTGGGTATTTTTTCTGATTTACTCTTTCGAGAATATTTGATGACCTTATTTCTCCATTCATTATATTTCTCGGCGAGTTTTAATAATTGTTTTAGAAGACCAACATTTATGTACAGTTTTCCCCGTGCAATATAGGCCCTCTTATTGCTTATTTTACTTAGCTTATAGACGCTGCCATAGAACTTATTTATAATTTCAAGAAGTTCTTTAAAGTCATTACCTTCCACTATTGCAGTCCATTCAGTAGGTATTATGTCAAGCACGTATACGTCGTTATTGTGACTAGGTATTTTCTTAATAGACAGTACCATATCGCCTGGTTTGAAACTGGCGGCGTTTTTCCACTCTAAAGAGTTACCATCTATGAGTAAATGGTCAGGTGTCAAAAGGAGTTCATAACCGCTTTCTAAAGTTAGTTTAATAAGTTTTCCTCTCCAGTGCTTCTTCCTTATAATAGTTGAAATAGCTCTCTCTGCTGTGAGACTTTTTAAATTAATGCCTACCACTTCATTTTCCGAGTAATTGAGCTCTATAAGTTCATTATTTAATTTTGCCTTTATGCATCTATCTTCCCCAAAGAGGTCCTTGATCTTGACATACTCATTATTAGCTATCACACGTGTTTCAGGGTGAAGGCATGCTACACCGCCATCGGCTAAGACTAGGGCTCCTGCTTCTAAAAAGTATTCTCCAGTAGATTTATCTCTAATAACAGCCGCTGTATTGTGAATTACAAGTGAGTTAGCTATGAAGTTATGTTGTTCTTTTACCGTTAAATCGTACACGGTATACTCTCCATTCTCTACCGTTACGTTTTCTACTTTATCCCAGAAGATTGGTGATTCAATAAGTTTCCTAAGGTATACTTGGTCCTTGTCGTCTGTTATTTTATCTGAGAACTTACTTAACCATGTTTTTGACACGCTCTTACTATTGAAAACATTAGTTATTTCCTTTCGTTTAAAGTGCTTCTTCAACATGTTGCTTACTAGAACTGACGGTATGTTGTCTTTAAGTTTTTCTTTCGAATGCTTAATAATTTTTTCGAGTAAATCCCTACTTTCCTTTAATGGAGAAGAGATTAATTCAGCATATCTTTTAATACTGTCTCGATCGGATATTGTAAGAACGTATTTTACATGCTTGCCTTTTATTCTGTACCCTCTTAATTCTGTGATTATGGGCTTTCTTATTCTTATTCTGCTAAATATGCCCATTCTAAGTAGTAGTAAGTGAAGTTTATAGACAAGATCCCTACTTGTGCTAGTAAATTCTATATGTGCTCTAACTCTACCTCTACTCTTTCTTAAAACGTAGGAGCCGTCAGAGTCCATTAACCCTGCTATGAGCATCGAGACAAATTTATTATTGAGACTTGTTAGCAGCGGATGCATGTAGGCTTTGTTCTTAGGTTTTCTACAACCTAAGAAGTACATTAACTTCGCTAATACGATGGAGTTAAAGGTTATATCTATGACACTAGTTCTCTTGTCCACAGAAACTGCTGGTTTATGTCCGAATAGTTTCTCCATAGCATTTACTAAATATTTCGCTGCCTCGGAATTCTTAGTTGAAATCCTAATATACCCTTTGTTTCTACTTTCGTCAATATATACCGTACCATCGCCTAGCATGTAGCCGATGATATATCCGAAAGCTGGAGTGAATTTTGGAAGTTTATGAGCGTGCCCGTTACGATACTCTATGTACTCCACATGGTCAGCTTTGAGCTTTAAGCCTACATCCTTCAGTATGGGCTTTAACCTCCTGTAATAGTGGGCATGTTTGTTAAAGGTGTATAGAAAGTCCTCGTTTACACCGAGTTTTCGTGAAGCATTTCTTAATGTGCCATACTTACTTCTTAATGCTTTGATAACGTATTTGCTTATTTTATCTTTTAGCTTTACCTTCACATTGTCGGGAAGTTCTACTATATCCAATACATCTACATCTTCATTTGCGCGTTTAAGTGTGGAGTATACTTTTATTCTAGCAATGTAGTCTCCAGGTTTAAGATCTGAAGCTTTTATCCAAGCTATTTTCCCATTCCTCACGGCTAATACTGGGTTTTCAGGTGTAAGTCCAATTTCTATACCGCTACTGGTTTTCAGTTTAACTATAGAGTATGTTTTAAGTTTCCATGCTTTCGCTAATTCACCGTAGTACAGGCTTAAACAATTAGTGTTTAAGCTAAGTATTTTACCTTCGTATTCAGCAACGCATTCATTAGAAGTAACCACTTTATCTACTAGTTCACCTATTGTAGTTATTGTACCGTCCTCAAGAATTACGTATGTATCTGGTAACACACATAGACCAGCAGCACTGCTTCCCTTACCTGAAGTGTAGAGACCTCTGGGAGCAATTCTCGCAACATACTGGAGTATCTGGCTATTATGTAGAAATAGTAGGCCTAAGCCTCCTACGAAGTTTTCATTGTCTTTAACTGAAACATCATAGACGTACCTATGATGCTCTGGTTCTATTTCTACTAAAGGTACTTCTCTTACTTCCTCTATAGTGTCCCATGTTAAGAATTCATTTTCAAAGACATTCTTTAGGTGGTGAAGCGGCTCATTACTGCTTCCTGCTAATAAGCTTATGGTTCTGAGAATTTTTAAACCATATCTTCTACCAACATAGCCTCTATAGATTTTACCTCTAAATTCTGCGCTTAAAGGCCTTAAATCCCTCTTATTAAAACCTGCTTTCTGCAACACTATTAGTAGATTCCTACCCACTGGAACTCTATCAACATAGTCAGATGTTTTCTCGCTAACTCTCCTAAGCTTTAATATTTTACTGCCGTTATTAACACTGTAGGTCTTTACTAGGTTCTCTATTTTAACCATGTTTACTTCATAGTACTCTATTTCTTTGCCCTTGTACTTCGTCTTTTTAACTCTTATGGTGTATGGTATACCTAATCTTGCAAGCAATACTGTTATTCCGTAGGCTAAGTTCATACTTATCGTTGATATCTTAACTTCCTTACAGGTATTCTTGTGCGAAATTCCTACATAACCATCGGAGTCTATTAGCCCTGAGAGTAATCCTAAAACATAGTCTAAAGGTGCTCTGTAGGAGAACTCAGGTATTTTCTTTAGTCTTGACATATAGCCTTTCTTCCTGATTCTGTGTAGCTCTAGCCTATCTGAATATGCATTCTCTTTAATCCAAGATACGAACCTAGGCTCATCAATAACAAGCCTATAGCTGTTAGACTTAGATCTATATATTTTACATCTAATTCTAAAGTTCTTTTCCACTATATTCTTCAACCTATTAAGGACAGCAATATTGTTGGACGATACTTCTACTCTCTCACCAGCAGAAGTCAGGGTTACGCTTCCATCTCCAAGAAAGTAACCGAGGAAGTAACCTACATCTTCATTTAACACTATTTCCCCTAAGTCGGTACGTATCGATGATACTAATTGAATTTCAGACGTAGGAATCTTCTTAAGCAAGGGTACTAGTAACTTATTCTTTAATGCCTCCAGAGGTTTTACAGGTATTAGTAAGCCATCCTTGTATGCTACGAGACTATGATCTTTCGTTAGAATTGCTCTCTTGCCGTATTTCGTCTTTATAATCACTACTTTTTCAGGAGCTCTATGTCTAATAAGACTTTTAATAGGCTTTACCTCAACATTGAATGTTAAAGGATTAACAGAGAATGTGTAAAGTCCTAGGCCTATTTTATGTAAATCAAGTACCTCTGTTTCCCCATACCTATCAACAGCATGTTTATATTTCTGAATATATTTATCAACAAGTTCACCTATAGGCCCGTAATGTATTTGGCCTTCAGAATCTATGTAAAGTATTGGTTCGCTATACACCAAGCTCTTAGCTACACCAGGGTCTCCAACAAGGAGTATGTGTATGTCTCCTCTTATCCTGGTTCCGTCAGGTAGTTCTTTAGGAACACCCCCGAATAGTAGGAGAGCTATTGCCTTCTTAATGTGGTCGTAGCCGTGAATTGCAGGGGCAATCGACTGTATTATTTTCTCTCTAATTTTAGGATCTTTAGCTAGTTCGAGGATTTTTCTTTCATCTTCCTTGGAGATTTCTATTTCTTCAAGAACTTTCTGCGATATTTCAAGGTTGTTTGCCTCAATTTTCATTTCGAAAGTTAGCTTCGTCCCTTTCTTAACTGATCTTTCACCTTTAACAGTTAATACTCCAACTACTGTAACTCTGTCTCCAGGCCTAGCTTTATCAACAAGGTCTTCTAGCAGGATAACTTCAACGGATCTAGGCATATGGCCTGGAGGGACATCCTCAGGTTTTTCTTGAACCATAATCTTCTGCATATTAATAAACTTCGACTTATGTAAGAGTAATTTAAACTGAGATCTAGCTTTACGACCTCCTTCTATTCTTGGTCTCCTCTTTTCTTCACAAAAACTGCAAAACTCCGGATATTCTATGGTTTCTCCTTCCTGAATAACTTCTGTTTCACTACCACACTCCATACATTTAAAAACAGCTTTGTATAGTCTTTGAATAACAGGAGTCATCCTAGTAATTATTCCTTCAATTTGAACAAGTTTCTCAATGTGGTCTGCTCCTAGTTTACGTATAGGTATTGTTCTAGGAAGATTCCTAAATCTTACATAGAATTTTTCGGTTCTCTCCACAAGCTCAGGGTTTTCGCTTCTAACAATATCTTTCAAAGCTTCTGAAGCGTACTCTAAGGCTATTCTTGGCTCTTCCAGTACTTTTAACGCTAAATCAGGTTTTGTAAGTAGAAGATCCGGGAAGTCAACTATGAGGGATTTTTCGCCTTTAATAGCTAGGTCCAATATTTTATTCCAATATTTAAGTCTACCTTGCTTATCCTTGAAGGTCTTAAAGAATTCTCTAAACTGAATTTTTAAATCTGCCTCCTTAGCTTCAACTACAGGTATTTCTACGTCTTCTAAAGCCACCGCTAAGCACACCTAGTATTCTAAACCTATAGTTTCTCTTACCCAAACTCTAACTATATTTCTTATTGCCCAATAGAGAACCTTTTCTTCAGGTGTCATTCTAGCCAATGCTTCCTTAGGTTCCTCAGTAACCAGGGAAAGCATAAGTATTTTCTTTATTCTACTTCTCATAAACCCTCTTAGATGTGTTTCTAAATTCCTGTACTCCTCTATAATTTCAGATGTAGGTTTCGTTCTAACTTTTTCCTCTAAGTTCCTTAACATTAACTCAGCTTTTAAATAGAAATCTTGTGGTACCTCTTGTAGTTGTGAAGGCTTAGTTATAGTTAGTGCTTCAAGGTATTCTAAATTAGCTAGCTTTTCAACATCTATTTTCTCTTCCTCAGCTAACTCAACCTTACCTTTCCTAGCAAGAATATATGCTAACCATCTAGGTAGTTCTGCTTCAACATCCTTTCTAAGCTCATATTGTCCTCGATAATCAACCACCATATCTTCTAGAGATTT
>Ga0190310_1000007_pt1 | contig 114114 bp, 189 predicted proteins | sample 48700778_MG_FD_165059 | JGI IMG/M metagenome (GOLD analysis project Ga0190310, IMG submission 165059) | Hydrothermal vent sediment bacterial communities from Southern Trench, Guaymas Basin, Mexico - 4870-07-7-8_MG | ecosystem: Environmental > Aquatic > Marine > Hydrothermal vents > Sediment ... | reverse complement strand
GCTCAAAGCTAATGATTTCGCACTACGATGACAATGGGGACTATCTTGGCAGTCCACTAAGAATAGACAGGTCGTCGGGAGAAATACATCTATACAACACCCTCAGGGTTTATTTCCAATCATCGGCGGACAGAGGAATAACATTGCAGGAAGAGGATACTGGGAGGAAATGGGTTATATTGCACAGAGGCTCGGCATTTTCCACCACACCAAAGAGGCTAATATTCACATACTATGACGGCTCAACTTGGCACGAAGCAATAAGAATCGACCCAGGAAGCCCAAACCAAATTGACTTAAATGGAGATGTGAACATAGCAAACAACCTGATATTCGAGAAGGCAAACGCAGAAATAAAAGCCAAGCAAGGATTCATAATACATCTTGACAAGGATGCCGAGGGAACATTCGCATTCGAGATAAAAAGGAGCGACGGCACAACAGTAGCATCGATAGATGAGAACGGGCATATAGATGCACATATGTTCAAAATATACGGGACAACAGTAATAGATAACAGCCGTAACCTCACGAATATCGCTAATGCGAATGTCGGGAGCCTCAGCATAGGGGGAACACAGGTCATAGATAGTTCGAGGAATCTACGTAACATTGCTCAGATTGTCGGGGAGCAGACATTTGTGTGGGAGGGGAAGAGATGGACGTTTGATACTGCGGACTCAACAGTAACACACAGCTTGCTCAAGCGGGAGTATTTCTCTGATGAGTGCGAATCTGGATGGACATTTGGCGGTGGAGGGGTAAGCTATACTGCTGAGTATAGCACAACAACATATAAGAGTGGGTCGGCGAGCATACATCTGTATGGGAAGTTTGATGTCTCGGACCCAGGCTCAGCGTGGGCTGAGAAAGTTCTGGATTGGGGCTACGTAAACACAATTTCATTTTGGATGAACATCACGGAGAATGGTAATGTTGTGCGTGTATACATATACAAGGACTCATCAACATATACGCAATACGAATACACGACGACGACAAGTGGATGGGAACAAAAAATAATAACTTGGAAGAAGCCCCTATACAAAATCAAGTTCGAGGTGTGGGGGGGAGATACGGTAAGCACAGAGGCATACTTTGACCTTGTCGAAGCCGACAGATATGTGTTGCAGACAGAGTATTTGGTTGCGACTGTTAAGTCAAATGTTGAGAATGGCAAATACTACTACACTATTGAGAACAAGGAGCCACAATATGAGCTTACAAAGAAGTTTTTGGTTGAGGAGATGACTGATGATGGGGACAAATACTATGTTGATGTCCAAGCACCAAACACGGTCAAATATGCGTTCATTCAGCCTATAGGGGCGTTTGCGAGGACTTACTATGATGTTGTGGATGAGAAAACGATAAGAGTATATGTGGAAAAAGTGGCTGGTTTAAAGGGTATAGATGTTCTTATTAGATATAGTTGGTGATGTGTATGCGTAGACAGGTTTTGCTCATATCCGTTCTAGTTCTCTTTGTTTTTGCCCTGGCGAATAGGGCTAGTGTTGTTGCACAGGGATACGAGAGCAACATAGCGTATGTAACATCGAATGGTATTGTGTGTGTAGACGCATACTTCACATACAATGTTACGACTCCCAAACAAACGGAGCTTAGGAATTACACAGTTGTCTTTATGAATGAGACACATATTGTGTTTAATTGGACAGTATGTGCATACGAAACAGACCAATGCTTTAGCACTCTTAGAACATATAACTGTGGCAGGGGAATATTATCGTTCTGGGTTTACCCACAGGTCGCTCTTCAATTTCTTAGGGAGCTGAATGAGACTGCCCAACAATACAACATAACGCTTTATGTTAGCCTCAACGATATGTGGTTTAACTATACCATCGATGAGCCAGATATGATAAGGAGCACTTGTCTGCGCTATGACAACAACTACATTGTCCGTGAGTATTTGATGTTCTGGGAATACAAGAGTTCCTCACGCAGTCCGACAATATATCTGAACCACAGCAAACTCATAGAGCTCTGGAGTCCCAACCTAAACATAACCCAGGGAAATGAGACTCTGGGCAATGAGACATACACAAATGAGACGACGACACAGGGAGGAGAAGGGTTTTGGGGCTGGTTGTTCAGAATCGACCCGAGATACATTGTGTTCGGAATAATCATCGTTGTGCTGATAGTGGGCTATTGGTGGTTTTCGAGGGAAGTTCAGAAGAGTGTTGGGACGGAGGCAGAGCTTAAATAATCTTTCTTCTTTTTTCTTTTGGTGTTTGGGTTTGGAGAAGCCGAGGAAGAAGCGTCTCGTGATAACTGTCCCCTGGGAGCTATACGAGAAGCTCAAACAGAAGAAGCTTAACAGGGAGATTATGAGCTATGCGGACTTCATAAGGCATCTCCTATACAGCTATTTTGAAGGTGGTTTCTCTGGCGGGGCGGTTGTGATGACACGCAGAGTTACTGTTGAGGAATCAATATCGTTTCCCATCCCACGCAGACCTCAGATGAGTCAGAAAGTTGCAACCTACGGGAAGCATCACTTGGAAGTTCTCAAACAACTGAAGGTTGCCATAGGGAAGAGAGTAAAAAGGTAACTGATATATTTTTGACAATAAATCATAATAATTATCAGGTGATTCGGAATGTCCGATCAGGCTGATGTTATATTAGTGATGTTTCTCCCACCGATATTCGGCCTTTTTTATCTGATATACCTATTAGTTAAGGCTGCCACCACGATAGACGAGGTGCAGTTCGCCGAGGGAGAGGCTACTGAGGCTATTGAGGATAGTAGAACCACGGGGTATGTCAGAGTGGAGGCTCCGTCTGGACAAGAAGTCTTCGTTAAGAACGCAATATACCTGTATCACAACAAGGAGGATACATACTTCGTAGAGCCCTGGGCATACTCAAGGAAGGGGGATGTCATAGAGTGGCTTGAGGTCTGGGTTACTCTATACGATAGTGACATACTGTTGTTTAGGTTCCCGGATCTGAAAAAGGAAAGAATAGAACTGAAGAAAGAGATGAAGCACTTCTACGAGAAGATACCAGTCCACATAAAGGCTAAAGTGAAAAGTGTGTCTAACAGTCAAGCAGAAGTATTCACCCTGAAGCTGGCCGTCAGGGATAAATACGGCAACAAACTTATGGGAAACCTAACCTTAAAAATCGGCGTCTTTGCAAAGCCGTAGTTGGTGGTGAGTATGGACAAGATAATCAAAGTATATTTGCCGGATGAATTTAAGTTTTCGTTCAGAAAAATCGGCGACGGCTTATACAAGCTTGATTTTTGGGAGAGGTATTCCGAGAATGTGCCAATAGAGGCTCTCAAGAATACGGCAACCATCGCTCAGGTTTTGAAGTATATCAACATTGAGGTCAAGAGCGGATATAATCCGAATGACAGAAGCGTATGGTTTTCAATTACTGTTGATGAGGAGAGAAAGCAGAACGCAATAGATGCTCTGGTTGGAGAGCTTTTGGTAAGAACAAGCATCGGCAGCCTCACACTAAAAGAGTTACTTGCATTGGCTGTTCTTGGCGGTGGAGTGGTTATGTCTCAGAGAAACAAAGCTGAGGGAAAAAAATAAAAAAGAAAAAGAGATAGATGTGCTCTAGCTCTTCACTTCTATTACTTTTCCTTTCGGGCATATCTGTATGACTGGTATCGGCATGTTCACCGGGAATGGTATTGATAGCAGGATGCTTATGTATATGTGATCTCCTTTTCTTAGTCTTATTGGGTTGTCTAATGGTATTACTACTGTTTCTCTGTCTGTGAACACTCTGCCGGCCATCATTCTGTTGAGAACCAGCTCTAGATCACCCTTCCCTCTCTTGATTGAGGCTATGACGGTTATTATTATGAAGTTGGCGTAATCCTTCGGGAAGTATTCTGCGGTCAGCTGTATCTTGCTTAAGATGATGTTTTTCTTCACAGTTGCCGATAGCCTGTTTCTCGGCCATTCGGATAGCCCAAAATCCTCAGGCTCGATTTCTTCTCCAACAGAAGTCATGATTCATCACCGCTTTCATTCATGCTTTCCTCCAATATTTTTTTAATGAGCTCTCCCAGAACCGCTACTATTAGTGTTGCCTCGGTCTCATCCATGCAGACCACACATTCTTCATTGATGTATATCTTGTTACCGTCCACACGGAATGTCAGTCTCTTCACCCTCCCGATGGCCTCCCCAAGAATCTCTATGACTTTTTTAACGGAATCCGTATCAAACTCTCTGTTCAACGTAGAACTCTCGCAATCGCTACAGAATGTTACCATGCCGTTGCTCCAAATTATGTAGAATGTATCACAATCCCTGCGCCGCTCAACTATAATGTTGATTTCTTCAAAGTCCATGCCGATCACCATCCCTAGTATCCAATTGTAAGATGACTTTTCAACACATTTACAAGTCTTTCGAGTAAATACCTCAACTCCGCATCTTCGCTTATATCTTGGTAACTAAGAATTTCTAGTGCCCCTATGATGAATACTACGCTCTCTGCGATTTTCCTCTTTATTGATTCCTTCAAAGATTTCTCTTTTTTCTCTTGCTCATCCACCCTCATCACCCAACATGAATATAAGCGTAATGCTAGTGACATAAAGCCAAATTAAGAACATTGCACCGAATAGGGCACGGTGAACATCTATAGGGCACCACATGAGATACACCAGAATTCCAAGTCCCAACGCAATGATGATGTGGAACATGTATTCATCGAGATACTTGTCCCTTATAAACATGAATCCGAAAAACGCCTCGATGATAATAAAAAAGAAAAGAAGTTCTGATATTGTGTCTAGCATTACCCATCACCCATCATGACCTGTGTTTGGACGGGTTTCTCTGCTCTAAGTATGAATAGAACTAACGCTGACGCTACAAAAAGAGAGTCATCAAATGTCCATTCGCACTTTCTCATTGTTTCGGTGATGCGTTCTACTATTTGGCGGATGTCTTCCTTTGTCATCTTTCCAGTTTTTAATTTCTCCTTGATGAAAGATATCAACCAACTTCGGAATGCAGTTTTTTGCATAGCTCGATCACCTCTACAGATATTTCTCCCATCCCAATCCATTCCTTCACCACCTTTTCGAAAAATTTGTAAGCTTCATCTGAGCTGTCAAAACATTTTCTAATAATCTTCCTATGCATGAAGATCAGAACCACATACTTGTGGCAGAACTTACAATAGTATAACTCTGCAGATATATTGTGCGTCCAGACTGCGGTTTCCAACTCAAGATATGCTATCTCATCATATCTGTCCTCGAAATATGGGCATATTCTCCTACCCATTCACAGGCACCTCCAGAGATTCTATATCATGCTTCCGTGCTACTATGCAGAACATCACATAGCAAACATCTCGTTCTTTGTCATGGTATGGCATTGCCCATACTTTCTTCGCCTTTAGTGCAGTCTTTATCTGCTCTAGGTGCTCGGCATGAACAACCTGTAGTGTTGTGAAAACTGCAATGTCATATTTGTAGTTTATGTTGTCGTAGTATACCACGATATCCTTCGCCTCCATGAATAGCTTGTTTTCGAATATCTTCCTTACCTTATCTTTTATCGTCTCGAATGCAGTCCTACTCATCCTGACCACCCCTACTCATCTTCTTTCTTAGTTTGCTTCTTATGTGTGCTATTACTGTTATCGCACTATCGAGACTGTCTTTCACAGCCACGAATAATTCGTCGAGACCGTCAACATTGATGTATATGTTATCAGCCTCATTCGCTATATTTGTAAGTTCCTTCAGCATTCTATTCAATGAATTGATAATACTCTCTAATCTTTGCCTCTCTCTACTCATCCACACCCACCCCGCATATCTTCTTGTATTCATCTCATCCTCCTCTACCTCCTCTTCCACCGGCTCCATATTTTCGCATACATCGGCCAGTTCGCATTCCAAACAATCGCAGATCGGACAACACATGCCGCCGTGATGGCATAGTTCTAGCTTCGTCCCACATTTTGGACAAACCTCTTCATGATTGTTGGTTTTAATTATCTCCTCGCCCATTTTCATCACCCTACTCCACCCAACACCTATCCACAAAGCATATAACCATATTGTCATGATTCCTAGCTTCTGTTATCCTGATATACAGCTTCCGCTTTTTGCGTAGCGAATCTAGGATGAATTTGCTACGCTCATCATTATTATCAAAGTCTCTGAATATCTTCCTTATGCCGCTCCCTATGCCGTTGAGTAGCGATTTAATGGCCTCATATCCTAGATTCAGGTTAATATATTCGGCGTAATCATTTTGCTTGGCGGTGATTTTGCATATTATTTGTCTTATGATTCGGCTTCCACGCCACCAAAAGCCACGAACTCCTATTGGGGATTCCTTTGGATTAATTGCGTAGGCCACTCTTCTGAATACCACATCCGTTATCTGTTGTGTGTCAATGGCCAACCATGTATCGTTTATATCATTTATTTGGTCGTAATGTCTGATCACTATGTGGAAGACCACATATATCCTATCGGTGTATTCAAGGCCGCATATCCTACATCTGTAGTAATAGTCTATGCGGCCATCGGGATGTAATCTCTTTCTCCGCTCAAAATATTCTTCGATGTGTTTGTTGAGATGGCCGACTACGATACCGTAATGGTATGTTGGTCTCCCTCCGCTACTCGGCCTAGTTATGTTTATCTTATCCTCGCAGAACGGACATGTGAAATACCATGTGTATCCTCTAATCCAATCCCCATCGGCATAGATATATCTCTCTTGGAAGACGGACCTGCAATGATTTATCTCCATTATACGCAATCTATAATCCCGCTCATCATTCGTCCACATACAATATCACCCACCATAATCAAAGATTATAAGCCTCATTTGAGTTAAGCCTAACGGCCAGAAACGGTATTACCTCCTCGCCTATATATTTTATGATTTCCTCCAATATGTCCGTAATATCCTCTAGACTGTCGGCGAGTATCTGATCATTTATTTCGAAAGATAGTGTCTCCACCAAATATCTAGCTTTTTCAAGCAATCCGTCTACCGTTCTGGCTATTTTATACAGTTTTCTTATCTTCATCTTCTATCACCGTTCATGCTTACCCTCCTTCCTCCTCCCAAAAAATGATAATAATGTTGTCTGTCTAAGCTTAACATTCTCTGCATTCACATGAGTTTCGGGGGGCTTAACAACATGAATCTTCCCACCCATCTCCATCTCCAATAAGATTTCCTCCCAATCTATCCCGGCCAGAGCTATCCAATCTGATATAAACTCAGCTATCGCACTATCAAAGCTTCTGTAGTGTTTCTTCATCCACCGCTTTAGATGAATCTTCCCCACTCCGATCACCCATGTAGCTTAACACAATTGTCAGCAATGCTATAGCTATTCTGAGTCTCATTATCTCGTATGCTAGCGGGTTTCTGGCTTTTTTTGGTAGGAGAATTTCATATTTGCAGGTTTTGGAATGTTTTTTCTCCCAAAACTCTCCGCCTAGTATTGTCCGTAGAGTTTTCGCTAATTTCTCGTCATCAACACAAATAACAATTGTGATATCCGTTTCCCATGACTTGATTTTATCCCATATCTTCATAGCCATCACCACCATCATTTTGGTTAGGTGTCCTCCTTGCCCTCTTGATTTCGACAATCAGGTGTATTATGGGACCGAGAAATATCACATAGAGGAGTATCCGAAAGAATAGCAATATATAGTCGGCCAGAGTTCTCAGGAACTCCTTTATCCTAGCCAATACCCCCATACACATCACCCACTAGTCATCCTCCTCCATCAAATCTATGAAGTATTCGCATGCGAAACTTGTTGCTAGTATTTTTATTCCCCTCAGTTTACATCTGCCCTTTGTTTCGTATAAGGGTTTGTCCCCATCCTGGGGCTCGAAGAACTTACAATCATAGCAATGCTTCAACATATATCCGCAATACGGACATACCGCATAGTAATATTCCACGCCGCTCTCATCAACATCTTTCTCCCACATGGGTATCACCTCTTTTTTACAATGGACACAATACGCTTCCCCCAAATGAATCACCTAACCCGGCTTTTCGGGTCGGGCAGGTTTCTACCCGCCTCCGACCCACAGATTATATATGCGTCCAACTTCCTCTGGGTCGGGATAGTTTTCACTCTTACCTCTATCCCGCATTCCTTTAAGGCGTCTATGAGTTCCATAGTCTCCTCAACATCAGGTTCCAACAGGTTGTTGTTGTGGTTGTCGTATCCAACATAGACGAAGGATGGCTCTATGTCCGCTATCAACTCGGCGAACCTGTCAGAGAACTTCATTATCGGTTCTATGCTGACCATCCTAGTGAAATTAGGGTATTTCGTCTTGAGGAATCTCATGGCCGTAAGTCTTGTAGACGGTTCTGGTGCTTTGGAATATTTGGCGGCGATTTCGTCCAAATCCGTCTCTATGGTTGCACCGAGTATCACATTGCCTGGCATGAACCTGATGAACTCTGGGTATCTCGACGGATTCTTTGTTAGAAAAAGAAAAGTTGTTAGCGGGAACTTTGAGACATGCTCTATTACATTGTATATCCAACTAAACGGGACCCACTCTCCGAACAGGTCGCCCATGTCACATACGAATACAAACTCTCTGGGTCTGAAGTATTTGTTGAACTCATCTGGGTGGTATTTTGGCTTGAAGCCATCGGCATACTTTTTATTGCAGAACCTGAGTCTCTTCTCTACGAGCTTCCTAGCATAGCAATAAGAACACATGTGGTAGCAACCTGTGATTGGATTCCAAGTCCTAGTTACAATATCGAACATGAGTCTTATCTTGCTCTGCATGTAAGACCCCCTACAGCTCTAGAATATCTATTATTCTCCGTCCAAGATACTTGAACATCTTATCGTCCAAATCCTTCAACCTCTCCTTGTATTCCTCCTCGCTTATCATTCCAAATTCTTTGTCCCGCAGAAGAGCAATAAGCTTCGCTAGTGTGTGTAGCAGAAAGCTGATATCGTTATTCATTATTTTGAGTATTTTCTTCAGCTCAGGCTTCATCTACATCACCTTCTTCTTCCAACTTCTTTTTCTCCAATATCGCTTTGACAACTTCTCCTCTGTCTATCTTGGAATTGTTGAGCATGTCTCTGTATTTTCTCAGAATGACTCTGACTCCTAGTCTTACTATCTCAGACCTGCTTATGAACACTCCCTTCAGAACAAGCTCATCCATCGCTCTTACCATCCAATAGGGAAGGCGGACAGAAATTACAGGCATTCCTTTGGATTCCTCATCGCCTAACATATATAACACCATAGATATTCCTATGTAATTCTAATGTATAATCGGAGACATACATTTATTAGTTAGTATATATCCGAGAGAGATTGACCTGATTCGCATATCTTCCGAAGTTAGAAAAAATAAAAATGAATTGAACTCAATTAGCCGTTCTCCCGTTCTGTAGCATTTTATATCAACTCGCTACAGAGCGGGTCATCACGGCTTGGGTCATCCAGTCCCGCCTACGGGAGTCCATCCAGACTAGTTGCCTAGTCTTTCATCGAACTCCCTACGGCGAAACTGGACTCATCTGGGACTCATCAGCCTCGTCTTCCTCATCGGCTTCGTCTTCTAATCACAAAATAATGCTAAATTTTATATTTAAAGTTTTTCCTTTATTTCTATTATTGGTGAGGATATATGGGTAAGAAGAAAAAGGTTATGCTGACGGTTGATGAGGATTTGTATCGGGAGTTCAAGATATACGCTCTCAAGAAGTTTAGTGATGTTAGAACATTTGTTTCTAAGGCTCTTGAAGAGGCGATAAAACTATGGTTGGAAAGAGAGAAGAGGCGAGAGCGACAATCATTGGGAAAATAGAACTTGAAAAGGATGTGGATAGGGCTCTGCTTCTATATACTATGAGGTTGTTCAGAGATGCTGTAGAGTTTGCGCATAGCCTCTTGGGAAAAGGGTTATCGAAAAACGAAATCGTGAAACTTTTGACATCAAGAATACTCAGCAATAAATGGTATTCTGTATCAGCATACACTAGAGCGAAACTCTATGAAAACCAGCCATACTTAAAACTTAAGAAACCACAATTATACTCTGTTGGTAGTTCCGATGAAAACGGAAATAGAAACATAAAATTCGTTGATACTAATCTTGTGAAGATAAAGATCCCATCAGCCAACGGTAGGCATCGCTGGATTCTCTGTAAAGTGAAATTCGGGAAGAAGCACATACCAATTGTGAGGGAACTTATCAAGAGAAAGATAAGTTATGGTGCTGGTGTCTCGCTGAAGAATGGCAAGTTCTTTCTTTATGTTAATGCCCCACTAGATATCTATGTTGAGAAAATGCGAAAAGACATAAAATCTAATGCTGAACCGAAATATTTCGCTGGTTTCGACTTCAATGCGGACAGAATCAATATGGTCATTATCGATGATAGAGGCGAGATTCGAGATATCAAGAATGAGCACTTCCACGAAATAACATCTCACGGTTTCCCAGAGAACAAAGCAAAAACCATTAGGCAAGAAGCACTATCTAGGCTCGTGAGGTATGCTAGGGAACACGGTGTGAAATACTTTGTCGTGGAGAGATTAGAAAAACCAAAAACGAAAACCAAGAGCAAGAAGGCAAACCGCAAAATATCTAAATTTGCTTTGAGGGAGTATCTGAGCCAAATGGAGATTCTGGTGAGAAAAGTTGGTGGTAAACTCATCAGGGTGAACCCTGCGTTTACATCAATCGATGCGATACCACTAGCGAAGAAACTCGGATTAGACAAACATACAGCATCCGCATACCTTATAGCACTTCGTGGGCTGAAACGAAATGATGCAGTTTGACTCACTTTGTATTAAGAAAAAGTTTCTGCCCGTTTCTTGGGATCAGAACTCATGGAATTTTCTCTTTTCTAGGTCGAGAATCTTTATTTTCGCCCCTAAGTCCTTTATCGCAACTATTATTCTGCCATCTTCCTCGTGCCATAGTGTTCTCCTGAGAATCGTTGATAGCCAGAAAGTTTCACCATTCTCTGGGATTACTATCGGGGAGCATCTATTCTTTATGTATGCCACACCGATAACCCCTTTCTTCAGGTAGTAAAGTTCGCATGGCATCTTGCTCATCCTGAAGTATTCCATCTTCTCTTTCAGAAGCTTCCTTATCTCCTTGTCTCTTATGGATATGCAAAAGTCCTCAGGTTTGTAAATCTTCGGTTCTCTTACTATCTTTTCTATTGTAGGCCTTTCCGCAGTAGAAACATTTTCTACCGTAGATTGTTCTACAGTAGAAATCTCTTGTTCTACTGTAGATACTGCGGAGGGTTCTACGGTAGAAATGGTTACGAAAACATCCTTTCCATCGAACTCCTCAAGCTCTCTTATGTATCTGGATTTTATGTAAATTACTGCTTGTCTGAACCTGTATTTCTTCCTCTTTCTCTTATCATGAATTCTGATCTTCCCTCTTACGGTCAGGCTTCTTGTCATCCCTCGGCAACCTACTTTTACCTGGTGGAATAGGAATACATTCTGGCCCCGATGAAAGAGGGATTTCTTTCACTACAACTCTTCTCTGGAATTTCTTTCCATGTCTACTTCTTTTTCTTTTAGCAAACCACATCATTTATCACTCAGAGGTTTTCTTCTTTTTCGCCCTACGGGACCTTTGGGACTTACTCTTTTTCGTCTTCTTGCATTTCTTCTTTCTTCTGAGCGGCTTATCAACTACCTCTATCAACATGTTCGCCGGTATAATCAATGTAGCACAGGGTTCTTTATCTCCGGGTAGAACGGGGTCTTTAAAGACATAGGCTATCGTTTTGTCATCCTCTACTATTTTACCAAAAGATTTGTGAATTATTTCGACATACTTTCTTTTTTTCTTTCTCTTCCTAGACATCCATGCCACCACTTCTGAATCTTCTCATCAATTCCTCCTTAACTTTTCTATTGTGCTCAATAATATCACACAATACTTTTTTAGAATATCTGAATTCTTCAGGAGGTTTTAGATCTTTCTCATCCTTTATTATTAGGCGGGCGATTATTGTTATTGTTGGTATGGTGACTACTTTGTATCCGTCCTCCCTGAGAACCTCGACTAGGGCATCCGCAATCTCATACAAACCGAGAAACTCGTCATCTCTCTTCTCGTAGACCCTCTTGAGGGCTTTGTTGAACAAGTTCTCGGCAAGTTCTTTGCGGAATTTCTCAATATCGTCCACATCTACTATAATCTCGCTAGACTCCTCATAATAATACAAGCCGATTCTGACCAACACCACATGAATCACCTCACCCACTCATCCGAAAGCTCAGCCTCTCCCTCAAGCGGGAGTTCATCATCTTCATTAGCAATAACAGTTAGTTTGTAGTGATCTCCTCTCCAGACTATGAAACCGAGATATTCCCTCCCAGCGATCTTCACTCTGAGTTCTCTATATGTTTCAAGTGGCATTACATCTCTTTCGAGAATAAATTTGTATATCTTCTTTCCCCTCCACCTATACCAGAGATGGAACTTATACTTTGATCTTACTGTTGTCATGGCAACCACCCTATGTGTATTCGTAGGACTGTTGTTCTATTTTCACACCGAAGAGCTTGTTGTATAGTGCGTCTAGCTCCATATCTATCTTGGCCAACAGCTTCGCTATGTTGTCCATCAGGTCTTTGGGCACCAACATCTTACGTCTTTTGTATTTCTCTATCTCTTTTGCTATGTCGTCTCTTAGTTTCGTCAGGTTATTTGCTTTCGTCATTGGATCTCTTATCCTCATGTAGACCAGAAACCTGCGTTTCCAATCCTTGTAGAGGGACCACAACATCACTATTGGTAGACTCATCTGTCTCGGCGGAGACGGTTCTGATTCCCTGAACTCTACGCTTCCAATGTTTATTTCTAACGCCGGCATGTCTATCTTGATTAGTGATTTGCTTCTCAGAAATTCTGGATCAAGACATTCCTCAAGCTTTTCCACAGCGGCCTTTATCCACGCCGCAACGAGGTTGGAAACTGAGAGCTTTGTATTCTTAACGGCGTTTATCTGCTTAATCAGAAGCTTCAACTTCTTGTAGGCCTCATATGAATCATCATCGAGATATAATTTCACAGCAGGCATATACCCTCACCACATATGGTCATGACCAGACCATGACCATATTCTGAAAAAATATATACCCGTTACTCGCTATCCTCCTCGCTTTGATATATCTCTTCGGGTATGTGTCTCAGAACTACATCTACAAGAGCTGTCATCACTCTCTTAGGGTTCTTCACTAGTGCGTAGAGAAACATCCTTACGCCAGCACTCAGAGACATACCAATGCTCTCTAAAATCTTAGATGCCTTCTCGGCTAAGGAAGTATCTTTAATGTAGACTGAGATAGGAGATACACTCTTCCTCTCACCCATAATAAAAACACCTGAAAAACTATCGTATCTCTATTAAAAAATAATATTGAAGAGAAAGATTTATTTGGATGTATATATTGGATACCTATCAAATATATAAATTTCACCGAATATGGTCATGGTCTGGTCATGACCATATTATGGTCATAATATGGTCATACATGTTCATACTCTTCTTATGTTCCCAAAGTATCTTCTCAAAGTTTTCGTTGGAGAAGCAACACCATGTGTGTATACACAACGCATACACACATTTTTCTAAAAAATAAAAAAGATGGATTGTCTGGCTATTTCTCTACAAGTAACATTAGACGGAGTCTGTATAGTAGTTCAACGAAGGAATTCAGGAAACGAATAATTTCGTTTCTGAGTTTAAAGCCAACTTCATACTCTTTGCTAATTTCTATTGAGAATTCAAGAAGAAGCATCATAAATTTGAATAACGGCTCTCTGTTTTTATCAATAATTTCTTGTATTACGTTTTCATCACATCCCAAATCCAAGCATATCTTTCGTAGGTATTCTACTGCTCTTTCGAATGAAGTATCTTCTAGAAGTCTTCCTAACTCATAAAGTAGTGTAATTGTATATGGGTTTGTTGGCGATGGAATTCTAACAAAAGCATATGTGTGACCGATATTCCGAATTTTATCAACTTTTTTGTCGAGGACATCTCTTATAAATGTGATTCTTTTACCATGTTGAAAGCGAAGTCTCTGTCCATATCTAGAGTTAAGGATCTCAAGGAAATATCTATATATAAATTCGTATGAGTTGCTCATGGAATTCACTAGTGTCGGGACATATGCAAAGAAGCCGCCAGCTAGCGTATTAAAAAGCTTCTCAACAATAGCATGTGATGATGAATCCATCTCAAGCATACCAATCACCCATAGATAGTAGCCTATGGGTTTTTATATAATCTCTCTTTGTTTTTAAATAATAGCTTTGGTAAGCAACTAGATGTGTTTGTTTAAAGTTTCCAAAAACTTCTCTTTTACCACCTCAGAGTTAATGCCTTCTATCATCACTCCGTATTTATGTGTCAGCGTATACACCCAAGCCCAGAAGTATACCTCAGAATCCTTTAGGCTCTTTCTCGACGCTCTTTTGCGACCAAGAACTTTTAGGTATTTCTCGTATGCCAACTTTGTTGGCCGGGTCCACGCTGTTGAATCCGTGCTATTCAACAAACTTATTGCTCTTGGGACTAAATATTCTGCCCAATGATGATTGAGACTATTAAGTATACATGTTGTCGAATCCGTGCTATGTATTTTCCCGCATACTTTGGCTATGGCGTTCATTGAAAGCCCGAAGCTGTGGATTTTAACATCCAATGGAAGTCTTGTTCTTGCGATGGTTAGCGTCCTCCTTATTATGTTCACAGACCTAGTGGTGCATAGGTTTGCAACAGCAACATACTTGTATTTGTTGAACACGCCCATCTCTTCTAATCTCTGTATGCTGAAAATGATCGATTTCGGTTGCATGTAGAAGCCCTGTATAGGTATAAGCCATGGGGTTTTTGGGTAGTTGTCAATGGCATATTTGATATTCTCTATGGTTCTGTCAATATTCGTCTTTCCATCAATCCACAGGTTATGAGGTCTACCCCAATGCTCTATGTAATCATCGCAATAATCGGGAGCGGTTACGTAGACCTCGGCACTCGGACATATTGACTTTACCTCCGCATAATACCTAACCGCTTTTCTGATTCGGCCAATTCTCCCCTCTGGATACTCTTTTATTCTCGGATCTCTGAATACCTCTATTCCAGAGTCTATTATTACGGACTTTACTTGCTTCTTATGGTTGGCTAAGTATCTAAGGCCGATGTCTGGTCTGTTGATGTTTATGAGTATGTATGGCCAGTCTATGGTTCTCGGAGGTAATGTATAGAACTTAATGCTCACCATAGAAACCTCCTGAGTTTTTTGTATTCATTCCAATTGAGCAACCACTCGACAATATGACTGTTGTATATGTATAATCTGGCCGTCTCGCTTATCGGTGTTGCATACCATATAGCTTTTGCAATAGCCCTTTCTCCGTAAGAAGAACCGTATTTTCTCCACCCATATACCCTCCACCTGTTATATATGTAGTCAAATTTGCCTATGACATCGGCAATTTTTTCAATTTTAGGCGCCGGGAAGTGTGATCTTAAATTGCCGAAGTTAAGTTCTACTAACCCGTAGTAATCCTCTTTTAATCCCTCAAAATCCCTGTTTTTGGCCATCTCGTAGAACTTCAGATAGGTGTCATCGCTCCAATACATGCAACATACATATACCTCATCGTAAGGTGCCGGGTCGTAGTCCCAATCGTATTCCCGTATATACCATTTTATTATGCCACGGCCAAAAATTTCTCTCAATTGGCTCTCGATAAGTTTCCACCCATCTCCATAGGTGACATAGACGCATCCCCTATGCGCCGCTCCCACAAGATATCCAACTTGTATCTGATCCCTGAAATTCGCTAGAATGTATCTGATGATCTCATTCTTGATATCCCTCATTATTGTTGCCTCGAACACAAACACCCCATTGTTTATCTTAACCAATAAGTCTTTCAGAAACTCTAGGTTTCTGTAGTAGTGTTTTCTGATCGGATACAGTTCATTCAACCTCCTTTTGAGCTTCCACCGATAGTAGCGTCTTCTTAGCCTCCTAAAATGCTTTCTGATACGGTATTTCATCTCCCACATAATGCCCCTTATCCTCCATCCGATATCCCACATAATCACCCCCTATATCGAGCTTAGCAGATTGTGGATTATCTCGAAAGAAGTATCATCCAGAAGATGGGGTTCAAACTCGAAATATAAATATAGATCCCCCCCACTAACCGGGGATTTCTTCTTAACTTGAATCGCATACTTGTGGAATATTATTACTGAGTTCTCATTTCTTATGGCCAGAATGTTACCTTTACTTATCACTTCACCCGGCGTGAAGGCCACTTGGATATATACGCTCTGATAAGATATATGCAATCTGCATACATTACCTTTGTGGAGCAAAAAAATCTTCTTGTTACCTATTGCCCATGAAACTTCCCTCTTATATTCATCAACCTTAACATTATCATATATCTTCCTCAGCCCCGTGGTTAATTCCTCCCAGAAACCCATCTACAACTCACCCACTAAAACCTTAAATTTCTTATTCTCGGAAACTATCGTGGAGGAGATTTTTCTAGCAAGATTTGGATTGCCGAAAGCTTCAACAAACTCGCTCAAAAATAGAAGAGCAAGAATGGTATGTCTCGTCTTGTTCAACTCCCTAGCCATGCTACTATGAAACCTGTCTAAGAGGATTTTGTTTATCCTAACTATGAATCTGCCGCCATATTGCCTCATTATCTTGCTCAATACTTTGTTCATCTCTATACCCCAACAATCGCCTTTCTCCAAGTCTCCTGTAGTTGTCTTCTCTTTCTCCTAACCTTCGGGTCAGTTGGCAGATACAAACCTTCTTCGTTCTGTATTTTCTGTCGAACCCTCCTTATGGTCTCGAATTTTGTTGCTCTCTTTAGGACATCATACGGTATGAATCTGATGTATCTAGATAACTCAGGTTCGAACCATCTGACATATATCAACCACAGATACATGTCGTCATTTCTGGTCTCTGGATACCGCTCTAATATGAATTTTACTCTTTCCTTTACGGTTCTTAGTCTCTCTCTGAGCTCGACAACTTCGTAGTCCTCTTCCTCCTCAAATTCGTCCTCGTAATCCATCATTTATCACCAATTTCATATTTTACTACTTTTCTTCCTTTTTTTAGCTTTTCGTTTATTGACAGCATCATCATCCATTCTTAACGATGACTTCTTATATATCTGTATGAGGTATCTGATGACATCAGAAACTGTTCTGAAACCTTTTTCGAACTTCAGAATCATTAACTCCTTATGCACATCAGCATCTATCTTTATACCTTTCGACTTCATAGGAAAACACCTAATAGTAGAAAAAGTAGAAAATTAAACCTTTTTAAAGAAATAGAAATTCATTTTTCAACAAATGTCTTATAGATTATGTTGAATATGGCCAGAGCAGAAGCTATCACTAAAAAAATCGAGTAGATATCAACCCCTAATTCCCGCAAAGCCTTATCGATATCCCTCCAAATACCAGCCTCACTCCGCAATAAATCTTTCAACAATAGGAATAACCCAAAGATCATTTCTTCTCCCTCCTGATAAGTGGTAGGATATACTCTGGGTAAAACCACAATCCAAATATCAAGATGAGGATACCCAACATTACCTTATTCAGGTCGTCTAAACCAACCCTATATTTTGCCTTCAGAGTCTCATCCAACTTTTGGAATACAATCTTACCCTTTCTGCCGAACAGAAATTCAACTAAACTCATCCCACCATCACCGAGCTGTGTATATACGCATTCTTAAGCTGATATTAGTCTCCTATTTTACCATCAATACCTCTACATCTATTTAAAGTAGAGCTAAAACAGGTTTTAGGGTATGAGTATGGAGAAGCTTCTCGCTTTCTACGATGGATACGAATTTGTATGTCCTATATGCGGCGAGAGAGTTCCAGCATTCACCGTTTCCAAGACAGGTCGTCAGTTCATCTGTTTCCGAAAAGTGATGACACATCTGAACAAGCACTATGTTCAGGCGTTGATAGAGAAAAGAGACAAAAGATATAGATGCGAACTATGTGGTTATGAGAGCCCCCTGAAGAGCGATGTGTATTTCCACATACTCACCGAGCATTGGAGGTTCATAGCTAAGAATGAGCTGTGGAATAAGTTGGTGTATTGTGCTAAGAGAGGTTTCAGAAGAAAGTTCATGCAGTTGGTCTGGGACAATCTCGATAAGATAAAAGTTCTTGGAATCAAGTTATCGGATCTATTCGCTACTAAGAAATACATTGACATCTACTACGAAAACGGAAAAATAGAAATAATACAGAGAGCGGCGTGGATTGTTGGATATGTTCCTCAGGCGCATCTTGTTCTAGAAAACGGTTCACTAATCCTCAAACGGTTTTAGTTGTTTCAATCTTTTTTCTAGTTCGTCAATGAAGCTATTCAATCCGTTTAGGTCAATGTTCGTATTCAACAATTTCTTTGCCTCTGCAAGCATTCTATTCATTTCTTCTGTTGCCATCATATTTATCATCAGAGTGGCCATATTCAATGATGATGCGAGCATAACCAAATCTTGGTATGGTAGCGAAGGATTGTTTAACTTCAAGCACTCATCGGCAAATCTGCCGATGAACGCCAATAACTTGAAAACCCTAACATGGAAATCATCATCACTATTTATCCTATATTTTCTTCGATAGCGGTTCAACCTGCGTTTCCCATACGAAAATTCTGGAAGGAATTCTATCATAACAATCACTTGAGCCCAATCTCTGAACTATAATTTCAATAAAAAAAGGAAGTCTTTTTAAAGATGGGTTTTCTCGTTTTGGGGAAAATTTAAAAGAGAACTAGGGATTTAATATATTATTTGATGGCAAATGGGGTGGGTCGGATGCTGACGTTGAAACTTATATTTTTAGGTGTGGGCGGATTTTTAGGCGGCCTAGGGTTCAATCTTTGGTTGAAGAGCATAGACTATGCCTTAGAGAAAAACGTCTTTGCAAAGAATGAAACAATTACCCTGAGGGAAGCACTTATCGAGGGAGTAGTTGATGTATTGCACCACATGCCGTTGTGGTGGTTCATAGCCTTCTTGGCTCTAGAGTATCCTCTGTTCTCATGGTGGGTAAACATATTTTTGCTTACATTCGCTGTCGGAAATATCGTATCTGATATACCAGAGTTCATCAGAAGGATTAAGAGAGCAATAAAGATAAAGTTACGATATAACAATCTGAGGAAGTTATTGGACATTGCAAAGGGCGCCGCAGAGAAGATAGCATCTACGAAAATACCGATTGTTAGCGAAATTGCCAATATAGTTGCCTCAATTCTAAAGGGAACACCTGGCGGCTTTAACCTAGAGAACATGGAGGGCATACAGAAAGAGTTGGAGAAGATACAATCGGAACTCAAGAAATCCATGATGCCAACACAAGAAGAAAATACGCAAAAAGAAAATACGCAGGTGTCGGCATGATACCGTTACCCTCCGATCCAACGGCACTATTACAACTCATAGCGTATATGGCATTAGCTAGTATAGTCATGGACTTTCTCATATTCCTATTAATTGCCAGAATTGCCATTAAGGCAGGAATGTCTAAGCAAGACATAATAAACACAATATGGTCTGTTGGCTCAATATTCTTATCGTTGCTCAGATTCCTAAATGACAAAGGATTGATAACGAATGATGAATACCTCAGGTTATCAGCTTTATTTGTCTTGATCCTGAAGAGGCCAGACCTATCCGAGAAATTGATGCTCTATATACTCCAAACGCCGAACCTCATCAGAACAAAACAATAGCCTTTTAATTCGCACTAAGTATTTTTATCATTTCAGAAAAGAACTAGGGGGTGATGTCTCATGCCAAAGATTGTGCTCGAAATTGATTCGGACAAAGATAAGAAAGACATCAAATTAGGCTTGAATATATCCGTTTCTAGAGAAGAGATAAACGAGGCTATGAAAGGAATCAAAGAGAGCGTCAGCGGAGCTATAGGTAGCGATACCATTCTGAAGTTGGCCAAATCATTTGTAACAATGTTGAATGACATGCTCAACCAAATAGAAAAGAGTAAAGAGAGGGCTGAGAAATGAGTTTTATAACAGCCGAAGAGGCGAAGGATATCCTAGCCAGAAAGGCAGAAGGGACAGAGCGTATCCTGGAGAGCATAAGATCCCAACTTGAGAGGATACAGACGGAATTAACAACAATTGAGAAGCTTACCGTAGACTCTGGTATAGTGGAAGCCGATGGAGGGATTGTGGAGATAACATTTAACGAAAAATTTCTGAAAGAACCTGTATTCCTTGCATTAGGAAAATACGAAACTCCAAAGCCGACGGTCCCATACGGGAAAATAGGCGGAGCTAAGATATCAATATCCCCTCCAAAAGTTATGGAAACACCATCCGTTCCGCCGCCTACGATTCCGTGTATAAGTATAAGAAAGCCGATGATAAAAACCGCCGAACTGTCGCTTGAGACCGCAGAGATTTCTGTTCCGAAATTGAAACTAAAAGGCATGTCTTACACGCCGAAGACTAGATTCCTTAGCATAGATGTAGGCAGAATCTATGCCAATATCAGAAAACACCCGACAATATACATACCTGACAAGATTAGTCTGCCGCCAGTCTCTACAGAAGCTCTGAGAGAGACAATCAACAATCAATTTAAATCGCCATATTGGAAACATCTCCACATCTTTAGGATCATCAAAAAAGACATCATCAATGCTATTTATGAAGGGGTCATGTTCGCCATAGGGCAATCATACAAAGCAATGGGTCATCTTTGGTCAAACTACGCTAGGCAGTCGATGAGAACTCTTGTTGAAAGTATTCTGAATTATGTAGACCAACTTGTTCTCAATCTATTGAGGGTTGATGACAAAGTCCTCACTCAATCTCAAGAGATCATAGAGAGGGCGAAAAAGGAAGTAATTGATAAGATCAATGCACACATCCTTGACGCCGAAAGCCAGATGAACAACATAATGGTTCTTTTGATGCAATCGATAAACGCATCCCTCCAAGTGATGGGAGATATTGTGACTAACGGTATCCTCTCAAGAGTAAATAGAGCACTATCATCCCTCGTAGATGAGATAAATAAGGAGTTTGGAGTCTTCGTTGGGCAAACACAGGCATCTCTAAGGGCGCATACGGACTATCTTAATAAAACTCTCGCAACCATGAGCACGAACATTGCTTCGATATCTACCAACTTAGCGTCTTCGGTAGCATCTAAAGTAAATGCCGCAATTATGTCAATTGTGGGTCAAATAAATAAGGTGAATGAAAAGCAAGCAAAGGAACTCAGCAAAAAACTTGCGGAGATAATTCACAAGATAACGGATGCAGGTTTCTCAACCGCCCTACTAGAAACAGTAAACCTGACCACAAATGGGGCGACGGTTAAGATGCCGGCGAAGGGCAAGATCTTCTGGCTCGCAATAGGAGTAACAAGAGTCAAACGATAATCCTGCTTATAAGTCTTATAGCTTCTTTCTCTTTTTTTGTCTCCAAATAACTTGCGATACATAGGTCGAATTTATACCCTCCTGAGTCCGAGCATCCGCATAGCAATGCGCATAATATCTTTCTACTTAGCCTGAACTCTTGACTTGCCAAACGCTCTAATGCCTCCAAAAGCCTATATGTGATTTCTCTCTTTTTTGCTAGGTATGATAGATATACCCCCATCTTTGATGAAATCAATTCAATTGAGGCGAGCATGTCTATTATCCTTGCGAGATTAGAATCAACTGAAATGACAACATCTTCCCTTCGTAAGTGTTCGATTGGGTTTTTTATGCCACTTTGCTCAAGATGCCATAACACTTGCCCCAATATCCCGGCTAGATCACTATAAATTGAGTCCACGCTGACCATAATCTCCGAAGCACATTCCAAAGGAGACATTTTTATTCTATTCCAAAATCTTCTGAATACATCGAATGAAGCAACCCTGTTGAGAACCGTTTTATTCTCCACTTGGTCATAGACAAGTATGTTTATCAGATAGCCGCCTACATGCTTAACCCTAACAATCCATTCACTCATTATTATCACACCAAGATATTAACATATACATAGTTGGTGTTAAAAATGCCTGAGCTACCAATACATCTCAAGTGGGAGATTCTTCTCGGCCTAATAGAGAGACCAATAATTTCTTCTTGGAGAGACCTTCTTACTTTGTGGAATAGAAAGATTAACGGCAGAATATACAGACTTATAGATCTGACCCCGCCTAGAAACATAGGTGTCTGGAAGCCTATAAACACACTATTTCTTTTGGCGTATGTTATCTACCCGCTATTCGGAGAGGATGGGGTAAAATGTGCATTGTTGCACAAATTCTTGGACATGTTTTGCTACTACATGAGGACTGGGGGGAGTATAAGTTCGGCTTGGGATAAAATCAAAGAATCGCTAGATAAGACCATTTTCATAGGAGAGGAAGTTCTGAGAAGATATAATGGAATTCTTCAGATACCGATAAGTCTGTTTAAACCTGTGAAGGCGCATTCGAAGATAGTATGGTCCCTACTAACAAAGAAGAGTAGATTGAACAGACAGACATTCGCAAAGATAAGGAGTATGATTAACAGGTTCAAAGACATCATACAAAGACATCTGAAGGAGATCTCTAAGGATTGTAGAATGAAGAGGAAGAGACTCAGCGATACAGAGATTCAAGAGCTATTCAACAGAGCCAGAAGTATGGAGGGATTCTGAGAGTTTCATGGATTTTCGGTTAGAACTAAACTCTCACCAACGGAATTTATCGTTCTGAGAAACATCTCTATATCATGCCATATGCCGACATCTCTAGCGAACATAATCATAGGAGCTAGTATCTCACTAGCTGGCAGGTGCTCGAAAGTAAAAACTACCCCCTCCGATATGATTTCTGCTAATTTTTCAACACTTATCCCAAAATTCGTTATATCTTTGATGAATTCCCCCTCATCAACGCCAAAAGATAGTGTCACCACAATTTTATCATCATTGGCACTAACACGAGACATTAGAGAACCGCTAAATGCTAACAAGATACCCTCGGATTCATCTGGTGATCTATATAGTCGTTCTACATTTACCTCTGGGAAGGCTATAAACATTTTCCGCCCACGATCCTCCACAAAACAATATATATCAAACGATACAACGAAAAACTCTTCTCCCCTGTCTATAAAAATACGACATGAAGGGCCTGCACACCAATCCATTGATGGATCGCCCTCATTAGCCATTATCTCAAAGTATTTGGTCGGTTCAATCTCTATCTTGATATCATGAGGTTCCACAACATGTATATCTTTGATTTCCATACACTCCACTTGGTTCCGGAAACCTCTCCAAATACACTCCCTATAAGTCTTCATAGCATCATATATAGGTTTCCAAGTTTCATTCATTTTAGAATACATGTATTCAGCTATTTCCTTGTAGCTTTCGCAAAACCTCGACAACTTACCCTCTCCAACATAAAAAACGATGGAAGGAATATAGTATACCTCTTTCAAATCCGAAATCTCTTTTTCGTAAAGACAGATAAATAAATCCTCTTTTGGTGATAGACTTAGCATCTCTAAGTATTTCCTCCGTATATCTCTTAGAGACAAACCTATGTAGTTTGAGTAAAGGAGGAGAGTTTGTAATTTTTTCTTGTAGAAAATATCTTTATCAATCTCTACGGATAACAGATTCATATTCTATTTCCCTTTGACGCTTTGGTGCGGAACTTTCTATGGTTTTTATTTTTCTCCGAACACCAACTTTATCGAAGCTTCAAGAGTCTTCAGAGAGGATTTGAGCGATGCCTTTGTTATGGTATTCGGATTCATCGCATATTTCATTAGGCGTAGAATCAGCTCAAGAATGGCTATATACACCAAACATCTGTTCACTATATCTTTGCCGCATGCCCTCTTGATTCGGTTAATATCTTTCTTCACAGCATCAATTATCTCTCTGAGTTTCTTCAGCAATTTCTCGTCATAGGATATCGGTAAGTCTATCGTTAGATCTTCTAGGGTCTTTATAGTGCTCATGAGTCTGTCTATCTCCTCTCGGTCAGGCTCCTCCTTAGCCATCTCTCTCATAAGCCGGTCTATGGCCTCCACAACATCGCTCATATATATGGAGGCCAAGAAGATGGATGACCTGTCTATCTTCGGCTTGATGAAATCATCATAATAGCGGACTATATCCTTGAGGAAATCGTAGCATACGCTCATACTCAACACCAAGTATATTCTATCCTAAACATCTAACTATTAGAAAAGTTATTTAAAGTGTTATCAGGATATAACTTGCTGTGTTCTCTTTTTCGTATGATTATTTCCTCTATCCAATCGCCGCATGAAATTCCGAACAACACCGCTATGATGCTACCTATAACTCTTGCTATTAGAAATCCCAAAACCATAAATATAATAGCTCCGATAATAGCTCCTATTCCAGAAGTGTCACGAAAACCTCTGATTTCCATCGGACACACCTATATATTATATCAGAAAATACGAATCTTTATAATGGCAGAGAGAAATTTACATAAAAATGGTATTTTGCAGGTGGGCTCAATGCGTAGGTTGGTTGTTCATGTCGTTGATGCGTATGATGATAGCCCTGTCTTCCGAGCTATCGTAAAAGCATATACACCAGATGGAAAAATCATCGCTATGGATGAAACTGACAAAAACGGCATAGCGATTCTTGAGATTCCGTCTGGAAGATACACAATAGAGGTCAGAGATCAACTCCACTTTGATAAGTCTGTCGAGATAGAATTTCCAAAACAAGATTCGATAAAAATAAGAGTGGTGAAGAGAACATGGACAAGAAGCTAGTAAAATCTTCAGTCCAAATAAGCGAGGCTATAAAGAGGACATTTGAGGAGTTCAAGAAGATAGGCAATCTATCGGTTCAACTCATAGAGGATAAAAATACGGTTGTTGTAAAGATAGAAGTGAAGCCAGAGTATTTGGACAAGAAGAGCTTAATGGCCAAGACATTAGACGTCATCATTAGGAGAGCGATGATTGGAAGTTCTTATGTTACTAATGCCGGTGCTGACGAATTTGAGAAGGGAGTTTTCATCTACTTTAAATATAAAGATTCCAATAGAGCTAAAGAGGCATTGATTAAATTCCAAAAGGCGATTGAATGAGCGTAGATATACAAACACTAGTGAGTGAAGAGGACGAAGTTGGTGTCAGGTTTTCAATATCAAATCCTCTCGGAAACATTGAGATAGACTTGATGATCAGAAACAAAGGCATGCCGGAGGATTTTTTCAAACTCCTAGTATTAGAGTTGATAATGTTTCTGCACGAGCTAAGCAATGAAGTATCTGGCGAATCATTGGGTATGTCTTCTTAAAACAAGTCATATTCTTTTTATTTTTTTGGTGATATCCATGCATAAGAAGATCAAGAATGTAACTGTAGTTATGGTTCCGGCAGACAAAGTGATACAGATTGATGATAAATATTTGCTCAGCCTAGAGGCGGAATTGGAATCTCTGATTCCGAGAGAAACTAGGGTTGAGTGCATCAACAAATTGATAGAGGCCAAAGACTTGCTTAAATCTTTCTTTGAGAAAGTATCCAAATCAGAGGGACCTATAGATTCTATAATAACAGAGTTAGCATCGGAACTTGAGTTTCTCGGTAAGTATTGCGGCAGTAGATTAGCACTTGTTGCCGAGGCGGTAATAAAGGCTATGGCGAAGGCAGGTAGTGACTTCAATGTATTTCTGGATTATCTAAAGGAAGTATCGAAGAGAATGGTATCATCTGGTGTCGGCCATGAGGGTGGAGATCAAAAAGATTGACAAGAAGAGAGTGGATATAACAGCTCCATCCAAATATGTGATAGAATACAAGGACAAGGTAATCGTAATAATACCTCATGGTGCTGTGGAAACCAATAAACCAGCGATTTCGGAATGCATTAACAAGATCTTAGCTCTAATGATGTTGAAGATTTCTGGTCTTTCGGAAGAAATAGGCAAAGAAAAAATAGATGAACTCATTAAGAAACTAAAAACAGAATGCGATATAGAGAATATAGATGAAGCTCTCAACCTGTAAAGATTCTTATCTTTCGATAGTTCTCCCGCATTGCCCAAGCGTGCCACTCCCAATCGGGATACTTCTTCTCCTCATATAACTTTGCATAACTCTCACATTTTCTACTGTAGATTTCGTATGCCTTCTTTAAGTCTAGATACTTCAATACTGCTACATGAGCCGTGACCCATGTGTCTATGAAATCCGAAGCATAGTCATAGCCTACTAGAACTTTACTACCGCCAGCCCACATAAAATCCTCCGAGCCCATAAAGCCCAATCCACCGCTTCTAACTACAAGAGCTCCAAAAATCTTTGCGGGTTCGCAAGCCGGGATCGCAACTACAATTTTATTTTTTACTCTACCAATATGTCCATTTTTCTCGTATAGCATATGCCAGAATATCCATTGGCCAACTAAACTTCTAGGTGTCGCATGGCCACCGTATAGTAGAATATCCCCCTTCTTATATGACAGAAGATATCCTATGGGAGTTGCGGCATCATACTCTAGCAATATAACATCATACCCCATTTCCTTAGCCTTCTCGGCTACGATCTTCATAGCTCTATGAGATAGGATTGTAGGATAATCGAAAATATATGGGGCGGCTACGATCACCCTCATGTTGAACACCGTATAAAAATAACTTTAAAGGTAAAACAATAATAATTTTATTCATTGGTGCTGTAGATGGAGGAGGAAGAGACTGAGGCTAGGGCTAAACTCAAAAAGAAACTCTCCAAAGAAGAGTTTGTTATAAAAGAGATAGATAATCTTATGGTTTTGGTCACAGATTCTACAAATCTTGAGGATTGGGGAGACTCAAAAATTGTTTACTTGCCGAAGGATATACCAATAAAAGTAAGACCCCCAAATGAAGGGGACATGGTTTCATGTGTTGTCTCTGTTACGGATTTTGCAGATACGCTAATTAAACTCAGACATGCCATAGAGCAGAAGGATGAGGAGCAGATAAAAGCATTACAGAATAAGCTTGCGGTTATAAGCCAAGAAGTGGAGATGTTCTGTAAATCCCCAACACTCGCCGCATTGGCAAGGAAGGCCTCTGAAGCAGATTCTGAAGAAAAGCTTGAGGAGGTGGTGGATGAAGTTGTCAGAGAGGAAGGTTAAGGTTGAGCTGACAGATGAAGCCCTGAGGTTGGAAATCCCAAAAGAATTTGTTGTTGATGACGGGGAAGTAGCAGTTGTAGTGATAGATAAAAGCGATTTAGATGTAGCAAAGATACCAGATGAGCAACTACGGGAATGCGGGGAGACGCTAGCATCAGCATATTTGGTTTTGATAAAAGCGAGAAGATTGTTGGAGAAGGGTAAGACAGAAGAGGGTGAGAAATTACTTGCATCAGCGCCAGTCCTCCTAATACAAGCCAGTAAGGCATGCAAAGTGGAGTTCCCAAGTGAACTGTCCCACACAGTTTTTCATGTTGAGAGGCCAAAGGACATAGAATCCATAATAGAACAAGCATTGGATGAAGCCAGAGAGGAATTCAAGAGGAGGGGTAGGGAATGAGCGAAGAATTAGGGAAAGATGTTGATGGGTTAGTTGTAGATGAGGAAAAAGCTCGAAGAACACCATGTAAATGTATGAAATTCGTAATAAATGGTAAGGAAATAGAACTTTGTTGGTCCCCAGGAATTATAGGCATTCTTACGGAGGAGCAGAAGAGGATTTATTGTCCAAAGAAGATATACAAGGAGCCAAGCGAGAAGATGAAGCGGAGACTGGAGCTTTTTGCCAAAGTAAGCAAGAAGCTATCCGGCATTCCTTTGGAGGAGAGGCTTAAGCTCATGTCGAAGATGTTGAAAGAGAAGGAATGATTACGTCAAAAACGCAGATGTTTGCAGGTAATCCAACCATACCCTGAACAAAGCCCTGCCCTCTGTAGTCATATACAAGTAGTATAGAACTTTGGCAACTTTCTTTGCATCTTCTATATATTCATTTGTGAGTGCAATGGGAGAAAGTAAAAACCTGTAACCCCTTTCCGTCTTAGCCACATGCAAGTATAGTTCCAATTCGTCATTTCGGTATGCTCCAAATACCAACGGCGTAGCTTGTCCGATAATCTCCCCAGAGAGTTCATTCCCTGTGATTGATGTTTCATTAACCTCTCCGATTTCTACTTGCGGCAACTTATCGCCTATTTCTACGGTAAATTCTTTTTTGAGCAAGTCTATAATGGCTATAAGGTCTAGGTATATTCTCTTCTCGACATCTTCGAGTATATCGATATCAACGTATTGCAACGCTGTATCTAGAACATCTAGGTTAAGTTTGATATTTTCAAGTCCACAGAGGGGCAAGTCTCCAAAAACAGAATATAGAAAATCGTAGAAAGTAATGTAGTGGAAGGTAACTAGGAGAGAGTCCCTAAGGCCGCATACATCAACCATGAGACATTTTTTCTTCTGCAATCTAGGCGTTATGGCGTCGTATATATAGAACACCAAGCTTGTAAGGGTTGTCTCGGACTTCCTAATAAATGACGGTCCCAACATAGAAACAGTTGGTTGGACTAACTCCAACTTGTTTCCAACGATATCTCTAGTGAAATACAAGTAAGAGAGGAATTCCTTGAGAAGGCTTTTTATATCTGATGACAAGTTCAAACACCTATGTATATATCTATGTCAATCCAACACTTTAAATACATAATACTTGGGTTTAAGCTTGCGGGATTGCATCTAGATGATTGGAATCAATCAACCTGATGGTAAACTTTAAAAAGGGTTACTGGATAATATATCAGAATAGAATATTCCCCTTGTGGGTGATCGGTATGGTAGAGTGGCTAACTAAGAAGCCAAGAAAGAAAGGTTTGAAGATGCATATCGGTTCTAGCATTAAGGGTCTGCCTCTGGCATCAACGATAGTCATACCAGGGACAGATAGACATGGCTACGGACAATCACCATATATGAGGCAGAGAAGAACCTTCGGAGGACCCGCACTAAGGAGAAACATAGCCGCCGCACTTAAAGGCCTTAAGCCAAAAGATAGCGTAGATGTAACCAAACTACCAGCGAAATCCCTTTTGAAAGATGTAGCGGAGACACTCATTAAAGAGGGTAAAGTGAAAACCAACAGAGAGGGAACAGCAATTATAGGAAGACGAGGAGTTGTCCGACTAATGCTCGCCTATGCCGCTCATGCCATACAAGCAAAGGGTAAGTCTCCAGAGGAAGTCAGAGAAACGCTCACAAAGCATGGCGTAGCTGAATAGAAGAAATATTATCTAGTTTTTTGTTTTCTTTCTTTTTTCTTTTTTCCAAGTTTAAACGGATTCTCCCAGATTTTACTATCTAACATCTTCTCATTCAAAACATAGTATTTCCTTCTCGTTACGATCCTCCCACCTATAGGCTTTGGATTTTCCTCCCCTACGCATATAATCAGACCCAAATCCTCCAACAACTTTATATATCTGACGAAACTGCTGTATCTAATCGGCCTGTAGAAGTTAAGTCTCAACCACCGATTATATGCCTTCCACATCTCCCACGGGTATGACTTTCCTCTCTTCAGCAAAAACTTTCTGATAAATTTACCAAACGAACCTATATCCCTATATGGTGACATAGATGACTACCCCATTAGAAATAGGAAATTTGGATGAATTATTCAAAAAGTTGGATGAAATCAAAGACCTGATTCAGAAGGTTGAAAACGCATTGGAGGGGGTTTTCAATGAGTTCATTGATAAAAAATTATACATACGGCCAAAAGACATATTGGAAATGAGCGAATATATGAGCAGAGTAAACGAGTTCTTGGCTACGACCACACGGAAATATGTGGACGCACTCAACATACTTAGAAATATAAAAACAATAGTCGGTGCAATCGCTGGAGGTTTTCTGGTTCAGAGCTTCCTCAATATACTTTTCTCTCCATTCGCCGAGGAATTCGAACCGCAGAGAATATTGGAGGGGTTGATGTCTCTGATGCTGTTGTTCAGATTTCTTCTGGTCATAGAACCGATAATACCAGAGACGGAGGTAGTGGTCGGGAACATACCGATAGAAATAGGCAAAGTTCTCCCGAAGATAACAATGAGAGAGTTGAATGAACGTTTCGAAAAGTTTTTGCTGATAATCCCAAGACTTATAGAGCTTGATTACATGCCTACGGAGCTACAGAAGTTGTTTGGATTTACATTCGAAGAAAGAATAATCAGAACCCATGTGGACTTCGGAGTTGAGTTCGTAAGCTTCGATGAGAACATCGAAAACTCCCTTCTGAATGTTGCCGGTATCATAACATACTTCTGGAGCAAGGAATACATCCTCGAAGTAATCAGAAAGGCGGCAATGCTATTGTTCGATGTCTACAGGGAGTTTGCCCTATCCCTACCAATAACGGTGTTAGCATCTCTCTACCATGTAGACCCAGACCTATACAGAACTACTGTGGCCAGAATGAGGAGGGAAGGTATAAACAAAGATTTGCTCTTTTCGAATATATTGTTTGTATTTAGAGTGGGTAACACATACAATGTAGAGCACACATTCTACTACCCAACACGCAGAGACCAACCGCCGATAAGAGCTGTTATCAGAGAGAGAATTATAAATGAGCTCAATAAAATTAAGTCATCACCAATAATCACATCTCTTGGCATAGACATAGATGAAAGAAAAGTCTTCCCGCCGACGGAATATAGATTTGGCGAACATCCAGTCAAAATATGGAACATCAAAAAAGCATTTGGAGAGGCATATGAGGAAGTTGTCAGAGTGTATGGCGAACCAATCCCAATTATGGCAATTGAGATAGAATTTGTAAAATATCTAAGCGAAAAAATAAAAAAGAGAGCGGTAGAGATTATCAAATCTTCACTTCTTTAGCAATCCTCTGATGTTTAGTATTCTGGCTCTAGGAAGTTTCGGCGGCTGCTCAACTGTTGTGACGAATAGAATTTGGGCAAACTTCTTGCATATGGTTTCCAATTTTTTCATGGTATCAGGTTTTTCCAAATCCTCTATTATCCAATCTGATAGAATTATAACGCCCTCAACATTGGGCTCCTTTGTTTCACTTAATACTAGTTCAAGCACGGGGCCAATGACGGTTCCTCCTCCGCCATACAGCCCAGTCTTTATTTTCTTTACATCATGAGGTCCCATAATCTTTATCGGTGTATATGCTTTTGCATCCCACGGATATACTATGACCTCGGCATCGTATTCTTTTGCTACGCCGTAGACCACGCCGGCGAATAGTCTTAGTTCCTCCGGCCCTATAGAGCCGCTAGTATCTAAGAGAACTCTAACCCTTATACCTCCAACCTCTTCATATCCGGGAAATATACCGGGCAGTTTTCTGTGGACCCTCGCCCATGTATATTGGATCATGCTACCAAAGAAAATCCTGAGGCTAGACACAAGACTTCTCAACCATTGTCTGACATTGATGTATATTATATCATTAACCTCTCTGTGCGACATTCCCGGCGATGTCCCGGCAGATTTTTGGTAGATCTCTTCCAAAGCCCTAGCTTTCTCTATGATTTCATTGATCTTCTTGGTGAAGTCTACATACCCCCTCTTCTCGAACTCTTCTAACTCTTTCTCATTAGCTACGCCAGATATTTTCTCCTCTTTATCCATATCGGGTGGCTCTATGTCTATCGGCGGCAATGTTGATTCTTCACTCCACTCCTTAGTCCCCCCACCATATCCACCATAGTATTCCTCACCGCCGGGAGGAAGTCCTCCGGGACCCACCATAATTGGAAATAGTGCCTCAGCAACGGTAATTTCTGGGTTGGCTTCCCTTGCTTCCGAAAGCTTGGTGTATGAGTCTAATATGAAGTTCATTAGAACTTCGGGGCTCTGTAGGAAGGATGTTATTCGGCTCTTATCTCCCGCCTCTTCTTTAATTTTCTTTAGTATTTGGTTAGCTATTCTTTTTGCCTCAATCTCATCCATATCGGGTGGCAACCTGACATGTTTGACTCTCTGCAAGAATATCTTGAGCATGTATCGGCAAAGCATTTCACTTGTTGTGTTGAATATGTTTAGCTTGATATCCTCAAAAAACAGCATGGCCATGACCGTCTCTGGTTGCACACCGAAATTAACTAGCTTCGGTAGAGCCTGCCCGATATCTATAACCATAGTTGAGCTCTTAGCCAAAGCCGCTCTGATCATGTGGTTTATCTGAGCGTCGAATATGTAGTTGAATATCAGCTTCCAATTTGCGGCGAACTTATTCAATTCGAATAGCTTCTGTATATCCTTGTATATTACTGTGTGTCTCATGAGTATGTGGAGGAGTTCGTGGATGAGGAGTTGATAGTTTGTTACGAAGGCTATGCCGTATGTTCTTTGGCCAGTCAGGTTGAAGATTCTCTCTATAGTTTCTGGGTATTTGTCTCTGTCTATAATGATGGAGATCCCATCCGTTGCACATGGAGCTGGCGGATTTCTTATCTTCCCCAAGTATATCGGGAAGTAGGACAGGTAGAAGTTCTCGTATATATATCTATTCTCAAGTAGACCCACTATGAACTTGTTTATCAATCCCTTCAAATCAATGCTATTGGCCGGCATGTTTCCGCCACCAATCATATGTCAGCTTGTTTAGGTGCGACTCGATGGGGTTTATTGAAATGAATCTTTGGATGCCGCCAACTTTTGCGTGTGCTTTCTCAAAACGCTTAGCTCCCAAAACAGCTATCACATAATTGAGTTGCCTAAATTTCTCAAAGTTCTTTATCAGTTTCTTTCGCATCTTCTGGAATATCAATTGCTTTAATGTTTCCACGAAGGTGCTAACATACGGCATCGTCATTAGCATTCCTAGTAATCTAGTCCCAGTCTTAGTCCTTGTATCGACACTTCCAAAGCACTCATCTGGAATTGCATCAAGATTTTCTGCGATTACTATTGCCGTCCACGCAAGCTTGGCTAGAAGCTTGATTTTCTCATCTGGCGGGGCAGTAGCTTGCTTAGTAGCCATTTCTAGAAATTCACAGGTTTTCCTTCTCTCAAACTCCTCCACCCATCTGCATATGCTTTCTATTGTTGGTGGCTCTACCTCCATGAACACAAGGAACTTCGCCGCAGACACCCTGCCTACCCATCCGTAGACATACGGTCTTATCTTGACTATGTTGTATCTGTAAACCTTGTCCCCGCTAGGTCTTGCCTCCAGCGTTACGAATTCGCCAGACTTTCGCTGTATTTCACCAGTTGCCATCGCCTTCTTTATTAACTCTTCCTCGTATTTCTTCAACTTCATCTCATCCCTATGTCTAACCAGCCACAGCCACCTAGCTAGGTTCGTCCACGATCTTGGCGTGTTAAATGGCTCTAGCGTAGAACTAGGTATCTCTTCTGATGCTAAATCTTTGGGGAATCCTCTTAGGTATGCACCCACCATTATTTCCCACTCGAAATCTTCCGGCATAACTTCTCCAGACTGTTTATTCTTTACAAATTTCTTACCGAATGTCTCATTCATGAACTCTATCCATCTCTCAACATCTTCTCTTTCTCTCGGCAGGGCCACCCTAATAACCATCAACCTGTTCAATAGCGGTGATGGTAGCTCTGTAACTCCGCCGTATTCTGGAGGGTTTCCAGCGGTTACGATTTTTATTCCCCTTAGGAAACCGTTCTCATCAATTTCCACATCTGGCATAGAGACATACCCTACCTTTCTCTCTTGTATGACTGCGTAGAAGAATGTCTTTACTTTCGGATTGACAACATTGGTTATCTCGTCTATGAACCACACACCATCGTTCCCTCGGTCACTAAGTATCTTCACCCAGAATGCCACCTTAGGGAAGAAATATTCCGTCTCTGTTGCCACATTTGGTATCGCCACATCTTCTGGCTGTATGTGTGTAGCTGGTGTGTATATGAAGAAATACATTAACCGTCTCTCAGCGGGGTTGTTGTATAAGTTCATGAATGTCTCGAAAGACCAAGCTTCTGGTTTTTTCTTCCAATACTCGCCGTAGAATCTTGCGGTCTCCTTATCAACATCCTCTCTCTTCACATATACTGGGACATCCTTACCCGGTGCTACCTCAGAAGCATCTATGAAGTATTTCTTGCCCATCAACATGGCTTCCTCTAGTGCCAGTCGCCGTATTCTCCATGACTTACCCAGACCTGGCGCTCCCAATAGAAACATCTTATCGAAGAGTTGGTTTATCTCGTAGATTTTTAGCTCTATTTCCCCCAATCTCTCTGACATAGAATCACCAACTATAGCCAATATTTATACTAATCTGTTGGAGCTATTATATTCTTTTCCTCTAAAAACTTGAGTATCTTCTCTTGTATCATAGCCCTCTTCTCTAAGCTTCTCTTCCCTTTGGCATGAATGTGTTTGTATATGTGTTCTGGTAACATTTTCCTTGCAATCTTTGATAGACGAGCAGTTGTAGTTAGTAAGATTCTACTAGCCTCTTTTAGCTCCCCTACAATGCCAAGCACTATTATTGCGGCATAGTCTGGATTTATTTCGTCTACCAATAGTTTGTAGTCATACCCAGCTAACATCTGCGATATAAATCTCTTTAATGTTCGTTTTTTTATGTCTCGGAGCCTATCCAAAAGCTCCCTGAGTTTCCAGAAGTCTCTGTGTTTTAGTCTTGTTGCTGGGAATAGGAATGCGAGATATATGAATGCCCATCTCAGTAATCTCTTCGCCCACAGTCTCCCGTTCACATCAACAGTCGCCTTTATGCACCTGATGAAGTCTTGGAACGATATGGCCGATAGTAACGATGTTTTGAAGGTAACGAATAATTCATATGCTTTCGCAATAACATCTCTGAAACTCTTCCCGAATACTTGCTCAGCATCTGGGCATATATGTAGAATTACCTTTTTTGTCACTTCTTTTAACTCTCTGAAGCTCACATGCGATGATACTACGGAGAAAATAGACCAATCATCTCTGGCGGAAAAAAGATACAACTGTATCAACTCCGACATCAACAGGGTTTTAAGTTCTTTTTCGTTATAGCCCAACTCCTTAAGAATCTCTATGATGTCGTCACACCACGCCGTGTTTATATACTTGCTCGAATCATGATATGTCTCCTCTCTTACAATACCTCCTCTCTTAACCTTCACCCCCATTTTAATCACCAATTTTAAAAACAAATCAACTTTTTACTTAAAAAGTTGGTGGAAAATATGAAAAAAATGAAAATAAAGGGTAGGATAAGCGTAGTAAGACCGCAGATAAAAGCCATTGAGTTCTTCATAGAGGGGGGAAAAGAAGTAACGGAGAAATCGGAGAAAAAGATATTGTATTGCGTATCCCTCATATCTCAGATATTCGGAGTTCTTACGGTTGCCAGAAGATTTCTTGATATAGGTGATGTTGAAACGGCAAACGCTATTCTCAGATCCTTATTGAATAATATAGCATTCGCATACATGTTTTGTGGGGCGGAGTTCATGCATGATTTATATCTCATGCTTACCAAGAAACAGATAACAAAATCTAGCGAAATAGATGATATTATTATAAAGGCTATGAAGATAAGTGTCGAATATGACTAGGAAGAAAATAGAGAGAGAGGATATTACGGAGTGGCTATCAAACCTGAAAGTGAACTATTCTAGATATACATACAAAGCATATAAATCAGCACTCAAACACTTCTTGAAGTGGATGAAGAATAGATTGGGTAAAGTGGTGTATCCTGATTGGAAGATACTTCAACTCTACTTGAACTACTTGGCGAGTAGTGGCTACAGCGAAATGACCAGACATACATACTTTCATGCGATAAGATCGTTCTTGGTATTCAACGATAGAGAGGACATCATACGGGAATTCAAAAGAAAGGGTAGGCCTCCGAGAAGCGGGGTCTTTAGAACTACAATTCTGACTGATAGGGAGATAAAGAAGTTGTTGGATGCCGCAAGGAAGTTGAAAGAGAGACTTATGGTGAAGCTCATGTATTTATGTGGTCTCCGAGTCTCTGAACTCATTTCCCTCCTAGAAGAGGATGTGGATTTGGAGAATGGATACCTAAAGATAAGAGTAAAGAAGAAAAGGAGGCAATACATCAGCACACACGCATTGGACTCCGAGACGATAGAGATGCTCGAAGCATGGCTTGAGGAGAAACCAAAAAGTAAGTGGTTATTCCCATCACCAAAGAACCCATCAAAACCCATGACCCCAAGAGCTGTGGAGCTCATGATAAAGAGGTTAGCCGAGAGGGCTGGAATAGAGAAAAACATATCACCCCATACACTTCGCCACTCCATTGCTAGCAAATTAGCCAAGATGGGTATTCCAGCACAAGAGATTGCCGTATATATAAGGGATACGCTCAAAGCCGTAGAGAGATACATACACCTTAGACCAGAAGCCGTAACTGAGAATATAGTAAGGAAATTATTTGAACAAGAATAAATATAGCTAGAGATATTAGGTTATTCTATAGGTGGCGAATATGGCCGATGAGGTTGAGGTAAAAGTCGGCAACATCACTCTAAAGTTCAACTCGGAGGGTCTTGATCTTGTAAATACAACAATGGCAATCACGGCATCGCTTTTAATTTTGGCCACAATATTATATATACTATTTTCGAAGAAAGGAGGGTGATGGGTATGAGTGTATTTCGGATAACCGAAGCTCCAGTTGGTAGGGGCACAACAGAGGGTGTAAAAGGCGCCCCGAGAAAGAAAAAAACGGATTGGGGTAAGATTCTAATGATAATCATCGGATTTGCCCTTGCAATAGCTGTGATAGCCGTTTTTGCGAAGGGGTGAAGAATGCCCGTGGAGATAAAATACAGAGTATCATCTATGGAGAAGCTCAACGAACTTAGGGATAAAGTAATGAGACTATTTTTGTTCTCTTTCTTTTTAGGTGCGGCGTTGGCAGCCTCCGCCCTAGCACCAATAGCCTTAAAAGCGGCTAAAGGAGCGATAGAGGCTATTACGGAAGAATATGAGAAAAAATCTAAGTAACGCTCCTCAGAACGACGTAGATATCCCTTATCTTTTTTAGAGATGATACTTGTTTCTCTATAGCTATCTTTATCGCAGTCTTCACCGATGACAACAGAGCTACCACATCGCTATAGTTCAGAAGAAAGAATGCTAGGTTACTCCTTTCGCTAATGTCCTTACCCATTCCTACAACGTATGTGCCCTTAGAAGTATCGAAGGTGATTTGCAATCCACTTAATTCTCCTCCTCTAATCACCATCCCTAGCCGTATGGTTCTAATCAAAACACTACACGGTGCTTGGTGTAGCGATGGTATCAACATAAGTGTCTTGTTTATTGGGATGTCTATTGTTGTTACTAGGGTTTTTATCTTCATGGTTTTTATCAAGTCGTTCAATAGATTAAGAATTTCTGAATCCCTGAGCATCAACTCTATAAACTCCTCCCTCTTTTCGCTTATTATCTTCCCCATCATATCTTCTATCTCAAAATGATCAACCATGAATACCACCCAACACAACCATAAAGAACTTCATAAGTCTCCTTAAGAAGCCCCTTTTTCTCAATAAGTTCAATGAGATGGGTTTTTCCCTCTCCCTAAGATATCTGACCAATAAGTTTCTTTCAATTCTGTCAGCCGCTTTGGTTATGTTTGCGGCAAGCTCATCGCTGGATACTACTATTGTTAGCGACCTGATGATAAACGGATTCAATAGATATTCGAGAGAACTGATGATATCCCCCCTCTTCAAAGCGAAAACTTTGGACATCTCCTTTATGCCGCCAGATGGAGAATCTATTTGGTATATAACCTTGCACTTCATGGCCTTCATTTGGAAAAAATTCTTAACGATAACATGTCTCCTAGCTAGCTCTATTGGCTTAACCATATTCCCGCTAATCACTACCAACACATAGTCTTTGGTATCCATCAAAATCTCTAGATAGTATTCTTTAAGCCTATTCTCAAAAACAATATCAATAAACCTGCCAACTTCTTCTAGAAACTTCTTAACAATTTTCTTACTCAACCATGATCACCCTCCCGAATCTTGGGTAGTATTTATCATTCGGAGACTTAGGGTAATCGCCACCAAGAACCCAGACTACAGGTTGTATTGGCTTCTGTTTGGGGTAATCCCCCCTCCCATCAGTAAATACGATTATAGCTTTAGCATATGGCATGTTTTCCTTCACCCACTCGAAAATCGGTATGAATGATGTCCCGCCGTAGCCTCTCCTCTTTGTCAATTCCCTCCATGTTGAGAAAAGACGGCTTTTGGACACATCATTGATAACTTTCTTTATTGCTTCATCGAAAAATAAGACAATTGCCTTAACTCTAAACCTGTTAATTAGACCAAGCACTTCACTAGCGAACTTTCTGTAGAGATCATCACTTATCGATCCGCTAACATCTATCGCAATAACAACCCTCGCCCCCCATTTGTTCATCGATGGGAGAGCCATGTCATACACATACCCTCTTCTAGATAATCTTCTGTAAGTCTGCCCAATTGGGACTAGATTTAGTAGTGTTCGTCTGAGCAGAACCTGCCACGGGAGTTTTGGCGGCGATATGTAGATATCGTCTATTATTCTCTCTATATCGCTAGACTCCACACCCATATCCCTAGCTATTCTTGTGAACTCGAATGCTAGTGAAGATGCAAAGCTGAAGATATCGTATTTTATGTCGTCTGGTAGTAAGTCTAGAGAATCGAACCCTTTGGGGGGTAGGAATTTGTCGTATAACCTGTCTTTTAGAGTCTTCACATACTCTTTCAGAGTCTCACATCTCTCCAACCTGTAGTATATATCCTCCGCCGATGCTTTTCTTATGAAGCTCTCCGTAAGTCCGCACTCATTCAGCCAATAGTCATACGGGTCTATCGGTGATAGGCTTAGAGGCTTAAGGCCATACATCCAGAGTATGTGGTTCACCTTGATATCCGTAGCGATGCACCAGAGAACATCATCAGCATTCTTAGGCTTCCTTATTGTGTGCATGAGTATTATGTGGAGAGCTTCATGTGCCAACAGATATCTAAGCTCAAGACTTGGCGTCTGGCTAAGCTCATGTAGAAGCTTACCGTTAATGTATATGTTCTTTCCATCAGTAGCCGCCAGAGTGTCCAAATCGTTATCCACGAATACTTTGATTCTGGTGATCGGAAAACCGAAATAAGGAAATGTGGCTAGGAGAGAGATTTTAACATCTTTTATGACATCGTATAATCTTCTGACTTCTCCCCTCATCCCATAGCACCCGCAATCTTAGCCAACTCTTCGTAAAAATCCTCAAGACTGCTTCTATTCCTTATGAGATATGCGGCGAATGATCTACCCAAACCGCCGTATTTCACATCTCTGATAATCCTGAAGAACAATGCAATGAACTCCCTCGGCATCTTTTTTAGGACTGGTATGAACCTGCCAAATGCCCCGTCCCTATGGTTGTCGTATAATGTTCTTAGGTAATCTGCAAGACCCTTCACTATGGCATACATCTTATCAGCATCATCCACATACTTATCGAGAATATTCGGATCTCTTACAATGTCGTCTGGCTTCGGTATATCGGTTACCCTTATATACTCCATGAACTCTGTTGCTATTCCCTCGCCACACAATGATGCGATTATATGTCTAGCCAATTTGAAGAAATCCTCACTTTTACCGTATTTCTCCTCGGCAAGCTTCAGCAGATATCCAGCTTTATGCCATGATCTCGGAGTGGCATATGGACTCTCTGGATTGGCCATGAACATCTCTGGGTCGAAAGTGTTGATGTATTTTGAGAAGGATGGATGTGATAAGAATGATATCACGAGCTCATGGATGTCATCTCTCTTCATTGCAAAGTTCTCCACCCACTCCTCCGCAGTTGGGGGTCTTAGGACAAATACAGAGAACCTGTCCAACAGAGGCGATATCGGCATGTTGGTCCCGGCTACATCGGATAACCTGTTGCTCGCTCCCACAACCCAGACTTCATCTGATAGCCTGACATCCACGAGAGCTTTCTCCAACACTAACCTGAGAGCTACAGCTTGCTTAGTCTCATCCGCTTGGAATAACTCATCGAGAAACAGAATACCAGCTATCTTAGGAAGCGATAATAACTTGACTATTGGGTTAGGCTCCCAAGCAACAAAGGACAGTTTTTTGCCATTTCTGTCAATCATGTATCTGAATGGGACACCGATCAAGTCCTCTATGCTGACCATAGATAAGTGAAACGGAATCACCAAAAAATACTTCTCGGGTTTCTCTAATATCTTCTCCATCATACCGAGAGGGATAGGATACACAACTACTTTCCTATTACCCGCTACATATTTTGGTATCTCATTGACAACAAGCCATGTCTTTCCGATACCCGGCTGACCCAGAATCAATAATGGTTGTTTCGCCTCGAAATGTATTATGCCGAGCTTTATAAGTTCGCTGTGATTAACAACTGGAGCCCCCATAACAATCACCTATTGCTTCCCGCCCCCAGAGAATAACCTCTGGGGGCTTTGGGAGCCAGAAAAAAGAAAAATTATTCGAATTGAATCACAATATGGAATATCAGCCACCACTCTTTATGGTTTTTGTAATGTCTGAGACTATTGTCAATATCGTTTTTGTAAGCTTGGTATCTGCATCTATTCCATTTACCGTTATGTCGAATCTAAGTCCATTTTGGTAAGTTAGTGTTATCTCCACACTATATACTGACTCGCCACTATACTCTCTGATAACGGCATGTGCTACGTATTGGCCTAAGTGAGTCGTTTCGAAGAATTTACTTCTTATGTCATCTGGTAATTTGCCGAGTATTTTATGAACTATTTCCCTCCCCTTCTCTTCATTTTTTATCTGCTCATCGAATTCCTTTCTTATCAGACCGAGTTTATCTTCTAAGAATCTCTCAAGAGCACTCATAGTGATTCTGTGGTCTGATACTCTTAGCTTCTTTTGAAATGTTTTTCCGCCGAGAACACATATGACGACTTTGGCATTATAGCCATCATCTGTAAATGCATAGACATGGACATATCTTGTGAAAATACCATCTCCATACCTCAGGTAAATCTCTGCCCGACGGAGTTTCGGCATAACTACATCTCTCTCAATTTTGAATTTATGCCTTTTAGCCACAGCCTTTATCTTTGCGGCAGCATTACGAATGAACAAGATAGGTTTTTCTGAGGACATCCGATACACCCTCCGAATCCTCCCCTATTATGGATTTGATAAGCTCAATGACCCTATCCTCCCTGAATTCGTCTATTATGTATGCGGATGCCCTTCTACTGTAGAACCTGTTATCCAGAACCCTGAGCTCTATCGGCCTCCCCGACCTGTCTATGAGAACTATCTTGAATTTCGGATAGAGAATGTTGTTCTTCAAGCTTTTTCTGGTTCTCCCCACATACACAACAAGAATTGATGAAGCCTTCTCAAGATAATTGGCACCAAAAATGGATTTCACCTCAACTATAGGTATGTGCTTATACATAGCCGCCACCTCCCGCATATCGGGGCGTGAGGGGGATCACCCTCCCCGCCCCATCAAATGTTATGCAATTACTGTAAATAACAAAAAACGAGAAAAAAATAAAAAAAGAAATATTTTACTATATTCGAGTATAGTATGTGTTGAGAATTTTCTCTGAGGGTCTGCCTTTAAACGAAACTACGTATGTCAGAATCACTTGATTATCCTCAATGCTCACGTTTATGCCAAGCGTTCTAATTTCATTATTAACCCTGACGATGAAGTAGTAATCTGGCATCAATAGGTCATACCGTAGGAAGTATTTCTCTAAAACTTCACATTTTAGGTGCTCTAAAACTTCCCTTATTATGTTGGGAACGTATTCATGGTATATATCACAAAGCTCTACTGTATCATCGAATTCCATAATAACAGAATCGGTTTCAAGTTCGCAGATATCCTCCCCCTTGCACCAAAGCATTGTCTCTATATCTTCTACAAGATACTTATCTGCCACTATCATATATCCCCACCAACTTATACATGCGCAATCTATCATTCATTATTATTTCTTTCAGGATTATTGTGTAGCCACCATTGGCCTCGATGTAGAGGTAATCCTCTATGAAGCTAGCAGTAGTTCTTTGAACTATCCTACCATCTATCTCATCGAGAAACTTATTCAATTGAATGCCATACCCATCGCATATTCTATCGTGGAGAAGTTCCTCATAGGCTTTGAGGATTTTCTCTTTCCCACTCATTCGATTACACCAAATTGAACCCAACAAATTACCACAAATTATAAATAAAAAGATTATAGTCTTGGAATTACCACGTAGTAGTCCTCAAGTCCTCTTGCCTCCTTCTTTATGAATTCTGGGTATTCAAACTTTTTATCATCAATTAATGAAATCCGTAAGCCCCATCGACGGTAGACAAATGGGTCCTCTGTGGGCAATAGGTCTATGATGGGCATGAGTATTTCCGAAATTTTCAGAACAACTCTAAGAACTCTGATAAACTCCACTATGCTGTTCTTTGTTAGAAATCTACCTACACTCCACGTAAGATATCCCGCCTTTAGATCTCCCTTGATTTTTATCTCGCCACGCTTCAATAACACTTCTATCGTTCCCTGACATGTCATGAAACCATGAGCAGAATCTCTGTAGCATATCGGGAGAATTTTGGCTGTGAACCACATAGTATCTATGACAACCTCGCCCTTATATTCCCTTCCCCAAAATTTTCTAATCTCGTCTATGTGTCTGCCATAGATGTCTGCTTTTACCCTTAATCTATTCACTACCACCACCGAAGAGAAACTTAGTTAGCCTCTTACCCACTTCTGGAAACTTATCAAGTATTTCCTTGAGTTTATCCATATCCTTCGACATCTTTAGGGATTGATATGCCAATGTTGCCAAATAGTCTAGATCTTTTTCCTCTAGATGATATTTGTATTCTGCCAACTCAAGTATCCTGTCAAGAATTGTTTCAGCAACCGCTTCACTCCACGGCTTAGCTCTCTCCCTTTTTATCTCATTGATCAGTCTATAGACCCTTTGCTTTATGAATGCCTTCATCTCAAGTATCAGTATGTTCCGCATAAGTCTGCTTAGGGACCTCCTATCACCGACAATGTTTCGTATCGTTGCTATTATGGTTTCGGTCTTCTCCCCCTCTGCCGTCTTCTCACACTCCATAAGTGTTCTGATTAGTGTGTGTATCCTTTCGCCTAGAACGGTTCTCTCGTATTTATTCCTTGAACGGGATACCAACTTCATTTGCATCAAATATCTGATCTCAACCCTTTTCTCCAATGATATCAGAGTCTCCACATAATTCTTGTTTGAGAATACAGTATGCAATATCTTGAAGTCTATGTTCATGGCAGCCGCAATATATGCCAAGTAAGTATGTGCTATCGGGTTATTGCTCTTTATCATATCAACGAATAGCATGCCAAACCCCCTCCGAACCAATCGGGGGGCTAGGTTTGGGCATCGCTAAGCTCTCCGTCATATAACCTCCTAGCAATTCCTCTAGCAAGCTCATTTGCAACTCTGTTTGTAGCCTCCTTGAAATCATCAGAAGTGCCAATCTCCGATAGATCGATAACTTCATCTTTTTCGATAGCTTCCAAAAGGGATTCCCTCCTCTCCTCCCTATTCTCTTTTATCTTCTTAGCCATATCAATCACCCTCATGCAGATGTTGTAAAGAGGAGAATTCTTCCTGACGAACAAAATATCAGGATCTGGGTCATCCTCAACTGGGTAGACCTCTAAAAAAGAGAAATCATTACCCTTAACCTTTACAGACCACTCATCAATCTCAATGTCTATATCGGCCTTATCGAATATTTTCTTAAGTGCATCTTTGGTTATCTCATCACGCTCTGGTATGTGGTCTAGGGCTACCAAGACGTCGGCATTTCTAAGTGCTACGAGAAATTGTAGGATATTTCTCTCCTCATCGGTTAGAACTTCACTATCCTTCTTGAAATATAGTATTGCGGTTTTGGTCTCCCTATCCCAAGCAAACTCATCAATCTTCATCTTATATGGGTCTATATTCTTGATTTCTACACGGAGCTCACTACCGTAGGGAATCTTTCCAGATATTTGCCCCCTAGCCCCCCGGTGCGCCCCACGGGGTTTCGGGAATCTTGCTCATTACAAATTCCTTGATCTTCTCCTCAAGAGCTTTTCTTATGCTATCATCAACCTTCAGAGCATTCTCATCCAGATTCTTTAAAAAAACAGAAAGTTTATCCACAAGCTTTTTTACAATATTTTCCTTTCTCCCACCCGCCATACTAACCACCTGATTCATCAAATCGGTTAGAAAGCTTGGGAGGATATACACCGAAAAAGTATAGGATGAGTTTGGTTTCGGAATCTCTATCTGGCAATAATCTTTAGTTCTATATAGGGCCTTTATGCCGAGCTTCTCCTTGATCTCTTCTTTCTCTCCGTATGCTAGCTCTCCCGTAAGCTTGAACAACTCGTCGTCAAAGATAACATATTTGCCGCAAAAGCCATCTCTCAACATACGCAACATTCTGGCAAATTTCCTCTCCTCATCGTTGAGCTCTATTTTAACCCTTGAATAGACTCTCCCAACGGGTATAGCGTCCCACTCTCTCCAAGAAATCTTTCTGGTGAACTCAACCTCAATGGAACTCTCGTTGAGCCAATAGCGATCTATCAGATTTCTGAACTTTTCCCGCCCCGTGGGGCATCCGCCCACCCTCGGATTTCCACCGAGAGGTGGGCATAAGCTCTCTCCTTTCCGTATCTGATGTAGCCGCCAGATATCCTAAACCTCTGGCGGCTAATAACTGCTATTTGCTATAATTACATTAAATAATATTAATTATTTTTAAAACTTACTTTTTTATTGATAATGAGAATGATGTAGAAAAAAGAAAGAAAAAATCTGATAATTGATATTATACGCTTCTGTTTCTATGTCGCTTGGATCTGAGTTTTTCCAACTCCTCTCTATTTAACCTGCCCAGACACATAATCTTTCTGGTCCCATACCACACATAATCCGTATGTTCGCATCTCTGCGCATCCTGACGCATCAGCCATATTCTGCCGCATACTAGACATACCCATGTGTATTTCTCTATATCAACAACATCGCCGTATCTCTCCATGTATATTTGGCCTCGCCACTTTTTCCATCTCTTAACCGGGTTCTTCATGAATCATCCCTCGATAACCTTTGGTATAATTCCGTGTTTCTTGGCTAAATCTACGGCAATCTCAACATATTCAGCCTCAATCTCTATGCCTATGTATCTCAGGTCAAAGCCGAGGGACTTCTCGGCTTTTATCGTTGCAAGCAATGAAGTCCCTATTCCCATGAACGGATCTATAATGAAGTCAGATTTCTTGGCTGAATTGTAGATGAGTTTCGCCTGAACTCCTACAGGTTTTGCTGTTGGATGTTTTTCTATTAGGCTTTTCGGGACACTCTCCATGAAGAAATTGCTCATGCTTAGGTCTCTAAGCTTTCTCTTACCCCTCTCGTAGAACAGTATAAACTCCAGAATATTCCTGTAGTGATATCCCATCCCCAGCCTCTTCTTATGCCACACCAATATGTTTCTGAAATCAGCATAGTTATCCAAAACGGATTTGGCCGAGAAAATAGCTGATGTATTTGCCCACACATATATATGTGCTTCAACAAACCTGTCGATTAGATGCTTGAATATATCGCCTATATCGTCCCAACTCAGAACTTTGAACCACTTCCTTACAAGCCTAGTGGTTGTTCCTATAGCTCTATGCTTCTCCAACTCTGGGTATGGTGGGTCCGTTATGATTATGCCTCTTATGTATTTTGGCAATTTTTCGATGCATTCTCTGGCATCCCCATGAATTATTATGTATTTATCCACCAACATCTTTCTCTTCCATGCAATATCTGTAGTATGCCCTAACGATCTCTCCAGCCTCTTGGTCTCCCCTATACAACCACTCCTCTTCAAGCCTTTTTATCCTCTCTTCGTCATATCTTGCACAGAATACATATAGCTCATTGTTCACCCATCGCTTTAAGTGTTCAAGGTATTTGTCTAGGTTCTCAAGAAATTCCTTCTCATTTTTGGATGACAATAGTGCCACAACATCGGGCTGACTGAATATCGGGATTATTGGCGAATATATTATGTTGAATCCATAATTGCTCATAATTTTCCTCACATAATCCGATACGAATTCAAACTCAAGTTCATCGATTTTGTCTATTGTCAGCTCATCAACATTCTCTGGATTCACTTCATATATGGTGCTGTATGTTTCATCTATGATTTTCGATGCCCTCCCTAGAACTTCATTAAGCTCTGCCATGATGATCATTCCTCGCCAATCTTATTCATGAAGAACGATGCCGCTAGCTCATACGCATAGCCTAAATTGTTGGCTAAGCCCAGATCTATTATCTTATTTGCGATTTCGCTTATCGCCTCCTTTACGCTCATGTCCTCTGGGAGTGTGAAGACAATTCCTCCAGCCGCACTCTCATACTCCCAACCGAGAATGTCTAGGATCAATCTGTTCGCATCCGAATCCAATATCATATACTTGGCCATATGCATCACCTAGCTTCCCGCCCCCAGAGGACTCCCTCTGGGGGCTTTGGGAGCTAGAGAAAAAAGAAAGAATTAATCTTCATAGATGCTATCTAGGTAATCTTTCAGTTCTCTTAGCTTTTTCTCGGCTTTTTTCGACAGCACATATCTAACATACATAGCCCCCCATCCTGCCTCTACAATGCCGTCTGTCCACACCCATATATTGGGGCCACCGAACACCAATAGCAATTTGTATTTCAAAGTCCCCCACCCCTCATCGCTAATACCTTGAAGCCTCTGGATATCCAAAACACCCTCTAGGTATTCCTTGAAATCCTCCAACTCCTCAATTTCCTTCTCTATAGCTTCAATCTGTTTTATCAATTTCTTGAACATCGGTTTTGATTCGCCATTCTTCTTAACGAAAATGTATCCCATATCTGATCACCTCTCAGTCATGGCATATGTGTGAGCTAGAATCCAAAACGCCGCCGCTAGTATATTAACGACATAAAATATCTTCGCCAGAGCAATTCTTCCGAGATCGGTTTTCAATTGCAATAGGGAAGTTTTTAATCTATCAATCAAAATATCCGCAATTATCTTATCTGATTTCGTCTCAGGCAACGATATATATAACTCTATCAGCTCGTCTAGGTTCTTTGTAGTTGCCTCAACCTTCTCTTTCGAGAAATCCAATTCCTCAGCCATGTGAACAATTGGGGCCAACATTCGGTATATCTCCGTGAAGGATGACTTTTTCGTTATAGTGATGAAGTGATAGACCATTCTACTCACCACACATCATATATAGGACGGGCCCGGGGTTCTACCCGGATGCCCGCCACCAATCTTTTTCTCCTAAATATAAAAAAAGAAAGAAGAATTACAACTCAAGTCCGATTCTGATGTTGTATCCCCTGTAGAAGCTGAAGTCATCGGTGATTAGCGGTTCATTGAACATCTTCCTGTGGAGCTCATCCAGATACGCAATGAAGTCTTTTGCGGCATCCTTAGGGACCCACACATCGAAATACACAACCATGAGGTTCGAGCTTCTGGGAAACACAAACAATATCGGGTAGTCTGGCAATCCATCAACATCCATTTTGCTAAGCTTATCGAGAAGCTCTATGGTTTTATGGGAAGAACCCCATCCAACCCATCCCTCCACAACCTTTCTCCATCCGAGTCCATCGCCACAGCTAGTGTAGTAGCCCCTGAACAAATCAACGGATTTCCACTCATAAGTCATCAGAATCTTCCAAACCCTTCTTCTGTTCTTATCTAGCCACATTATTAAGTCATCCCAGTATTCATCACGGTCTGGCAGGAAATACTCTACGGTATTGTCTATGAATCTGCCCTTTATCCTGACCCACCAATCCTTTAGCGGAACAATCAGGACGAATGGGCTACCATAGTAGATTAGGGTCTCATACAGAACACTCGGTATGCTGGCTGGTAATGGATTACCCGTTCTAAGCTCCTCAAGATTCCATATATCGAATTCATCTAAGGGAGATTCCCACCAATTGACTTCATACCATGTTTTTTCCTCCGGGTCCCAGATGAAATCTCTACTCTCCCCGTTCAGATAGATACCAACAGCGGGTTGCTCGGTTTTTAAATCCCAGTATGAAAATACCGTTATCTCCCCGCTCCTTATAGCCTCAAATTCTTCTCGGCTTAGATTCCTCTTGGCCCAAGACAAGAAGGATTTTTTAATAGATTTCTCATCCCACATAGAAGACACCTCTAACCCCCGCCCCCAGCCACACGGGCTGGAGGCTTTGGGGGAAAAAAGAAAAAAGAATTAAGACTCAATTCTTATGTCGAATTCGAAATCTATGTCATCCGGGTCTATTTCTTCCGAACAATATGGGCAAACGATTCTAAGCTCCTCGCTTATCGTCTCACACTCGCCATAGAAATCTCTCTCCGAGGCATAGATTGTTATCTTTCTTTTGCCCAAATCTATTACAACACTCCGATCATCGCCACCGAATGTAGCCTCAGATTTACAAAGTTCCTCAATTCTGATAACGATTGTGGCATTGGTCAAATTAAATTTCCTCCCGCAATATAGGCACTCGATTTCCATCCCGATCACCCAAAGAATCTTTTCTATGATTTTTCTCCATCTCTTTTCTGTATTCCTCATAGTATTTCTTTAACAATTCATGGCAAATTGGGTAATTTGGGCAACCTGTGCATCTATACATCGGGAAGCATATGTCCCACAATGTTATCTTTTTCCCCATTTCAATCCCCCTTTAGATATTTGGGGTTCTCCACTATGGAAATCTTACCATCCTTAGTCTTACCAATTACTAAATCAGGGCTTATTGCCTTAACTCCACCGAAATGAAACTCTTTAACTTCTATGAACTCATTGTATTCCCTCGCCGCCTCTTCTGTGATATTCTTGAAATTCTTCTTGATTTCTTCCCAATAGGGTCCTTTGTAATTTGTGCAGAGATCCGAATCTGCATAATCGCCGACAACAGCTATTCTGTCCCCGCACCATCTCCCGAAATACTTCCAATTCTTCATTACCCAATATCTGTTCTTCTCTATGGAAGACTTACAAACGATTCTTACAGAGTCTCCGTATTTCTTCTTTATCTCTTCTGGTGTTCCCTTCTCTAGCCACATCATCCCATTACCATCTGGGTTGTTGGTGGCGCAGAGGAATGCTAGTATTGACATATAGCCATTGGCGCAGATTTCCCACAATTTTAGAAGGGGCGGCTTTATATATTCTTTCTTATCGAGATTGACTATCAAGAAGTATTGACCCATTGGAGACACCACTATATCTGCCCCCCGGCGGGTCCCACCGCCTAGGGGGCACGGAGATTTTCAAAGAAAAAGAAAGAGAAGAGTTATTCCTCCTTCCAGCATACCTTTCTGATGAAGTTCTCAACTTCCCTCCTTATTTTCTCGCTAGGCTTCCCAAATTTCCACTCAACCTCTCCATTTCGCCTACAGAATCCTGCGGCTAAGACCTCATTTATTATGCTTAGGACGATGAATTGGCAATCTGGGATTGCGGCTGGGACAATACAGATTTTCACCCCGAATTCCTCAACCTCATAGCAATAGATTGTTATTTCCTCAACCAATATATTCACCATACATCCAGATTTTGGGGCCGGGTGGGGTCTTACCCACACCGACCCGCAAATAGTTTCCGAGAAAAAAGAAAAAAATATTGAGAGAAACTACTCTGGAATAATGTTTATTGTGATGTGTTCTATTAGCTTTGGTGGGTCATCCACGCTGAAGATATCGAACTCTATTCTGTATAGGGAATCCGATAGCCCCTCCCCATCAACGCTTATGTTGTCAATGGTGAATGTTGTAAAATCGTCATAGCGTATTGAGTCCCCGATTTCTCTTATCAAGTTTTCAAGAGTCTCCTCTGATAGATAAGATCCCCCCAACTCAAATAGTATTTTCAGGCACTTGATAAGCTTCTCTAGGAATTTTTCTATCGCTGATTCGGAGGCATAGCTCATATCCCTGAAATAGATATTAATAACTCTCATAGAATCACCACTATAGCGTTATAAATCCCTTAACAGCCACTATCCTCCCGCTTGAATCTCTTACGGCACTATCTGGGTTGGTATCTGGTGCCAAGACGTCCTCTCTTTTCTCCCCTCTAGCCTTTAGTGCTTGTAGAACTAAAATGGATACAATATATAAAGTATCTGGCTTTGGGTCGGGTAGGTTTTCAATTGAGCCATACTCTACTTTGCGTATGGGTATGCGTTTGTTGGATGGCACTAATATTATTTCATTAACGGTGGCCTGTATTACTTTAACTCTAGCGACTTTACCGCTAGGCCCTATCTCCAAAATGATGTATGGTTTAATGTCTTCTTCGCTATCAACTTTGTTTGGACAGTCTTCTGACACTACTACTATTTTGTGGGGAGTTAGATTGACAAAACGCATATAAAACCACCCATAGGCTTCCCGCCTCCCGAGGCGGGATTGCCCTCGGGAGGCTTTGGGAGTCAAAAATAAAAGAAATAAAAAACTAAGAATTATCTGATGATTTCGCTAGCAATCTAGCTATCGAATCGGTAAGCTGTGAAATCTCCGTGGCTTTTTGTATTATCTGCTTTATGGGGCAGGTTTTATTGTTGCACGGATTGGGCATCATCATCTGGCAAATATGACAAAATTCGGAAGCATCATGAAGTATCTTTGTGGCTTCCGCCAAGATATTACTTAAATATATCTTTTGTCTCCGAAGCATATTCATCCCTCAAAGTATCTTTGGATTTCTCTAGCTTCTTTAGGGTCTAAGAATGTTAGTCTAGATAGCGGGACAGATCTACCGCCAGCGGCGTTAATAAAATTCCTACCGTTATAGGTGTAAATGAATGATGCTTTTAGAGTCCTCTGAATGTTCTGGTCAATAATATAGATACCGACGAATTTGGCATTTCCCTGATAGCCAAACACAATATGATGAGTTCTGCGTTTAATCTCCTTAGCATATGGGATACCAAATATTTTCTTCTCCTCTAGCAATTGACGGCAAACTTCAGCTATTTTCTCAACATCAACTTTAAGAATCTCGGCCAGCTCAAACAAAGAGATACCGGGCCGCTCATTAATTAGGGAAAGAATTTTATTTTTCAAATCTTCTTCTGACATAGGAATCGCCTGGCTTCCCGCCCCTAGGGTAAGACCCCCTAGGGGCTTTAGGAGCCAAAAAATAAAAAAGAAGAAAAAAGTATAGATTCAACAATCTGAAAACGGAGGATATGTAATAATTTTCTTGTATTTGCGGGTTATTTCTCTTGCGATTTTGATGTGAATACATGGTATTCTGATTATCGTGGCATGGCTATACGACGAAAGCCACCAATTCTTCTCCCGAATATATCCGCCGCAGGAACAATAGTAAAATTCTTTTGCATGTCCCTGAGATGGTGATCCGTCATTGATAAGTGTATCTTCGGGAATGCAATATAAGACATGTTTATCTGAAAATTCAATTATAAGCTTTTGAGTGAAAGTATACATATCGGCTAATCTCTCAATATCTTTTGGAAAGTGATTTACTTCTTTTACTTCGGTAATTTTTGGTTCTGGTTGTTTCTCAAATTCTGGAATTTTTTTAGGTTCGATTAGCTTCATTTCGATCATCTTTGTTAATATGTGTTCACAGGGAGCAATCACTTCATATACATTTGTGAATGGTGCGGCTCCCTTATATCCCGCTTCATAAACTTCTTTAAATAACCCTTCTTTAAAGCATTTACAACAATAAAAGACATAGTGCTTTTTGAGGTATCTAAGTTCTCTGCACTCATCGGTGCAGTAATATCGGTCTTCTTCCTCATCATATCTTGAACAATACGGAAAAAACTTATATTCTGGGCACTCTCTATATTTTTCCACATCGGCAATTTTCTTTACAATAACGTTCCCCATATAGACCCCCTCTTAAGCTCCCCCCTCCCGCCTTTCGGGGCGGGAGGGTTTGGGAGCTAAAAATAAAAATATAAGAAAAAACTAGTCATAATATGCATGAAGATGGTAAAGAGTATTGAGATATTGGAAGGCAAGTTTAGGCGAAACCCTCAAGTTATGTGTATTTTCTATGAGATTCGCTAGATAACTTATAGGCACGGTATGAGTATATTGGGATAGAAGCCCAATAACATCGGGCATATCAAGAACTTCTCTAAGAAATCTCTCCGCAATGCGTAGCGGTATCTCTCTAGAATACCTGAAAGACTCAAGATTTGGCTTAAAGTATATCTGGAATACTGGCTTTATTGGGGTGCCCCAAAGGGGGGAAACACTAACTTCGGTTTCGGGAACTCTAGGGTGGCGTAAAATGTATGCTAAAATCTTTTGCGGTCTAAAGGGATATGTGTGAATATGGCTATATTCGGTATTACTAATATATTCATCGTCTATATTCTTGAATTCACTATATAATAAAACGCTAACTAGTCTCCCGGGAATCTTTTCAATTACACGGGAAATAAGAAAGTTTATGATAACATCGCTGGCTTTTTCAAAATCCCCTGAACGGCTTATTAGATCATCAACGCAATTGTATAAATTGGGTGCTGTTGTTTCGCTGAACTCAGCATGGGGCAACTTCGTTTTGAGATTATACAACTTAAAAATTTTGCAATGCTTCATAAGTGATTTAACATACTTATCAACTATTTCAATCATCTCATCATAGGGTATATTTATGAAGAACACTAATCGGGCACCATCTGGCATTGTTATTTTTAGTATTGATATGTTTGGCGATATAGAAGACTTCTGGACCTGATAATAATAGATAGGTTCATAAGGGCTAGCATCCTCCAAATATACTTTGAAGATATAGAATCTATCAAAATCCCAGACCCCAACCTCAAGGGGGTCTGGGATTCGAAAATAAAGTTTTACATTTAGTATTCCAAATGTCATCTTTGACACCTAATAATTTTGGGGCCGGGCGGGTTTATACCCGCATCCGGCCCACGGCAGATATTATATTTCGCCGCATGAGAAAAAGAAAAAAGAAAAAAGAAAAAGAAGTTTATGGGTCATCAGGTGTTAGGTCTCTAATCTCGGTTAATATTTTATTTATATTCTTTATTGGTGGGACCTCAAATATCTCATACCATCGGCGATTTTCGACTTTTAGCATATTATCAAGCGAATAGTGATGATGGTATTGTATCGCTATGTATAACTTCCCATCTCTTTTGAATATTATCAATTTGGCTTCAGTTGATTCACATCCCGCTGGGACATCTTCCCATCTGTCGCTATATAGAGTTATAAAATCGGTTTCAAGTAATATCTCATCAACTTTTAAAACATGAATCTCATACTGATGGATTTTGTCTTGATCAGCATCATAAACCTCAAGCTCTATTATTTCCTCATTATATTTCTTATCTAGCTTAATATCTGGTTGGAGAGCCATACAGACCACCCACATATAAATAATTTCTGGCGGGTCCGGGTTTCCACCCGGATACCCGCCATTAAATATTTTTCTTTTGCGGCCCCCATCCTCTCCCCAAAAAAGAAAACAAAAAGAAAAAGAAAAAAAGACTATTGCTTAAGCTTAATAACCCATGAGGTCTTTGGGTCCGATGGATTTATCACCGTAAAGTTTTTCTCAAATACATCTTTTTTAGCTCTGGTAAATATGTCAATGAAATGATATAGCGTTTTGTATGGCTGACCCAACAACTCCCAGAGTTCTGAGAGCATCACCTGACCCCTAGTCTTAACTATATCCTTAGCTTTCTCTAGGAGTTGTTTGAATTGCCCACGGGAACCGTTTCCGCTTCTTTTTCTAGAAGTCTTTTGAGTCTTTACGCCAAATATGTTAAGTATTGTATCCGCTAGATTCAAAAGCTTTTCTTTCATTTCTAGATATAATTGTAGTTCTGGATATTTTGACGCTAACATTTTAGCAGTTTCAATATCACTAACAGCTAGATGTTCATAAGCAATAATTAGGTGGCTTAATTCCTCTCTCTTTTGTTGTAAGTTCTTTAGTGTGTTCTCTATAATAGCGATGGCCTCTTTAACCCCAACCTCTCTCTGAGGTTGGAGCTTCTTTTCCTCAGCCCTAACGGGCTGAGGGCTAGGCTTCTGATTAGCGGGAGATTTATTTTGGGTGGGTTTTGCTTTTGGGGGGGTCATATTTTAACACCGATAAAATTTGCCCCGCCCTGTCGGTTTGGGCGTTTTGGCCGCCCCTAGGCCCCCCTCCATAATGGCTAGGGGCGGCCTTTGTTTGTGGTCAGGGGGGCTATATTACCCCCAACAGGGCGGGGCTTGCCCCCTGCGGTTTGGGATTCTGGCGGGGCCATTGACTAGGGGGGCGCTGATACTGGTTCCCGCCTAGGCTACCCCCGTAATAGCCTAGGCGGTATCCCGATGCTATGCATCGGGGCCCCCCATATTCCCCCCGCAGGGGGCTTGGGGGGATGGGGGCCGCTAACTAATAAGCTTAAGAGAGAACTATAAACCTGCGGGGGGATAGTTGTAAGCTAGTGTTAAAGTATAACAAAAAGTATAATGATAAGCGTTAGAGAGGATAAAACCCCACCCCGCAGGTTCTAAGTCTAAGTGTAAAGTATAAGCATAAAACCTTTATCTTCCGCATTTCCGTTGTTTTGTTCCTCCCTGTGGTATTCGAACCACAGGGAGGATATTACTACTATTATTAATAATACATTACTTTATTTATAAAGCTTACTATTTTTCTCTTGACAAAACCATAGTTCCGCATTAGCTAGATTGAATAATTCTTCTGTCATCATACATCCGCCTTTAAATTCACATGCTGGATACAATATATATAGTGGTGGTTTTTCACCGTTAAGCGTTTTAGAAGCTAGAAACAATAACAAAGCTAGATTTGTATTGGTGATAATATACATTATTACATGTTAATGCATTACATTAACATGTAATAGCAAAAATAGATCCCTGTTCACAGGAGCAAAAAAAATTAAGAAGATAGAGAACGAGCAATTTGGTGGAAGCGTTTGATAGCATAATCCTGAGAATAGCAGTATTCATAATCAATAACTTTATTGTTTTTCTCAACGATGATAACAAACATTTGATTCTTTAGTTTGTATAGCGTTATGCGATAGCAGAAATTTCTAAAGCGTTTGTAAGTGTTTTTTACAATCGTTTTTTTTGCTATAATTGTCGCATCAATCAACATCATAAACACCATTAATAATAATACTTTATTTTATTTATAAAGCTTACTATTTTCCTAACCTGCTAATATTACATTATAATTATATCTAACCTATCCAGCTACTTCTTTTATACGCCGCTCTTTATAGCATAATGCTTTAAACATGGACCCTAAAAGGTCTGGAGATCTGATTTTTTCGTTTAATTCCTATTAATCGCATTCAAACCTGAATAAATCCAATTGGATTTTTTTGCTTTTAAAGGAAGATGTTTAAAAGCAGGTTTTTAATAGCGAGGGAATTGGGTTCTAGAAATGCGGTGGTTAGCATTGCTTTACCTCGATCTACCTTGCTTCTTTGTTGGTCTTATGTTCTCTTTCTGATGTGTTTCTATCGCTTTGTTGGTCTAGGACCCTCAATGATTTCGGTCCCGTGTCCTCCCAGCGTTTTGTTGTTGAGAGGGTTTTGATGGTTCTCTTATTATTGCTTCTTAGATATCATGTATATGGTGATGTTGCTCGGTGTGTTTCATGATAGATATCGAGGGTAGATACAGGATTTGTCCGATGGAAAATGCGTTTCTGTGGGTTACGAGAGACAGAATCATACTGCCGCCCCTCAGATTCGATAACGAGGAGATGTGGAGGCTGTCGCTTATTACTACTCCTCTATCCCCCAATGATATGGAGATGGAAATATCCAACCGTTTGGAGACGACCACTCGGGCACTATACGGTGGGTTTGGCCTCTCATTAGTTAAACGAGGTTTGGGGTATGGTTGGTATGTTCCCGATAAGCTCATGATGTTAGATCCAGATAAAATTCCTGAGTTTCTGTCGGGGGTTTCTGTGGACGGGGGCATTCGCAAAATTTATCTGGATTGGTTTTTGATACCTCTTACCCCTCTTCTAGATGTTGCTCATGCCGAGATATCTAGGTTTCTATCTGCGATAGGGGGTGATGTTGAGTTTGACGGAGCTAATATAAAGATTACGATTCCAGAGCGTTTGGCCGAGCTGTTGGATCTCACAAGGATTAAAAACACCAAATGCGAAACTAAAATCTACCTAATAACGCATTTGGGAACAACAAAAGTTTGGGTGAAATCAATACATACCAATAAGAGAGAGGAGAGGGCAATGGTATTTCTGCTCGAATGTTCTCCGAGTGCAACTTATTGGGTATTCGAGGGGAAAGATGTAATCGAATTATTGATTCACTTAGCCCAAGAGGAGACTAGTAAGTGTTGGTTGCGTTTTGCTTTTTTGGATGATGGGATGAAGTCGTTTCGCCGGTTCGATGTTACTGTGAGCAAATACGTCAAGGTTGGTATGCGTCTACTAGATGCCGAGAATCTCAAGGTCGGATATCCAGATTATGTCACCGAGAGAATAAAATCTATGTGGCTCAATAGTATCCATCTCAGCACAATATCAGGCGGATATTACCTACTAACTAAGTCAATAGAGAGGGTAGATGAGCTGATACGGAAGTTCTTCGAAAGTAAAGATATTCCCCATGAATTCATAGTGCAATTACCAATAAATCTCAGGAGACTTCTGTTCTACACATCCAGCGATCTGGCCAAAGACCTTATGTTGTCTTGGGCATCAACAATCGAACTCCTAAGAAATGCATAAAATTAACTATGGCTCGGATAGTATACTGATTAATATTGGTGATGCGTCTTATGGTAGCCATTGCTGGGGAGTATAGTATTGTTCCGAGCATTGATGCCTTCGTCTGGATTAAAAAAGATGGTCTTGTTTGGCCGAAATGTTGGTTCGACAATGAGGAGCTTTGGGCTATAAGGCTTCTTTCCGAGTATACCAACTATGAGGGTCTGAGTGATGAGTTCTCTCGCCGCTTAGGGCAAGATTACAGCGAAATTGTTGAAAAAGCAACTAAAAGAATGAATGTTTTTGGTTTTACCTATGATTGGTTCGCCCTCAAAGGTCTCTTGATATTAGACCATAATCAATTATCAGACTTCTTTACTAAAGCCAATGTGTATGAGCGTGCATGGAAAACATATATCAACTACCTCATAGAACCCCTCCAACCGCTTATAGTTGTGGCAGGAAACACTATTCGTGATTTCTTATCATCGTGCAATGTCGAGGTTAGTTTTGAGAGAGATAGGGTTGTTATAACAGCGTCAGACCTCGCATCTAGAATATTGGATCTTTATGAAAAAGATTTTCTCATCCCAAATCTTGCCCTGGGAACATGTATATTTATCGGGTCTACGGATGTTAGGGTAGTTCATAGAGGTTCTCGTGAAGTTGAAACATGCCCAATAGTCTTATTTCTCAGAGTGATTAAATCTGGAAAAAGCCATATCAAATTTGAGAAAAATAAGGTGACCATTATAGGTGATTTTGGCCAAAAGTATGGAACGCATTCTACTTTGGAGATAATCGTCCTTGTAGGTGAGGCCTACCCATCGATTAAGGGTTCGTTTATTGTAGCTAGCATGGCCGATGTTAGCATAACTCTTTTGGAGGCCGACAGAATCATTATGAAGCTATCATCCACGCTAGATAGTATAATAGAGGCGATGTTCGAAAAGAGTCCAAAAATTTCTATTGAAACCCCAAGATTTGAGTTTCCAGATGAGTCTATTGATGCGGTTCAAAATCTTTTGCGGGATTTTGCGAAAAAGAACATAATTCATGCGAATCTTCCAATATGGTTGAATATTTGGCCAGAAATCATAATATATAAAACATCCGAAGACATGTTTTGGAATCTGACATCATCGTGGAGGATGGCAATAGAGTTACTAGCTAGTATCTAGGTGTAGTAGATGGTAGTTATCGAGGTTGAGTATGAATTCGTCCCCAGTATATCTTCTTTCGTTTGGGCAAGGAGGGGTGGGCTAGTCTGGCCGAAGCTAAAATTCAACAACAAAGATTTGTGGGCTATGTATCTTCTATCCGAATACATTGCTCCCTACCGATTGAGTAATGACCTTTTCAAAGAAATTGGTATTGATTTTTATGAAATAACAAGCAGAGCGGTAAAGAGATTTAATTGTCTTAGAGAGTCGTTTTTTCAGCCCGAAAGTCTTATTGTATTCGACCCAGATGTTCTGTCGGCATTTCTTATTGATGTATGTGAATCACATCGGAATGAAATTATGATCTATAGAGATTATTTTCTCGTAATACTAGAACCGCTCCTTAGGGTTATGGTGGATATGATACATAGGTTTATGGTTATGTATGACATTGATGTTGTTTTTGATGAGGAGAAAGTTATTCTATACATTCCAAAGCACGCATCTCGAATTCTCAGCCCTGAAAAAACCATAGTATCTAGAGAACCCTCCATGTCGTTTGAAACATTCATTGGGTATAGAGATATCAGATTAATGGGTAAAGAGAAGTTACAAAGATTTGTTATATCTATATATTGGTCTACACCTCATAGCAATCTACAACTAATCGACGAGGGTGAACTTATAAAAGCAATCTATAATTTTGATTTAATTTTGCCAACCCTGCATCTCTATGTTATAAGGAAAAATTCCATATCGCTTCCCTCGGCATATGCAATAAGTTTAATTGGCGAAGCAAAAGAAATAAAGGAAGTTTCCATAGACGAAAAGAAAATGACAATAGATATTCCCTACCGCCTATCAGACTTACTAGAAAGCGGATTTGAGCAATTATCCTCCACATCCTCAGAGAATACCACACTAACAAAAGAAGAATTATATGCTATTTGGGATCTGATATTAAAGATTGATGAAGGGGGCTATATTCGTGGTAAATCACCAACTTATCTCAGCCCGTGGCTTGAGAATCTGATGTATAGGCTATCCAAAGACCTACTCAGAGATATTTTCCTTACATCGGTATCAGCAATGGATGTGATAATCAACATGTGAGAGTATATTCTTTATGCTAATTTCTTCCCGAGAGTGTCTAAGCCTAATATCAACAATAAAAAGAACTTATATTATATTGGGCTTGACTTATATAAGTTTCGTATTGGTGAGATATATGAGAATTCTAGTCGAGTATGATCTCGGTCTTGAAAACTTTTCTTATGATTATCACAGGAAGATAAAAAGCAGGGGGGGTCTTCTGTTTAAGCCTGAAGACCTTCTTAAAATATGCTTCTTATACGACTGCATATCAGAGACCGCACTAGAAAAATTCTTTAACCTATATTCGTCTATATTGAATGACCCATACATTAGCAGAGTTAGGAGGAGAATATCCGATATCTTAAGAAACAAAAATATGCCCTATCAGCCGGTGTATGAATTTCTTTCATCACCAGCGATTCCTATCGTTTATGATCATAGAGTTCTCTTGGACATTTATTACGAAGAAGTTGCTCAGAAATCGCATAATTTGGGTCTGGCTGGTAAGATAATTAAAATATTGGATGAATACTTATTCCAGCCGGTAATGCCGCTTGTGGAAACTATAAGAAAAACTCTGTATAGAATGCTACGGGACAGCAAACTAAATATTGATAAGAATAAGGGTGATATAATACTGACACTACCGAATTGGATGCGTTGGATACCTATAGATATTCATCCTACTGAACCAGAAGAGGGGGAGGGTATAGCCATTGATATAGTTGATTTTTATCATAATGGAAGACCATTCTGGCCGGTAATCAATGTTATACCTGAATTTGGTGATAGATGTGAATTGAGGATATCAATTGACTTCCCACCGATACATATTTTTATGTTTCCAAGCGAAGAGAGACGCAGTAATGAATTGATTCTATCCTTAGTAGGCGAGTTTTCAAGGGATACAGGGATTGATGTATCGTTGTTTTATGATGATTCGTATGATAACATATGTTTTACTATAATAGAATATGAGGTTCTACGCTTCGTAGACATAAATAAAATTGAAGTGGCTTTTGATTTCTCAAACAAAGATACATTTCTTAAAATCTGTAAAGACGACCTGAATAAAGCCTCAAAAGATCTATCATACATTGAAGAGCCTGTGTTTCGTTCTTTAAAGTTGTTAAAGGATATTTTTAGGCAGTTATCAGCTGATGAGCTATATCGGCGTATTGAATCGGGGCTAGAAAAGATGTTATCAATACTAGGTCAATCTGTCGGGTATGGCATTGGTTTTATTAGCGGCATGGATATATTGGGTATAGTATATACTCTGAATGAAGAGTTAGCTGAAGACTACATTCATTTATTCAAAAACTCAGTTCTACTAGCGATTGATGCTCTTATGCCAATATTGGAGCTTTAGAAAGGTAGTGATATCTAGATTTATCCTACCAATTCCTCTATCTCATGTTCGAAGATTCTAAGTAGTCCGTGATATATCTGTATATAGTCTGCCGTTAGTTCTGGGTTTATTAGCACCAAGATCTCTAGTATTGGGATATCTAAGAGAAAGTATGTTTTTACATTTATCTTTTTCTCTTCTCCTAGCACTCTTAGATCTTCGATTAGTTTCTTTACTTTTGGATATCTTCTTTCTAATTCTAATAATAGGGTAAACATTGTAAGATATAATTTTTTGATATTTGGTGGATGGTATGTTTCAACTGTGGATAAATCTTAGCCCATGTCCAGAAATATTGCGGGACGCCATTGTGTCTGGGGCGCCGCTCAGAAATCCATATAGTTACGAGGAGATAATTAAACTCATAGCCCTCAACATTCTGAATGATGTGAATATATATCAATTGCATACAGACATAATAAAACGGATACTTCGCTTGGAAATAGATATACAGAGGTTCTTCGCCCCAATTCTTGTAAAATATCCATTATCCGTGTTTACATGGATTACAACCTCTATGTCTAGGCTTCTGCATGTTTCTCTGTGGCTTGATATCCAAGACACAATAGACATGCTTACATCAACATCCCTTCGAATTGAGAATGAGAATATAAGAAAATCGATCTCAATATTCACATCGTATCTTCTTGAGGTAATCCAACCATATGTAGAAGTAATCCAAATGGGTATAAAGCGGGCACTTTCACTCATCAAACTTGAATATGATGACGAATACAAATGTCTGCGGTTGGATATGCCGATTCTCCCAAACTTCTCTCCTACTGATGAGGGTTGGCACGAAGTATATTTGAATGTTAATATTGGAAATATGTCTTTGAGCTTTATTTGGTATCTACTCTTGCGCAGACATGAAGAAAATCAATACACAATCTCAACAAAAAAGGCTAGGGTTGATTACGTAATTAGGTTCCCAGATTCAGAATATTTCAGAAGCTTTATGACCAATCTGTTTTCGAATGAGTTGTTCTTTACTGATATAAATCAGGTTGAGCTACGGTTGAGCAATGATAAGATGAACTCCATTGTGGAGAATTTTAAAAACCTGTTCGTGAAGGGAAAGTCTGTAGGCGAGGCCATTGCAGAAACACTAAAAGAGTGGAATGGGGAAACTGTTGATGGAGAACTGAATCCGAATATAAGCATGTTGAACATTGCATGCGGCTTGATGCCAGAAGTCACCACAGAATATCTGAAATTGTTCGAATCCTGCCTAATTCTCATGAAATCTGCGTTAGAATAATAAATGCAGAGAGAATTTTTCCATAAAGATATAGTGGTTGGTGACTAGCTTATGGTTAGGATTGTATTCGAGCTTGACTTTTTTCCAACCACCACATGGTTTATCGGCCAAGAGTATTTTCAGGATGTTTTGGAGAGGAAATGCCGTGTCTTTTCTACAGAGGAGCTGATGGCTCTTGACATCGTGTATTGCTTCGCTCCAGATGAACTACGGGAATTCGAAGACATATACCTATTCGATAGTGCATGGAATGACATAGGTATCAAAAAAGAGGGGATACCGAAGGACATAAGAAAGTTTGTTGAGGATGTAATCTTCGAACCGTATACCATCATTTTATATGATCACAAAGCACTTCTGGAACTCTTCTGTGAGAAAGCCAGTAATTCTGAGATGGCTCAGACTGTAGCCGACATACTTGAGGATTACCTCTTCGAGCCTATTATGCCAATTATTAATGTCGTCAGGAATTACCTAAAAAGAGTTGCCGGTGGGTTTAGGTTTAGGGTTGATGAGGAAAGAAAACATGTCTTAGTAGAAATTCCTAGTTGGTTGCGATATATTACCTCCCCACGGGAATGCCATGTAGGCGTTTCGGGGCCAGGCGTATACACACAGTTTCGGTATGGTAGTGATGGGTGGCCGGGTCTTTTCGGCATAGAATTGGAGTCTCTTGAGCTTATATTACATAAGCCAAAGAATAGCATGACTAAAATCGGAATTAGAGAGCCAGATTATTACATTTCTGTTGATGTGCTTTACGAGAATAAGGAGCTATGCTTTCAGATATACTCAATGAGAGCTAGATATGGCGCTACGGAATCCATTAAGTTCTTGGATGTTAATAAGGTTGAGGTTGTTACAAGCGAGTGGCTGATTGATGAAATTCTCAAAAAATGTAGGGAGAGCTTGGAGTATGTTAAGTCTAAGATACACGAAAAAAATTACCCTTCGTGCATCCGAGAACTACTGACACAACTTTCCATTGATGAAATAATTAAATATATCAGGGAAGCAATAAATTCTTCTGGAGTAGAAACCGAATACGGCGGCTTCATAGACCTTAGCGACCAAGAGTTCATGTTCACATTCTACTTGTTGAATAAGGGTCTCTTCAAAGAGTTCTTCAACATATTCAAATCTTGTGCCATATTAACCTGCAATATTCTGAACAAAAAGCTTGGGTAGGTGGGTAGCATGAAGTTGATACTCTCGTTTGATGTTGTGTTGGATGAGGAAGTCATCATCAGAAACTTTTCAAAGATCAAGTCTATGGGTGGACAACTACCTGATGCAAGAGAGATGTTGCTCATAGCACACATATTCAACAACATACTAAATACCAAATACAAATCTTTCTTAGATGCTCTGTATGGTTATGAGTTCTGGGGTTATCTGTCCGATATTTTTCTAGATAAGGTTAATACAATCTTGGAGGATAGTCTGCCTAGCGATGTTGATACTTACTTCACCGAGTTGATTAGTAACCCGGCAATCCCGATAGTATATGACTACGATGTTATTCTGAGGATCATAGACGGATTGCTTGAGCACCCGCAACACAAAGAACTCCTACAATTGCTCAGGTCGAATGTGTTCGAGGTAATCGACCCGTATGTTAGTGTGCTCAGACGACACCTTAAGCGTTTCCTCTCGGACTTCAGAACCTGTATTGAGAGGGGGGAAATAATTATTGAGATTCCAGAATGGGCTATGGACATTCTTACTATGGGGAAAAAAGTGAATTTTGGAAAAAAGCAACTTTTCAAAATTTTCGGACTTAGGTGGGAGTTCAAGTGGCGGGTTCAATGCGAAAACATAGAGGCCAGATATGACTTCGGAGGGTTCGGCATATCCGTTAAGATGCAGAAGGGTATACACAAAATCTTTGTTGATAACCCACCGCTATACATATCACTCTACATATGTAATGAGAACAGACCTTTTAGTGAATGCCATGTCAGCTCCATAGTCCACATGGTGACAAAAGCTCTAGGTCCCGTTAGGGCTAGATTTGAGGATTACAACAGAATAGTCACCATAGTCTCTAGAAAGAGATTGGAGCTAGCCTACCGAGAGCTTAGCGGTGATAAGTATATACCGAAATCCGTTAGGGAGAGTCTATGCCTTAGAAGAGTGACCCTCGGCATGGTGAACGAGAAGATGCAGACTGATGTGATGAAGCGGATATATCTATCTGCACCTCTTGCCATCCTTCTGGCAATAGGGAAGGATATGGTTTCAGAATACATCGAGCATTTCAAAACCTGTGTTGAGTTATTTATAGATAGTTTGGATAGTATTAGGTGATTGTATGATCAAAATACGGTATTCATACACTCTGGGTTTAATTCAACAAATAGGTCCCTATGGGCTAAAAAAGTTGAAAAAGAACATAACAGATGATATATTGCTTAAGATTCTGTTGATTAATTCCTTTCTACCAGACGATGTTAGGAAAGAGGCTGACTCCTTGCTAAGCAATGTCTACAATCAGACTAAGGCTAAGGACATCTTCAGGTCAGCCGCATATAGAATTAATCGAATTGTTGATTGGGAAGATGCTGATATATTTATCGTTTTTCCGATCAGAAACCTAGCACTTTCGCCGGCCATACCAATAGTATATGATGTAGATAGAGTTATGGAGTTCGTTTTCGACAGGATAAAATACATGATAAATACCGCTGAATTGAGCAGAGATGCTAGGAAGCTTCTTATTGACAAAGTTAGTCTCTTGATGGAATCCCTAGTGAACGATATTTTTAACCCGTTGTCACCACTCATAGAAGTTGCCAGAAAACAGTTAATAGATACTATCTCTCATGCCGATCTGAGTTATGATGAGCGATTCATCACTCTTGAGTTGCCAAAACACCCATATAGCAGTATTATAACTAGGAAGTATATCTCATCCACACCTTTGAATGCCTCTACTAGACCGCTATCTGCAGTCAAAGAGTCTGAATGCCTCTTTATGTTTACTATAGAACCACAACTAAAATGGTCCCTATATTCTACATCGGTGAATGAACATATACATCTAACACACATATTTGATGCTTACACATGGTATCTCCTACTGGTTTGGCGGAATCGCATGATTATAAAAACCCTGCAATTCACGGGGCCTTCTATCACTAGCAATGCAAAATCTGATAATGGTTATGTCATCATAAGAAATCCATTTGAGTTGGAAATGTATCTGAAGTTGCCACAGATGGACATCTCTAAATTAAAAATAAAGAAGATTATGGAGGAGTGCAGAGTCACGGAAGAGTGTCTGAAGAACATTGAAAAGCATATAAATGAACTTGATGGGAGAAGTTTTGTAATCGAAGACTACATTCTTGTATCGAATTATTCGATTATGGCCGTTCTATATGCTTTCAACCAAGACTTAGCCAAAAACTATCTAACTTCATATCACATAGGATTATCACTATTCTTGGAGGATTTGGAAAAGATTATTGATTGAGTGATCACCATGATTGAGATTTTGTATTCATACACAATGGATATGTGGTTCGGAGCCAAAGGTCTTAAAAAAGTCGTAGGGGACACAACACTACTCAAGGCTGAAATTCTTGAGGAATTCCTATGGTCGAATGTTTGGGATGAATACTCATCCCTGAGAACAGAGTCGTTTGACCATAATTGGTTCGATAATGTCTTCAAAATGTTCGAGTCAAGGATGAGGGAGGTAACCGGGTGGCGGAATGTTGATATATTTGCTACAGACCAAATAAGATATTTGGCCAACTCAGAAGCCACTCCTATAATATACGATGTTGTTAATAGTCTCGGAGGTTTTTTTGATGCACTTAAGCAGAGAATTCTCAATATCAGATCAGAAGATCTGAGAATTGATGCGAAATATACAGTAATTGATACCACCAGATTGGTGTTGAATCGCTTGTTAGAGGATGTATATAAGCCTCTTTCACCGATGGCAGAGGTTGCCAGAAAGGAGTTAGTTAGCGTTCTTTCGATGATAGAGCTGAGTTATGATTCCGATTCGATTTCACTTGAGATGCCACTTCACCCGTTTGTTAGTGTCATAGATGCTAACAAATACGCATCAATACAGTTGAAAATCTTCTACAGGTTACTTCGGTCAATAATACTTCGGAAGTGTATTTTTCAATTAGTGCTAAGGTGTGGTGGCATCTATTGGGGAAATGCGGATGTTGAGATAGACAAATCAATACGGATAAGGTTGCGCCCAAATGTCAATATTTCCTATGTGTTGGAGAAAAAAGAGTATGGTGAGTTTGTATCCGAATCTGTTACCCTAGCTAGCTATTATATCACCAGCGTCAATGGGCAGAAGCATGGTGGAATCGTTAGGGTTATCAATCCGTTTAGGTTTTCTATTGTTGCTCCTCCGCCGCAATGTAGCTATTATGATATCCAGAAGTTTATGGATAAATGCTCAATGACCATAAGTGATTTCGAACACATAAAGGAGGAAGTTGAGAAGTTGGACGGCATGAAGTTGGAGATCAATGTATTTAATGGTTTGTTGGATGCCGATATTATGCTTCCCCTCTTTGTTTTGAACCCAGAGTTGGTAAAGGAATATCTGACGTCATATTATATTGGATTGTCATTATTTCTAGAGGATTTGTGGAGCATTATTAAGTCCGAGTGATGGCTATGTTCGAGATTAGGTTAAAAATTGATGTTCAACATGAAGGGGATATAGGTTTCCCCAAGAGCTGTAGGAGAGGCTTCAATGACGAGGACTTGCTCAAGATAATGATACTATCCAGTCTCCTACCAAAGGCTATTAGAAGTGATTACTACGACATTCTTAGGGAAAGAGTGGATTCGTATGACCTAGAATTACATCGACTTATGGGGCAACTCCAAAGTAAATTTCTTCGGGATAAAAAATTTGCTAGGGCTTCCAAAATAATAGATGATTTGTATGGAATAATCTCTGCACAGACCATGACAGTTATACATGATAGCAAATGCGTTCTCAGAACCATATATTCTACTGTAGAAAAAGCATTAGGTGGGCTTAACGAGAAAGAGCGAGATATGGCATTGGATGTCATAAACTCCTTACTCAAGTGGTATTTGGAAAACATATATATGCCGCTAGAACCACTAATCGATATTGTTAGGAAAGAATTATTGAATGTTATTGGCCAGACAAAGCTATATGTCGAGGAGAATAATGTCGTTTTTGAGATGCCAATCTACCCATACGCCAACATCATTGAATATAGAAGATGCCAAATGAGGGGAGATATTTTTTGCACCGCCGATAGTGAATATATGATTTCTTGGGTTAAGATTCCAGAAACTGGTTTTGTAGAGCTATTCTTTGGTTTTGAGGATATGTGTTTTAGGTGTATTGATTCCTCCGTTCACTCGAATAGAATCATCCTTTCACATGAATTCGAGACATATGTGTTTTTGACAGTAGCAATAGGCACTCACGGGAGAGTATTATTTTTTAACATAATTAGAACTCCGGCATTTGCCCCAAAATATGGCGGGGAGATTCCGATACTAACTGTCATCAGCCCGCTTGAAATAGCCATAGAACTCAATGATGATTACATAAATAAGGCGGCTACAATTGCCAAATCTCAGGTAACAGAATTTTTCGAATTAATGGAGCGGGAGACACCACTAACTACCTCTTTGATGAATTGCTTCAACAACCTGAAGGAGATAAAGAAAGTTGATGTGAAAGATACCATATTCCTCTATAGTAGCGATATTCTGTCATTGCTCTATGCTGTTAATCAAGATTTGGTATCCGATTATCTAATGTCATATTATATGGGGCTCGGTCTATTTTTAGAAGAATTGAGGAAGTTTGTTGGTGGTTAGGTTTGGGGATTGTAATACATTTATTCAGACCGATGCGGGAGCTGAATTATCTGTCAGAGGAGGAGCAGATAAGAGCAGTTCTGCTTGCCTTAGTTCTGAGCAACGTATATAGAGATGTTGGCCAAGAATACTACAACATAATGTCCGGCATAAGAAAAGTTTTCAATAAGTTCTGCGAGAAAAAGTGTAGCTTGGAGATGCGGGACATAATATTTAGTATTCTGTATGGCATGGAGTTCCTCTTGCCGATAGACTTCAACGCCGAAATCTCCAAGCTATACTCTGTGGTTCTTGATGCCGAAGTTCTAGATAAGCTTGAGAGTGCAATTAGGGTGTTGGAATCTTCGTATTTGCCGTGGCAGGATGTCATCCCAAATGCTATAAAGACTACCTTAAACGGAATAGATTTTGAGTTCGACGTAATGCCTCCCTGCATTCTCAGGTTGGCGGTTGATATACGCATTCCGATTCTTATAAATAAGCTAAGCGGATTCGGGGGGCTGGATTTTTGGAGTGATGGGGAATATGAAATTGCCCATGAGATGTATGATACGGGAGTCATGTTGTTTCGCTACAGAACTTTATATGAAATAACGATAGTGCCGAAAATTTTTTCGTATGGTCGGATATTCATAAATAATTGTCTGAGATATACATCGAGCTGTAAGTTGAGGCTGAGAATAAGAGTGTATAGGTATCACAATGTTGATTGGATTACCCCAATTCGTTGTCAGAAGAGCGGCAATAAGATAGTGATATCTGATATCCCAATCGAAAAAATAGTGGAGATGCTAAGGTATAGATTCCATGTTGATGACTACATTGTTTCTAGTATTGAGGATAAGTTGAAGAAAATATTATCTGAGGGATTGGAATTCGCCTCAGCACTAAGAAGTCCGGGTCCAATATACCAAAATTGGCGATATCTTTACTTCGGGCTATTATTGAAACTATTTCATCCTGAACTGTATAAGGAGTTTTGCCAATCCATGCAGGTGGCGGCCAACATGATTGAGGATATTCTTCTTAAGGTGTAGTATTATGTCCGAGAGAAGAGAGCTGACGGAGGAGGAAAAGACTATAATCCTAAGAATCGTAAAGGCAAGACACTTTCTGAAAAGATTTGTTGGTGATCTAATGCACCTAACATATCTTGCTTTGTATTCCAGTTCTGCGGCAAAGAATAGCATACTATTCAGATATGCCATTTTGGAATTGAAGGAAAACTGTGGAATCAGCTATAATATATATAGCGGCTATGATGATCTGCGCCCAATATTTAGGCCAACATTCAACATCTCGACGGTTGGTGGAATTCTAATCGACCCGCTAACGGCAGATTTGAATATCTCAGCACATATTATTCCACCAATATCTAAGTTTGTTGGATTAGAAGCCCCAATCGATGTGGCCGGGATTTTCGTAGGTAATCGGGATCTCATCGAAACGCTATGGCATAATGTAGAGGTATTAGCAGAAATGGCGCAGAAGAATCAAAGACCATACATAGGAGCTATTAAGAATTTCGCTAAGGCTGTTGAGGAAGCTTACAATGTTATGTTGCCGATGACATCAACATTCTTCGATGCCATACTAAAGAGAACTGATGAGTTTCTAGATAGCTATCAGGATGATTTAGCAGACAGAATTATAAGAGTATACATCTACATATACTCAGAACATGAGAGTAAGTCTGTTTGGATACAGATAACAAGGGGAGAAGATGTCCATGTTGAGAGATGGAAACTGCATGAATATTATGACGGATATTTTCTAGATTGTTTGAGGGCTATATATCAAATGTATGCTCTGGTCATGAATATCGATTTCTTTCTGGATTATCTAGATTTACTGAGCACCGCTCTGGAAACATCTGGATGGTGAACTTGCTTTAATACTCTTCTTGTATAGGTATTATTTGTAGTGGTGTCCCAAATGGGTGGTTACGACATAAAGGATATACTATCCATCTTGGAGAGAGCTTTTCCATTCAGCCCAAAGGAGATCATGAGATTGAAGGATTACACAAGAGACGATATATACAACTTCTATGTTCGCTCTAAGAAAATGATTGAGGAACTCCTCAATAGAGCTAATGAGGCTTACAAGAAGATTACTGAGGATATTCCGAAGGCCATAGATTCTCTGAACAGAATGATAAGTGATATAAATGCTATGGCGACAACTGCACGTGAGGAAGTTACCGAACTCGCCAAATCGTTGGAGGGATTGAAGGCGTTCCTCAGCGATGCGAAAATCCTCAATTGGACTAGGGAGTTCGGCGAATATGTATTGTCCCTACCACAGAAGATTTCCAAGATGTATAGCGAACTTGTTGATCTGTGGGAGAACAAATTCGTCTCCGAAGTTTCAGATTACATTATCGAGATGAAGAAAAGATTCGATAAAATTTTGGATGATATTAACGAATTCATCGATAGGGTTGAAGATCTATTTGAGTTGATAGGTAGGGTGAAGAAATTTGATCTATCGGTTGCAAATAAATGCCACAAATCAATGGATGAATGTGGAGGAATAGTTGCTACGAGAGATTCTGTGGTTCATGACTTATCCGAAATCGTTTGGGCTCTTGCACAAGTGGTCTACTACCTGTCTAACCTCCTTGATGAGGCTGAGTTTGGGGTTCTCGGCATGACGATAAAGATACCCGTTCCCAGACCCGATAACTTGGCGTCTGCAGTCAGATGGTTATTGTCTGGCGTATCAAGGGCTCTCGGTAAGTTCATCGGCAGGTTCCCAAAGATCGGGGAGAAAATATCGGATCTGTTCGAACCAATACAATGGGCTATCTCGGATGCGGTAGACCTAATATCGTTTCCAATTGCCTTCCTAGATATCGTCTACAGATATCTGGTCGAGACGATAAACATTATGATAGAGACTCTCTCAGAGGGCTTCCCAGAGATGAGGTTCTCTGGTGGATTCAGAAAGATAAGAGTATATTCGATATACAGATCCGTCTACGAGGAGAAGACTATGCCAGATAAATATACTTTCAAGGTCGATCTTGGTATTTTGCCGAAGGCAACTTATATCCCTGAGAAGTTACTACCTAAATTGAAGAGACTGCTCATGAAGCTAGACGATGAGGGGAATGTTGTAGAAGTCAGTAAAGAAGAAATTATCGGCGGGGAGATAAAGAAAGAAGTTAAGACCGCCAAAGAGTTGGCGAGTTCTACTGTAGAAACTTCTGAAGGTTCATCAAAACCGAGTAAGGAAGAGGTTAAAGAAGAGATACTATGACAACCTCAAATAACATCTGGAAGTTGAGAAAGAGAGGGTTTAATGCTGAAAGAGAGCTGGCCAAATCTCTGAACAGATATAACAATGTAATAGCATGGAGAATTCCATGCTCTGGAGTGTATTCGAAGTATGTGGATTTCGAAAACATGATTGCTCTGCCAGATGTTGTGGCATTGAGAAAAACTTCTGATGGCGTGGAGATATACGGATTTCAGGTTAAAACGACATCGAAAAACAAGTTCACAATCAGGCTACTAAAAGACCTAGAATCCCTAACTGCTTGGATGGCATTATGCAGAAATAAAGGCTTCAAAGCAATTGGGGCCATCGCAGTTAAATTCATAAACGGAGGCTGGATACTGGAAAAAATAAAAGAAGAAAAGAAAAACTATGTTTTCTACCGTAGCAAAGCCATGAATCTCAATGAAGCACTTCACATATTTTTTGGTAAACAGAGAACGCTAGATTTTATTTGAGAACAAAGTATCTTAACAAGCCCTCGTTTTTGTTAGATTCTGGTTCGTAGTTCATAATGAACATGTATTTGATTCTAGCCTTACTCCTATCCTCCCAATAGGCGGATGATTTCTGTATCTCTATTTCTTTTATCACATATCCGTTTTTCTTTGCCCAATCTCTTACTGTCGGGCTTCTGGCATCATATTTCAACAGGAATTTGCCCTTCAATTGAAATCTCTTGTTTTCCTTATCTAACAGCGTTAAGAGTGCTAATAAGTCGTTCTCTCTGAAATCTCCAGTATAGTGCTCCTCTATATCGGGGTATGGCGGGTCCATGTAGAAGAATGTTTCCTCAGAATCGAATTTTTTGATCGCTTTTCTGAAGTCCAGATTTGTAATACATACGGTTCTCAACCTCTCCCAGATGAATTTCAAGATTTTCAACTTATTCTTAATCACCTTAAATCTGAATTTCTTCTCCGAGAACCCCCCTCTGGGTGAAGCATTAACCGATAGTAATATGACATAGAAGAATGCTACGGCTTGATCTACGGGGTCTGCAAACCCTCTTCTGGTCAATACTTTCTTTCTCAACTCTTTGAATACTTCCTTGTTTATGGGTAGGAATTCAAGCCTCTCCGCAAACAATAGATAGTTTTTTCTGACAACTTCGAATAGTGTTGTCAGGTTTTTGTTGATGTCGTTGTAGATCTCTATTGTTGATGGTGGTTTGTTCAAAAGGAATATTCCTCCTCCGCCGAATACTTCTACATAGACTTTGTGTTTGGGAATCCAATTAAGCATGTATTTGACCAGTCTCGTATCCCCTCCTATATATTGTATCAATGCTAATGGCCTATTGACCTTCTTGGGTATTGCATCGAGATAGTATTGCAGAAGGAATTCTATTACTTCCGATTCGCTCTTAAATCCAAACCTCTTTTGTATATCCTTTATAACCTCATAAACAAGTTCCTCAATATTTACCGTCGCCACCCCCCCTCACCTTTTATAAAATTGAGAACCCAAAATATTTAAGAATCTCCTCAGAAATTGCATCTGGATTCTCAGGGAGATCCTTAATAACATCCAATATGTTGAACATGTGGGCGATAATCTGAGGGGTTGCTTCTAGGGTTTTCAATCCAACTATCAAAATGTAATCACAATTCTGCTTGGTTACTACGATAAAACGCTTCATAACAACAAAGTTTCTTCCATACTTCGCCATCTTTCTAGTAATATCTGCAATAACCTTCATAGACAATGTAGCTATCTCTTCCTTCCAATCTGAGATTACCTCTGCTCTGCCATCTAGGAAGTTTATCATTACTATCAGACCGCCATAACTGAATACCATCAGGCTTCGGATAGACCTGAGGATTCTCCTTCTGGATGCTATCAACTTGTCTTGCACCCTCAACTCACCAATTCATATCTAGCTCCATACTTGTTTAGTAAACCTCTCTTGAACAGTTCTAACAAAGCAAACCTCAATTCTCTCAAATCTATTTTAATATCTGATCTTCTCTTTTTTATGTATTCTAAAAGTTCGATGGGGACAAATCTCCTATGAGTCTTGCGTCTCTTTCTCTTCGTTTTGTCATATTCTCTAATGACTTCTAGAACTCTTTCTATTGTTTCCTCATCAACCTGTGTTCTTTTATGCCTCTCTGATTGTTTCCTAGAGAAATACGCTTGAATTTCCTCTCTGACTATCCTTCTGATTGTCTTTTCCAAGTATTCCGTCTTCCTCCTCTTGGTTATTGGTTTCTTTTCTTTCTTCTTTTTCTCCACCAGACCTAACTCCTCGAATGCTTCCAAAAGACTCATAGGTATCCCCTCTCTCTAATCTTTTGAACCCCCAATTTGAATGTTTCCTTGTCCAATATCTTTATTCTAGACAACATGTCCTCTGGTAGGCTTAGAAATGCTTTGACCAAAATAGCGAATGCCTTGGCGATGGTGTCATCCTCTCCGCTTGGTTCTAGACAAATGTATATGTATTTCAAATTCCTCTCCTCAATTATCTTCCTTATTTCCTTCGGCAGGGTTATTGTCACTACCTTGTATGGAGTTCTATTCTTGTAGTATGTTCTAATTTTTACAGGTATCTTCCAACACATAGCATTCTCACTCTAATTAGAATCTAATTAGAATAGTATATTTCTAATTAGCATTATTAAGCTACGCTATATATAACAGAAAAAGTGGTGATTTCATCTAATTAGAAATCTAATTAGAAATCCTTAAAAACCTGTCAGATGAATGTATATATCTTATGGTGTCTGTCGTGAAGATCGACAAAGATAAGTTGAAGCTCTATGTCTCGATATTATCGCAATTAATAGACTTTCTCGGAACAGTAATGTTGGTTTCGGATCATAGAGACTTGGGAAAGTTCGACAGAATTCATCATTGGCAAGTTGGTTGGTTTTTGAAGTTTATATCCTATGCAATAGATATATTATCCTCCGTAGCTAACCAATTGGGAGAATTAACAACTAAATTAAGAGAATTTATTATCATTCTGACGGAGGCGAAAAAGAAGAGTAGTTGAGTTGAATAGCTATGAGAAGACACATCATTGTATTGGCCGCTAAAGATTGTAAATTATGCGATAGGGCTATATCGATTATCAGGCGTTATGGTGTCGTCCCAGAGGTTATATATCTTGAAGAAATATACAGGGCTCCTAAAGATGTTCTGGAGGAATTCCACAAATGTAATGGCGTCCCACTTATAATCTTCTATAGGAGACCAAATGAAAAAAGAGTGTTATGTGGTTTTAATCTTGAGGAGTTAGTGGAGCTTCTTGAGTGGTGTTTTAGCTAGCTAAGAAACATCTGTCTTATAGTGAGTATCGTTCTTCTAGCCGCCTCTGTCACTCCTTTATCCGCATTAGATGTTATTGATATGGCCATCCTCGTCTCAAATACCAATAGCCTCTGTAATGTGTCGTTTATGAATCTAAATCCCAAAAGTTCAATCAACTTTTGTATGTATGCCAACATCTGCTTTAGAGCCTCGAATGAGACTCTTACAACTATCTTCAATTTGTAGAATATATACATGGTAAGCATGACGATCATGGAGACTATTGGAACTGATGTCAGAGCGAATAGAAAACCCTCAAAACTATTCTTCATTCTCAGTCTTCTCCATATGTTTAGCGTCATATTGGACACCGATCTTTTCACTAATCTTTTAAATAGTTGATTATGTTTAAAATAGGATTGAACCCAATGTATTCAATTCTGGGTGGTTTTATGAGGGTAAGCGTGTATATACCCAAGAGTCTCAGAAATAAATTGAAGGAATTTTGCCGCAGAACGGGTCTATCCCGCTACGCTATTGTCCAAAAGGCCATACAGAGGTTTTTAGAGGAGAATAGTCGTGCCGAGGAGAAGAACCCCTCTTTCAAAGAAAGAAGTAATAGAGATATTAGAAGCTCATAGGGGTGAGGATATAAATGTCATCGCATCAAAATATAAAATCCCAAGAAAGCTACTCCGAGAAGCCCTCAAAACTATCAGGAGTGAAGACATTGATTTTGAGGACATATTCGAAGATGAGGGAGAACTTGGCACTATTGAAGAGAGTGACACTACAGAAAATTTCGACATTGAGGCGGGAGGTATCGAAGCTACCACAAAAACTGAAAAGACTAAACCCAAGAAAACTACTGCTACTAGTAAGAAGAAAAAGAGAAGAGGTAGAAGGGTGAAGAAAATGGCGAAGACAAAAGATGAAGTGGATGAGCTTGAGGAAATTGTAGAGAGTGCAGAAATGGAAGAGGAGGAAGAGAGCGAGGAAGAAGCATTAGAGCCGGAGGCTAGGGAGTTCATGGAGTTCATAGAAACATGGGCTCCGCCGGGATCACTAAAGACCACACATAAGAGGAAAATACTTGCAATTCTGAGGAATGACCCATCAATCGTAAGGGATACTAAATCTCTATTGGAAGTTCTTACTGATGTATGTGGACTCTCAAAGAAACTAGCACTATTCCTAATAAACAAGTGGGCAGAGAAGTTAAAGAAAGAGGAGAGTGAAGAAACCATTCTACCATACATACCGCCGAAGAAAGAGGGTGTTACTCTCCAAGAAATTGGTAGTGAGGGGCAGGGACAACTAGTAGAGGGCGGACAAATAGTTCGTGGACAAGAGGGACAACAGTTACAGATGCTACCACCTGGCGTTGATCTAAAGCAACTCGGCGACATACTAAAGAAGAAAATAGCCGACATGATGGACTACTACGGAGCTATGGCGATATTGAACCAAATAGCTAGGCTATCGAGTGGTGCGGCTATTCCAGTAGTAGAATTCGATTCCTCTGGTAGACCAATAGTCAAAGTGATTGATAGACAAGGGGGTGGAGGGAATGGAGGCCTATCTAAAGAATACGTAGAGATGATGATCGAAAAGAAAATTTCTGAGGTTGAGAAGAAAGTCGCAGAGAGCATAAACAAAGTTGTAGAGGGGATATCGAATCAAATAGGCAAGCTCTCAGAGAGCTTCTCTAAGGTTGTAGAGGGTCTTAACAGAAAGATTGAAGATGTATTAAAGCAAATATCTGAGAGACAACAGAGCGAATCTTCCAACAAACAATTCGAGTTAATGATAGAGATGTTGAAGACCATGCAGACACAGATAACAGAAGTCATAAAGAACAGAAGCAATACGGACTTGACGCAACTCGTTACCATGTTCGACAAGCTAATAGATGTCATGAGAGAGACAAAAAACCAACAGGATACTAGCATGATAAGAGATATGTTCAACATGTTCAGGGAAATGATGAGCGGAAAGAAAGAGAAAGATCCTTTGGAAGTCCTAAAGATGGCTCTGGATTTTTTAGAAAAAAAACTAACACACAAAGAAAAAGTTGATCAATTCGATGTGAAACTGAGAGAACTTGCAATGAGGGAGACTATAGAGAAAGAGAGATTGGAGCTTGAAAGGGCGAAGTTGAAGGCGGAGGCTGAGCAAAATAAAAGATTCACCGAGATGTGGATGAATACCATGAAAACGGTAATTGACAACGTAATGAGGGGTCTTGGCCCAAGCTTGGGAGAAACCATGGGTAAGAAGCTTGGCGAGGTATTGGCCAGGTATGTGGAGGAGTTGATACTAGGAGAGACGACACCAACAACGGCTAAGGAGTTTGAGAGTCAAATAAAAGCACTCGGAGTTGAGGAGTTAAGAGAACTTAAAAGTGCGATAGAGAGTAGTATGGAGAAGGCACCAAGTGAGATAAAGCCGGCAATAGAGCAGGTTGAGAAGAAAATAGAGAAGGAAATCACAGAAAAAACAAAGACTAAGAAAACAAGGCAAAAAAGAACAAAGAAAAAAGCGGGTGCGAAAGCATGAGCAGTAGCTTCCTCCAAGCCCAGAAAGAAGCACTTAAATCTTTTTTATATAGCCTGTGGAGTAGTTTTGTAGTGTCGTTTTTCTCCAAAATACAGACAAGCAAAATAAACCTAGATGATGTAGCCGAAAGAGATGTGGATTTATTGTTGGCGGCCAAAAAAATTCTGGGTAGGGAAAAAGTAGAAAAAATCATGGAAGAGGCGGCGAAGTTCTGCTACAAACCTACCGATTCTGATTTGAGGAAAGTTCTCAAATATATTGTTGTGGAGCTAAGAAAAAACGGTATTCAATTGAGTGACGGTGTTGAGTCATGGATTTTGAGAAATCTAAGAAGAATGCGGGACGAACTGTTAAGGGTAATGACGAAGTATTGCTCCTCACAACAATCTACTACCATATCCTGATGGCGTATAAAGATGCACCCGAAAATATAAAGACAAGGTTGGGTGATTTGCTTGACTACATCGAGGGAAAGTTACAGAGAACATTTACTAAAAGCCAAGAAGCTAGCCGAATTCGCAAAAGAATTGGGCATAGATAAACATATTTATAAAGAGTTAGAGATAATATTAAGTAGTAATAGACCAAAATCTAGGGGTGTCATTATGGCCGGTGCAGAGGGGGTAGTCGCCCAATTTAAGAGGCATATGGACCCAGAAATCATTGCCACGGCATTAGGTGTAGCCATTCTTACTAGAATAGTGAAACCAGAATCAAGAATATGGATAGAACTGCCAGCCGCAATAATTTCATTCATACTCGGATTCGCTGACTCAATACCTGGACTTAAGTCTATAGAGCCACTAGCCATGATGGCCATCAGACATAAATCACTACTGCTATCACTCGGAGTGATACTAACAGTCCTCTCGGTAATAGACTACATATTCCACAGTAAGGAATTCTCATTCGGCATGACAAGAATATTTGCCGAGGAGGGGCTTGTGGGAGGCATTAAGAAAGCCATCAGCAATGTCGGAGACACACTAAAGAAGGCACTCGGTATCGAAGAGAAGGTAGTGTTCAAGGAGGAAGTAACACTCAAACCCACCGAGAAGGAAGAATACAGAGTGGTTACAGTTGAAAAAGTGCCAGAAAAAGAGAAATCTATTATATATGGTTTTGAAAGTATAGAAGAATTAGAATAGATATGGGTGATGCGGCATGCCAGCCCTAGAGAAACCCTATCGAATTTTGACCCGTCCAGCCACATGGCAGGATGTCATCGCCTCCGTCCCTGAGTTGGACTCAAAAGCCATAGAGGCGATGGTAACACACAAAATCGTAGATTCCGTCGGAGAGGTATTTGCTAGGTGGGCTACTGGGCACGATTTATACTACCTGTTCAACGGAAAGACTGGAGTGACAATAACTGTCTCTGATGACAAGTATACTTGGTCTTGGTCCCTATCTGGAGCGTCAGCCGGAACGGAGTTCACAATACTTGAGATCCCATCAACGGTATTTGCGGATATCCCGTGGTGCTTCGCATTTAAGTTCGTCAAGTTCAATGAACTGTTCCCTGGAATCGATGAGTTAAAGATCTACTACAAGAACATCCATGTTACCTCGATATACCCCAGAGAGTTGAGATACGCCGGCAAGAGCATAGCCTTCATGCCAAGAATCGTATTCTCCAGAAGCACGCAAGACTTCAAGCTAACCGTTATACCAAACGATTATGGAGTATCTAAAGGATCTCTTGAAATGGAGCTTGTTGGCCGGGTAGCGATACCACTCGGAACCAAAGATGAGCCAAACCCCAAAGTCATAAAGGAGATCTCTGGATAGGCTAAAATACGGTGATTAGCCGATGCCTACTGCGATAATCGGTTGGTTCCCTACGCAGTTTGAGGACAGACCAATACCAGTATACCTAGTGTTCGGAGTTACCACCGGGACCTCTGGAGAAACAGTAAACCTGAATGCAAGCAAAATACATTCCATCGTGGTTACGAGGATTCTATCTTCATATAGCCCAGATAAGCTTAAAGTAGAAGTTGAATACGCTGGAAGTGGAGGGAGCTTCACCATTAGGGTTACCAATGTGGCACCATCCGCCGATACCTCAACTGGTGAAATTACCCCCAGCGAGGATACCACAACATCAATAACGGTTCATTGGATGGCCGTCGTGGAGAAAGAATAGATTTATTTTTCTTTTTTTCTTTTTTCTGCTCCGTTTTTCTTTTTCTTTATCAAGTGGTTAGAATTATATAGTTTCTTCTTAGTATAGATAGATATTGGTGATCAATATGGTGGCCGAGATCGAGCAGAAGCTCAAGTTGTATGAAAACGTTCTGGTTTACGCTCCCGGCAAGACGGGGGTGTATAGGGTCACATATATCAAGAAGTTGCCGCTTTTCACCCTAGATCTTAAGACCCAGATAGTTTCTGGGGCCTCAGTAACTTCTGTATCATCCCTAACAATTGGGAATGAATACCCAATAAGGCTGACTGGTTTGATACCAGAGCTACCAACCGAAGCCGAGAAAAAGTATCTAGACTTCTATCTGATTCACGCCAATGTCGATGTGATAGATCCAATGACACTCGTAATCAAGTTGAGTGATGGGAGGCCACTATACAACTTTAGAGGAAATGAATTCCACTTAACCCAAAAATACGGGATGCGTCTGTGGACTATGAGCGTATTCCCCGGCAGAGAGGAAACTATAAGCATTTTGGGGGAGCTATACCCACTACACACAAAGGCGGCAAGATTGGCTGTTGATGCCTACAAGTATGGGGTCAAGCAGGTTAAAGAACTGACAGAAGAAATTGACTCGTTTGATGCGGCAATCAAATATGCGGCTGAGAACAAGTTGAACTATATAATCCCGTTCTACCCGAAGATATATAGAATGGATATTGTTGGAAGGGAAATATTTTCGCTTCCAGTATCAACATCGTTCACAGTAACCACTACGGAGAGTGAAGTATTACCGCTACCATTCCCAAGTGGACTGCAGTATTCGTTCTCATTCGTGAGAGTGACTAGTATAACAATAGCAAATGAGAGCACTTCTGCGGTCACCGTAACTCTCTCGGACAACTTAGATGCAACAGATGCCTCTAGAAAGGATTATAAGTTCGAAGTTGAGGCAGGAAAGACATTAACCCTGAAGTTTGAGAATGGAATTGACTTCTACGGCGGAATAAGGGGAGTGGCAGACGCCAATGTCAATGTGTCTATAGAGGGCTACTATTGGTAGGGGAGACATGGCAATAGATGTTGATTTATTAACAGCCGCAGTTTCCAAGATAACAGGGGCTGAAGAGGAGGAAAAAGAGCCAGTAGAGACCACTAAGGTAGTATACGAGAAGGAGTTAGACAAGAACTACAAGGTAATAGAGCTAGACCTTAACACCACATATAATAACGTCCCATTGCTCCTGACAAACGGTTTGATTGGAAAAACCGTAAAGAAGTTGGATATCATAAGGTGCGACATCTCCGAGATATATGTCAGGTTGAACAGTCCATTCGCAGATCAAATACCGCTATCCGTAGGCGGCTACATACATGACTTCGTAATAAACGAGATATATCTAACAACAAAGGAGACTGCGGCGGATGGGAAGTTGATAATACTGTTGCGTTGGTGAAAAACAATTGCTTGGAAGCAAGGAGGCAATAAAGAGAGCAATAACAGAGAAAGAACCTATAAAAGTTCAACTTTCAACTGAGGCTTCTGGAGGGGTTGGTAATGTAGGTATCCTAGACTCTGCCGATAATAGAATAAACCCGGCGACAAGGGAAAACCAAGAAACTATTATAAGCAAGTTGGATGTTAATCTGAGCACGAGGGCAAGTGAGACCACTCTAAGCGGAATAAAGACACAGACCGATAAACTTAGGTTCGACCCGGACAACAACCTGTATACTAGAAGGGCACACATACCAGAAGTAACTATAGACTACAGCAATACGACTCCCGCAGCCTCGACAGAATACACGACAGCCATAGCGGATGTTAGTGATTGTGATCATGTCTGGGTTTTCGCAAAGGCCGACCAAGCAATAGATGTTATTGTTGAGGGTGGCTTCGCATCCGATGGATCTGACTTCGCTCCCCTATCCGGCTACAAGATACTTAGTGCTGACTTCCAAACCAATGAGTGGAACAACATTAGGGTCTCACCAAAGGTCTTCTATCTGAGGGTAAAGCTGGTGACGGGGTCTACAGCGCCATCATCCATAGTTGCGAAGGTTGTTAAGGTATACTAGGAAGATGAGGGATGATAAACAACACGGTGAAGATATGGAGACAGAACGATGACGGCTCCCTACCAACATACCGCAGATTCTACAGGAAGATTCTGGACGGCAAAGCGTTCAGCGTTTCCCACAGGTTCGAGGCAGTTGCGGCAGACGGGGTAATCCAACTCCTCTTCGAGAACCCATCCGCAAGCGGAAAAAACATATATGTGGTTGCGATAGAGATTGTGTCCACGGGGAAGTTCTGGGTGAACATATATAGGGAAAATACGGTTTCTGCATCTGGCACATCGCTTACACCGACAAACCTAAATCTTGGGAGTGTTGAGACAAGCGTGGTAAATGCGGAATACGGGGGGACATATACTGCTGGGAGCCTAGTCCACCAAACAGTTTCTCCGGGTGGCTCCGGCATAAGGGCAATCGGAAGTCTGGCGGAAGTTGGAGAGAATATTATAATCCCTCCAAACAACAATATTCTTATAGAGGCAATAAACAAGTCCGCATCGGCGGAGGATATGAGCATAAGGATTTTGTGGTGGGAAGAATGAGCGTGAACGGGGAGTTCGACCTGATAAACGGTAAGGTAAAGCCGGCGAAGCATGCCGTAACCCACAACTCTGGTGGGAGCGACAGCGTCCAATTGGACGCATCCCAGATAGTCAGCGGTGTTCTGGCGGAGGACAGAATACCCCACACGCTAAGCAATGCATTGACCGTGAACGCAGACCTGTCGGCGAACAGAATCAAACTGCTCTTGGATAGTATTTTGAGCTCAGATGGAGTTGAGAGAATAAAGTTTGACACGGCGAACAACAAGGTTATTATTCCCTGCCAACTGAACGTTCAGGGAGACCTAACTGTTGTGGACACAACAAATATGAGTGTCAGCGACAACATAATAACACTAAATAGCGGAGAAACAGGGGACGGAGTTAGTTTGGGAAGTGCGGGAATTGAGATTGATAGGGGAACACTATCAAACGCACAGATACTTTTCGATGAGACAAACGACAAGTTCATATTCAAGTTGGCAGACGGAACATATATGCCCGTGGACATAGGTAGCCTCAGCATAGGAGGAACAACCGTTATTGATAGTAGTAGGAATCTTGTTGGTATCAATAGTGTTCTCCAAGACATTATTTTGGATAAGTCTGGTAAAGCCGATGCGTCGAGAATCATTATCAACTGTGATAGTGGCTACAGCCCAATCATCTGGTTCAGGCAAGGGGGAGTGAACAGATTCTCTATGTATGTTAGCACAGATGGCTCAAAGCTAATGATTTCGCACTACGATGACAATGGGGACTATCTTGGCAGTCCACTAAGAATAGACAGGTCGTCGGGAGAAATACATCTATACAACACCCTCAGGGTTTATTTCCAATCATCGGCAGACAGAGGAATAACATTACAGGAAGAAGATACTGGGAGGAAATGGGTTATATTACACAGAGGCTCGGCATTTTCCACCACACCAAAGAGGCTAATATTCACATACTATGACGGCTCAACTTGGCACGAAGCAATAAGAATCGACCCAGGAAGCCCAAACCAAATTGGCTTAAATGGAGATGTGAACATAGCAAACAGCCTCAAAATTGGTGGGACACAGGTAATAGACAGTTCGAGGAATCTGCAGAATGTTAGTATTGACCGCTCAACAACTAATCTTACCCCAGCACTCATCTTTCATACTACTAGTGTTCAGTCTGTGGCTTCTGGGAGTTCTCAGACACCAGTAACGATAACTACTAAGTATATCTACACTAATCTTGGCATAGACTATAAGCAGATAAGGCTAATTGCGTATGGTATGTGTGGGAATGGTTTTGGTTGGAGACTATATGTTGTCGATGATGGTGGTGCTACTATATGTGCCATTAGTGGGACGGCAACATCATATGAGCGTAAGGATAGTGGTTGGGTCACTCTTCCTAGCACAGAATACATACAGTTGAAGCTCAAGGGAGAGTATAATGCTGATGCTGGAACATATGATAGTGCCTATGCGAAGAACATAGCTTTATTTGTAAGGTAACAATGATAACAATATAGTTATATTGGTGGTGCATATGCGTCCACACATATTGATTGCTATTCTCTTGTTTCTGCCCCTCTCAACACAGACAAACATAGCATATATGGATAGTAGTGGGGTTATCCAGACGGGAGCGTGGTTCTACTACAATGTGTCCGTGAACTTTGGGGAGGCGATAAGATACATAAACTGTTCGGTAATAGATATGAACGAGACCCATATAACCTACCGTATGCTTTGGTATAATGAGACTCTCCACACAACGCTCAACACAACGATAACTAGGAATGTGTCTGAGTGGGGATTAACACTATTCTACATAAACACATCGATATACATCTCGCATATGAAGAGGCAAAACGGAACAATACTTATGCTCCCAGACGAAAACGTAACCCTATACTACTATGTGTATGAGACAAACAGCACATACATACACACAGCCGAGGTTCACATAGAAAACGCAACAAACACTACTTGGGTATGTCATTGGCATTTCTGGTTTGACACAAACCACATTGTTAGGAGAATATGCTACTACACATATATAAACCAGACAAAACGGGTTGGGAGAGGACTTGAGGAGGTTGGAGAATATCTTTTATATAAGTTGTGGAGCCCAAAGCTAAACACCACACAGGGAGAAGAGTTCTGGGGCTGGTTGTTCAGAATCGACCCGAGATACATTGTGTTAGGAATAATCATCGTTGTGCTGATAGTGAGTTATTGGTGGTTTTCGAGGGAAGTTCAGAAGAGTGTTGGGACGGAGGCGGAGCTTAAATAATCTTTCTTCTTTTCTTTTTGGTGTTTGGGTTTGGAGAAGCCGAGGAAGAAGCGTCTCGTGATAACTGTTCCCTGGGAGCTATACGAAAAACTAAGACAGAAGAAGCAGAACAGGGAGATTCTGAGCTATGCGGACTTTATACGGCATCTCCTATACAGCTATTTCGAGGGCGGTTTCTCTGGCGGGGCAGTTGTGATGACACGCAGAGTTACTGTTGAGGAATCAATATCATTTCCCATCCCACGCAGACCTCAGATGAGTCAGAAGGTAGCTACGTATGGGAAGCATCATCTGGAAGTGTTGAAACAGCTAAAAGTTGCGATACAAAAAAAGAGAAAGAGATAGGCTCATTTCTCAGAAAAATGTGAACTAAAACTGATATGGTGGCTCATCTGGAATCTCAGCCTCATCTAGACATTCGACAAATACTAGATACTTTTTGTCTCTAAGTCTCTCTAGTACTTCGTGTATAATATCATCGCTTACTGCTATTGTAAACAGATATATTAGTTCGTCATTTGTCTCAACAAATATATCTTGCGTACAAGGATCATAAATTATTATGTCACTATTATGCTCTTCAGCAACTTTTACTATGTCATTCAATAGCTCATCTATTAGTTGTTCTCTCGCCTCACTCATCCCCCCGCACCTCCTTTTTGCTACAAATACAATCAGCAATACGCTCAGTTTGGTGCACTATCATCCCAAGAAACAGTATCATAAATCCTAGTCCTAATGCTATCATTGCACTAAATATATCGTCTCTGTTGAGGTATCCGATAAATGCTGAGATATAAAATATAAAGATACATAACACCATAAATGCAAAGCTTACTTTCTCCACGATATCCTCACTCATCCCCCCGCACCTCCTCACAAATTCCAATAAAACTCTGTCTCGTGCAAAGCATCAGCAATCTTAGTGCTAACTATCGGACTAACGCTATCAACAACCATCTCATACATATCTCTTAGTGGTGTAATCGTCAAAAACTTATATGATTTTGGGAAACCCATAATTTCCATTGCCTCCCTGACGCTAATGGTTCTGTCTAGCTTTGGGTGAAATACATATTCCTTATCTGGGTTTCCAAATGTCGGTGCAGGCTTATCGTAGTGTAACTTTGTGCAATAACTATAGTATGCATTACGGCTCTTGCTAGTGCGTCTCCAGATGTGATTTATGCTAGGATCATATGGATGATTTTCTAAGTACGATATTGCTTCTCCAACAGTTTTCCATCGTTTAACCTTCATATTCAGTAATTCGTCACAGATGCGATCCACATTCCTTATGCTGCAAAATACAAAAAGCTGGCGTCGTTTTGTAGGCACGCCAAAATCAGCATAGCATAATTCAATTAGCCTAACTTCGTAGTAATCGTATACTTTCAAATCGCTAAGATAGTATGTTATAAACCTACGAGCATTCGGTACCTGTTCCATTACAAAAACTTTGGGTCTAAGATGCAACATTATTTCTATCGCACGCTCAGTACAAGGAAATGCAGGATGTTTACTATATTTAGTTTTGCTCTGATTGAGTATCGAGAATGGCTCACACGGCGGCCCTGCCAATAATATGTCTGGCTTTATCGATGGTATAGAGCGTAACAGGTCAACTCTGAACGCATCACTAACATTTTTGCGATAGTTTACTATTTGCCACTTACCTTTATCGTATCCTATTATCGATGCATATTTTTTGAACCCCCACGATAGCCCTCCCATCCCACAAAATATATCCACAACAGTCCACATTTTAATCACAACTGTGAATCTTCTTCAAAATATTCTCTAGTGCTTCAATTATGCCCTTGAATCTTGGGTCTTTCTTCAGTTCTTCTAGTGGTTTCTTCTCGATCTCCCTTATTACTTCTTCGAATTTTTCTCTTAGGGGTTTTGGTTCTCCTCCCTGTAGCTCGAATATCAGCTTTGTTGTTGGTAGGTATTCCTCTGGGGTTCTAAACTCAAAATACATATATGTTTCGTCAAAATCATCCTCATAATCAGTAATGTAGTATTTGTGTTTTCTGAGGTTCTCTATGGCTCTAGGAGGACACGGATCCCACCCACCCCACCAACAGTCCTCACATGATTTAACCTCTGGGTCTCCTGTTTCTAAGGGACACTTACTGTTACCAGCCCCATTCCTAGTTAACACTAGTATCTTCTTTCCTTCGTCTATGGTCCATGCGTCTCTGAACCTAGCGAAGTCCTCCTTTTCGAGGCCAAGCATCCTTATCAACAACAGGCAATACGGATTAACACCGAACAACATGTGGTACATACTCATAGATCCTCACCCCATGACCCTCTTCGCAGTACCAAATATGTTTAGAAGTGCCTCCTCTAGGTCCTTAGGCAACTTATCTAGCTCTATCACTATTCGGTGGCCCTCGATGCTCCACGCCTCCCTGTGCTTCAATATAGAAGCAAGTGTGTCAACGATATAGAACAAGGAACGCTTTTTCTCCGTTTTCAACAGGTTGAGCTTTACTTTTAGGAGAAACAGATAGTTTTCGAATGATATGGGGACTGAGGCATATTTTTTCTCGGACATGCATATCACCAATAATAAGTATAAGTTAAAGTTAGATTTATAAAGACTCGGAATACCATATTATATATATGGGGGTGATGCAGAATGAGGATAGAGAAGAAAAAGGTTTGGAAGGCCCTAAAGCTTGTCGCTCAGATAGTCCTCGTCTACTTTGCGTATTTGGCGTTGTTCGGCTAGATCAGTCCGACTATTATTTGTCTTAGTTTTTCTAATCCTTTTTTGGTTGGGTCCTTCGCAATAGATGTCCATCCTCCTATTCTCTCGCTCCAACCGTTGAATATTAGGTATAGTATCGCTATTGTTTTGAGTATTTCGTTTCCTAGTGCCAATATGTCTTTTTTGGCTACTAGTTCTTCTAGCTGTTTCTTGCTTTCCTCTAGTACCTGTCCTAGTGATTTGAATACTTCTATTATTGCGTCCCATATTGATTCTGTCATTGTGGCTCACTATAGCGGTGTCTCAAAAAATGTTCTTGTTTTCTTTGTCACGACACGTGTCCCTACCTGCTTCTTCAGTTCCTGTACTCGGCCATCGTCGCTGATCTTCATGTATATTTGTCCCACATCGGGTATGCTCGGAACACTAGGTGTTGCTATATTTGCTGTTGATGTTGGCTTTGCTCCCTGTGGTATGCTTAGTTGCGTGGAGGTCACCAATGTTGTTGGCTCTATGGTCACCGTCTTCGTTCCAGGAATCGCATTGGTGATTATCTGTATAGCCTCGACGAAGAAACCTGTTATCTCCCCCAATATGAGCTGTGTGTACATCAATATGTTGTTTATCTCGGCCATAAGATTTCCGATTAGACCCCAAAGATAGTTGAACCTGTCTCCCAACTCATCGAACTTCTCAAGCATACTCTTTGTTGGTTGCGGTAGTCTAAATATCCAAGAGATGCATGATGCTAACCTGTCGGGCCTAGGAACGTAGAAGTCCCACCCAAATTCTGTTCCCAACAACTCGAATCCTAGGTGGAACTTCTCGATTAATCGGGATAGATGGTACCCTGCTTGGCCTAGATCCCACATTATCTCCGCTAAGTTGCGTGCTAGGCCTTGACCTGTGTTACCCGCAACACCATATGTCCTCTCACCATCCAACCTCGAGAAATCAACTCTTGCGTACCCTATTGTGTCTAGGATCCTCTGTATTGTGATAGCTACATTATACAATATTGTTCCCTCACGGTTGGGGGCCCCGATCTTGTTTACGCTCTCAAGGATCTTAGAGTTGTACGTATCTATGTTTCTCTTCTTCGTGTTGTATAGGTCCACCAACTGATCCTTTGCCCTATTCATGCTATCAACAAGATCGTTTAGGTACTTTGTGATATCGTTGATGTACTTCCAAGCATCCTCCAATTGTCTCAATGCGTTATTTGCTTTTGTCAATGCGTCATCAGCCCAAGCCTTAGCGGTATCAGCTAAGTTGAATGCGTCAGACGCTTTGCTATACGCTGTGTTTGCTGTGCTTAGTGCTTCCTCTGCTTTGCTCAGTGCTTGCCGTGCTTGTGTTAGTGCTCCTTGTGCGTAGCTATAAGCTGTGTTAGCGATATTGTTTGCTCTATCCGCAAGATTTGATGCGTTTCTTGAGATATTTAGTGCATCTGTGGCCTTGCTATATGCGGTGTTGGCTATGTCTGATGCTTCTGTTGCTTTTGCTATTGCGTTATTAGCTATGCTGAGTGCTTCCTTCGCTCTCCTAATCGTGTTCTCTATTTCGCTCTTAGCAAGGATATACAGGTTGTAGTACTCGTCGGAGGCGTATTGTTTTAGGCGTTTTATCTCCTCTGGGGTAAGTATGCGTGATAGTACATTATACACTATCTCCTCGATGTTTGTGCTCATCTAGCCCCTCCTCTGAGTATGTCTGGGTTATGCAATATGTACAACATCAGCTTTTCGGATAGGTCTGGTCTGCGGAATATCAGCAAGAACAGTGCACTCATACGAAGATACTCATCGGTAGTGATAATGCCTTTGTCGTTGAGGAACCGGAGCAATGAGAGTATCATTGTTCCTATGCTCCAAATAGTGTTCACTATGTCCTGTTTGCTCATTCCTGCTTTTGATGCTATCTTCACTAGCAACATGAATATTATGAGTTCTAGTGCTATTGATCCGAGCATCAGGTATACTAGTAGCTGTAGTGTTGATATCTCCCCAACTATTGGTAGCACTTGTCTCCCTCCCACAAAGTCATTGGGAGCTTTGCTTTATTGATTCCTCCAACTCGGCCTTTATCCTCTCCAACTCTTGTTTGATCTCCTCCATGTTCCCGTTTGTCACTCCCTCTAGAAGTGTGGATATTGCGTTTGCGACTTGGCTCACAACTGGGATCTTCGTCTTCGCTATTTCCTCTGCTATGTCCTTCGCCCTTATCAATGCCTTCCGGATGTTCTTGTACCTTATCTTTATCTTTATCGTCTCCATTATTCTCTTGATGAATTCTGGTGCATCACTAACAATGTTACCGAATGCGAATGCTAGGAAGAATATCCTCATCCACCAAGCAGGGAAGCTATATGTTAGTGTGAACGCTGCGACTATCCACCACAGAGGCATGTGGTGCGTAACATCTATGAGTCCCTCTAGGATTACCTCTCTTAGTGTGGTTGTTTGTTTGTCTGCGAACTTCTCTTTCTCCAAAGCATAATCAATGCTTTTCAACCACAGGTTTAGGCCGAGGCCAGATAGGAAACCAGCTATGGCCCAAAACAAAAACGCCATATCCATACCCTCTCACCTCCTAGAAAAAGTATATTGTTGCTAGACAGAATAAATGCTTTATGCAAATCAAGCAAAGCAAGAAGAAGAAAAAGTAGAAAAAAAGTGGTAAGGTTAGCTAATCCACACCCAACTTCTCCATTATCTTTGTTAGCATCCTCTTTATCTCCCTGAGAAGCTCCAAGATCTCCTCTATCCGTCTGCCATAGTAGCCTTCTTGGAGTTCTTGTGCGGGCGCCAAATGAATCACATACTTTGCGATGTCGGTCCCATGATAATGATACTTCTTAGCCTTCTTCGGATCAAAAATAGTTGATGTCTCCACACCCATATAGGCTCACCTCTTCTTGCTTTTGATTTTTGCTTCTGCTTCTCTTATGGCCTCCTCTCTAAGCTTTATTTTCACCTTTAGGTGTGGGTACTTTATGCTCATAGCAACAATCTTCTCTTGTCCACAGATATACCCATACTCATAGTGGACAACAGGGTCGAACTCTAGGCCCGCATCTTTAAGCACTACTGTTGGTTCCACAATCCCATATAGCAATGATACTAGTTTGTTCCTGTCCGACACCGTGGCCTCCAAGATCTCGCAGAAATCTTTTAGGCCGAGCTCATACTCCAATGCGTCCATATTAATCACCTATGCTTTTGTAGCTACTATTTCCCATACTACCCTCCAATTTCTTTGTAGTTTTGTGATATCGCAAGCAGTTAGGGGCTTAATTAGGCCCTCAATTGTGAATCTATAGAAACGCTTACGTACCGCTCTCGGATCCGTTATGCCACAGGCGAGACAAATTGCATCCCAAAGAACAAAATTTGGTGCTTGCCGTGGTATGTAGTCCATTCTCCTTTCCAACTCACGAAGAACAGCATTAAATTCTTCTCTAGTTGTCCGTCTTGGATTTGATCTTTGCGTGTGCTTATGTGCGTGCCACGCATAGTAGAATTCAATTATGTCTGCAAGGGCATATGATATTCTACCACGAGAAATATCTGGATAAAGCTTATGTGCTATTTCTTGCAACTTATGAAAAATCTCGATTGGAAGACAAACATCAATAATTATTTTTTCTTCCCCTGTTCTCTTAGACTTATATTTCTTCTTTCGCTCATAATTCCTAGACCTAACATTACTACTAGACAAAATAGCCCACCCCATCTTTCTCCTTTTTTATGAATACTATCTTCTATTTACGGAAAAATGTGCTTATAATATATATTCTCCGTAGTACTGCATGTTTTTCCGTAAAAACACCAAAACTTGTGCAACTAATAATTTATCTAGGCTCACCGAGGGGAATGTAGAATTATTAATGTAGATGCAATCAAAACAAGAATTAGACCAAGAAAGAATTCTCTAGCACAAAGAAAAATAGAAATGAGTCCAAGTGTTGATTAGCAAGCACACACACAGGCACGGATGTATTACATTGCACTAATTGGTGAAACACATTTTTGATGCCAAATTTGTGCTATAATAGTAGTTTCGTTCGTTTGTTTGGTGACCCACAATGTTCAACACCCTGTTTGTTTTTGGGTATGGTGGCCTCTTGGCTATTATTAGGCGCCGAGGCAAAAAGTATGTAGCTATCCTAGATTGGCCCGAGGACTACAGTCTGCGTGCTATGAGCTTAGTTGCTAAATTATCGTTGTTCTCTAATAGGGAGTATATGATCTTGGAGGGGCACGTGGCTGTGTTTGGCAAGAACTATATCCTAATTGCCGATATCCAAAACGAGAAGCAGGTACCGAGAACCGTAAACATATTGTCGAGAATTCTTGAGGAGATTGACAAGGAGGAGCTCCCACCCAAGGAGTTGGCAGAAAAAATAGTAAGGGTTATCAGCTAGCCCATCCGCTCATCACCTGTCAGCGTGTTCAAATCTCATCATTAGTTCCTTTTTGTGATACTGCAAAATATGCTTTATTACTCTCCACTTGATCTTGTTTTTCCAACCGCATATCTTGCATACATATCGCTTTATTACCCACTTTGGCCTAAGAGTATCATAGTCCATTGTTTGGACCCACTCAACATCAATGTATCTTCTGATCACTATGCCATGTCCTAGTAGGTGTCTCTCTAAGCGTGACGGTGTGGTCCTAAACCTGAGAGAGAACTTTATTTCCTTACCACAGAACGGGCACTTAATCGTCCTATAGCCAATAAGTCTTAGTTGCTTCATGTTTTCTCACCTAGTGCTTTTCTTAGAGCCTCCTCAAAGTTCCTCCTTATTATGTGCTTGTCTACTCCCTCTATCGCAACATTGTATTTGTGCGTTAGGGTGTATAGCCAAGCCCAGAAGTATACTTCGCTATCTATCTTTCCTTTTCTCGAGGCCCTCTTTCGGTTCAACAACTTTAGGTATTTTTCGTATGCTAGCTTTGTTGGTTTGGTCCATGCGGTGGAGTCCGTGCTGTCCAATAGTGCTATTGCTCGAGGAACAAGATACTCGGCCCAATGATGGTCAGGTGAGTCCAAGTTGTTTGCTGTGGTATCGGTACTATCCAACATATGATATGCCTTAGCTATTGCCACCATCGATAGCCCAAAACTATGTATCTTAGCATTCTGAGGAAGTCTACTCCTAGCTATCCTCAAGGTCCTCAGTATAACATTCACGGATCTCGTGGTACATAGGTTGGCCGCTGCGAAGTAATCGTACTTTTGTAGTATTCCTAGCTCCTCGAGGCGTTGGATTGAGAACACTATTGATCTTGGCTGCATATAGTATCCCTGTATCGGGATCAGCCAAGGTATATCAGTGTAGTTCTCGACAGCATACACTATATTCTCTATGGTCCTATCAATATTTGTCTGGCCGTTAACCCACAGGTTGTGTGGTCTCCCCCAACTATCAACATAATCATCTGGGTAATCGGGGATAGTAACTAGGATGTCGGCCCAAGGGACAAGAGATCTGACTTCTACATAATATCTTATGGCCTTTCTGACTCTCCCATTGGCCCCCTCAGGATACTCCCTTACCTGTGGATCCTTGAACAATTCAACCCCACTATCAATGAGAACCCTCTTAATATGCTTCTTGTGCCTAGCAATATACCTTAGGCCGACCTCTGGCCTATTAATGTTTATGAGAACATAGTGCCAAGCCACGTGGTCAGGCGGCAAGGTAAAAAAAATAATTGAATGTTTGTGCTGCATGTTAGATCCCGTTTAGCTTCTCCGCTTCTTGTTCAAGTTTCTCTTTCTTTAGCCTAGCCCTAACAAAGTCTATTGGTTCCCAGATGTCTCTGTTTAGTTCTTCTCGGTAGGCCCTAAGAACTAGGCGTATTCCGTATCGTATAATCTCTGCCCTCGATATGAATACCCCTTTCAGAACAAGCCTATCAATCAGATCGATCATCCAATCGGGTAGGCGAATAGAAACTACTTTCATACCCATACCCACCACCCATGCTTGCTAATCAAAATATAATACAGTAGTATCTTTATAAAGCTTACTACTGTATGTCCTCAAGGCAGACAATAGTAATCTTTATAAATACAACTTAGACTTACATTTTTACTATTGGTGATCCATATGGCTGAGAAGAAGATTGATTATGAGGGCCTAGCCAAGGCCCTCGGAAACATCCTAAAGAAGATGTATCCAGGCGCAAAGGTAGAAGTATTTGTTGATGAGCCAAAGAAGAAAACTAGGAGACGAAGGACGAAGGATGATATTGACCGAGAACTGATAAACCGTATTCTTAGGGAGCTATCAACATTGAAGATTGTTGATTATAGATTATGTGGGGATTGGTACTTCGTATACACCTATGAGGAACACATCGAGGCTGACTTCATCGTGGAGTTGCGGAGACGCTTGGGAATAAACTTCTCGGTGATGCCATACAAGATGCGGTACCTGAAATTCAGGTTCTACGTCAAAAAGAGGGAGGACAAATGAGCCTGAGAAAGAAGATCAAGCAGTTCCTTAGGGACCTCTGCCTCTTCATCTACATATTTTTCTACATATTGTTCTACGTAATCCTTCTTTTTCCACTATGGCACTTGATCATAGAGATGAGAAAGGCTAGGAGAAATGAGCGAGGAAATCACGAAGTTAAGGAAGGCTGTTGAGAGAGTAGAGTTCCTATTATCTAAGTACCCCGCTTGTAGGAACAGCGATATCTACCTTGTGCTTGTCTATTGGTACATATATCACCCAGAGTTCCGCAAATACTTGAGAAAGTTCATACCCTATGATGTTGCTAGAAAACTGACTCCTCCAGAGACGATAAGGAGAGCACGGCAATATATCCAAAACACCCTAGGGAAATACCCACCGACAGACCCAGAAGTTATTAGGAGGAGACGCAAAAAAGAACAAGAATACAGAGAGATATTTAGTCAAAGGATTCTATGAGACTTCTTCTCCGATGATCTCTTCTACTCTTATTTCTTTTCTTCTTAGTGTAGAGTTTGGATTTCTATGTATGAGCCACTTGATTATCCGGATCTCCTTTTCTACGCCATTCTTTTCCTTGATTACTCGGACAAATAGCTTGGCCACACCATCAACATTCTTTAGGCTTCTCTCCGCAAAAGCAGGCCTATCTTTCTCACCATAAAAATCTCCTGTGAATATGGCCGCTGAGTGGGATATCATCAGTGCTAATATTTTGTGTTCGTGTGCTATGTCGGCCATCTTCTTGGTTAGGACACTAGCAAACCTAGAGAGCATCAAGTTTATCCTGGGATCTAGGATGTCTCCAAATGTCTCGACAACATACTCAAAGACCCCTGTTAGACTATCTATGACCACTCCCGAGTACTTACTCCAATCGGTGTTATCAAGCATCCAAGGTAGGGCCCTAGGAACCTTAACCTCAACCCACTCAGCATTGGAGATACTTTTGAGCTTATGGCCCCACTCGGTTCCCCTCAGATTGCTATCAATAGCATAGTACTTAACAGGTTTCCCTAGGGCCTCCCTAAGCATCTTGGAGATATACGCAGCAAGAGTACTCTTACCAGCCATGGGAGGACCATAGATCACATGTGCCTCTCCTATTAAGGCTCTTACGATGGGGTTTAGGGGCTTCCTACTTCTCCTTTCAGTCTGCCTACTATACGCATTCAAACTCACATTAATCACCTCTATATAAGGTAGTATCAAAGTGGTATTTAAAAATACCACTTAAAGTAGTATATTTGGTAGTAGTTTGGTGGTAGATATGCCTTCTGAGTTGGTGAGTATTAAGATAAGAAAGCAATTGGTTGATAGCCTAAAGAAGCTCAAGTCTGAGCTTCATTTTAGGAGCATATCGGATGTGGTTCAGTTTCTACTCGAATACCACCAGAAAACTAGGAGCATATTCAACGTCGAGATATTACTATCACAGGTCAAGGACCTATTATCCGAGATAGAGGGCCTCCTCAAGAAGGAGAGAATTACCACCAAGATACCACCAAAAAGTGGAACTGAGGTAGTAAGTACCACCAAGATACCACCAAAAGAAGAACCTATTACCACCCAATTACCACCAAGTGGGCTACAAGAAGAGGAAGTAGCCCAAAAGGAAGGTATTGGGCCCAAAGAGGAAAAAGTAGCCCAATTTAGCCTCTACGATTACTGTGTTAATGATAGTGCTCTTAGGCCAAAGTTGGAGCAAGTAGCGAGAGAAGCACTTGAGTATGGCTATGACTATGAGGTCTTGAAGATACAGAGCAACATATATGCGTTGATCCTTGGGCCGAGGATTAGTGCATTATTCCGCATCCAAGACAAAGTGTTTAGACTAAAAGATGTTATGAAGCGAACGCTATGGATCCGTAGAGGAGACTTCCTAGTCCTAGCATTTAGAGCACCAAGAACAATACATATCGATGTTTTCCAATTTGGGAAGAAGATAGCTACTCTCAGGGCTCCGTTTTAGGGGTGATGTGGTGTGAAGATCCTAATAGTGATACATAAAATTGGGAGATCTAGGGACTACTACTATGGGTACGACATATTATATCGTTTGTCACGGAGAGAGCGGAGGAAAGTGGAGGAAGCGAAGAAAACGCTAAAACAAATATTCAAGGACTTCATCAACATAGATATCCAATGTACTGAGTACGACTATAAGTTTAGGGGATGCCCCCACGCATATGAATACATAAAACAAGGGTGGGAGTACTTGTGTGGTGGGGACACAAACCATTTCTCCGTGGTCTTGGCCGACATGGGCCTAAAAGACCCAAAAGACCTAGAAGGCCTAAAACAATACCTACAGAAGAAGTATGGGAAACTAGGCAAAACAACAATCATCAGACAATAAAAACTTTACCCCCTTTTCTTTTACATTATAAAAGTAAGACCCCACAGGTTTTTATACTATAAAAACCTTCTAGCCCATCTTTTTTTAAAAGCCAGATTTCTGATATACATGCTAGACAAGAAGGTGATATGCATGAAGGTGAGTAGGATTTCTGTCCGCCGCATATACAATATTAAGCAATATGAGAGCCTCCACATAGAGTTCCAAGTAGAAGTAGGAGAGGGAGAGAACCCAAGTGCTATTGTGTTGCAATTACACAAGGAGATTTGGGATATGGAGAAGACAATAGCGTTGTTCGAAGAAGCAAAGACAAAGTTCGATGAGCTAACGGATATGGTTGAGGGGCCAAGATATAGGTCGAGGTACTCAGAATACATCAACCTGTTCGACGAATACAAGAAGAAGACAAGACAAATCCTCGATGAAAAACTAAAGACTCTGGGCTGCCTGGAGAAAGTAGACGTATCAAACATACAGGCTCTCACAGCCTGTATGGAGGAATACAATATTAAAACCTTGCAAGACCTAGTTGGGAGAAAAGAGAAAATCAAGGAGCAGATCAAGGAGATTGAGGAGCACCTAAAACGAATCAAGAAAACCGAGATCATATATAGGGAGTTCAAAAAGAAGTTCGACATGGACATAGAGGCAGCATCAAAACTGTTTGAGAGACAAGAATACTGCGAAGCGAGAGATATGCTAGAGCGGATAATTGAGAAGACAGAGGAGCTCCACAAAATGATAAGAGACTGCGACCCAGAGAAATACAAATATTCTTGGCAATAAGCCCTCCTCCTCTCTTTTTTCTCTTCTTCGATGCAACATAATAATACATTATTACTATACCAACCTACCAACTTGGTATATACCGAACACAATCAACGCACAGACCCGTTCTAAGCCACAAAACCCCTCTCAGCAAAGGGGTCATCGGAGGTATATAGGTAAAACTTATATTTCCTACATTGATATGTTAGTATAGTAGGAATATGAGGTGTGTGGTATGAAGAGAGAAAAAAGAGTAATTATTAGGAACTTCCCTAGACGAATTCCCCAATATGCATCAAAGATCTCTGTTCATCTTGATAAAGTGACAGATAAGAGCATAATTGTGAGAACAGTATTACTTCCACAAGGCACTAGTGATTCGCATTATAACGATTTCCTATTCGCTTTGCCACTACAATTTTTCAGAAGCCTGAGACAAATTAAAGAAGAAATACGCAAAGAGATTCGAATGCGTCTAAAACTATTCGGAACACTAACCGCTCCTGATGAGCTGTAATATTATCTTTATCCTTTTTTTCTCTGTGGCTCCCAAAGCCCCCGAGGGTTGACCTCGGGGGCGGGAAGCCAAGAGGTGAAGCTAGATGAGTTGGGCAGCACAGGTTGCAAGTTCAACCCGTCCAGGGATAGTGGCCCACCATGATCTGGACGGGATAGCTCGGGCCGCAATCGCCCTCCTATCCGATCAGTTTAGAAGTGCTGAGGTACACATAGTATATAGCCGTAAGCACCCAGCAACAAACCCAATAGCACTGAAGCACTACCTGAACATAATACCAAGAAATGCTAATCCAATACTATTTATTGACATTGCTATTGATGTTAAGGATCCACAGGGATATATCAATGCTCTTGTTGAATTCTCAAGGTCCCATAGGGTTATTTGGACCGAGCATCATGAGACAGATCTAGCATATTTATATCAACTAGCAGAAGGATTAGCACAACACAATAGTATTGCTCTTTGGGCAGGGCCAAGTGCATATGACTATAGCATAGCTCTAGCAATGTGGCTTGGCCTTGACCCAAACGACCAAAACGTGCGTGAATTAGCCATTCTCACCGCTATTGGAGACAGAGACCCCAAAATACTTAGTATCCTCTCAAGAGATGAGCTATTAAGATACTATGAGCTTGGGAACGGAATAGATGTCATCATACGTGAGATTAGCTCCAAAGATGACCCAGCACACTATGATGCACTAGCTAGAGCTCTCACAATAAATAGAGATATTGTATTTAGCGAGGCAAGAGAGAAAGCAAACAACATACCAAGTGTATCACGATACGAACTTATCAGACCCGCAGTAGTAGCCCTAGAGGAGTTGTCTCCAGGATGGGGACCAAAATCCTTGGAGCGTTTGGCCCTACGAAGTGACGTTCCATACGCATTCGGTATATCGCTAAATCCTAGAGACAACACATATGTAATCAGAGCGATTACTTTGTGGACAAAGCTCAATCAATACAGACCTGTAGGAGAGATCCTAGCACCACACATAAGGGATCTAGGGCTTACATTCTATGGGCCACCCGCAGCAATAGTAATATCTTCATTCAGAACATTCGATGATGCACAGAGAACGATGTTTGCCCTCGCAGAACAACTAGCACAAGATATATATGTTCCCAGAACGACAACGCTAATCAATGAGCGTTCAATAGCACAGGCACTACAAAGCGACTTCAATGCAATCTTAGAGAAACTAACTGAGATTCTCGATACACAACGCAAGATGTATCAAGAGTACCTTACACTAAAGAAGAGACAGGTTGAACTCTTAGAACAAGCAACAAGTTCTAGTGCACATAGATATGACTGAGGTGGTGCCTGTGCCAAAGACCTCAATCTATCTTTCTGAAGAAGACTACAACTATTTGATTGACGTAGTTGCTAGGATGAGCCAAAAGAAACACAAGATCTATACGTTATCACAGGTTATCAAGCTACTCATACGTTTGCTTCGCCTAATACACAGAGACGGTGTCCCCGACGACTTGGGCTATTACTTACAGAGCAAAGACCCAGAAATCTTAGAGTTATTCCTTACGAAGCCCCGAGAATAGTTCTTCTTTTTTTCTTTTTTTCCTATTTCTTGTTCTCAAGAAAAAATAGGAAGTTATTTTCTTGTTAGAGATTTCGGTATCATCGCTATGCCGTACGCAAGTGCCAAGATTATTATTTCTGCTATGCTTAGCTTTCTCCCAAGAGCCTTCTCAACCTTCTTGATTAGCCACTCAAAGGTTCTTCCACCCATCATGGAGACTCACTACTTTATTATCTTACGTTTTTTGAGTTCGTCGTATGTTGCGAATGCCGCATTAACGATGAACGGTGCCGCCGCAGCAGCAAGAAACAGCGATGTGAACAAAGTCACAACTATCTCTTCAGCACTCAGCTTCTCGCCCCTAAGGGCCTTGCCTATATTCTCAAACGTATATGTGATGATGTCTTTATCTTGTGTGGAGCTCATATGTCTCACCTAATAATCCTAATTCATCAAGAATCTGTTTAAAGGTTATCGCCAGACTTGTCAAGCCACCAATGATTCCCAACAACCCTAAGAACCAATGGTGTATATGGTCGAACTTAGGGAAGTCGTGGATATCATCGAGAAAGGCCAATATCCCAGATATGAGAGAGCCGAACCCCCCTATTAATCCTCCTAGGTGCTTTCCTAAGACCTCTAGGAGCTTGTCTGTATCCGCTTTGACAGACATCTTATCACCCAACCCAAATTATATTTAACAAACTTCTTGATGCTCTCCTCAAGGTTATCCTCAACCGCAAAATGCAAAAAGCTATCAATAAGGCTAGCATATATGTTGTCCCCAAACCTGTGAAATATATTGTCAATCATCTTATTTAGCTTTCCCTTTGTCGTCCTAGGCCTCCTATATTTTTTCTTCTTCATCTTACCACCACACCATAGTAGTCCCGGTTAATCCTCATAGCATAGCTATACACATCCCAAGCCTCCCACCTATGAGCCTCATATAGCCTAATGTAGTATGTACATCTGTCCCTATACAAATCCAAAGCTGTGTATGGGTCCTTCTCAAGAGCGTTCAATATCAAGGTCTCCCAGGTATCAACAAAATCCTCGGTGTAGTTGTGGTCTGGTGTTGGGTATCCAACACTCATAAAGTAGTCGCTCCCGAAGTATGCTCTACAAGGAGCCTCACGGCCAAACCTTCTCAATGTGTTGCATGCTATGGTTATAACCACTTTGTCCTTCACGAGGTTCTTGGTGCTTATATCCACCAACATTTTGATTAGGCCTGCAGGTAGTTGGCCTATTAGCCCTATTGATGTTCCATGCCCAAGGTATATCACTGCATCGTCCCTAGAGAAAAACTCACGGAGCAAAAAAGAGAAATGAGTTGCGAATACATGTGGCAACATATCCACATTGTACCCCTTGCTTCTAAGCGTCTCATATATCCGTCGTGCTGCGTAGAATGTCACTGTTGTTGGGGCTGAGTCAAGAGGGGCTATCACCAATATCCTCATATACCTCTACCTTCCACCCCAACAGGTTCAATATTTGTCGCACCAAGAAGTTGTTTAGCTGATCCACAACATTATCCAAAGCTTTCCGGTCAAGGGTCATCTTTATGATCTTGTTGTCCTTCTTGATGTAGAGCACTATGTTTAGTGTGTCTAGGTCAAGCTCCGTCATCACCCTCATAGCTTCTCCCTATAGCAACAATGATTTTAGCCTGAATGTGTATTCTCCTGGACAAGTCACGGTTTCCCGTAGGGGCCTGTAGAATGGTGGTTTTGCATGAACAATGTATGTTCCTGGTGGTAGGTCTACCTCGGCCACACCATCAGCATCGGTAACCACTGTGTACCCCCCAATTCCCACAGTGACAAATGGTATTGGGGCTCCCGTATCCGCATCAACAAGCTTTATTCTCAATAGGGCCATATTATTCACCTCCCACATCTAATTCCCAATAGTTGTTGGAGTTGTAATAATGACCTGTTGAGCCATTGTCTTCCTCGCTTAGTGTTGAGTATACGAGCGAGCAGAGGCTTTGTATCGCTAAGCGAGGATATAACAAAGCTTGGGCGTAGGAACTCGCATATAAGGAGAGGGTTTGCTTGGGCGATAGTCCTAACAGCGCTGATAGCTTGGAGAGTGAAATAAAGAATCTTTTGGCGTTCCTTATCAAGTTGGCCACGCTGAGCTCTCCGTGCCCACTCGTATATCTTATCAAGCAAAGTAATATTGTTCTTGATTGCAGACACAAGGGACTCAGGAGTAGTAAACACCAGAAGCTGAGGAAGATAGCGCCTAGCGAGACTACGAGCCAGCTTATAGGCATCTTCACCCAGCTCCTTCAACTTCTTCTTCAGCTGGTCCTCCTTCTTTAGCTCCTTCTCCTTCTCCCTCTTCCAGCTCTCGAATAAGCTGTTCATATCCTCCAGATCCGTAAGGCTGAGCTCCACTCGGCATCACCCCCACAGCAGTAGTATTGCTAATGTCAATACCAAAATATTTCGCTAATAATAGTGAGAACGGCCAAGTAACACGGTCAGCAATCTTCTCCAACACGCTCTTAGCTATTTCCAACTGCTTCTCCTTAAGGGTTTTCTCCACATCGCTTAGCTCCTCCTTAGCCTTTCTGTACCCATCATCAAAACCCTTCTTATATGCCTCATCGAGATACTTCTTTATCTCCTCCTTGGGTATACAAGACTTACTCACACTATACCCCATCTGCTCCAATAGCTTCTTTGCTTCCTCTACATTGCTAACGCTTCCAGGTGGGAGAACCTTATAGCCCCGAGCCTCCAAGAACTTTTTGGCTTTCTCCTCCATCTTCTGCAATACATCCATTATCTTCTCCCAATTCGAGGTCTCCTCCACTGACTCCTCTTTTTGTTGTTGTTGTGGTATCGGTGGCCCTATAGGCCCACTCGGAATAGCACCGAGCTTCCGTGCCAAGGAGTGTTTAAGTCTCTCAACCTCATCGAAGAAGGCTATTGTCTGCCTCAGCATCTTTATTGATTCTCCCAATTCTCTTGGTGGTAGCTCCTCCTGTATCTCGCTCAGTGTTTGCTCTAGGAGTGGTGTTTCTGGTGGGCCAACAGGTTTTACTTGCTCCTCAACACCTCTTATCTGCTTTACCAATCGCTTGATTATGCTTTTGTACTTTGTGTATGCTTCTCCCCCAAGCCCAACTTGTCTTAGTGCCTCCCGGACAGGTACCCCTTGGGCTATTAGCTCAGCAACCCTGATGAGCTTCTCTCTAGTCTTTTTTCTTATTCCTCTAAGCCCACTTGGGGCTTTCCTACGCTTCTCGGAGGATTCCTCCTCCGTTTCTTCTGTTTCTATTTTTTCTTCGTCAGACATGTTTATCACGCTTAGCCAGAAACAAGTTCTGTGCCTTCTAAATATCAGAAACAACAAAGTTACATTATAAGTGTTTCTGTTTGGTTTCTGTTTCTGTTTTGGCCTCTAGGCTGTCATGCAAAGCATAAGCAATATATCATAAGCATCGTGATATATAGTATTAGACAACTATTTTGGTGGTAGCTATGGCCAAAAGGAGAAGAAAGAAGCACCCACTAAGAGAATACACTTTTGAGACTGTTTTCCCAGAGCCATTTGTAAGAGAATGGAAGAAAAGGAAGGAAGAGTTGGAAGAAAAGATAATGAGTGAGGAACCACCAGAGCTAAGGCCAAGCGACGAAGAAGTAGAGGCCGATATGATAGCCACAAAGACAATAAGGAAGAACCACTTGGAGGTGGAGAAAGAATGAGCACTAGGGCCTCTGAAGTTCTTCATTCTTTTTTGGTTAGGAAACATTCTGAGCGGAGCAGGTTTGGGGAGTACCGCACAATACATGCTAGCGATCTTGTTAGTAGGTTGGACTTCATATATCTTGAGAGACTAGGAATGTTACCTCGGGACGTACATGAGTTGGCTAGGATGTGTCAAGGGATCATGTGGGAGCACGAATTAATACAAGACTTAGCACATAGGGGCTATGTGCATGAGCCAGAGTATATAGGAGAAGTGGTTGTTAATATTGGGGGGCAAGAAATAGCATATAGGCTTAAGGCACATCCAGACTTTGTGCTTGGGCCTCAGAGACCAAGACACATTATAGAACTAAAAACGACTAGATGGGAGATGGATGAGGTGGTAGGGATTACCACCACGCACATATATACACTAAGCAGAGTTGCGAGGTACTATGAGCTTATCCACAGGGTTGAGTATCCACAGAAACCTGAGGATCCACTACACACATTCTACATGTACAATCCAAGGGAGTTCCCTGCATTCTACAATGTTATGGGCCAACTAGCAGTATATAGAAGCATATTTGGGTGGCGCCGGAAACTGAAATATACATTGCTCTATGTCTATTGGGATAGAGTGTATGAGTTTGACTTACCAGACGACTTGTTGAGAAACTTGTATGAGACATACATAATGCAGAGGCTCCCATTGGTGGCCTATGCGTTATACTTGGCTGAGAATCTTGGGTGGAACCGTTGGGTGCCACCGTTCCTTGTTGCTCTAGACATAAGTACATTATATGGGTACTTGGGCTACATAGCTAATGATTCTCTGGCCGTTAGGAGCCAATTAACACTCCCGATACCCCCAATAGTCACACCAAAGAAGGAGAATGAGGAGCACTACGCCATATTCGATGCTTTTTGGGGCATAAACATTAGGAGGGTGATAAGAACCGCAGAAGATGTGTTTGAGGAGTTTATTGAGAGGCTAGGGGAGGCATATGGTATGAGTGATGACGACAAGACATATATGCATGTGTACTTCGACCCAGGCCCAGAGTGTTTCCGTGACGCAAAATCAACACTATACAGATACTTGTACCACATGGCGGGTATGAGCAAAGCACTAGTAGAAACAATAGTGTACTCCCTCAACCTACCAAACCCCTATCAGACACAGATAGTAAGACCCCCCACATGGTTCGGAGTGAGGAGATCCCCAGCAAAAACCCTTAGGGACCTAGAAGAGGAGGTTGAAAGTAAATTAAGAGCATTGGAAGAAGCTATTAGGGGGTGATAATATGACTAGGCCAACAGAGTGTAGGGACTTAGTAAAAGGCTGGTTGGAGAGGTACCCAAGGGAGTGGACTCTAGTGCTCTCCTGTGGTAAGCCACTTAGAGAGTGCCTCAATAGGTTCTACAGGAGGGAGCTTAGTGATGACGAAGCTAAGGAGTATGCGAAGTGTTGGCTGTATTGGTATTTCCATGATGTGGTTGGGGTCCCAGAGCACATACTAGATGAGATTGATTGGAACCGCATAGCCCAGAACATAGACCTCGGACTTGGAGACATACACGAATTGATAAAGCAACAGTACCTAAAGGCGAAGGAGTACATCAAAAGGTATGAGGAGTGGAGCGAGAGAAAAGAAGAAGAAAAAGCACTGAGCCTCGAAGAAGTGGAGAGGCTTAGGTGGCCAACACCAGAGGAAGCAGAGAAGTTTTGCAATATGTTTCCTCATATATGCGAGAAATACCCAATAGTACCACAATACATAGCCGAGGGACAAGTAAGAGCTTGGCAAGCGAAAGAGTTGGTGGAGAAACACCCAGAGTGGCTCCAAGAGGTTGATGGGGTCACACTAGATGAGCTGTGGAGAAGGATGAATGAGGAGGCACTAGAAGAAGTGAAGAAGGAGTATGAAGAAGCCAAGAAACTCCCAGAGGGCCCAGTAAGAGCTGAGAAGATGAGGAGCATAGCTAAGAAGATAGAGACACTAGAGAAGTTCATAACTAGGGCTAAGGTTGAGAAGAAGAAGGCTGAGAGAAAGAAGGAGCAACCAAGCAAGGTTGTTGAGGAGGCACTCCCAGAACCTGTGGAGGCATACCTAAACATCCTTAACCTAAACGTCGTGAAGTGGGAACCCAAGAAGCTCCCAGAGTTCGGAAAGAGAACAGCATACTTCATAACGGTTATGGATGAGGCGACTAAGACCCCAATCACAATAGTTTATCCGTACCCATACACATCGAAGGGATACAGGGTAATCAACATAACAAACAAGAAGGGAAAATTGGTGTCGGTATTGGTTCCAATAGGAGAAGTGAAGAAGAAACAGGTTGCACCCATAAGAATCCCACAGAAGAAAATTGAGAAAGTAAGAAAGAGAGTTGAGAAAGAAGTACCTGAGAAGGAGGCACCAGAGTTCAAAGAAGCATCAAAAACAGTTGACTGGAAATTTGTTAGGGACATACTGAGAAAGATGCAGGATGTTGGGAGAAAACTTACTAAGATGACCGAGAAGAGGGTACTCATAGGAATACAAGAGTACTTGGATACGATGAGGGAATTGGCAAAAATGATGATCGAGGCTATTGGCCAACACGCACCACAGATAATGTATGTACATGAGAGAGTAGCCCCGACATGGGTCTTATCTGAAGAAGAATACAAAGACCTATGGGAGCTATATTGTGCACAGTTAGCGAAGAGAGGCCTAAGTTGCGAGAAGTATAGAAAGCAATTTGAGGAGTACATAAACCCATCTCTGAGCTATAGGGAGAACGAGGACATAGTATATGACCTAGTACAGAAAATAGCGACCGAGGAGGCACTCAAGAAGGAGTATGAGGTTTTGGAGGAGCCGAAGCCTAGGAGGGTTCTAGGGGTAAAAGCACCCGAGATCAAAGGCTTTAGGTATAAGTATGTGAATTGGGGAGTAACACACCTAGCCTTGGAGCTAAACGAACTTGAGAACGCAATGAAGAAGAAGGACATACCCGAGATATTGCTACACTGCGAAACGATAATAAGAGACGCAGAGAAGCTCCTCAAGCTACTAAAAAAGAGGAAGAAGTAGTCTCTGTGGTAGTATAATAATACATTACTAATATACCAACATACTACTTCCTATAACCCAAGTATCTCTGAAGCCTCTCAAACTCCTTCTTACGTTTTTTCTCTAATCTAAGAGCAGTTCTCTCAACAACCTCATATGGAAAATCAGTCTTCAAGTAGTAAGTCCTAACAGGTACCAATTTTCCCTCAATCTTTGTGAACTCCATGTATATCTTCGCTGCGGTCTTTGTCTCACCATGAGAAACAATCGGATAGTCAAGAAGTGTTTTGTCCTCTATGCACCACCAAGAGCCTAGATCCCATACCCGGACATAGTCCCCCTCCCATACAACCACTCCACTCATATGTTCTCACCAGACATGTATAGACATGCATATCAAACTACGAAAATAACGTTTATAAGTGCTTAGCACCCAAATATAATATATATAGCAAACACCCCTTATTAGGTGAGAGGTATGGCAACCCCAACCCCAAGAGTCAGAGGCGGAGGCTACGGAGGTATCCCCTCCGTAGGAGAAGTCGCCCTCGAAAAGAAAACCGCCCGTGTCTATGTGCCAAGAATAATCCACGTAGACTGGGACACCATACACGTTATGATCGGAGTAGCAGCACACACAGCATGGAAAATCCTAGCAAAGAAATACAAGATGATCAGGCTAAGAGGCAAGAGAGACGAGTTCCACAGACTAACAGGAGAAATCATGAGGAAGTGGTGCTGGGAGCTAGTCGAAGGACAACTATAGACAGGTGATAGCCCTTGGCAGTCCCAATGCCTCCCAGAGCCCCAACCAAAAAGATAATACCAGAGTACCTAGACATACCAAAATACGGAGCAGACTTACTCAAAATGGTCGGGGTACCTGAGAACAAAGGAAGACTTATCACAGGTCAGTGGATAACAACTGGTGTCCAAACTGCGACAGGTATCATAGGCCAACCCTTGCTAAATATGTTGCTTAACGGTATCGGCGGCCTATTCTTCACCGTGGGCTCACTGTTTGATATATTCCCTGATAACACCACGGCCCTAGCGGTAGGAAACCAGATGTTGGCAAAGGTAATAGACCCAACACCAGAGGAGATGCAGAAATTGGTGGAGAACATAAAGGATCTGAGCGACGCAATAAAGTTCTTGGATGTTGAGAAGCTCAAAAAAGCACTTCTCAGGAGCCCAGAGGAAGTAAAAAGATTCATAGAGTCACTCGGAATAAAAATGCCAACAACAACAAAGCCACTATACGCACCTGTGCCCCCACCAGAAACAAAGCCAATACCAACAGTAACACCAAAGAAAGAAGAAGTAAAGTTCCGGTAGCCTGATTATTCTTCTTTATTTTTTCTTTTTCTAGTCGAAGAAAAAAGAAAAAGAGGGTTCTTAGTGGAACTTGATTTTTAGGACCTCCTCGAGAACATGCTTCTTGGTGCGGTAAATCTCTATCAGTGCTCTTATCAAGTCGCATTGCGTCATTATCAGGCCATCGGCCTTGAGCTTGTAGTAGATCTCTTGGAACTCTTTCTTTGTTTTTGGATCAACACGGATAAAGAGTTGTGTTGTCTTAGCAGAAGGATACACATATTCATCCTCCCAATAGCAAGACATATCCATCACCTCTATCATGTATATACTATATGCGTCTTATAAATAAGGCTCCGATAAGCATGTCTAGACAAGATAGACGCAACATTAATAATGTGTCAGACAGCCATAGATATACATTAGACAACAGGTGAGATGTATGGCCAAGCTAAAAAACCTAGCCCTATTGGGCCGTGAGACGGCCCTAAGAATTGAGGATGCCGTCAAAGAAAAACTGCTTGAGGAAGCCGTGAAGCAGACAGGAATACCTAGAACAAAGTGGGTAGTCAGAGACCTACTACCAAGCGACCTAGGGCTCACAGAGTGGAGCTTCACATATAGTAGCACTGGGGAAAACGATGTGGTTGATACCACACTACCAAAGAAGAAGTTCATAGCGATCTTTGGAGTGGCAATACTTGATCCTAATCCAAAAGCCGTCTGGGTAAAATTCAAAAAGGACCAAGATATCAAGGAGGTGTGGGGCTTAGAGGACCTATATGTTCTTGAGGAACCCCGATCTTACACACCAGAACCAATAATGTACTACCAAGAAGACAACCTAAAGATAACGATATACACTACTGAGGCCAAGACAGAGAAAATCGTGTTCATAGGATACGTGGCCGAAGAGGTCGGTAAGACAATAACCGTAAGACCTAGCTAAACAACACGGGGGTGATCAATAAATGGCAATAATAGGAAAGCTGAAGAAACCCTATGGTGCAGGATACAAAGTGTACGTTGGTTCAACATCGACAAGCGGTGGGACTGCTAGTGTTGATACTGGGCTAGACACAATAGAGAGTGTTGCTGTTACTCCCGTAGGTACAACAGCAGTAATAGCAACTGTTGAGGTGTCTGGGGGAACAGTGACTATACATACTTTTGATACTGCTGGAGCTGCGGTAGACGTAACAGTATACATAATAGCCTTTGGCCACTAGACATATCTTTTTTATTTTTTGTTGGTGGTAGGGAGGTGGTAAGATATGGCGAACACCAAGATGTTCCAACCAAAGGCGGATTATGGGGATGTCATATACATAGAGGATTATGGGGAGTACTACCTTGTTATTGCGGAGCCAGAGCCCCTCGGTGCATATGTTAAGGATTTTGGTAGTATCAGTGCTGGGGGGAAGCTACAACAACAGGAGCTCGACTTCTTGGAGCTAGAAAAAGGGTTCCTCGCACAGATAAGGGTTCTCCCAATAGACGACGTGAACATATACATACGCCCAACACAACAAACAATGCGTGGAGCACTCAAAAAAGTTGTGTTCTACATTCCGAAGTGGATAGCAGACAACGAGGAGTACCACGAACTAGCCGAGATATGGCAGAGGGAGGACCACAGCTACTATGCCGATATCGAGGATGCTACTGGGAGTGGAGTATCGACATCAAGAGTATTGTTTGTGGGTTGGTTATACAAAGTGAAGAAAATAGAGGAGGCGGAGGCCAAAGATAGAAAGATTATCAGGGTGCGCATAGCTACGATTACTGCGGGTGCCACCACGTGACCGCATGGATAAAGATTGCTGAGGAGGAGACGGATAGGTTCATACAGGCACAGGTGCTGAAGCAAGTCCTTGAATATCTTTTTTTTGACAACCAATATGTGCCCATCGAGGTAGACCTAACAACTGCACATAATAATTATCTTATTGATGTTGAGAAGAGGTTTGGGGTAAAAGCAAGGGGAATATACATTCTTCGTTGTGATGACACGGCGTATATCAAGCTAAACAGCATAACAAATCTGCAGTTCGAGGCAACACCAGGCTTCACCCTTAGGAACTTCTATGTGTCCCGGATCTATGTTACTAATTCAGCGTCTTCTGTTTCGGACGCAAAGCTTGTTATCCTGTTGTTCTGGAGGATCTAGAGGGGTGATAAAATGAGTGGGGACTACTATGCTATGAAAAGAGCTTTTAGGGAATCAACACTAAGCGTCGTGTTTGCGGAGATACAGAGCATGAAGATAGCGGATAGTGGTGGAACAATAATAAACCCATCGACTAGGGAGAACCAAGACACAATGATTAACCATCTGAGCAACATAGCAACAAATGTTGATGTTGCTCTTAGTACAAGAGCAAGCGAATCAACACTGAGTGGGATAAAATCGCAGACGGACAAACTTTTTAGCCAAGAAGTCGTGGTTGATTACAGTAACACATCGCCAGCAGCATCGACGGACTACTACACAGAAATAGCTAACATCTCGGACAGGAGGGAGTGCTGGGTTTTCGTGAAGGCCGACCAAGCAATAGATGTTGTGGTTTTGGGGGGGTTTACATCTGATGGAAGCGATTTTGCTCCTCTCTCAGGATACAAGATACAGAGCGCAGATTTCCAGACAGACGAGTGGAACAACATAGAGGTTGCCCCAAGGATCCCATACATACGTGTTAAGGTTACCACTGGGACAACAGCTCCATCCTATATCTATGTCAAGGTGGTGAAGGCATACTAGGATGATTGAGGATGGGGATAAACAACATAGTGAGGATAAGGGGTCTTATGGATGACGGCACAGTTATTATATATTCAAGATTGTTCAACAAGATCCTAGAGGGCAAAGCTTTTTCTGTTTCTCATAGGTTTGAGGGAATATCCGCAGACGCATCAGCAGACATCTTCTTCGAGAACCCAAGTGGGAGCACCAAGAACATCTTCATAGTTGCGGTGGAGGTCGGAGGGTTCGGTGCGGGGTGGGTGGACATATATAGGGATAACACGGTTTCGTCCTCAGGAACACAGCTAACACCAACAAACCTAAACCTATCCTCAACAAACAGCAGTGTTGCTAATGTTGAGTATGGAGGAACATACACGGTTGGAACACTAGCACACCAAACAGTCCTACCTGGAGGAACACTTGTTAGAAGCCTAGGAAGCATAGCTGAGGTAGGAGAAAACGTGGTGCTACCACCAAACAACAACTTCTTGGTTAGGATAACAAACAAGAGCGGAACAACAAATGATTACTCAATTAGGATTATTTGGTGGGAAGAATAGTTTATGCTTATCAGAGGTGATAGTATGAGTGTGAATGGAGATTATGCTCTGATTAATCGTAAAATAAAGCTATATCCACACGCATCCTCACACGAGTTGGGGGGAAGCGACCAAGTAAATCTAGACGCATCGCAGATAGTTTCGGGGACATTGGCTGAGGATAGAGTTCCACATACATTCAACAATCCAATAACGATAAATGCTGATCTAACAGCAAACCGCCTAAAGCTATTGTTAGATAGCATTCTTGATTCTGGGGGTGTTGAGCGAATAAAGTTTGACACGGCGAACAACAAAGTCATAATACCGAGTTCACTAACTGTGCAAGGAGACTTGACATACGTATCATCAACAAACCTGCAGGTAGAGGACAACGTAATAACCCTGAATGCGGGGGAGAGCGGAGAAGGAATATCGTTGGGAAGTGCTGGCATTGAGATTGACCGTGGGACACTATCAAACGCACAGATACTTTTCGATGATGTGAACGATAAGTTCATATTCAAGTTGGCAGACGGAACATATATGCCCGTGGATATGGCATCGCTACAAATCGGAGGAACCACAGTTATTGATAACTCCCGCAACCTGAAGAACATAAACAGTCTGAGATTCGTGAAGAATACGGGTGTCGAGCAGATAATCCTTGAGGCTTTGGACGCAGACGATACGAACACTCTTAGGAGCTCGTCGTTCATATCCCTCAGGGCAAAATATTGGGATGGAAGTTCAAGCGTTATGAGAAACTTGATACTGTTCAACAGAATGGTGAGTGCGGACACATACGAATTCGTTATCCGTGACTACTCACAGCTAATAGACCTATTGCAAGTGAAGAGTAGTGGCGATGTGAACATACCAAGCGGAGGACTGATGATAGGGGGAACAACAGTAATAGATAGTAGCCGTAACCTCACGAATATCGCTAATGCGAATGTCGGCAGTCTCAGCATAGGGGGAACACAGGTAATAGACTCTGGCAGAAACCTGAAGAATATTGTTTCCGCAAACATAGATAACGATGTGAGGACATACCTTGTTTTGCCCTCAGACGCAGTATGGCCCGATGAGCCCTTGATACCTAGACTTAACAATGTTCTTGCGTTGGCAGACCAGAGGTTCACGGTCACCGTCAGCACAAACCCGACATCTGGCTCGATATCCAACATATTCGACAACAGGTTCTATGGAGATGCCAGATGGGACTCAACAGCAACATTCCCCGTGACAATCGAGATTGATTTGGGCGGAACATATCACTACTTCCGTGTGATAGGTGTCTGGTTTGCCTTCAACAGATACGCTGGCTATGTGAAAATAGAGATTTACAATACGAACACGGATTCTTGGGTAACATTAAAGGAAGTCACAAACAACACGGATGATGTTGTTGCTTGGTTCGGAGGTCAGAGCTATGTCGGGAAGATAAGAATAACTCTGGACGACCCATCCGCAAACCCATACAATGAGATAGCGGTAAGACTGATATTTGCATACAGCGGAAAACTAATGAATGAAATGGGAGGAGGACATCCACACTTCCCAAACCTGATGATTAACGGCTCGGAGATTATTGGTAGTGATAAGAAGATATATGTTAGTGGCGACGCAAACAACATCATTGAGTTTGATGGGACATATCTAAAAATCAGTAGTCCGAACCAAATCTGGCTGTATGGGAGCGGAACAGCATCTAAGATAATTATGTATGCTCCAGAGATAGTTCTTGGTCATTGGTCAAAGAAAGAAACGATAACATTGCAGAGAGAGTTTCAGCCAGACGGAACAAACACAACATCACCATCGAACCCTCTGAGATTCCAATACGCATACTACGATAGTGCGAATGACAACGTTGTTACGAAGCATATCTATATCAAGGGCGTGGCTACGGATACCGCTGGGAGCGGAAAACTAAGCATTCTCGCCGACGACGAAACAACAGAGCTGATGAGCGTTGATACGAGCGGAAATGTTGATGTTGGGAGTCTCAGCATAGGGGGGACACAGGTAATAGACAGTTCGAGGAATCTGCAAAATGTTAATAGTATTTCTGCTCTTGGTGGGGAATTCCAGGTATACAAGGATACCGTTACTGATAGTTGTGAGTCAGGGTGGAGTTTTGATTATCTAAATGGGACTGGAGATTATGACACATCGACATACTATGAGGGTTCGGCAAGTATAAAGCTTGGTGCCTCATCATCAACAACTGAGGGTGGTTGGGCTGAAGCATATAAGAATGTTGGTGGAGGAAAATACTTCAAAACACTCAGCTTCTATCTAAAGTGGAGTCAATCTGGAACGGCAAATGGCACATTAACAGTATATGTCAGTAGTGATGGCGGCTCTACATATACTAGTGTTTATACAGAAAGCCTATCTGGAGAGGGTGGATGGGTTCAAAGAACAATAACATTAAAACGAACAGTAGACTTCATTAAATTTAGGTTGGAAATTGAAACTCCACAGTCAGATTGCTATGTCTGGATTGACTTAGTGAATATGACAAGATATATAGCATCAGCGGATTATATTGTTGCGAATCAGAAAAGTAGTGTTGTGAACGGAAAAACATACTACTGTGTTGAGAATGAGGAGCCACAACTAGAAAAAACGTTGTTCGTTGATGCATCACAACTGGTTAGTGATGGTGATTACTACTACTATGATGTTGTGGTGAACGGCAAAATAAGACACGTTTTCATTCAGCCTAGAGGAGGCTTCGCACTAACGACATATAAGCTACTTGATGATAATCGTGTGCGGATAATGGTGAACAATAATAATGTTGATGGACTAGATATTATGATTAGATATGTTTCCTCAGGGTGATTGTATGAGACAACTAGTTTTGGTATTATTGGTGTTAAGTCTAGCCATACCAACACATATTGATGTCACATATAATCAGAGCTCCTCCGAGAGTAGCATAATATATATTGATACGAATGGCACAGTAACTGTGGGTGCTTGGTTCTACTACAATGTTTCACGCTATGGATTCTATAGTCTTGAGAACTATACTGTTATAGACCTAAATGAGACACACATAACATATGTTTGGAGTGGCTGGAAGTCGGATACAAATGCTACTTGGGAGACGAACCATACAATGAATCTGAGCTATGGTGTGGCTCCCTTCTGGGTCAATTTAACTCTTATGCTCAGAACAATTGAGAATCGCTCAGACTTCAGAACATATATAGTTGAGATGAATGAAACATATATCTATCTCTACCACAATACAACAGATTTTGAAATCCACGAAAAAGTGTGGCTGAATGAACTACACATAATTGTCCGCAAAGTTGTGATATACATACCCAAGACGAGAAAAGCGATAGAGGAGAGAGAGGAAACAAAGTTGCTCGCTCTGTGGAGCCCCAACCTGAACATAACCCAGGGAAATGAGACCGCTAGCAATGAGACATACACAAATGAGACTACTAATGCTACTCAAGGAGGAGAAGGGTTTTGGGGCTGGTTGTTCAAGATTGATACGGGATACATTGTGCTTGGACTAATAGTGGTTGGATTGGCGCTTGGCTATTGGTGGTTTTCGAGGGAAGTTCAGAAGTCTGTTGGGACGGAGGCAGAGCTTAAATAATATTTCTTCTTTTCTTTTTTGGTGTTTGGTTTTGGAGAGACCCAAGAAGAAGCGATTGGTAATAACTGTTCCTTGGGAAATCTATGAGAAGCTCAAACAGAAGAAGCTTAACAGGGAGATTATGAGCTATGCGGACTTTATACGGCATCTCCTATACAGCTATTTTGAGGGGGGTCTTACACAAGGCATAACCATAACACGTAGGATCACTATGGAGGAGCAAATAGTTATCCCGAGGAGGAGACTACAAGGACAGAAGATAGCGACCTATGGGAAGCATCATCAAGAGGTACTAAAGCAACTAAGGGTTGCGATACAAAAAAAGACAAAAAAAGATGAAGAGATAGTCTCATTTCTCAGAAAAATGTGAACGTTTATTGAAGTAGTTGATTAGCATTTCTACGATATGCGATGTATAGTCTATGTCATCGATAAACACTGCTAGTATTTGCTTCCCGTTACGCTCTTCAACCGTAATTACATCGCTTTTGTTCTTTAAAATAATCTGATAGTGCTTAAGTTTAATGGCAATTCCATCTAGACGACGTACGATTTTTTTGTTATGTCTGTTCGCCACATCGATAAATATGTTCTCAATTATTTCTGCTATTCGCTCACTCATCCCCCCGCACCTCCTTTTTGCTACAAATACAATCAGCAATACGCTCAGTTTGGTGCACTATCATCCCAAGAAACAGTATCATAAATCCTAGTCCTAATGCTATCATTGCACTAAATAT
>Ga0190310_1000005_pt1 | contig 125105 bp, 128 predicted proteins | sample 48700778_MG_FD_165059 | JGI IMG/M metagenome (GOLD analysis project Ga0190310, IMG submission 165059) | Hydrothermal vent sediment bacterial communities from Southern Trench, Guaymas Basin, Mexico - 4870-07-7-8_MG | ecosystem: Environmental > Aquatic > Marine > Hydrothermal vents > Sediment ... | reverse complement strand
CCTCCATACTAGCCCACTGGGATAGAAAACGAAGAAGTGGTATTAGAAAGTTATTTTATATTTGCCAACATTTGCACTGAAAAATTTACTTAAACTTCAAAATCCACTTACCATGATAAAACTCACGAGCGTACGGTATAGTGAAAGCTATTCTTCTCTTCCTATCTAATAACTTAACCTCAACTTCTCTTATTCCTTTTAAAGATTCCATAAACGAAGTCAAAGTAACTACTTCCGAGAGCGGTATTACACCAGCTATGAAAACCTGGTTCTTTTTAAAGGATATGTTAGCAGTTGAAAGTGCTGGATGCTCCAATAGAGTAGACACTAATGAGAAAAGTGCTGTGCTTACCCCTTCGACTCTAGCTATAAATAATGTATTGTACTCTGTTGGTAAGGGTATAAGTCTTAGCTTTATACCTCTAATAACTCCTCTATTTAATAAATGATTTTTAAAATGTCTTAGTACTCTACTGTATTTAATGTTTATTCCATGCATTTTAATTTTCAATTGAACATCTCTTAAGCTTATGAAAGGATTTTTTTCTAGTTCTTTAACAATCAATAAATCTATTAAGTCTATTCTAGAAGGAGCCTCAGGTTTTGCGAATACTACTTTGCCTAGTTTTTCATAAAATCTTTTCTCCATTAATGTCCAGTTAAACATTATCTGTTTTACGCTAAAATCATAATATAACGTATATTTGGGTTTAGAGTAATATGTTTCTTCCACAACCCAGTATTGTTCAAGAAATGTCCTAGGAAGATACTTTAAAAGATCTTCAATATCATATGTTAATGGCAAATAATATATTAGAAATAACCCTTTGGGCACTATTGGCGCGTAGTATCTTAAAAAAGTGCTTGGAATATCATTTGGGCTTATTACTCTGTCTAGAAATATTAAAAGTTTAATTAATCCTAACCTGTAGTGGTCTACATCAGCTCCAAAGGCAAATCCGCCTGTTCTAAGTCTTTTGATTTTGTACCATATAGAGGAAACATGAACGTTTAGCATTCTCGCTAAGTCGGAAATAGTTGGTAAACCTTGATAGGATTGTATTATTTCTAAAATTTTTGCCAAATCCTGTGTAAAGTATTTTCTAAATGCTTCAATGTTCTTTTCTACAGCTGTCATTTTTTCGTATGTTTTCTTGTACCGAGGCAAGATAGATTGCTGTTCTAGTGCATAAATTGGTACTCTATAATGACCTCCGGGCGTTCTTAATGCCTTTAATTCTCCTCTTTTTATCATCCTAAGTACTGTCCAATACGATACACCAATGCTCGAAGCTACTTCCTTGGGTGTTAACATTTTCTTCAATTTTAATAGACCTTTGCAATAACTGCCTACAATACTGTAAGGTAAAGCACGTTCTCTGAGAAAAAATTCATCAATATTTTATTTAAAATTTTCAATAAATGACAATCTATTATAATAAAAAACTCTATTGGCGACCATGCTTATTTCTACTTGGCTGAAACCATGGAGAAAGTTCCTAGAATAATTGAAATACTATGCAAAGATCCCGTAAAGACCATGTTAGCGCTGAAGATATCAATATTAGTAGCTGCTCTTCTTATAGGAATATTAGCTGGAGACCCCATAGAAGACGATACCATGTAAGCTAATCACGGGGAGACTATATCGAATTACATAATTTTTAATTTATTTTTATTTTAGAACTCAAAGCCTGTAAACCTTTAGTTGTTAATACGTAATACTGTTGCTTAATCTTTTTCTTCCCAATTAAAGTGTTTCGTAATACTACTCTCCCATCCTCTAATATAAAGACGTCAGAAATTTCTTTTTCGGGTTTTACCTTAAGTATGGGAAATATCAAGACTGGTTTTGTACCTGTAAGCTTAAGAATTTTTTCTATGTCTTCAGCTGACAGCTTGAGAGTATTGAGCTCATAGTGGTAACTTATTTCGAATCCTAATTTTAAGAGATGGTTATTTAGCTCTTTTTCTAGTTTTGATAGTTTTTCTTTGAATTCAGCACCGATTTGCGCTAGTTTTTTAGGATTAACAGATGTTATTTTTATGAACATGGTTGCAGCACCGTCGGTGTAGTTTGTACTTTATTAGATATAATTTTATTAAGTATATTTAGTTCTAAGCCTATATGATGTAGTTGACGTAGCATATTGGGATCCGTAATGGTGCTTGCCGATAGGTACGGTAGACCGCTTATGCATTTAAGAATTTCAGTTACCATGGCGTGTAACTATGCTTGCATTTATTGCCATAGAGAAGGCGAGTTATGGTCTAGAAGACCTGATGAGTTAAAACCGTATGAAATTTACCTCATTGGAAAAGCCGCTTCAGAGTTAGGTATTAGGAAGTTTAAGCTTACAGGTGGTGAGCCTCTATTAAGAAACGATATTGTTGAAGTAGTTAATTTATTAAGTAAGCTTCAACCCCTAGACTTAGCCTTAACAACTAATGGCTATTTCCTACCAGAATACGCTTACGAACTTAGAAAGGCAGGTTTAAGAAGAATTAACATTAGCATTCCAAGTTTGAGAAGAGAGGTTTATAGAAAAATAACTGGAGTCGATGGGTTAAATAAGGTTTTAGAAGGTGTTAAGGCAGCAATAAATGCCGGCTTTAACCCTGTAAAAATAAACTATGTTCTTTTGCGTGAATTTAATGAGCATGAGTTCTGGGATTTCGTGGAGTATGCTAGGAGTTTAGGTGTTATTCTCCAAGTAATAGAGTTACAGCCGGAGGGGCTTGGTTCGAGAAACTATGAGAAATTACATGTAGATCTAAGTTCTTTTGAAAAAACTATCAAAGAGAAAGCATCTAAAGTTGTCTATAGGAAGCATATGCATAATAGGCCTCAATACTATGTTGATGGAGGTATTGTGGAGTTTGTTAGGCCAATATGTAATCCTGACTTTTGCATGCACTGTACTAGGTTGAGAATAACAGCTAATGGCGGTATTAAGACGTGTCTATTTCTAAAACCTGTGATAGATTTAAAAAGTATTCTTAGGAATGAAAGCTACGATGACAAGGTTAAGGTTGAAAAAATAAAGGAGGCAATAGTTAAAGCTAATGAGTTAAGAGAACCATACTATAAAGAGAGTACGAAAAGAGGTGAGTAATATATGAAGGTAAGGATGGTTGATGTTTCACCTAAGCCTGAAGTGCATAGGGAGGCTATTGCTTCAGGTAAGATCGTTTTAAAGAAGAAAACAATAGAGCTTGTTAAAAGTGAGAAAATAGAGAAAGGGGATGTTCTATCTGTAGCTACAGTAGCTGCAATTCTCGCGGCAAAAAAGACATCGGAGATAATACCTTTATGCCACCCTATACCATTAACCCATGTTGATGTAGATTTTAGTATTGAAGACAATTTTATCGAAGTTAAAACAAAGGTAAGAACCACAGCTAAGACCGGTGTTGAAATGGAGGCTCTAGTAGCAACTATGACTGCATTACTTACCATATGGGATATGGTTAAAAAGTATGAAAAAGATGAGAAAGGGCAATATCCTGAAACGGTAATAACTGATATAAGAGTTTTAGCTAAGATTAAAGGTGAAAGATAGTTAATGAGATACTTAAATGTATACAGTCCTAAAAACATAGTTTTAGCTGTTTTCGTAGTTACTTTAGTTCTCATCCTCTACAGTTTCATAGTTAATGTGAGTTTAGAATTCTTTTTAAATGTGAATTTCATTTATGTAATACTGTCTCTTTCTGCACTATTTTTCACATTAATTATTTCGTCTGTTAGGCTTTCTCTTCTAAGTAAAGAGCTTAGGTTCGTGGATAGCCTTACAATATGGTTTTCTTCGCAGTTTATATCTAATATTTCGCCGACACATAGCGGTGGTGAAATATTAAGGTTCTACGCTATAACTAAAATTGCAAATAATTCAGGTAAGAATTTCGCAATAGTCTTATACGAAATATTGTTAGATGTTCTTGTCCCCAATATGCTTGCCTTGTTCTTCGCCTTGTTTTACTTGGTTGCTGAAAGAAACCTGTACTGCATTCTCCCAATGTTCTCTTCAACACTGATTGTTACACTGTGGGTTTCAATTTTTCTGAGACGAAGAAGAATTTATAGCGCGATATTGCGTGTTGTTGAAAGATTTGGTTTTCTGAGAAGGTACTTTGACTTTAAAACTATGGAATTAAACTTTTCTGATGTTAAACTCAACATCTTAGACCATGTAATATTTGTTTTCCTAACTTTGTTGAAGATAGTTTTCGCTTCTTTTTCAGTGTTTTTAGCGTATTTAGCCGTAGGTGTGAACATAGAGTTTACTCGTTCGCTGGTAGCGTATCTTTTTGCACTATCTCTAGGTATAATACCGTTGCCCGCAGGTTCTATAGGTATGGAAGTTGGATTATCTATTATTAAACCTGGGGTAGGCGTGGTTCTGTGGAGAATTCTAGCTTACTATGTGCTGACCCTTATTTGCCTACCCTTTATTCTAAATCTTAGCAAAAGATTGACCATACGTAGAAGTCTAAATAAGTAACTGCCCCAACTCTTAACTTGGTGAAAATACTTGGACATTTTATTAGAAGAAATAATCAGCTTGGACTATGGTAAAATTGTGAACAAGGCTTTAGATTTTATTAGGGAATATGTTTCCTCATCAGGCGTTGGCGGAGCCGTTCTAGGGCTAAGTGGTGGTGTAGATTCTTCGGTAACGGCTACGCTGCTCGCTAAGGCTCTTGGTAGGGAAAAGGTTTTAGCTTTAATAATGCCTCACAAGGAGACTTCTAAGAGAGATGTAGAGGATGCTATTGAAGTTGCAAGATTATTAGGTATTCCATGTAGGGTCATAAATATAGATGATTGTATCAAATCAATAACTACGAGTTCTCCATGGCTTACAAAATTAACAGACAAAGTAGTTAGAGGAAACATTATAGCTAGAATTAGGATGGTTATTCTATATTATCATGCTAACGCATTGAAAAGGCTTGTAGCAGGTACCAGTGATAGAAGCGAGTACTTGCTAGGATACTTTACCAAGTATGGTGATGGTGCAGCAGACTTCTTCCCTATACTTGACCTATATAAGACACAGGTTAGGATGTTAGCTAAATACTTAGGATTACCTAGAAAAATTTATGAAAAACCTTCTTCGCCGGGATTATGGAAAGGACATTTGGCTGTAGAGGAGTTAGGTTTCGACTATGATGTAATAGACCAAATCCTCTATGGTTATTTCGAGAAAAAACTTACGCTTAATAAGTTAGCAAAGGAGGTAGGATTGAGAGCAGTCGATGTTAAAGCTATTCTGGAAAGAGTAAAAAAGACAGAGCATAAGCGGGCGCCATTACCTTATCCTAAATTAAGATTCTAGAGTCTCCTTTAGCTTCTTATACTCCTCTATAATGCGTACACCGCTGCTCGTACCTATTCTCGAAGCTCCCGCAGCTATCATAGCTATAGCGTCTTCGGCATGTCTTATACCGCCCGCAGCCTTTACACCTATTTTGCCTTTGACAGCATTATACATTAATCGTACATCATGTACCGTAACCCCTCTTGGACCAAATCCTGTACATGATTTCACATAGTCTGCTCTAGCATTAGCTACTATTTCAGAAGCTTCAATTATTTCTTCGTCACTTAAATAGCCTGTTTCAATAATTACCTTGACTACAACGTTACCCATGCTTTTTGCAATATCAACTATTTCAGCTATTTCATTTAACACGTATTCTCTATTGCCCGTTTTAAAGGCTGAAATGTTCATTACCATATCTATTTCTGAGACCCCATTGCTTATCGCTTCTTCAGCTTCTTTCTTCTTTACATACAAACTCTGAAAACCTAGAGGAAAACCTACTACTGTAGCTATCTTGCAATCCCTATATTCTTCAGCAATACACTTTACGTAGACCGGTGGAATAACTGCTGCAGCAAAACCATATTTTAGAGTTTCATCACAGACTTTTCTCACATCGTTTAACGTAGCGTTGGGTTTTAATATAGTATGGTCGATCATTTTAGCTAATTCCTTAACGCTAATTTCTTTAATTACCTTTTCGATAAAGCTACTATGCATTATTTTAATTCACCGCTTATGTTATAGCAAATAGTATGTTATTAACTAATATACTCAAATTTGAGTAGCTACTCTTAAATTTAAGATAGACAATACTTCTTTTCAGCTTAGGTTAGAGCGTGTCTCACCATGAAATCTCGAGAAATAGCGTGTGCATCTATTTTAGCAGCATTAGCTTCACTACTGACTTTAAGCGGAGCTAGTACTATACTTAGGATGCCTCCACCTTTCTCGTATTTGGTTTTCGACCCTTCAGAAATACCTTCTCTCATAGCATACCTCCTATATGGTTTTAAAGTCAGTGTTTTAGTAGCTACTCTGCATTTTACATTCTTGCTATTTAGAGGGGAGTTCGTACCTATAGGTCCACTTATGAAGTTTTTAGCTGTACTTTCAATGATTATTGGTTTTCATTTATTTAAAAGAAAAACACGGGAATCTACTCGTGTTTTAATATCCTCAGTGTTTAGGGCTTTAGTAATGTCTATAGCGAACTTTATTCTTCTGGTAACTTTATTTAAGATGGTAGTAATGGTGGTTAATCCTAATTTCACCGTAGGTTTAGTAATAGTATTGCTTGTAACGGCTGCTTACAATATAGTTCATGTCGTAGTTTTCGATTACCCTATAGCAAAGCTTATCGTTTACAAGTTAAGGGGAATTAAGCGTAAAAGCGTTTAAGGGTAAATATTTTTGCTAATCTATCCAGCCATTCTCTATTTTCTCTGGTATGTATTTTTCTGCGAGGAATTTTATGCTTTTACTAGCTAGGGCTTCTATTTCTAATTTGACTTTTTTATTTATGAACATCAGGATTTCTTTCTTCCACTGCTTAGTTTGGAACCACTTATAGTTCAATAGTTCTTTAGCTCTTTTTATATCTCTTGGTGTTGCCTTAATTATGAAGTTTTTGCGTTCGCTACTGCTTAAGTATGGTTGCTTAATTATTCTCCCTTTGTTATCGCGTTCACCGAAAATATCTGTCATACTTACTCCCAGGAATCTTGCTTTAGGTGTTGCCAGTTTTTCGCTTTCATATGAGAGTGTTATTGAACCTATTTTGAAGACAGAATATATGTACCATCCATAAGGATCAGCATCTGTGAGTACATACACTGGGAGACCACATTCCTCGTTAAGTCTTTTCACAAATCTCCTCGTTGCTCTATCAGGTTGCCCTGCACTAGTTATTAATAAGGCTCTACGCTTTTCCCAGAACCTATATCTGTGCAATTGTTGGAAAACAGCATCTTTCTCTACAACAAGTACGAAATCCGCATCTACGTCGAGTATTTCTATTAAGTCCGGTGTTGGCTCTAGGGCGTAGGCTCCATGACCCATTTTAGAAGCATCGATTACGTCTCCTCCAGATTTTAGCTTTATTTTTCCAACTAGCTTACCTTTCTCCTTACTTAAAATCAACATATCTTCTCTCAGAAGACCCGTTAGTACTTCAATGTCTCTTATTATTGCATCAGATTCTTTCTGCTCATCCCATGTATTTTCTTCTCTTCTCCTACCCTTATGGTCGTAATATATTATGCTGTGCTTACCCCTATAATATAGGTCTCTTATTGTTGGATATTCATTGTTTATTAGCGCTTCATAAATTATTTTAGCCATGAGCAGTGTTTGCATAAACTTCCTTGCTTCGTTTACATCTAAGAATTTTCTTTTTTGCTTTTTAGGACCAAGTAGTAAGAGTTTTCTTTCCTCATCATAAATAGTGTTACTTAGTGTTCTCTTAGGGAAAATTAGTGTGGGATTTTCCTTTCTCTTAATTTGCTCTATAATTTCTACGAATGTTCTATGAAGTGTTTCAGCAGCTTCGAGCCTTTGTTTATAATCTACATCATAATATAATTGCCCACTCACCGCATGGCACCTCACCTAATCTTTATGCTCCTCCTCAGGGATTCAACATTTATTGAAGCACCTAATTTTTGAAGTTTTTCTCGTACTAGGTTTAGAAGCATTTTTTCAAGTTCTTTAACTGTTAATCCTCCGCCATTTATTTCTGTATTTGATGGTTTACTTAAAACAGCTAAACTGCTTGCTATTTCCGGTATGTATTTTACGTAGACTATTGTTTTCTTCTTTAGCTCCTCTTCTTTCCTCTTCCTGAATATGTATGTTCGTAGTTTTCTTGCCACTTCTCTTATTGCATTCTTTATTTCCTTTTCTATTTCAGGAACATCGGCAATACTTTCCTTACCTACACCCTTATACGGTACTTTAGTGCTACATATGTGGACAAATATGACTAGTGGTGCTGGAAACTCTGCTCCGTAAGCTTTCCAATCTATTGCATTTGAAACTATTTTCCATGAGACGTCGGCTTTTTCATCGTAGAGTAGTGGTATTTTGTTTGCGAAACGATAGAGTTGAGGTTCTTCAGTGGAAGGTATTTTTCCTCCATAAGCAATACCTACTTCAACTATAAACGGGTGGCCCAAGTAGGCTGAAGGCTTCCTCGTTACAGCAGTTACAAATTCCGGATTCAATACCCTCTTAAGGCCTGCAATTATCAGGTCTTCGCCTAGCGGCGAGAGAGCATCTGCTCTTGGAGGTTTAAAGCCGTTATACTTCTTAAGCTCACTAGTTAAGGCTTTTATTCCCTTTGCTGTAAGACTATGAGGGGACATGTTAGGGTCGAAACCTATATCTCTAAGGAATTTTTCGGCTGTTATAGGTCCTACACCTTGAAACGATTCAGCCAGGAATTCTTTTAATGTTGAAGCTTCTGTTACTGATATAAGCATTTTTAACATTTCTATGTCGATACCGTGTGGATGGGGTTTTACTTCCTTTGGTGGTGGAGGCATCTTATTTGTTACACGCTTATAAACTGTAGCTTCACTGCTGTCCGGGGGGACAAACGTTATACTAGCGTAGGGAATAGCTATAGCTGTTCTCTTAATGTATTCGTAGATTTTGTTTTTAGCTCTTGACCAGTCTCCCTCTACAACAACCGATATCGCTGTTCCATGGGATTTCTTTTTAAGTCTTCGCATTTTACGTTCGAGAATTATTGGTTCATTCCTCTTTATGTCAACCATTATTTTAAAGTAGTATCTGTAGCGGCTTCCTAACGGTGTTGTTTCGACTTCTACGGGTTTCCCTGTAGTTAGCTGGCCATACAATATTGCCATTTTAGCTCCTAAACCGAACATTCCACGTGTTTGCCTTAGCTTATACTTTGATCCGAAAAGAACCTTACCGAAAGCGTAGGGAACATAGTGTGGGGGAATACCTATTCCATTATCTGAAACAGTTACTTTGTAAAATGATTTTTGAGGATTTACAAGTTTAATTCCAATATATAACGAAGGAAGTATTTCATGAGAATCGCAAGCATCAAGAGCATTCTCTACAAGCTCTCTAACTGTTTGGTAAAGTGCTCTACTCGGATTAGAGAAGCCTGCGATTTCCCTGTTTCTGTAAAAGAACTCTGCTGCGCTAAGGCTTCTGAAAGTCTCTCTCATACTTTTACCCATGGCCATTAGCACCATTCAGCTTTATAGCTATTATAAACTCCGATATTTTATATTTGCGCATATATTGCTTTATAAACAACAGTACCTCATAATACGGGCATAGTAGATACTTCTTATGATTTACCTTTACTTAAATAATATCCCATACCTATGTACAGTAAGGGCAAAATTAATGTAGCATCGCCATAAACTATTGTTTTCCTTGCTTTCGGCTTAATTTTACCCCATGATATTGCTTCTCTTGGCCGTGCTCCACTTAAGCTTCCATCATATTCTAATGCTGTAGTAACGTACACTGCATAATCTAGTCCTTCTTTAAACTGATTCCACCATATTGTATGGTGTTTACTTATACCTCCGCCTATTATTAGAGCGCCGGTTTTTTCCGATGTAAAAACAATTTCAGATAGCTTCTTCATATCCTTGAATAAATCTATTTTGAAGGGGTGCATTTGCGAGTATATGAACAAATCCGTTCCAAAAGCCCCGTCAACAATTCCAGGAACGAATATAGGCACTTTGCCCTCATATGCTGCTCTGAGAATTGAGTTTGGGTCGTTGATGCGTTTCCCAAATTCCCAAAGTATCTCATAAACACTCCATTCACGTCTAAGTTTTAGAAGATCATTCAGTATGTTAAATGTTGCTTTTTCAATTAAAGGCCCATAATCTCTCTGCGGTATAAAAACATTACCTAGCCTATGTATTTTCCGTTCGGCAAGAACGCGATCATCTGCTTCGAAATATCCTTTATAGTATTTTCCACCAAAGGCCTTGGCAATATCGTGATCTACAGCGCCACATGTTGTTATTACTACTTTAAAATATTTCTCCTCAATAAGCTGCGCTAACAATCCTCTTACACCTGTAGCGACAATGTTTCCTGTAAATGCTAAAAAATTTGTTGATTTTCTATCTGAAACCATTGTTGCAAGTATTTTAGCTGCTTCAATAAGGTAAGCTGGCGTAAACCCATGAATTTTCTCGTAAACTTCTATTAAATCATAGGCTTTTATTGAAGGATCTATCCTAACATCCTCTACAACGCCAAGTTTCTCAATCACAATTTTCCACCTTATAAAACTATTAGCTTCCTTTCCTAAAGTAGTATTTATAAACTCTCTACCTACGGTATTATAGAGTTGAGGTGTAACGTAAATGATTAGAATTAGATGTCAATGTAGGGACTGTGCTAAAAGAGGTAAGGGAGGATATTTTACAGTAAAGGATATTGAAGAGAGAGAAGTTAAATGTCCATATTGTGGTTCTTCCAACGTTAAAGTTCTAGGTTGAAAATATGGAAACCATAGGCTCTGTGAAGGAGAAGATAGTTTGGGCATCGAAAGTACTTTTCGATAGAGGATTAATTGAAGTATATGATGGAAACATAAGTTACAGGTTTGCAGAAAATTACTTTATCATCACACCTAGTCATGTACCTAAGAATAATTTGAAAGCAGATGATTTAGTTATTGTTTACTTCAATGACAGATGGAGTAATGTAAAGGGACTAAGGCCTTCTGTAGAATATAGAATGCATAAGTTAATATATTTAAGGTTTGACGCAGTTAAGGCTATTGTGCATGCTCATAACCCATTTACTATAGCCTTAACAGACATCTTAGCAAACATAGATGAGGCCTTATTAGAGGCTACTACAGAAACCGAATACTACATTCCTGACGGAATATCTGTTATTCCAAGACTACCTCCAGGGAGCATAGAGTTAGCTGAAGCCGTTGCTAATGGTTTAAAAGGACCTAACTCATTAGCTATTCTTAGAGGACATGGTGTTGTTGGTGTTGGAGAAACCCTCGAGGATGCTTTACATAGAGTTCTTGTTGCAGAAAGAAATGCAAAAATGCTACTCATTAAATCTATTGCAGAGAAGTTCTTAGCGTAAATGGAGTATGTATTATGTATAGGGTAATAGTTTTCGATATGGATGGGGTTTTAGTTAAGGAAAGTAGTAGTTGGCAAATTTTACATTCTCATTTTAATGTCAATGCTATGGCTAACTTCAAAGCGTATCTTGAAGGAAGAATAACGTATAGGGAGTTTATGTTTCTAGATACCCTACTTTGGATGAGGAGGGGAAAAGTATCAGAACGTGAAATAACTAATGTTTTACTTAGAGCTACAGTTAATAAGTATGCAAAAGAGGCAATAGCTGAGCTTAAAAACCTTGGATTAAAAACAGCAATAATAACTTCTGGCATTAGTATATTGGCGAAGTTCATAGCTGAAATACTTGGCATAGACTATTATCTAGCAAATGAGCTGGTTTTCGATAAGAAAGGTTATCTAATTCCTGGAGGAATAGTTAAGGTACCTTTACTAGATAAGGAAAAAATATTATCAATATGGGTTAAAAATAGAGGGTTAAAGATGAGCGAAGTAATATATGTTGGCGATAGCGTATTCGACATACCTGTTTTCAAAAAAGTAGGATTCTCAATAGCATGGACATGTAATCCAAGCCTAGGTAAAAATGCGACTGTATGTTTATGTTGTGATGAATTAAAATGTTTAGTTGACTGTGTTAGAAAACATTTTAGCCTTTAACAACACCTAATGGTCTCAACTTCAACAGCACTCTTGAAAGACCTGCTTCATGAACCACCTTTACAACAGCATCAGAGGGTTTATAAGCTCCTGGAGCTTCCTCGCAAACTACTCTCTTAGATGCTGCCCTAATTTCGATACCCATTTTCCTAAGAGCATTAATTACTTCGCTTGCCCTATACTTTCTAACAGCGGCCGCTCTTGAGAGTAAACGTCCGCTTCCATGACATGTAGAGTAAAATGCCTCTTTACCCGTTTTTACACCTAGAAGAACATAGCTTGCAGTCCCCATAGAACCAGGTATTAGAACTACCTGACCTATTTCCTTATGGTCTTTAGGTATCTCCGGGTGGCCTGGCGGAAATGCTCTTGTGCTTCCTTTCCTATGCACTATGAGTTTCTTCCATTTACCTTCTACTTCATGATATTCTACTTTAGCTATATTATGGGCGACATCGTATATGAGTTCGAGACCTAACTTATCAATGTCTTGGTGAAGCACCTGCTTAAACGACTCCCTAACCCAATAGGTTATTAGTGTTCTATTTGTGAAAGCATAGTTAACCGCAGCGCTCATAGCTGCAAAGTAGTCTTGAGCTTCTCTAGTATTCCAAGGTACTGAGACAAGTTCTCGATCAGGTACTCTTATACCATATTTTCTCATAGCTCTCTCCATTATACGTAAATAATCTGATGCTACTTGGTGACCTAAGCCTCTAGAGCCAGTATGGATCATGACCACTATCTGGCCTACGTCTTCAATACCTATCCTCTTAGCTGCTTTCCTATCGTAAATTTCCTCTACCGTTTGTATCTCTAGGAAGTGGTTTCCACTACCTAAACTACCTAGCTGGGGAGCTCCACGCTGTTTCGCTCTTAAAGATACTTTATCAGGGTCCGCACTTACCATGTGACCTTTCTCTTCGATGTGTTCTTTATCTTCCGACCAAGCATATCCTCTATCAATAGCCCAATCTACTCCTTCAAGTAGAACCTTATCCAACTCGCTTATAGATATTCTAATAAGACCTCCTCTGCCAACACCTGAAGGAACATTTCTCGCTAAGGTATCCAGTAGAGTTTTCATTTTTGGCTTTAAATCATCTAGCATAAGGTTTGTTCTTAGAAGTCTAACACCACAATTTGAAACAACAAAAGAGTCAGCTATGAAATTATGGTTTTCATTTGAAACAGTAATGTCGTAAACTAGCCCATTATAGCGTTTTGCCTTTATCTCTTCAACTTCATCGTATACTATGTCTCCTTCAACTTTAGACTTAACGTATTCCTCAAACCTTATTAAGCCCTTAGGTATTCTGGTATTCTTTACCTCGGAATACACACTTCTTTCGATAAACCTTTGGTTAACTTTCCCACGGTATTTCGATACGATTACAGTTAGTGGTATGCCTTGAAGATATTCTTCCTTCAATATCCTTCTTAAAATCTTTCTTTCCTCGATAATTTTCTGCTTTAATTTTAAGTAAACTATGGCGGCATTAGCTAATCTTCTCCTTAAACTATTATATTCGTAGCCTATTTTTGAATATAGTTTAATAAGGTTTTCAGAATCGGATCTCACAAGCAATCTTAAACAAACCTTGTCCTCATTTTCATATGCCTTCCTTATTACTGCTTTTATTCCGAATTTCTCTAGAAGCTTCTTAATACCTTCTAAGAATTCCCAAGCATTTTTCTCAAGCTTTTTAATCTTCACAATTTTTAACTCTGGCATGTAGAAGTTATAGCCGTTAATTGTCTTAGGTTTTGAAAGTTCTGCTCCGAAGTAGCCTGCTAAAAATAGCCTAGTCATCCACAGGGGTAATTTAAATATAAACCATGGTACACGGTATTTAGCTTGGGTTTTATTGCCTTCAGGACATCCTAAAATCGCTAGGAGTTTTACTAGACTTTTTGCAGAAACTTTTAGTGCATATTCCTGGTGCTCAAACACATATCCTTTGAGCTTGCATGTTTTCTTGCGGGAATAAATTTTAGCCTTATAGCCTAGTTTCTCCAGGTCTTTCCCTATTTCCTCTAAATCCTCTTTGCTACCATATACTTCTAGTTGCTTACCATTAATTGTTCCATCGCCTAAAACATAACCAAGTATTTTAAGTATGTAAGGTAATTTCGCATTTCTACTAGTTAGAGGTAAAAGACCACGTTTTTTAAGTTCCTTCTTTAAGGTATATGGTAACTTTTCACCGCGTATTATGGTGAACTCTTTAGGTTTCTCATAGTCTACCCCTTCAAACGGGTATATAGCAACTTCCATGCCCTCTTCTAATTCGTCAACTCTTACCATTCCTTTCTCCCTGGTAAGTATTGGATGGTCGCTAGTAGCTTTCAGCGTAAAACCAGATTTCGTCTTAACCTCGTATATCGTATTTTCGTATCTCGACGTAAATAAGACCACTTCGCCTTCTTCTTTTACCTTATTTTTCTTGCTTATGGACACTACTCTATCGTCTATAGATAGTTCCTCAATATTCACTCTACATCCTAAAGAAGTTAGCACTTTCGTTCCTGGAGGAAGGCAGTTAATGTCGTAGCCTACGCCTCCAGGGCTAATGACACCCTTTTCTTCAGGGTCAAATGCTGCTACGCCGCCTATGGGGAAACCGTATCCTTCATGGCCATCGGGCATTACGAAGCTATATCTCACTATTCCTGGTAGACACGCTACGTTTGCTGCTTGAATTAGTGTTCTATCTGTTCTCATTTTCTGAAGCAATAATTCGTCAGCGTATATTCTGGCTGGAACATTCATTCCAGGCCTTGACCCTTTAGGTATCTCATATATTAGCTCACTTACTTTCTTTAAAGTAACCATACAATCACCTTGCAAACCTTAACTATTTCTTGTGTTATTAATAAAAATTATTCTCCATATCTCTTCTAAAAGAGGTAAGCTATAAATTTTTAAAGTTAAACACTTAACATTAGTGGCTCAGCATTGAACACTGCATTCACGCTTCTTATTCAACCGAGCGGCTTTGTAGAGTTCACTATTTTAAAACGGCTTGTGGAAGTACTTGGCGAGAAGTTTGTCAGCAAAATTGACGTTTCAACAGAGAACCTTACTCCACCACTAATACACTATAATTGGTTAAGAGAACAATATCATGCAGGTAAAGTGTTGGATTGGATTTATGAAAAAATTAGATACTTAGGATACGATAGGGTTTTAGCAGTGTGTGGTTTTGACGCGTATGTTGAGCCATTGAATTTCGTATTTGGCTTAGCGGATCCGTTTAAAGGTATAGCTGCGGTTTTCCTGCCGAGGCTAAGGCCGGAATTTTACGGGTTCAAACCAAATGTTGATAAGTACTTTGAAAGATTGGTTAAGGAATGCATGCATGAACTAGGTCATACTTTCGGCTTAGAACATTGTAGTAATAGAAAGTGCGTTATGAGCTTCAGTAACTCAGTAATCGATGTTGATCATAAGCTTGCAGCATTTTGCCCTAACTGTAGTTCAAAACTTAAAGGTGTAGGTATTCAGTTAGGGTCTTCAGCTATACTTCTTCAATAATAAATTTGGGAGAGTCTATTCTCTGAGATCTACATTTAGGACACTTACTTGGTTTCCTAGGTTTATCTAGATTCTTGAAAATGTAACCGCAATTTCTACATTTAGGAGGTAGCATGTACAGTACTAGTTTGCCTTGACTTTCTCTTCTGATGGTTTTTGCAATATGCTTTAAGTGCTCGTATACTAAATCTTTATCTCTAGGATCTAAGCTGAGACTAAGGGCTATCTCTTCAACAGACAAGGGGTATTTTGTTTCTATGAGAAGTCTCTTTATTTTCTCTCTTAAGGTTTCCAACGAAAAATACACGCTCCATTTAAATGATTACTTTTAAATCTGGGTTTTCTAGCATTACTGTAAAATCGTAGGGCAGAAACTTTTATTAGGTTTGTTTAGTTCAGTTTAGTACGTGTTGGAGCCCTACGGGGTGATGGGAGCCACGCTCCAAGCCCCGCAGGGTTCAAGCTTCTAGATGTGAGGCTCGTTCCGTTAGCCTCGACTGCCACCCATGACCCCATAGGGATACCCGAAACCCTATGGGCGAGGTGGAAGCCCCTAGAGGGTATCTTAAACCATCCTAAACCACCACAAAACACCCTCTAGGGACAAACGGTTAAAAAATATGCCCATAGCTTTCACCATAACCCCTACTTTAGTAGCTTCTCTAATCAATTCATAGATTTTCGTCAACAGCTCTGTTAGGCTTAAATGCTTTAGCATGAGGTATTGCTGCTATGAATAGTAAAATACCTTTTCCACCTTTTAAGGCGATATTTATAAGTTCTTTTATGTGCCTCCTACCTCTAAGAGAAACACAGTCAGGGTACATTGCAACATTTCTCCTTCTTCTAAGAACTGCACTTTTTATCTCCAAATACGTAAGTGTGATATCACATTTCAGCAAGTAATCTAGTACTGATGAGTTTAATTTAGGATTTCGCTTAACTATGTGGCAGTTTCTAAGCCAAGGTATAAGGTTGCTTTTTACAGCATTTTCAAAAGCTTTCATTTGTAAATAAACGTCAACTAAAGCAGCCATATCGGCATCACTTATTGCGATTAATCTCCACCCTGTCTTAATAAGCTTCATTATTTTCTGACAATAGGCTTTCTTGTTATACACTAGGTAATTAAGTAGTTTACCTGTGTTGTTAATGTATGCTAGAGTCTCATTATTTCCTATTTTCACCTTAACTACGAACCTGCTTATTCTCCTTATAATAGAACATTCAGAACGTTATTGACCTTTAATATCTTTAAAGTCAATTACCTCTCCACTACAATTATTTACCATAGTTAGTCATTTATTTAGTTTAGGCTAGGAAAACTAACATTCCTAAAATAAAAAACTAAAGTTTATATTCTGAAATCCATACAATCTTACGAGGAGAGGCAATATCAATGAAAGCATTTGGAGAACTAATTTACATAACAGAGAAAGAAGTTGCAAACAAAGCTGAAAACACATAAGCCTAAAATAGAAACACCTGATGTTGTTTAAAAAAGGATGAACCATTTACTGTAAAGGTTAATGTAGGCCTCCATCCTAATGTCTTAGAACATTCAATAAGATATATTGAAGTGTATTACTATGAAGAAGGTAGAAAAATTAACCCCATAAACCTGGCTAAAATATTTCTCACACCACCATATACTGAGCCAAGTATTAAATTAACGTTGAAACTGAAACACGGTGGGATATTTTACGTCCTGAGCTACTGCAATATCCATGGAATTTGGGAAGGTAGGAAAAGTATAAAAGTGAAATGAGATATTCTTTAAGGGGAATATTATGAATAAAGATGAGGATATAGGGAAGAACTTATCTAGAGCTATAAGACTGTATTATAAGTACCGAAGTCCTGAAAGTAAAGCTAAATTATTGAAAATAGTTAACGATGTAGTGTATGTTGAATTTAGAAGACCATTTTGTGAAACATGCGGAATCAACGTTTGGGTTGAAGACTTAAAATATGTGTTAGAAGATCTTGGTATTAAAACGGAGTTGGTGAAAATAATTAAACCGAAAGAACCTTTGGAAAATTATCGTATTGGCATATTTAAGTTACTAACTGATTAGTAGGAGATGATTGCTTATGATTGATGAAAAAGATTTAAAGATTTTAGAGGTACTTCGGAAGAACTCTAGAACACCTTATAGTGAAATAGCTAAAATAGTAGGTGTAAGCGATGTTGCTGTTATTAAGAGAATTAGAAAATTAGAGCGCTTAGGATTAATAAAGAAATACACGGTCATTATTGATCCCCAAAAACTAGGCTATAATGCAGTGTCGATAACAGGAATAGATGTTAAACCTGAAAACATATTTCATGTGCTTTCATATCTTAAGGAGAAGGATTATGTAAAATATTTGGCACTTGCCTCAGGAGACCACGTTGTAGTAGCAACCATTTGGGGTAGAGATGGTAATGAGTTAGCGCAGATACATAAGGAAATAGCACGATTACCGGGGGTTAAGAGAGTATGCCCCGCCATAATACTTGATGTTGTGAAAGAAGACTAAAACCCGGCAACTTGGTACCTTCACAAATACTACTTTAAAGAAAAAGGAGAAAAAAGTATCATATACTCTCTACGAATTACCAGTACGGATACGCTCCTTTAGGTATTTGCGAACCTACATTACCTGCAATTTTTATACTTGGCTTAATCGTTGGTTTCCCTGGTTCCCATTGAGCTGGGGTAACTTCATCCGGGTGCTCATATATGTGCTGTAATGCTTTAATCTGCCTTATTAATTCGTTAACGTTTCTACTCATGCTTAAGTTTACTACTTCGAATGCTTGAATTACTCCATCAGGGTCTATAATAAACCTTCCTCTGAAAGCTACACCTTCGTGTTCACTATAAACTCCATATGCTCTAGCCACTTTGCCTGTAGGATCAGATCCCATTAGGAACCTAACTTTACCTTTCAATAATGGTTCCTGCATAACCCAGCCTTTATGATCAAATACAGTATCTGTACTTATGCTTAAAACTTCGACACTTAACTTCTTCAATACATCATAAACGTTACTCATAGCTGCTAATTCCGTAGCGCAGACGAAGGTAAAGTCTGCAGGGTAAAAGCATAGTACAAGCCATTTTCCCTTAAAATCTTCGAGCTTTACCTTTACAACCTCGTCTTTTACCGGGTCGTAGGCATCTATTTCAAATGAAGAAGCTTTAACGCCTGGCTGCAACATTACATTTTCACCGACAATAAGTATTCGAGAAACTATATTATAAGGTTGATATTTAAATATTTTTATTTAGAATATTCTATAATATAAAATAAAAATCAAAACCATATAGTTCGAAAAATTAACCATTTTTCTTGTATTACTTCAATTTCTTGCTTGGAGATTTTCTTATAAGTGTAGGAATATATTAGCTATCATAGCATCCATGTTGGATAAGTCTATTACAAAGTACATGATAGGGTATAATTTCATGAAGTGTTATTTTAAGAGAGTTCAAAGTTTAAAACGTAAGAATACTGAAGTAATTTACGAATGCAGGAATATTGATTACGTGTTCTCTACAATAGAGGATTTAACTAGACTAGTTTATGAAATAGCCTCGGCAATAGCGGAGACTCTCGGTTTAAATATTGAAAAGTTGCTGTTTAGTGAAAATGAGCCTATAGGGCTAAATTATATTGTTTACAAGTTTCGTACGTTGTTTAAGGAGGTGGAAAACGCTTATTGTAGTTGTAGATTAGTAGCGTATAAGGGTAAAGTCAAATTAGTTGTATGTACGCTAGATAACGGGCTTCTTAAATGTAAAAAATTACCTAGAAATAAGATAATGCAGAGGAGAGAAGTTAGGATAAGGCTTATTAGCCAAAGAAAAGTAAGAAAGTTTCCTAAAGGTCAAAAGGTCATACCAAACTTCATAATTTATAGAGTTCTCGGCCAACCTGAAGTCGGTTTGAAAAAATGGAAATTAAAACCAAATGGTCTTGTAGAAAATGTATTGAAATTAACATATGATCAATTATTAGCCATGCCTACGAAAAAGATTATAAGGGATTTTCATTGTGTAACCGTATGGTCTGTTAAGAGAATATCATGGAAAGGGGTACCGTTAAAATATTTAGCGTCGAAAGCTAAGGTAGCACCGGAAGCCAAGCGGGTCCATGTTTACGCTCTTGATAGATATTCTACTATCATCCCTTTGGAAGATTTTATTAGTGAAGACAGTTTACTTGTTCTTAAAAATAACGATAAACCTTTAACTTTGGAGCAAGGTTTTCCAGCAAGAATATTTATACCACATCTATATGGTTGGAAAGGAGCAAAATGAGATTCGACAATTAGTTTTAGAAAACATTATGTTGGTAGATATTGGGAGGCTTTAGAATATCATGAGAGAGGTAATGTATGGTTCGAAGAGAGGTTTAAGGTGTGAAGATAGAGCAATACCTGGTAATAGTAAGGTTGTTATGGAGATGAGCCATAGAGTATTTGGGTGTTTGAACTGATAATAGATATCACAGAAATTTTTCTAAAGCACCCTGTTTTAGGGGGGTTTATAGGTAGCCTTCTTGCAGGTCTTGCTACAGGGGTAGGTGCCTTACCTGTGTTCTTTTTCAGGAGGATTCCGCAGAAGCTCATAGATGCTCTTTTAGGATTTAGTGCTGGTGTAATGCTTGCTGCAAGTTTCTTTTCACTAATAATACCTGCCTTGGATATTGGGGGGCTCTACGTAACTTTGATAGGAATTATCTTAGGAGTTATGGCGATATTCCTAGCTAACGAATACTTGCCCCATGAACACCTAGTCAAGGGTATGGAGGGATATCGCTATTTAAGGATTAGAAGAATATGGCTTTTCGTTTTCGCAATAACTATACATAATTTACCCGAAGGTTTAGCTGTAGGTGTAGGCTTCGGCACTGGAGATATTAAAGAGGCTGTAGTTTTAGCCTCAGCTATAGCGTTACAAAACGCACCTGAAGGTCTTGCTGTGGCTTTCTCATTAATGACCACGTTAAAATATACAGCAAGGTATTCGTTCTCAATAGCGTTAATTACAGGGTTAGTTGAACCCGTAGCTGGGATTTTAGGAGCCTATTTAACTACTATATCTCATACATTACTACCATATGCTATGGCTTTCGCAGGTGGTGCTATGGTTTACGTTGTAAGTAATGAGATAATACCTGAAAGTCACCGCTTAGGCCATGAAAAACAAGCTAGTTTAGGGTTAATTATTGGTTTCCTTATGATGATGATTTTAGACAATATTTTCTAACACTGTACAACTCTTAGTATGTTATTGTATTGTTCCCTAAAGTTAACAACTATGATGCCATCATAACTTAATAGTGTGGCCGATAATTATCTCCTTAGGTGTAATCATGTTAGCTAAGAACCCCTTAGATTTAGTGCCTAAAAAGCTTTCTAAAGATGAAGTTGTCGAGGCTTTAAGGCTAGCTATAATAGCGGAACTAGATGCTATTAATCTGTACAAGCAGTTAGCAAGGTCAATAGATGATGTAAGAGTCAAGAAAGTTTTTGAAGATATAGCAGGAGAAGAGAAAACACATGTTGGAGAATTTCTTGCCCTACTTAAAATGCTTGATGAGGAGCAAGTAAGGGAATTGGAAAAAGGGGAAAGAGAAGTTAAAGAACTAGTTAGCAATTAAGAAACACTTCCTCAACTATGATAAAAGTTAAAAACTTACCCTATGCTTATACCGAAGATTAATGAAGTTAATTTCCCTATAAGAAATGTTAATGCTGCTGAACCTAATCCGGCTAATGCTATTTCTAAATATTTTTCTTTTAATACTTATTTCAGCTATAGTAGCCACTATGAAACCCATTGCAGCGAGCAATAGCGTGGCCGTTATGAAGGATAATGGAAGAGCATATCGCACACGTAGTTTTAAGTAATATGGAATGAGGAACTATGGCTTCAGTAATGTAGAACAAGCCAGTGTATAAACCAGCCTTGCCCGGTTGACCGAGTTTTTCTCCTTTTAATCCATATTTTTCTTCGGCAACTACTTTCTCTAATAGTTTCTTTTTTCTTAAGTGTTTCATCAGCAACAGTTTTAGCAGTGTTTTTACTAAACCCTTTTCTTCTCATATATTCTACTACACGGCGATGAAGAATATGGGAAACATATTCGGCAGCTAACCTTACCCTAGTGAAAAATTCCTTGCCTTATTTGCATTTTGGCTCTAACGCTTGTAAAGGCTCCTATACCCATGGAAAGAGCGCTTGCAATGCCTACATCAGTTCCGCCTATAGCTATGCTTAATGGGTTACCGTATGCTCCAGCTAATCCTGCTGTGACAGAAAGAACTTCAACCAACCCATTACTCATGCCTAATACGGCATCTCTAATATAGTCTAGCAGGTCTCTAAATATTTCCTCTTCTTCAGCCAATTCTTGCTCATGAAGTAGTTCATCTTCTAAAATCTTCCTTAAAGATTCTTTCTCATCAGAAGCTAAGTATGGCGATTCAAGTAATAAACCATATATTTTTACAGCTTCTCTCTCGCACGCTTACATGAGCTTTATTGTTAACGTAAGACCGAGTAGTCGATATTGAAAACTTTAAGTCTCAGTAGTGACTTGTTTACATGAAACTCCTCCATATAAACGCCTCTCTTCTTAAAGAAACTCCAGAGCTTTGCATGTATTCTCTCCATTTGAGCTATTTCTTTAAACTTGCTGGAAACGCTTTTATTATCTTTAAACGCATGTGCGAGGTGTTCATATATCTTAGCCGAGTAATGTTCTTCAATAAAGGCTCTCTTAGCATACTCTAATACTTCAACTTGGTTTTTCATGCTACCACATATTTTTTACCTTAATCACTTACTTTTCCGCAGTTTACTTAGCAAGTCCTTCTACTTATCTAAATTGTTAGTCATGGATAAATTTAAAAACATGGTTTATGGGGCTTTTCTAGTACAGTTCCTAGTTGAGACTATGTAATGTAAGACGCGGAGCTTGAAAGTACATCATAGGATACAGCTACTTCAGCCAGTAATTGTTTCCTAAAACCTCGAAGAATAAAGGTTTAAGCTTTCAAAGTCGTATTGATATATGGGAAGCATTTTACTATTTTATAAAGGTTCCTTAGAGTTTTTACCGTCTATTTCACTAGTAAAGCCTGTTGAGGGAATAACTGCAACGTATTCCGGAATGGTTTTTTACTGCACTAAGAAGTTAATAGGAAAACTACCTTGTCTTCATCTAAAGAACAATATGATTCCGAATTATGGGAATTTGTAGATCTATTGGTCCGTGTAGGGTTATTGAGGATGTTATGTTGAGGGTTAAAAGGCAGAGTTTGGCGCCGGGGGCGGGATTTGAACCCGCGCGGGGACCATGCCCCACTGGCTCTCAAGGCCAGCCCCTTAGTCCGCTCGGGCACCCCGGCACCTTAAGTCTAAGAAGTTTAGAACTTAGTTATTTAAACCAAACTTTTCTTAAGAAGAATTACTAATAAATGTGCTTCGTACGAGAACGCACTATATAAGTTCTATTTCTACGTAAACGTCTTCAGGTACTCTTACCCTCATTATGTGTCTCATAACTCTTTCATCTGCTGCTATGTCTATTATCCTCTTATGTATTCTCATTTCCCATTTATCCCATGTTTTGCTTCCTTCACCACAAGGCGACCTCCTTACTGGCACTACTAACCTCTTGGTAGGTAATGGTATCGGTCCTCTCATTTTTACCCCTGTTTTCTTAGCTATCTCCTTTATTTGCTCACATACATAGTTTAGATTTTGAACGTTCGTACTCCAAAGTCTTATTCTAGCTTTTGAAACCACTACTTAGCACCCTTTAAATGTGTTTATTTAAGAGAAAAAGTTTAAGTTTACCGTTTTATTTCGCCTTTACTTCTATTTTGGCTTGTTCCAACTCTTCTACTACTCCTACACCTATTGTTCTGCCCATGTCTCTTATGGCAAATCTACCTAGTTGTGGTATTTCTTTAAATCTTTCTATAACCATTGGTTTAATTGGTTCGAAAACTGCTACTGCAGCGTCTCCTTTCTTAATTATTTTTGGCTGTTTTTCTACTATCCTACCTGTTCTTGGATCTATTTTTGCAATTATTTCTTTTAGTCTACATGAAATGCTTGCTGTGTGAGCATGTATTACTGGGCAATATCCTGCCGCTATTGCTGTTGGATGCCATAGTATAATTACTCTTGCTCTGAAGCTTTTAACTACTGTTGGTGGGTTGGTTAAGTGACCAGCTACATGACCTCTCCTAATATCTCTTCTTGAAACACCTCTTACGTTGAACCCTATGTTGTCTCCAGGCACTGCTTTAGGTATTCTTACGTGGTGCATTTCTATTGAACGTACTTCGCCAACTTTACCCGCTGGCATAAACACTACTTTATCTCCAACCTTAAGTACTCCTGTTTCAACTCTGCCTACAGGAACTGTTCCTACACCTGTAATTACGTACACATCTTGTATTGGTATTCTCAGCGGCTTATCTATTGGTTTTGGAGGTACCTCTAAGAGGTCAAATGCCTCTATTAACGTTGGACCTTTATACCATGGCATTCTCGGGCTTGGCTCCATAACATTGTCTCCAGTCCACGCTGAAACCGGTATGAATGGTATTTTGTCTACCTTGAAACCGAATGCCTTCATGAACTTTGATACTTCTGTTTTTATTTTCTCAAATCTTTCTTTACTCCAGTTTACTGTTGGATCGTCCATTTTATTTATTGCTACAATTACCTGATCTATTCCCATTGTCTTAGCTAGTATTATATGTTCTCTTGTCTGACCTTCTTCGCTCATTCCTGCTTCGTACTCTCCCTTCTTAGCTGAAACTACTAGTAATGCAGCATCTGCTTGAGAAGCACCTGTAATCATGTTCTTTACGAAGTCTCTGTGCCCTGGCGCATCAATTATGGTGAAGTAGTATTTTTTCGTTTCAAACCTCATGAATGACAGGTCTATTGTTAATCCTCTCTCTCTTTCCTCTTTCAGCTTATCTAGAAGCCACGCATACTTAAAAGATTCTTGGCCTCTCTTCTTAGCTTCTTCCTCTATTTCTCTTAGCTTCTTCTCGTCAATAAAGCCAGCTTTAAACAGTAGATGCCCTGTTAATGTACTTTTACCATGATCTACGTGGCCTATTACTACTAGGTTTAAGTGTGGTTTTGTTGAAGACACTTAACATACACCTCTCAGCTATGTCCACACACTTTTTAGACGGGTCCGTGAGATAAGGACTAAAAGTCGTAAATATAAGGTTTTCGTAAAATCCAATTTACCTTGCACTTAAAGCTATTCTCTCTATTTCTTCTTTTCTCGAAATAGCATAGCTTTTCATATCATATCTTGATGCTAAAATTATTTCGTCAGCTAAACATTCCTCTATAGGCTTAGGATTATTGAATGCACAGTTCCTAGCGCCTTCCGTAATGTGCCTTAGTGCTAAATCTACTCTCCTTTGCGGTGCAACATCTACAGCTACGAAGTACACTATACCTCCGTAAACTATTCTTGTTGTTTCTTCTCTTGGCGCAGCATTTTCAATAGCTCTTACAAGCACCTGTATTGGATTTTCACCTGTCTTATAATATATTATGTCAAAAGCTACCTTCACGATATTGTAGGCTAAATGTTTTTTGCCAGCATTTCTACCGGGCTTCATTAGGTGGTTAATGAGCCTTTCAACTACTGGTACTTCAGATTTACCGAATCTTCTATGTTCATGTCTTCCTCCAGTATGTGGTAGCCATATCGGTTTAAGGCAAATATATTTTTTCAAGCTAGGATCCCTGATATCTACTCCTTCAAAACTCCATTTTCCGAATAGCTTTATTTCCTCAGTTTTTATTGCCGTTTTTCCCGACATAGCGTAACCCTAATATGGGGGTATTCGTATCAGCTAATAATAACTTACGAGTTTATATGTTTAACGTGAGAAGCTAAATAGAGTTCAGGGTGCGAATAAGTGGGTAAAATGGTTAAAGTAGTGAAAATTGAGGCTTTCCTCATGCCTACACCACCATACACACCTGTTATCTCATGCTACTTAGAAGATGGTAGGCAGTTCAATCTCTACTATGTTCCGTACGAAGTAGTTATTGCAATAAATAGGATTCAGGGAGAAGACTATGATGTTGATAGGGAGAGTCTATTTGATATATTGCCTATGATAGCAGGTGAGTTTAAAGACGCTTTAAAAGCGAGAATAAAAGCAGTTTACATAGATGGGTTGAATAAAAGAACTATGCTGTACTCTGCTACTATAGAAATTAAAGTAAATGGGGCTATCATTAGGAGAAAAATGATACCAAGCCATGCAATATATTTAGCCTTACTAGCAAACACAGAAGTTTACGTTGCAGACGAACTAGTTAAGCATCAAGAGAAATTATCTAGAACCCAGAGGTAATTTCATCTAATAGGCTTCTGTTTTTTCCCTTTCAACAGGGCATCTAATGAAACACCATTCACAGCAATTACCTTATATCTTACTCCTGGAAGATCCCCCATAGACTTTCCTCTAGTTCCTCCTATACCTGCTATTATTACCTCATCATGTTCATCTATGAAGTTTAAGGCACCATCTCCCGGGCAGAATGCTGTAACTATTTTACCGTTCTTAATAAGCTGAACCCTAACACATTTTCTAACAGCTGAGTTTGGCTGTCTGGATTCAACACCTATTTTTTCTAAAACTATACCTCTAGCCATCGGGGCTCCTTCTAATGGGTCAAAACGCTCTTTTATCCTAAGCATACGCACTTTAAACTCTCTTTGACTCCATCTAAACTTTAACCTCTTCTTCCTAAGTTTTCTAGCTGCAAACAGCCCGTAAGGAGATTTCTTTCCAGGCACTTTCCTTTAGCACCCTAGACTTCTAAATAATATTCTGGGTTTTTAAACTTTAGCTTTTGCTAAGTTACGATCACGGAGTCTATGTCGAAATACCTTTTAAGTATCATTCTTGCCCGTGCCACGTTTCTTCCCGCCTTCCCTATAGCAATGCCTTTGTCTTGAGGGTCAACGGTTACTATGACTTTTTTCTTTCCCATAGGTGTTTGCAATACTTTAACATTTAACACTCTTGCAGGTGCTAGAGCATTCTTAGCTAACTTCTCCACGGTATCAGCATATTCTACAACCTCTATGTTTCTTCCAAGAAGTTTTCTAAGTCTCTTAATGTTAATGCCATTCCTACCTATAGCTAATCCCATGTCCCCTGGTTTTACGAGGAAAATTATTCTATTTTCGCTTTCATCTATTATGCAGTCTCTTACTGTTGCTCGTGTTAAATCCTGAAATAGAGCTATGTATCTCATTTCCTCCGCGGTTAATTTTATTTCAGGCACCTTCTTCACCGCTTTCAACAAGCTCTAATATTCTAGAGCTGCCTTCATCATAGATTGTTACAGCAGCAACCATAAACGGCTTACCACATATAGTGCCTAGGTCAACAGATGTACCCTTGTATATGTATATGGGGATTTTAGAGAGTTTTGAATAATAAACTATATCATCCTTTATTTCCTTTGGAGCATTTTCAGCTATGATTATTAACTTAGCTTTACCCAGTTTCGCTGCTCTTATAGCTTCTTTAGAACCAAACCTTACTTTACCTGTTTTAATAGCCATTCTCAACTCTGATTCAAAAGAGATAACCAAGAGACCTCACCCAGACTATTTTGTTTTAGACCTCTTTTTAAGAGTAGGTCTCATGTAGAGTTCAACAATACCTGTCCCTAAGGGTATTATTTGACCTACAATTACATTCTCCGTTATTCCTTTAAGTTCATCTATTTCTCCTCTAGCTGCTCCTTCAAGTAAATGCTTTACTGTAACCTCGAAAGCTGCTCTTGCCAGTACGCTCGGTTTTTCTCCACTTACCCCATGTCTGCCTACTTGCCGTACTCTCCCGGTTCTCGTCATCATATCTGCTATTAATAGTATATGTCTTATATCTACGTCTAAACCTTGGTCTTCAAGCACCTTCATTATTTCGCTAATTATCGCTGCCCTAGCTGCTTCTATACCTAAAACTTTTTCTATTTCATGAATATCGTTCGTTATTGTTCTTCTATAGTCTACTCCTTTCATAGATAATACACTTGAGAAGTTCGAGCCATCGGTGATTATGATGTATTCTTTTCCTTTCTTCTGAACTATTGCTCTTTTTACGCCTTTAAGTCCTTTAATCCTAGCATTGGTTACCTTCTCTCTTAGCTTGTTTAATTTACTTATTCTTATAACTCCTTCAGTTTCCGGTTGTAGGATGTTTATTCTTATCTGATTTTCTTCAACTACTATTTTCCCTATTTTCAGCTTTTCAAGGGCTTTAATTATTTGTTCTAAAGTAACACCTTTATCCTTCATCATTTCTTTGTCTAACTCAACTATTATTGAATTTGTTAATAGGTCTACGTCTATGGTTTTTGCTACATTTTCTATAGTTGTGTATTCTATTTTCCTAGCTATTTCTAGCGCTTTATTTTTATCGTATCTATGTACTTCATCAAGGTAAACGGTCATTATTGGTGTTGACGGTTCTCTTCTAGCATCGACTATTTCAATAAGTCTAGGTAAGCCTAGAGTTACGTTTAGCTCTCTAACACCGGCGTAGTGGAATGTTCTTAAAGTCATTTGGGTGCTTGGTTCCCCTATAGACTGAGCTGCTACGGTTCCAACAGCTTCTCCAGGATCTACTTCGACACACCTATACTCTTTAACCACTTCCTTGATTATTTTATCTACCTTTTCTTCAGGTATTTCAAGGTCTTTTAGTTTAGACGCTAGTTCATCTATTATAGATTTAGGTAGTATGTTTTCTACTTCATTTAGCTTTTCTTCTAGGAGCTTTTGTGAAACCATAGCATTAGCACCCCCATTTTATGAGATCAAAACTTTTTGTATTATCCTATCTATATTAACAGCTTTTCCATGATCTGTTCTTGAAGGGTCAGCTCCATCTTCACCATATTTGAATTGCACTATGTACCCTTCTGGAAGCCTTACTGTACTATCATATTCTACCTTTAAGTCTTGTAAAGCATTTATAAGTCTTCTCTGCATGTATCCGCTTTGAGATGTTCTAACAGCAGTATCTACTAAGCCTTCTCTCCCTCCTGCAGCATGGAAGAACATTTCTACTGGTGAAAGCCCTTTACTAAAGCTTCCATATACGAACCCTTTAGGTGCTGGTCCTAAGTCTTCGGCTCTAAAGTGCGGCAACGTTCTCTTTGTGTACCCTCTTACTATCCTTTGTCCTCTAACTGATTGTTGACCTAAAGTTGCCGACATTTGCGTTAAATTAAGTATGTTTCCACGTGCTCCTGTCATTGCCATTATGTATGCATGGTTTGTTCTTTTCAAATACTTCGCCGCTTCTTCTCCCGCTTTATCTCTAGCATCTGCTAAAACCTCCATTATCCTTAACTCTAATGTTTCCTCAAGTGTTCTTCCAGGTATCGGTTCTAGTTCTCCCTTCTTAAACTCGTCTATTAGTTCGTAAACCCTTTTCTCTGCTTCTCTTAGAATATTCTCTACCTTTCTAATTGCTTCTTCTGGTACCACTACATCGTCGAGTCTCATAGTGAATCCATGTTTCTCAATAAACCTTAGGAATACTCTAAACACGTTGTCTAAGAACCATCTTGCATAGTTTTCTCCATACTCTTTAACTAGCCTATGTAGCATGCTTTCCGTTACTTGAGCACCTATTGCTTTCTTATCTAAAACTCCTGCTAGTAATTGTCCCTTTAATATAACAAGGTAAGAGTCGTATGGACATTTTTCATAGTAACATGTTTCACACTTGAGACATGTACTTGACTTGCTTGTAAAGGAGAAGTCTTTAGGTAGGAATAGACTGAATATTTGTTTTCCTGTCCAATACTCTCTTGGAGATAGTATTGCTGGTTCAGGTATTTCTCCCTCGTATTTACCTACAGTTAAAAGCTCAACTACCTCCTCTTTGGTTAGTAATGTTGACTTGAGTGTTAGGAGATATGCTCCTGAAATGTAGTCTTGGAGCGCACCTATTATTGGTCCTCCATATCTTGGTGAAAGTATTTGTGTCTGTACTAACATTAGTGTTCTAGCTTCACCCCTAGCTTCAATACTTTGCGGTACGTGGAGATTCATTTCATCTCCGTCGAAATCGGCATTGTATGGCGGACATACTGCGAGGTTTAACCTGAAGGTTTTACCTGGTAGAACTTTAACTTTATGAGCCATTATTGACATTCTATGAAGCGAGGGTTGCCTATTGAATAAAACAATATCTCCGTCTCTTAAATGCCTTTCTACAGTGTATCCTACAGTGAGCGTTTCAGCTAGTGCTTTACGGTCTTTTACAAATCTTAAATCTATTCTCCTACCGTCAGGCCTTATTATGTAGTTTGCTCCAGGCCATTTGTAAGGGCCGTTTAGTACGAGTTTACGTAGTTCTTCTACGTTCCATGGAGTTACTTTTTCGGGAACAGTTAATATTTTCGCTACTTCTATAGGTACTCCTACTTCATTTATGCTTATGCTAGGGTCAGGTGAAATAACAGTTCTAGCTGAGAAATCTACTCTCTTACCTGATAGATGACCTCTAAATCTTCCTTCTTTCCCTTTAAGCCTTTGCGCTAAAGTTCTTAACGGTCTACCTGATCTATGTTTTGCAGGAGGTATTCCCGGAACCTCATTGTCGAAATATGTTGTTACATGGTATTGCAGCAGATCCCATAGATCTTCTATTATAAGCTCCGGTGCTCCAGCCTCAATGTTCTCTCTTAACCTTTCATTTATTCTCACAATATCTGCTAACTTATGTGTTAAATCGTCTTCAGCCCTAATACCAGATTCTAAGAATATCGATGGTCTAACCGTGACGGGTGGTATAGGTAAAACTGTACATATCATCCATTCCGGTCTTGCACTTTCGGGATTTAAACCTAAGAGTTTTACATCGTCATCTGGTATTTTTTCTAAACGTTCACGTATTTCTATTGGTGTTAGTTTTCTTACACCCTCTTTTCTCTCTTCATAGAATGTTGTAGGCTTCTCAAGTCTTATCTTATATTGTTTTGCTTTACAATGGGGACATGTTGTTGTTTTTAGTGCTTTCTTTAAAATATATTCGTTTAGTCTCCTAGCTAGAGCAGGCCATTTCGCTTTAAGCTTCTTAAGTAATCTTAAATATCTTTCAACTTCCTTTTGAGGTATAAGTATTCTTCCACAATTATAACATGTAGCTTTGAGTAAGTTGTGAATTATTTTAACAAAACCTACATGGATTACTGGCCTAGCTAATTCTAAATGTCCGAAATGTCCGGGGCACTCCCCCATAGTGTTTCCACAGACTGGGCATCTCTGGCCAGGTTCGATTGAACCTAGTTTCTTATCCATTAATCCTCCATCTATTGGTGCTCCATCTTCATCATAAGTATCTGCTGTTACTATTGCTGTTACAGACATTTTCCTTATAGTGTCTGGGGATAGTAGGCCAAACTTTATGGCCTTAATTCTCTTAGGAGCTTCGACCATTGTTTACTTTCACCTTTTCCTCTCAAATATGTCTGTTAGGATAAGCTTAGGATAGAGACACATGGCCATTAGTTCTTGAAGTAGAAGTTTAAAAGCATAAGACATTTCGACAGGGTGGAGTTTTCCTTTTTCACCACATAGTGGGCATATGAACCTGTCTCTCATATAGTACCCTATCATACCGCAGTTTTCACACACATAAACTACTGTCTTATCAGAACTGTCGAGGAGACGTTCTTTAAGAAGTACTGCTGCTCCATGGCCTACGAGACAGTCCCTCTCCATTTCTCCAAATCTTAATCCTCCTTCTCTTGCTCTTCCCTCTGTAGGCTGCCTTGTAAGTATTTGTACGGGCCCTCTTGCTCTCGCATGTATTTTATCGGCCACCATATGGTATAGTCTCTGGTAATACACTATCCCTATGAATATTGGCGTTTTCAGTATTTCCCCTGTCCTTCCATCATACATCGTTTCCGTTCCATCAGCCCTATATCCTGCTTTAAGTAGCTCTATTTCGAGTTGATATGGTTTTTCACCGTAAAACGGTGTTCCATCAATAAATCTACCTTCTAGAGCTGCTACCTTACCACCTATGGATTCTATCATCTGGCCTAATGTCATTCTTGAGGGTAGAGCATGTGGGTTAATTATTAGGTCGGGTGTTATGCCTTCCTCCGTGAAAGGTAAGTCTTCTTGCGGTACTAATAAACCTACAACACCCTTTTGCCCATGTCTGGATGCAAATTTATCTCCAAGTTCCGGTATTCTTAAATCTCTTACCCTTACTTTTACCAGCCTATTTCCTTCTATAGTCTCAGTTATCATTACTGTATCCACAACACCCTTTTCCCCATGCCTCATAGCAACTGATGTTTCTCTGCGCAGGATTTCAGGGCTTAGTTCCCTATATTCCTCTAGAAATCTTGGCGGACTGGTTTTACCTATTAGCACCTCTCCTCCATACACTTCCTCTTCAGGGTCTACAATACCGTCAGGTCCAAGTTTCTTGTATGCATCTTTTCCTCTAAAACCTCGAACTACAGGTTCGGGTTTCTCAATTCTGTCCTCTAGTCCTCCTGGATACTTTGCCTCTTCGGCTTCGTATAGTCTGAAGAACGTTGCTCTTGCTAAACCTCTTTCTACAGCAGCCTTACTCAATATTACAGCGTCTTCTATATTGTACCCTGTAAACGACATTACAGCAACTATCATGTTTTGCCCTGCTGGCCTATTATTGTACCCTATAACATCAAGTGCTTTGGTTTGAACCAGCGGTTTCTGCGGGTAATGTAGGAGATAAGATCTTGAATCCGATCTTATCTGGTAATTTGCAGCATAAAGGCCTAGGGCTTGTTTAACCATAGCAGATTGATAAGTGTTTCTTGGTGACTGATTGTGCTCAGGATAGGGTATGGTTGAAGCAGCTATGCCTAATATTGCTGGAGGCCATATTTCCATGTGCGTGTGTTCAGTAGTTATGTCTTCAGGGTTTAGTGCTATTAAAGCATTTTCTTCCTCTTCAGCGTCAAGGTATTCTACTAAGCCATGCTTTACTAGGTCTTCGAATTTCCATTCGCCTTTCCTTATTTTCTCAATATGTTCTGGTTTGATAAGTAATTCTCCATTTTCAACAATTAATAGGGGTCTTCTAACCCTTCCGGAATCGCAGTTCACATATATTTCGTTTATATATTGATCCTTATAATGAGCAATGTTAATTTCGTGACTTATTTTTCCTTGTCTTCTAAGCATTCTTACTGTTTTAACTAATTTCTCTGGTTCTTTTGTGAAACCTATTAATCTACCGTTTAAGAAAACTTTTGCACCAACCATATTGCCTGTCCTATGGGCTTCTTCTATTCTAACTACGCCTAACTTGAATAATATGTCCTCTATTTCCTTTTCATCTACTCCTACTGAAATATACGTCATTAGCGCTAAGTTCTTTACAAGACCAATATTAGGTCCTTCTGGAGACTCGAATGGACATATTCTGCCCCATTGTGTTCCATGTACATCTCTTGCTTCGAAGTGGGGTTGGCTTCTACTTAGTGGTGAAACAACTCTTCTTAAGTGGCTTAGTGCCGATATGTAGTTTGTTCGGTCAAGAAGCTGGCTTACCCCTGTTTTCCCTCCAACCCAATTCCCGGTGGCTAGGGCATGTTTAAGTCTTTCAGTAACGACATCAGGTCTAACTAGTGCCTGTATGTTCATTCTTCTTGCTCTAACATGGGTTCTTTCAATTTGGTATTTTAAGTCTCTTAGGAGAGTTCTAAACGCTACTCTGAAAAGCTGTGCTAGAAGATCTCCTGCTAATTTTAACCTCTTGTTTGCATAGTGATCTTTGTCATCGGGTTTTCTACGGCCGAGAACGAGCTCTATTAGCTTACATGCCATTTGACCAAGGTAAAATGCTTTCTTTTTCCTATCTTCAAGTGTTGAGCCTAAATGCGGTAAAAAGTATTTGTCAATTATTGTTTCTGCTCTTTTAATACGGTTTTCACGTGTCTGCCCTATAGCTACACGGCTCCCTATGAAATCTAATGCATCTTCTGTTGCTTTAATGGCTGCCGCCTGTTCTAGAGACGGTAAAACTTCTTTCTGTATTTCTGGATCTACTGATACTGCTAATACTATGTCTCTATCTGTTCTCATACCTAAAGCTTTCATCATTATTGCAAACGGTATTTTGCCTGGTACGGCGGAGAAGGAAACCATTAATGTACCATCTTTTAATCTTTCAAGTACAACAGGCACCCTGTATCCTGATGTTGCTGAGAAAACTTTAGCTATGTGAGTTACTGTTGTCCCTGAGGTTGAAACATCTACGAGCACTCTATTTACCGCTAGATCTTCTTGTGTAACTATAACTCTCTCGGACCCATTGATTATGAAGTATCCTCCGGGGTCGTAGGGGTCTTCTCCAAGCTTAACTAGTTCTTCTTCTGAAAGACCATGAAGAACACATTTAACAGATTTAAGCATTATTGGGAGCATACCAATAACTACTTCTATAGGATTATCTTCAATACCGTTTTCAACAGGTGTTACAGTTAATTTTATGGGTGCCGCGTAGGTTAGATTTCTTCTTCTACATTCCATAGGTGTAACTTCTTTACGGCTACCATCAGCTTCTCTGACCATGGGCTTTCCTATTTTTATTTTACCAAATTTTATGTAGTATCCTGGAATATCTGTTTCAAGAATTCCATGCTCATCTACTATTTCCTGTAACTTGTTAAGAACAAAATCATTATATGAGTCAAGCTGCTGCCTTACAAGACCTTTTTCTTCGAAAAATGCCTTCATTATAGTCCAGCGGTCTTCAACACTAATCAAGTTTTTGAATTTTAAATTTGAACTCATCTTCTACACACCTAACCTGGAACAACATATCTATAAACTACAATTTTACCTGCAGTTGGGCTTTTGCGAGTGATTTTAACTATATCACCAGGTTTCGCACCTATAGCTCTAGCGACGGGGTCTGAAGCTCTAATCCATGGAAGCTTATCTGGTGTAACACCTAGTTTTTTAAGCACTTTTAAAGCTTCCTCTGGAGGTAATACTTCATGTTTAGGCACTAACTCGTGTTCTAATATTTTAGCTTTACGGACCACATTACACACCTAGTATAACGTGTAACCGAACCTACGCTATCAGAAAAGCACACTATATTGGAAGATATAAAGCTTTCCACACCTCCAATTAGTAATTAGAAAAGTTTAAACATATCGGTTAAATTAAAGTAGCTACGAAGGGCTTTGGGCCCGTAGCTCAGCCAGGTAGAGCGGCGGGCTTTTAACCCGTAGGTCCCGGGTTCAAATCCCGGCGGGCCCGCCACATAAAACATCACTTCACTCCTAAACCCTAACATATATTTAATCTTCATAGTGCTTGACCTTAATAACTAAGTTTCCACTATACTTTCTAGTGGTAACATAGGTTATGCCATGGCTTGCTTTCGTAGGTTTAGGTTTAAAATTAAAACATTTGACATTAGAAGCTATTGAAGTTTTAAAAGAGTCTGACATTATTTTCCTTGATAGTTATACTAGCGTAGGCGAGGACATTTCCGCTGAAACTTTATCGTCTTTTCTAAAGAAGCAGGTAATACCTGTTTCAAGAAGAAATATTGAAGATGAAAATGGGAAAATAATTTTTGACGCTTTAGACAAGGGATTAAATGTATCTTTTGCTGTAATAGGTGACCCATTTATTGCAACAACTCATATAGCGTTGCTTCTCTATGCAGTTAGAAAGGGTATCAGGATAAAAATTGTTCATGGTATTTCCATATACTCTGTTGCTATAAGCTGCTCAGGCTTGATGTCTTATAAATTCGGGAAAAGTGCAACAATAGTTTACCCAAAAGAAGGTATAACCTATGAGTATTTTTATGATGTAATCAAGGAGAATAAGAGAAGAGGGTTACATACGCTTTTACTACTCGATCTCGATGCTGAAAAAGGGATTTTCATGGGAGCTAATGAAGCACTTAAGCTGCTCATGGAAATTGAGCGCAAGCGCAAAGAGAGAGTAATACTAGAGAATGAGAAAGTCTTAGTTATAGCCAGAGCTTCACTAAGAAATCAAAAATGCATTTATGGGGCTATAAGCGAACTTGTTTCAAAGGATTTTGGACCCCCACCTCATGCAATTATAGTTCCTGGAAAACTTCATTTTATAGAGGAGGAGGCTTTAAGAAGGTTTATGATTAAATAGCATGTTTAGGTGACGAGCATTGTCTGAGACACCTGAAATAAAAAGTAGAGCGTTTAAATACCTCAAGAACTTAGAGGAAGCTTTCAAAACTTTGGTTGTTAAAGGTAAAAATGAAGAAGTTATGGAGGCAGTTAATGAAGCTAAAAGGTATTTCGAAGATGCAAAATACTATTTTGATAAAGGCTCGTTTATCGATAGTGTTGTCTGCTCCACCTATGCTGAAGGAATACTAGATGGTCTTAAGATGCTGAAGCTTGTTGGTTTCTCGTGTCCTCTAAAAAGATATGTTAAAAAGGTATTTGTTGCTGGAACCTTTGATATTATACATCCAGGTCATATTTTCCTTATAAAGAAAGCTGCGGAATATGGTAAAGTTTATGTGGTTGTTGCTCGCGATTCTAATGTTGTCAGGTTTAAGGGTAGAAAACCTATTATTGACGAAGAGCAGAGACTTTACGTTGTTTCTAATATTAAAGGTGTTTATAAAGCTATATTAGGTGACAAAGATGACATACTTAAGGCTGTGGAAAGAATAAGACCTGACATTATACTATTGGGTCCTGATCAAAAAGTAGACGAGAATAATCTCAGAAAGGAGCTTGAAAGAAGGGGGTTAAAAGATGTTACCGTAATACGGTTAAAGGAGAAATTAGAGACCTATTCTTGTTGTAGCAGCTCCAAAATTATAGAGCGTGTGATAAGTTATTATTGCAAGTAAACAGTTACTATAACCTCATCTCCATCTTTAAGACCTAATCTTTTCCTAATATTGAATGGTGCTATAACTTCTAAGATGTCAAAACCATGACTTGTCCGTTCAGGCAGAACTACAGCAACGTTGTTTGCTAAATCATTTATTCTTGCCTTAAACGCTTTAACCCTACCATAGGTTCGTATACCATCACTAAATCCCTCAATAATTATTCCAGGAGTTTTTAGAAGCTTAGCCTTTTTAACTACGTCTTCAAGGTTTTTCAACTTTAAATTTAATGTGCCAGGATACGGTTTAAAGCCAAGTTTCTCTTTAAACTGTTTAATGTAGCCGTTTAGCATTAAGTAATATCTTCCCTCACCCAAGCCTGTTGCCACAATTCCCCTAATCACTATGGTCTCAGGGCTTATAGTTTTTAATATTTCTCCCAGTTCCTCATAGTATTTTAGAGCAATGCTAAGTCCTTTTTCAGTAACCTTGACTTCTTCGCCTTTGGACGTAACTTTTCGTGAAATATATCCTCTTTCGGCCATTTTTCTCATTATACGTGATGATGATTGTTGAGAAAACCCTAGGATGTTAGCTATTTTTCTTGTAGATATGTGAACGTATCTATTTGCTGCTCCAAATCTTGCTAATACAAGGATCATTAGTAGTGCTTCAAGCTCCTCCTTCATACTTTTCCATTTACTATGTGGAATCATTACAACCTCCTACTCTCCATTTTAGAGAAATTATGGGCTAATTGTATAGGTTTAGGTAACCTATATTCACTAGTTAATGTCTTTAATACTATTTTCTCAGCGGTTTCTAGGCTTACCCTATGACCAGGGCTGACATATAAAGGTCTATAAGTTTTTCTCTCCACTATTACTGCTGCTAATGTTCCATCCTTCAGCTGTAAGTATCTTTTTAACTTAATAGAGACTATTTTTCCGGTAAGTATTTTCTTCGCAACGCCTATTGTAGGAATATTCAAGGTAACACCTAAATGACATGCGATACCCATTTTTCTCGGATGGGCTAATCCATGACCGTCAACTAGTACTACCATATCGTTTCTATCTTTAAAGTCATAGCATAGGTACACGTAGTATGGTAGTTCACGATAAGCAAGAAATGTTGGAACATAGGGTATTACTATGTTCTCCTTTACTAAGCGTACTTCGACTATATCTAGGGTTTTATAGTCCAGTATTACACAACATGCAACCGCTTTCCCTCCTTTATAAGATATATCAAGTCCAGCGACGAGTTCAGGAGGATACGTTATGTCATCTTTTAGTATAACGTATTTAGCAAGCTCCTCTTGTACTATTTTTGCTCTTTTAAAGTTTAAGATGCTCAAGATTGAACCCTAAGCTATTGGTTTAAACTCCTCATATATGCCCTCCTCAGTTATTGTCATGATATCTATGCCGTCTCCTGATGTTGCATCTCTTTCTATAGCTGCCTTTATTGCATTATAGGCTAGCTTTCTTGCTTCTTCAACATTTATCTTATCCTTATATGCACTTTCAATAATCCCTATAGCTATTGGCGCTCCTGTCCCTATAGCTGCATAGTTATCCTCTATAACTGAGCCTAAAGGATCAAGAATAAATAGATGGAAACCCTCGTTATCCGCTCCACCAACAAGTGCTTCTGAGAGATATGGCATGTTTTTTTGTCTGTAAAGCATTATTGAGAGAATTTTTGCAACTGATCTAACATTCATAGATTTATTCATTGTTAGTTCATAGAGCTTAACTTCTGCTTCTAAAAGTTTAGCTAAAGCCTGCATATCAGCAAATAATCCGGCAAAGGCTACTGCTAATTTATCTGTTATTTTGAAGACCTTTTTAACACGTTTACTTAAAATATATCCTCCGTAGGACATCCTCCTTTCCGAAGCCAGGATTACGCCATTACTGCACTTTATGCCTATGGTTGTAGCTCCAAAATACTCTCTAGACATTTATATCTACACCTCTTCTAAACCGAATCACGTACTTAGAAGTATTTATAATTTAGCTAGAATAGTTTCGGTGAACACTCCGGGAACGAAGAATAGTTCCGGTTTACTTTTTAAACCCCTAGTCTCTTGTACCTTCATGATGGTGGTTATGATTAAATGCCCAGATTGCGGTTGTCAAGAAGTAGTTTGGTGCTTTACCGAAGGATCTATTGTATGTTCTAACTGTGGAATGGTTCTTGACAAAATATATGACTATAGTGTTCCACGCAACTATTATAATTTGGAAAGTGAAAAAAGCTCTACATCTAACGAGCTAACAAAATACTATGAAAATAAGGTTAAAAGAATTAACCAAAGCTACCGTAACTATGAAAAGCTCATCAGAAAATATTCAAACCTTAGACCAGGTCTAAAAATAAAGGAAGAAGCAATACTTTCAGCATATAATGGCCAGAAGGTAAAAATGGTAAAGATTATAGTGAATGAGAAAACGGAGGAAATTAAGAAGCAAGTGCTTAGCGAAAATAGGATATACGAAATAGTTCTTAAGGAGTTTGCGAAATACCCTAGAATAGCTTCTAGAACGGATAGAGTAAAACTGGCTCTTGCAATTATAGCGTACTCTGAAGTAAGCAAGGGTATAAGACCTAGCTTTACAGGTATAGCCAAGAAATTTGGCATAAGCATTGTAAATCTGAGAAAAGCTTATAGCGTTATGAAAAAATATAAGGATTTATATAGGAACCTCAGCCACATTATCAAAGAAAGTGTGAAAACACATGAAAAAGTCTGCTATCAGAGAAACAATAAACAAGTTGCTTTGGGATCCGCGTTATAGGAGTAACAGAAATCACATCATAGAAATAAAACATAGAATAGGAGGTAAAGAGGTTATCAAAAGAATAAATATAAAAGATGTAGTATCTGTGAAGGCATGGTGCATTGTCATTAAACAACAAGGCGAGGAAAAAATTATACCTTTCCATAGAATAATCAGAATAATTAGCAGCAATGGAGAAATCTTATGGTCTAAGTCCTAAACCTTTTACCGTTAACCTAAAGGGCTTTCCTAAACTACCTTCTAATTTAATGTTAACTCTGGCAAGTTTTTTAACAACCTCAATGTTAGTTATTGTGTGCATAGTTAATTCTGAAGCGGAAATTTCGGATACGCCGTCAGCCATAGCTAGGAATGGTATAATCATGTCGCCCATATGCTTATCATAACATGTTCCGGTACTTAAAGCTTTTAAGAGTTTTTCAGCTGCTTCTTTACCAACAACTTCTGCTGGTTTCCCTCTAGCACCTAAAGCATCAGCACCTATGACACTATGCTTTGTTAAGGCCCATAAGACTATGCCACTACCAGGTCCCAAATGAGGATCTTTACCATGCTCGTAATATTCTAAGTGTATATTTATGTCACGATACCCGTGTTTTTCCAGAACTTGCTTAGCAGCTTTTGCTTGCCGCTCAGCTACGTGTTTAGGTAGTCTTACAGCATGAGAAATACCTTCTATTGCTAATACCCCTCCTCTGTTTACACATGTTATAGGGTACAGTTTCTTAACAGGCCTTGTACATACCTCCACTATGCCTCCTCCTCTGGGATAATGGCCTCTCCTTAAAACCTTTATTTCCACATGTGCACCCATTTTTCCAAGTATCGGCACTAAAACGTTTTTGATGTAGTCTATAGGCGGACTCCAAGAGACGTCTGTGCCTCCTCTTATCCTCAACTTAGCTTCTCCTGGAGCAAAGAGCATAACAGGTAATGAGGCTTGAAGAACTAATGATATGCTTCCCGCTGTTCCAATATTGAATTCGAAAGAACCGCATCTTTTCTCTTTAGGTATAAACTCAAGCACCTTAGAGCCCTTATACAAGCCCCTCACGTTAGCATTAGTTAATGTGGCTAATACTTTAACTGCAGTTATATGCTGCATTTGTAAACCAGGATTACGCCTCTTAGCCCTTATGTTAATTACTCTAACAGGCTTCAAAAGAAGTGATGAGAGAGCAATAGTTGTTCTTAATATTTGCCCGCCGCCTTCACCGAAACTTCCATCAATAATGAGCATTATCTAAACAACCTCGTCCGTTTGCGCTATTTCTTTTAGTCTTTCAACACCATCTATTTCTTTTATTAAAGATGCCACAGATTTTGGAACAAGCTCCTCCCAAGGACCGTTTGTTAACATAAGTTCACGTATGCGCTTACCACTGAACTTGCTTCTATCATACAAGGGTATTCTTTTAGTCTCATAACCTGCTTCTTTAAACAGTCTAATCACTAATGGATTATTAGAGTAAGCTATGTGAAATGGCGGTACAAGCATGGAAACATATCTAACCCAAACATGGTTCATTTCAATATCAGGTATGGGAACAATGTAAACCCTGCATAAGTCAATATTATGTTCTAGGAGAGCAAGTCTAAGCATAAGTAGTCTTTCTCCAGCAGTAAATGGGTTATCCAAGGTATGGCTAATTTGTGCGCTACCAACGCCTATGATAAGCTCATCGACTTCTTCAAGAACTTTAGAGATAACATATATGTGTCCTAAATGGGGTGGCTGAAAACGGCCTATGTATATACCTCTTCGCATACCTTAAATCACCTTCAACTAAGCTTCTCTATAGTTACTTTATCACCATATTTTAAATTATATTTCCTCCTAGCGGAACCCTTATTTACAGCTAATTCGAGGAAACCGAAACTATTAGTTACAAGTAATGTTTCACCCTCTTCAACTTCACTGTATGCGCGTAGAAACTTTATTATTAATGATGCTTTGCCATGTATATTCACCCGTACTCTCATACCGTATTTTAGCCATGATACTTCGTCAGCTGGAATATTTGTTGACGCATTGCCGAAGCCATTGAAATATACGAAATAGCCTTCAACCTTATCTTTACTTAGTTTGAACGTAGCCCATGAAGGTTTTACAATGCTATTAAGATTTATTTTTCTACCTAAAATCTCGGGTGGTGTACCGAGGGTTAAATAGGCTGCTGCTGGTGCAAAAATGTCTCTACCGTGAAAAGTTGAAGATACTGGCTTCAAGAAGAAATTCCTGTTAAGTATTTCGTATACGTTCTTAACACCGTCCTTGATAGCTGCTGGTACTAATACACCATTATCGGGCCCTATGAACGTAAAATTCTTGGTCTGAATAATAAGAGCCCTCCTTGAAGAACCGACGCCTGGATCCACTACCACGACAAACACCGTATCTCTTGGAAAGTATTTGAGGGATGATGTGAGAATGAAAGATGCTTCAGCTATACTGAACTTCTCAATTTCATGCGAAATATCGATTATTTCAACATTGGGATTTATGTTTAAGATTACAGCTTTCATTATTGCTACATAAGGATCTTTCAGACCAAAGTCCGTGATTAAACCTATTATCCTTTGTAACTCTCCCATGATTAATCAACCTTTATTATAGGTTTTCCGCTTAAAAATTAAACGTGTCAGAGGTGCTTAAAGCTATAGCTATCGCCGATATTCACGGATCCATAGCCTACATAGAACAACTAGTTAACCATGTAAAATCAAATGATATACATTATATTCTAGTAGCAGGCGACCTTGCAGCAGATAGAGATAAAACAACATTTAATAGAGTAATTAGGGGGTTAAGCCTTAGCACTGACACAAAGGTGATCTATGTTAGAGGGGAATCTGATCCTATAACAGAATATACTAAAAACAACATATTGAACGTAGAAAATAGACAATATGTAGTAAATGAGATTACGGTTGCCGGTATTCCCCCATTCTTAGATTACGAGTTAAAACTGCCTATAGAAAGTAAGATTAAAGCTCATCTCGCACATTTAACGCTTTCAAACAAAATATTATGTGAAAAGTACATAATATTAACTCACATACCACCATATGGTTTAATCGTTGACAAGCATCCATTAAAGGGTAACATGGGCAGCATAGAACTAAGAGATTTCATCAAGAAAATAAAACCCTACATAGTAATTTGCGGGCACGTACATTCAGGTATAGGAGTAGATAATATACAAAATACATTGGTGTTAAATCCAGGACCTTTTAGAAGAGGCTATTTTGTAGAACTATTAATATACTCCAAGGAGGGAATAGTCATAAAATTCAATAGATTTACTTTGCCCTTTGAGATTTAAGCTTCAAATACATTTCTAAATATGTTCTTTCTTCAATGCCCTCACATATTCCCATCTTTTTGAGAGCATCTATAAATTTAAGTATTAGATCCTCATCATCACATTCTGCTTCCACAAAATATCCCAGTTCTTTAACTTCATCTACAAATACTTGTAAATTATTTAATATGTACTCCCTCCTATATTTGGTAATTTTAGCTAATGGGTTAAAGCCTAGTTTCAAAAGAATATCTCTTGTAGCATTATAGTCGCTTACTTTTACAGAAATTTCCTCTCTAATCTTAGGTATCTGAGAAATCCTTGAACACTTATATGTTAACATTACTTCCCCGGCTTGAATTCTTATTCTCAATGCCTCATCGGTTTTCTTGAAGTCCCTGCATGGATGGGAAAAGTATTCATCAATAACCACATACTCTCCATTAAGAACACCGCCTTTCTCTATTACATATTTTTCTAATGCACTAAGCTTATTCTTGTCAGTTATCCTTATTTTAACCTCCTTCTCGATCACACTTAATTACCTTTTAGCAGTATTGTTACACTGAGGAATACTATGATTAATCCCTTTAAAACGTTTAATATAAATTTAAACTATGCGAAACCTTCTACGCTGTCGTTAGAGCTAGCTAAAAAATACGATTTCCCATCATATCTTATTGAAAGATATGTTAAAATGCTGGGCTATAGTGAAGCAGTAATGCTTCTAAACACTATCGGTAAGGGTTTAAGAAAAGCAATAAGATGTAATAGGCTTAAAATAAGCTGTAAACATTTAGAACAAAGATTAGAAAGAAAGAACATAATACTTAAGAAAATAGATTTCTTAGACTATGGTTTCTGGGTTATTAGAGGAGAGGATAAAATAGGACATACCATAGAATACCTCTATGGATTCTACTACATACAGAATCCAGCATCTATGCTTCCTCCGCTCATTTTAGCCCCTACACCCGAAGACGTAGTACTTGATATGTGTGCTGCTCCTGGTGGTAAAACAACCCACCTAGCAGAAATAATGGAAAACAAAGGAATAATTGTCGCCACTGATATAAGCAGGGAGAAAATGAAAGCATTAAGGTCGCATTTGTCAAGAATGGGTGTTGAAAACGTTATAGCCATCAGAATGGATGTGCGAGAAATAAGAAGGCTTAGAAACACATTTACTAAAGTTCTTCTAGATGCTCCCTGTAGTGGCGAAGGACTTATCTCTATAGATCCAGAAAGCATAAGAAGGAGAAGAGTAGAAGACCTCTATATTATGGCGTCTAAGCAAGTAGAACTACTCAAAATAGCATATGAAGTAGTAAAAGAAGACGGAGAAATAGTTTACTCTACATGCTCTATTGCTCCCGAAGAAAACGAATTCGTATTAAATGAAATACTCAATACTCTTGAAGACAGAATACTAATAGAGAGCCCTGGAATAAACGTAGGAGTACCTGGCTTCACAGAGGTTTTTAACATTAAATTACGTTCTGACCTAAGAAAGTGCATAAGACTTTACCCCCATAAGCATAGTACGGAAGGCTTCTTCATATGCAAACTTAGAAAAAAAGGTAGGTAAACCATGGACTCTATAGTGTTCGCCCCCATACCCAGTAAAATACGAGACGAAGTATTCGCAACATTAGCTCAAATGTTTGGGTACAGGAATGTAAGGTTATTCTTTAAGAATAAAAAGCTATTAATAACCAAAGGCGGTCCTAGGCAGGAGGTATTTGCAGTAACTATTGAGCAATTTAATTTCATATTTAATAAAGTAAAAACAGTACTTGGAAGAGAACCTTACTGCGCCGGAGTATTTGTAGGCATATATGGTAAGAAGTTCAAACCGAGCTTGGACATTTGCGAAAAACTTTTCAAAATGGCTAAAAGGAATGCGATAATGATAAATGAGCAAGCGGCTATTCTCTTTAGCTACGGTAGAGACGTAATGTTAAAAAGCGTAACCAAAGTATATGAACCTTTACATGAAATAGTAGTTGTCATAGATCCTCAAGAAAATGTTGTTGGACTTTGCAAGCTAATTATGAGAAACCTTATCAAAACGCTCTGTAGTGAACGTATAGTATGTGAAAACATCATAGATAAAGGTTGGTACCTAAGGAAAGGACATTAAAACTTAAATTCCAAAAGAGAAATAGGGCAATAACTGAACATAGAGAACCTTGGAAGGTGAGTACATGCCCTTTGAGAGAAACGATTTCATACTAATAGACTATATAGCTACAGTTAAGGAAACCGGGGAACTCATAGATGCAACGATAGCTGATGTAGCTAAGAAGCATAAAAAATATAGTGAAGGAAAAGTGTACGAACCACTGCTTGTGATACTAGGTGAGCATAGAGTAGTAGAAGGTCTTGAAGAAGAACTCGCGAAAATGAATATTGGCGAGGAAAAAACCATCGAAGTACCTCCCGAAAAAGCTTATGGCAGAAGAGATCCGAATAAAGTAAAATTAATGCCCTTAAGAAACTTCACAAGAAGAGGGATATATCCTAAGGTAGGTGAAGTAGTAGAAATAAACGGCGTCCCAGCAACTATTAGAAATATTACTGGAGGAAGAGTAATAGTAGATTTTAACCATCCCTTGGCAGGGAAAACGATAGTTTACCAGGTTAAGGTTCTCAAGAAAATAGAAGACCCTTTGGAAAAAGTAAAGTACTTGCTTCATAGGAGATTAAAGAACATACCTCCAGATAAGTTCACAGTAAAAATAGTTGAAGGTTCTTTAAGGGTGGAGATGCCTAAGGAAGCGTATCTTATAGATAATGTTCAATACGTAAAGCAGACAGTTGTAAAGGAAATAGAGAAATACGTATCCATAGCGCCAACTGTAGAGTTTGTAGAAAAACACACTATAAAACTACCTGAAGTGCAGCCCGTTTCTGAGAAAAAGGTTGAAGCTAAGAACACCGGTTAATAAGTACTTTTGATAGTGACAGATTTCTTGGGCAATTTATTTTACCATATATTTTCACTATTTTACATTTATCACCACTTTTTAGCCCTACGGGACTACATAGTTCGTAATTTATACATGACAGTTTAGAGCAATTGATAGGATGAAATGTGATTATGGCGCCCTCTATGGCGTATGATGTACGTATAGCTACTTCTAATGGTGCTTCTCTGACTTCTACAACTGCTAAGTCTATGTTTAGCGCTTTACATTTATGTTTTTTCTTTCTAACATTAATTACTTCATATACTCTGCCTTTCTTGAGATTGCCTATACAGACGTTATATAATGGACATAACTTACATTGCTCATAAACTTGCCCTTCAAAGAGAAACTTGTATCCTTTCCTAGCGTTTTCTACAGAGATTAACGTTATTATTTTCCCCTGTATCATAGTATCTCATCTCCTAAATGTTACTAGTCAATGACTCCAGTTTTTCTTGCAAGGTTCTCAGCTGCTTCCCACGTTAAACCTGATTCTCCGAGAATAGTGTACCTTTCCGGCCTAATCTTGTGAGCTATTGTCAGTGCCTTGATTATATAGTAGTCATCTATACCTAACTCCTTAGCTGTAGTAGGTGCCCCCACTTCTCGCAATGTTTTCCTTATTTTTCTCCAGTTCTTACCATGTAAATAAGCCATCATAATTGTACCTACACCACATTGTTCTCCATGAAGTGCAGGCTTAGGAGCTACAATATCTAATGCATGGCTAAAAAGGTGCTCAGAACCGCTAGCTGGTCTAGAAGAGCCGGCTATGTGCATTGCTATACCGCTGCTTATGAGAGCCTCCATAACAACTCGTACAGATTCTTCCGTTCCTCTACGTATAATTGAAGCATAGTTTATTACGTGTTTTGCTGAAAGCAGAGCTAAAGAAGCTGCATAGTCACCATAGTACTCATTTTTTAACTTATGTGCAAGTCTCCAATCTAGGACAGCTGTAAACTTAGCTATTAAATCACCTACACCAGATGCCAATAATCTATAAGGTGCTTTAGCTATGATTTCAGTGTCAGCAATTATAGCTACAGGGCCTTCAACCTTAATCGATGTTGGCCTCTCTAGACCTTTAATTGAAGCGAAAGGAGAAGCTATTCCATCATGTGAAGCTGCTGTAGGAACGCTTACGAAGGGCCTACCTAGACTTGTGGCTATGTACTTCGCTGTATCTATAGATTTACCGCCGCCAAAACCCACAATAACATCGTATTTTTCATTCTGTACCCGACTTAGCAGATCCTTTAAATAGTTTATATTTGTGCCTTTAGTTATGAGATAATCTACATTAAACCCTCCGTTTTCAAGTATTTGTATAATTTCTTTCCCATATAATTTAATAAGATTAGGGCCTGTAATTAGCAACACGTTTTTCCCAAGCTCTAAATCCTTAAAGTATTGGGGAATCTGTTTACTAACGCCCTTACCTATAACTATTTTACGAGGAAGCTTAATAACATGAATATGTGCTTTTTTCCCCACTAAGCTCCCTCCCATATCTTTTTAAGGACAACAAATCTTATATAGATGTAATCCAATGATATGGTAACACGGCTGGTTAGTTTCTTTCTAAAGTACAGTTAAAGTAAGTGGGAAAGTGGTTATTTAGGTCTTTCACTTGGTGAAGTAAATGTTTAAAGTAGAAGATGTTAAGTCTGCTATAGAAGGTAGAGTACTGCATGGGACTACAACAGTAGCTATAAAGTTTAAAGATGGGGTGGTTTTAGCAGCTGATAAAAGAGCTACCGCAGGCTACTATATTGCACATAAGAAGGTTAAGAAAATAGCTAAAATAGATAAGAGAGCTGCTTTAACAATATCAGGGCTTGTTGCTGACGCGCAAATGTTAGCTGATATTGTTAAAGCCGAAATAGAGTACTATAAGCTCACAGCAAATAGGGATTTAACAATAAAAAGTATGGCATCAATTCTCTCTAACATTATATTCTCGAGAGCAAGAACACTACCATACATTGTTCAATTAATAGTAGCAGGATACGATACTGAACCGAGAATATACACATTAGACTGGTTTGGAACAGTAACTGAGGAAAAATATGTTGCCACGGGATCGGGTTCTCCTATAGCTATAAGCATTATTGAATCATCATACCATGACAATTTAAGCTTGAACGAGGCTGTAGCAATAGCTGTAAAAGCAGTAAACGCCGCTATGAAAAGAGATGTAGCTTCAGGAGAAGGCGTAGATGTTGTTGCAGTAACTAAAGGAGGCTATAGGGAACTTAGCAAGGAGGAAGTAGAAAAAATAATTTCAAGCATGGGGAAGAAAGAAGCATGATAAACGTCTACGAGTACATAAAGAACACGGTAGTCTCACTAATGCCTCCTGAAGCACAAATAACCAAAATAGAGCTTGAAGGCCCCGAAATAGCTGTTTACGTGAAAAATGTTGAAGCAGTAATTAAAAGCTCAGACGTTATAAAGAAAATAGCTAAAACGATAAAGAAACGTGTTGTTATAAGAACAGATCCAAGTGTTAGAAAATCCGAAAAACAGACCCGTGAAATTATAACTAAAATAATACCTAAAGAAGCAGATATTAGAAGCATAGAATTCGACCATACCTTAGGGGAAATAGTAATAAAAACAGCTAAACCCGGGCTTGTCATAGGTAAGGGAGGAAACTTACTTAGGAAAATATTGCTGGAAACCGGCTGGAGACCAAATATCGTAAGAGCGCCTCCTAAAGAAACAAAAACCCTAACCAGTGTCTTACAGATACTTCTAGCAAAGAGCGAGTATAGGTTAAACGTACTGAGAAGTGTAGGGCATAGAATTCACAGATCCCCGCTATTTAAAAGCACTTATGTAAGAATAACTGCTCTTGGAGGATTCAGAGAAGTAGGTAGAACAGCAATACTTGTTGAAACAGCTGAAAGCAAAGTATTACTAGATGTAGGGCTAAACCCTGGTGCAGCAAGCCCAATAAATGCCTATCCAAGATTTGACCTAGCGGACTTCGACATTACATCATTAGACGCTGTTGTAATAACACATGCGCACCTAGATCACTGCGGTTTAGTACCTTACCTATTCAAATATGGTTACGAGGGCCCAATATATACGACTAAAGCCACAAGAGATCTTATGGTATTAATGCTTCAAGACCTCTTGGAAATAGCTGAAAGAGAGAACAAGTACATACCCTATAGTATAAGAGAAGTTAGGAAAATGCTACTACACACTATACCCCTAAATTACGGAGAAGTAACAGATATAGCACCCGATATTAGAGTTACACTTTACAATGCAGGCCACATATTAGGCTCCGCTATGGTGCATTTACACATAGGTGAGGGCTTACATAACATAGTATTTACTGGAGATTTTAAGTATTGTAGAACACGGCTACTACCACGTGCTAACGACAGATTTCCAAGAGCAGAAACGTTAATCATGGAGAGCACCTACGGTACAGACTACCTACCTCCAAGAGATGAAGCAGAAAGAGAACTCATAAGCAAAGTAAAGAAAATTATAGAGAAGAAAGGTAAGGTGCTTATCCCGGTGTTTGCTGTTGGTAGAGGTCAGGAAGTAATGCTTGTGCTAATAAATGGTATAAATAAGGGGTTGCTACCTAAAGTCCCCATATACGTTGACGGTATGATAGATGAAGTCACCTCAATACATGCCGTATACCCCGAGTTACTATCGGAGGAAGTTAAGGAGTCAATATACAGGGGGGAGAATCCTTTCGAAGCTGAATACATTAAGAAAGTAGAGCATAGAGATGAGAGAAGAGCAATAGTAGACTCTGATGAACCAGCAATAATACTGGCGACATCAGGTATGCTAACCGGAGGTCCTTCTGTAGAGTATTTAAAGATGATGGCTAGGGATGAAGAAAACGCTCTAATATTCGTAAGCTACCAGGTTGAAGGAACTTTAGGTAGGAAAATAAAAGATGGCCAACGTGAGATAGTAACTTTCACCCCGGAAGGAAAGATAGAAGTTTTGAAGATAAAGCTTAAAGTGTTTAGCATTGAAGGTTTTTCAGGCCACTCAGATAGAAGACAGTTACTTTCATTCTTAAATAATATTTCACCGAAACCTGAGAGAGTAATACTGATCCATGGGGAAGAAAGCAAGGTACTAGCTTTAGCAAACACTGTTAGGAGAATGGGGTTTGAAGTACATGCACCACGCATAATGGATAGTTTAAGAGTAGCTTAGTTTCCATATTTTATCCCCCACGTAGTGAAGGTTACGTATCACTTTCCCTTTTCTCATATGTGCTATTTCATCGGAACTGTAGAGAGCTAAGCCTACTGCTATTGGCTTACGATATTTCTCATCAATAATAAGCACTAAATCATCTTTTCTAAAGGATCCCTCAATACACACTATTCCGGGAGCCATAATGTTAGCACCGTTTAAAATGTGCTTTACTGCACCCATATCCACAACAACTTTAGGCATATCTACATCATCAATACGTAGTCTAAGTAAGTACTTCAGCAACGGCACTAATCTATCATTTATTTTCACTAGGAATGCTCGTCCTTCGTAGAAGTAAACAGTGTAGTTATTGCAGACACCTATTTCTAAGCTCTTCTTCGGACTTATATTTAGAAAAGAATATTTCGCCAATATCTCTTTCACTAAAATCTTCTTCTCTTTTTTAGATAAAGCATGTCTAATACAGCCCAAACTGCATCCCGACAAATATTTAAGGGATTACATTTTTAAACCTAAGTAACTTTATATATACCGTACATTAGAACAAGTATAAGAACAGAAGATGTTTTGTTTAGGAGGTGCGTTGTAGGCTTTGGCAGAATCTGCAAAGAAGCTACTAAGCGAATCTCTGGGAAACATAGTTCTCGTAAAACTTAAGGGTGGAAGAGAAATAAGGGGGATACTGAAAAGCTACGATCAACACTTAAACCTCGTCCTAGAAAATGCTGAAGAAGTTAAAAGCAACGGTAGAACAAGGAAATTAGGAACAATAATAATTAGGGGGGACAATGTAGTACTAATATCCCCTGTACCCATACCTATGTAAGACTTCTGATTAACATAGTTTAGGGTGCATTTTTATGGTTAAGGGAACAACATCATTCGGTAAACATGGAAGAAGCAAAACCCACATTAGATGTAGAAGATGCGGAAGACACTCATTTAACGTAGCCAAAGGCTACTGCGCAGCATGCGGCTTCGGCAGATCCAGAAGAATAAGAAGGTATTCATGGCAAAACAAAAAAGTAAACAAAGTCAGAATAGTTTAAACAAGTGAAGCCTCAAACACCATACAGTTAGAATAGCGATATTATTTATACACTCCTTTTCACAATATACGATTGTAAAGTGTAAAGAATAAATGGAGATTGGTGGACCGGCCGGGATTTGAACCCGGGACCTCTCGGATGCCAACCGAGCGCTCTACCAGGCTGAGCTACCGGCCCACATACCACAGAAGTGTTTATGCTTCGCTGATTTAAAATTTTATTGTTTAGTATTATTATTATTATCAACAATTTCTACACCAGCACGCGTATAGTAATACTTTAACTATTTTTCACTATACCTTTCTCTAATATTACTTGCTTTATGTAGGATTGTTCTAGTATTTGGGATATGGTTTTACCGTGCAGTAACATTACTTCACAATGTATTTTTAAGTTAATTTTAAACCCTAGATTAAAAAGGTGCAAAATGCATGTACATAGGAAAATCTATAATGGGAATATTCCTAGCACTCGTAATGTTAGCGTCTATGAGTGTCGCTCTTGCTATGTGGAGTGAAACACTAAAAATAAATGTAACAGTAAACACAGGAGAAGTAGATGTCGAATGGAGTAATTTCTGGGATAATGACACTGTAGAAAAACCTGAAGCCTATCCGCCGTTAGATGTAACAAAGGTATATGTAGAAGCTGAAGATTGGGACACTGAAGGAGACACTATAAAGCTTAATGTCACTATAGTCAATGCTTATCCATGCTATAATGTGAGTATTTACGGTAACGTTTCCAATATAGGAACAATACCTGTAAAATTGTTAAGCGCTACCATAAAGTATACTATTGATGCTGAAGAACAAAGCGTCTCGTTGCCTCTCGGCACATGGGTTGATTTAGACTTAGATAATGACAGTAAAGCAGACATTAACGTGTTCTTAGAAATATCTAACGACGCAGACTGCGATGGCATACAGATAGACCCTGGAAGCTTTGACGTATATGAACTCACTATACATGTTAAACAGAACGCAGCGGAGTTAAGGACCTACTTCTTCGAAATAGAAATGGTATTTGCACAGTGGAACGAAGTTTAAACGCTAAAGTGAAATGAGGCAGCAATACAATGAATCTTAAGAAATTACTAGTTCTACCCATATTTTTAATATTGATATCATCTATGAGTGTCGCTCTTGCTATGTGGAGTGAAACACTAAAAATAAATGTAACAGTAAACACAGGAGAAGTAGATGTAGAAATTGTTAGAGCATACGTAGATGATGACATACCGCCACCAACCATAAAACCGGACTACAATGGAACACCCAATGCTTGGCCTAACTGCACTAATTTCAATTATACTGGTGAAGGATGGGTTGCTGTCATTAAAGGTGATATAGATTTTGAGGAGCTAGATAAAGATGTTGCATGGGCTGAAGCATGGACAGAAGATACAGATGGCGATGGAGACAGCGATACTGCTTATGTTAAAATACATAACGGCTATCCAGGATACATGGTATGGTTCAGTTTAGAAGTAGATAACGTGGGTACGATACCAATATTCATAGATTACTACATTGTTAACGGTACAACACTAACAGAGGAAGAAATAAAGAAAAACAACTTAGTATTCCTAGATGCTAATGGTGATTATGAACCCGAAGTACTAATACAGCTCTATAATCTTTTAGGAGAGCAAATAGATCCTGGAGATGGTAGAGAAAGTAGCTGGAGAATAGTTGTGCTACAGCCAGCATCAGAGAATTCAGAATACGTGATTTCAGTAAAACTTGTAGCAGTACAGTGGAATGAATCGATATATTACGGGAAGAAATAAAATCACACCCCTATTTTTTATTTTAAACATTTCACTAGAGTAAGGTGCTATGGATGAAAAACTCAACATATTACGCATGTACGATTTTAGCCGTAGTATTGCTCTTTGTCGTACTAAGTAATGTTGCTTATGCTGTGTGGTCTGAAACCTTACGCGTAAATATGAAGATGTCTATGGGGGAATTTGACACTAGAATATGCTGCTACAAAGTACTTACATGCTGCCGTCACTGTAATGTGACCAGTCAGTTAAGCGATAATAGTAAAGCATTATTTGTAAGCTTTGAGAATCTGCATCCAGGATGGATTGGCTGGGTAGCTTTAATAATATGCAATAAGGGAACACTTCCAGCCGAACTTATTGGGACGAGCGTAGCAATAGTAGAAGCAAGTGATGGCATAGAGGATCATTTCCACTACGAAGTTCACTACTACGGGCCACTAAGAATCCATGATTTGAAAAACATTAGATGTTGCCATCTACCGTTGCCCTTCAATTCAAGCTTACCTTTACAATTTGATCCCGGGCAAAAGGTTCTCGTATTGATAGAGTTACATATAGATGCCTTATATCATGGAGAAGGCGAACTAAACACGGTTTTTGCTATAAGAACCTCACTATGGCATTAACCTAGGCGATGCAGAGGTGAAGATGGTAATAACCTCTAAGATAACTTTGATAACTTTATTTTTAATGTTTCTACTAAGTTTTACATTAGCCAATATCCTAAAATTAGGAGGTTCAGCAGCATATCTGATACCTCCTATAATATGGTTAACCATGTTCATTATTTCTTATCCAAACACAAAACCCGGTATTCTTCCTTATAGGAACCTCGCATTGCCCCTCGTTTTTATAGCATGCTTTTCCATTTTTGTAAGAAATATGTCAGGATTTATTACAGGTTTTGGTTTGTCCCCCTACGTTATGAGCGTGCAGGCTCTAGTATTCAATATATATTTCTTCCTCAGCAGAGTTCTCGGCTTCGAATACGCTCGAACATTTATAGCTCAAAAGGTATTTAAAACAAAAGAAAACCTTGCAACTCTGCTAGGAATAGCTCTCTTATTCACTACTTTAGATATTAACGTCATACAGTTCTTTTACATAGGTAGTGAGCTTGAACTCCTAAAGTATTTGTCCTCAGAGTTTTTCCCTATATTTTCCTTAAACATATTCCTTACTTACCTAGTATTTTGGGGTGGTGCTTTATCGTCGATAACATTCATTACCATAAGCAAAGGGTATTACTACGTCACTCCAATAATTCCTATCATTCCATGGACCCTTGAAAGTATCATTGGAGTATTAATACCCTTCATAGGTATTGTAGTTATAAGTAACACTAAGCCTTTCTCTATTTATGTTGCTAAGAAAGGTGAGAAAATAGGATTTAAAGGAATGGTCCAGATAATTCTTCCCCTAATAATACTACTTATTACAACAGGTTTTCTCGGTCTAAGACCCTTAATCATCGCAAGCGGAAGTATGCAACCAACATTAAATGTTGGAGATATAGTTATTGTTACTAAATCATCCATAGGTGATATAGTTGAAGGAGACATTATAGCTTATGTAAGCGAACAAGGCATCGTAGTACATAGAGTCTACAAAATTGTTGAACACGAAGGCAAATATTTAGTAATAACTAAAGGTGATGCAAATAAAGAACCCGACAATATACCAATAGATGAAAGAGTTATTATTGGCAAGGCATTGCTCATCATACCTAAGGTAGGTTTATTACAATTGTATATGGGGGATGTTTTTCTTAAAATACAAGAAACTTTATCCCAAATACTGGTACTAACTAATTTATATACCTCCTCAAAGTTAGGTACTATCATTAGTAGGGGTACGTGATTAATGAAAATAGGGATAAAGAAACTTAAGAAAAATCTTTCTTTGAAAAGAGTTAACCGAAGAAAAACAATAGTTTTAACAGTACTTTTGGCTGTACTCATAATGTCAACTGTAGGAACAGTGGTTTCAAGTAAAGTACCTGTAGAAATTAAGAGTAGAAAAAAACTATATATTCTAAGACATAATTTCCAATACACCTACTTAGTTGGGTTAAGGCCGAACATCCTATATAATAAAACTGTTATTGGACCTGGTGAAATACCTTACCTTCCCATATCTAAGAGTATTAATGTGACTTTAAATTACTGGGTCGATACATCTATTAAAAACATAGAGGTTGAAGGATATGCTAAGGGGGTAATAGTAGTTAGAGAAGAAAACGGATGGGCTAAGGAGTTTAGAATAATTGTACCAGTAACGTTTAATTCTACAAGTTATAGTATGTTTTTCTCCATAGACTTGGAAGAAGTAAATAGTTTGATAAATAAGATAAGTAAGGAGACTGGTTCAAGAAGTCTCATGTACACCATAGAAATTAAACCTGAAGTAAGTGTGGCGACGAGGTTTCCTCAGAAAGAATTTAAAGAAACATATTATCCAACATTTAAAATTAAAATAGATCGTCAAAGTAATGTTTTAAAATTTGAAGGAGAAAAGTACACGTTCACGGGAGATAAGGAAGTAGAGATAACAAAACCTAATACAGCTAAAATATTCTATTGGCCTGTACCCGTTGCTGTCATAAAGACATTCTCATATACGGCCTTAATTCTCTCATCTCTTGGATTAGTGTCTTTAGCTGTAGCTATGTTCAAGTCTAGGGAAATCTCAGAGGTAGAACATATATTTTCAAAATATGAAGATATTTTAGTGAAAACAAATAATCCCTCTAAATACTTGAATGAAGCTGTTAAACTAAACAGTTTTGAAGATTTAGTAAAAATAGCAACCAACATGGGAAAACCAATATTCTACACTGCAAAAAGGCTAAGTGAAAATGTAGAACACGTATTCTGGGTAACAGATGGGAAATTAACGACAAAATACACCGTAACAGAAAAACATCAAACCAGAAAACAGTGATTTAGAAAAGGATAATAAGCAAAAGTTCAGAGAAACAACATAGTCTCCTTCATCTAACATGAATAAATATAATCCTTTTTAAACCATATATAAATTCTGGAAAAGGAAGGGCCCGTGGCCTAGCCTGGATAGGGCACCGGCCTTCGGAGCCGGAGGTCCCGGGTTCAAATCCCGGCGGGCCCGCTATAGATTAAAATTTCATTAAAATTTCTCTTTCTAAAGTACCTGCTATAGATCATTAGAAACTTTATATGGCAAGGATTATAGGTTCTTAAGGTCTTATATAATCTTGGGGATGCGTAGATGTCTAGGAGTGTGGTAGTGAAGGTTCCTCCATGGCTTTCTGAGGAGGAGGTGAAGAAGATCATAGAGGCTGTTATAGCGAGGCTTGGTGGCCGGGTTGATGTAGCTGAGGTTAGAGAGGCGCTTGGTATTAGACCTGAGGAGCTAACTGAAGATGTAGAGGTCTATGATGTAGAGGAGCTGAGGCGTAGAGAGAAGGGGAGGCTGACTTGACCATACTAGATACTAGTATCGTTATTGATAGGATTAGGGAGAAGAAGTCCATCCAAGAGGATATAACAGCTGTAACCCTTGTAGAATATCCAAGAATTATTTTCTATAAACACTTCTATGGTGGAATAATATTTCCTATCAGAGATGATTTCATCCTAGCTCATAGAATACAGCTTAAGCTATTAAGAGCGGGAAAACCGCAAGCATTCGTAGATCTATTAGTGGCTGCTATAGCTGTTAACCGTGATGAAGAATTAGTGACTCGTGATAGAGATTTCACACATATTTGTCAAGCAGTAGAAAAACTGGGCTACCATATGAAGTTGAAACTAATATGATTAATATAATACAGTTTCTCGTTACACTTAGTTTCCCTTATCCCTAAGGGAAGACTTCCATGAATATAACTCAGTATAATGTCTCTACATTAATTTAGCTCATCTAATGCCACCTTTTACTAGTAACCTCTAATCCTAGTCTGCAATTCCTTAAGATTTCTCACGAACGTTTAGACAATGTATTTAAGATAAAGCTCGACAAGAACCATAACCACATAATTTCTCTCTACAAGACATTACAGCTATAAGTAATTACCTTCGGTTACCTCTTAGAAACCACGACATTAACAACATTAACAAAGCTAAACTCTCGCATTAGCTGTCCCATATACTAGATAATAGGTATGAGTTCTTATCGGATCTGTTCCAGATTATCGTCAGTTATTGGAACCATAGTTTATAAAGGCCAGCCTTCGGAGCCAGAGGTCCCAAGTTCAAATCCCCACGGGCCCACCACACAGCGGTAGTGGTTGTTTTCGAGAGTTGTTCTCAGCTGTGTACCTACAGGGACGGCCTCTATTACCTTGGGTAATGGCTTCCGATCAGGGTTTCACGTTAATTCTCATGACCTTACAGGCGCTCGTACCTAATCGCTTCAGCCTATTTTTGATTTGCAATAAGTTTGCGTCTGCACTAGGAATTTACTGCCTTGCTTATGGGGTTAAGCGCCTCCGTGAGGCATTAGATATCTGCAGAGCCTAATAGTGCAGGCCCTTATCTATGGGCAGAGCTTCTGCAGGCCTTGAAGCTTGAAGAAGGGCGTAAAAGCACCATTTTAATTAAGAGCTCCACTTTTTCCTAAGGGTCGCAGCTCCTAAAACTACCAACATCGTGATAGTAGTTATTATAACCGTTAATGGTCCTTCGTTTTGCGACGGTGAGCTTATCTCTATAGTTCCGCCAACTATTGGAGGTGATGGTGGCGGGGAGCCCAGCGATATGGGGGTGCCGACAAGGTTTGTTAGTGATGGTGTTGTTTTACCTGTTATGGTTATTTCTACATATCCTGAATATCCATTCTGATCAGTGGTGTTCACTAGGTAGTTGCTGCACTTGACCCACTTGCTGCCGTCCCACCAGTACGGCGTTATCTCTGTTTCAGGTAGGTCATTGAGCTCGTTTGCTTTGTAGTAGATCTGCACCTTAATTACTGAGGGTGCTGAGGAGTCATTTATGTGTATATCGATGAACTTGAATGCTTTAGAAGGTGCTATGTCTACAGGGTTAGCGCTGTACTTAATTACTGAGACCTCGACCGACCCTGATCCATTAGCGAAAACCACAGTATCGGCCTCCTCGGTAGCGTTAACAACGATTCTCTCACTACCGCTTAAGGTAGCTGAGGCCTTAGAGCCGTTTCCTGAGATAACCTTGCCGCCAGGGTAGGGGGCATTAAGCCAAGGCTTATATATGACATTACTCGACACAGGAACCCCCGAACCAAGCCCCTCACCGCCCGGGCCGCTTAAATCACCCCACCAGTTAAGAGAAGCATTAACCATATCATTGCCGGGGTCGTTGAGAACACCCCACTCACTCACATTCACTATATTGTTGAAGTGAACCTCAACACCTGAGTTACCGAAGCCTATCCAAACACCAGATCCTGCAGCACTTAAGTTATTCTCAACAACTGTAATATCCGAGTTATTCGTGTTGTGGGTTAGATCAATGCATGCCCAGCTAACGTTCTCAACACTATTACCCTCAACCAACACCTCAGATGAATTATGGATAAACATCCCTGAATGCCCCGCGTTCTTAACAGTGTTTTTCTCAACGCTAACATTGCTACTCTCATAAATCGCAACACCAGACCACCCCGTATCAAGCATAGCGTTACGGATCAAGGTAATGTTATTGCTATGATTGACAATAACGACTAAGTCGGTAGGGCAGTAACCACCGTTAAAAACGTTATTCTCAACAAGCACGTTTCTGCTCATATCCGCAATCAAAAGAGCTGGTCCGTTGGTTCCTGAAACACTATTATTCTTTACAAGTACATCTAATGAGCCTGATACAGAGATACCAGCCCATCTTGCTCCATCTAAGGCATTAGAATTCACGGAGACATTTAAAGACGCGATAACCTCAATCCCGTCACTATTTATGTGGCGAGCACTATTACCTTCGATCACTATATTCGAGGAATTAGCATCTACTTTAATGCCTGGCCACTCCGTGATGTTCTCCACGGTATTCCCTGAAATCAGTCCGTTGGCCACGTTATAGAGGTATATCCCCCCTCTTGAGTTAGTCGCTATATTGTCAAGGATTTTAACATCTGCTGCTTTAAAGGCGGCTATTGCATCATCATTGTTTGAGTACTTTATTGTGTTATTCTTAACCACCACGTTAGAAACGCTAGCACCTTCAAATAGGCCCCATAAGTGAATCCCTTGATGAGTTAAGTCAGATATAGAATTGTTAACTATGGCAACGTCAGACACGCTTGAATATTGCGGAACCCAAACCACTACTCCCGCAGTCCATGACCCGTTATAGAGGCCCCTGATGGCGTTGTTCCTCACCGTTATGTTGTGTACGGTGGTACTGCGTCCGTAAGCCCCTCCTACCCATATAGCGTCAAATTTATTTCCTAAAGCATTAGCATAATATATTCTGTTCTCCTCAATGATTGTGTCATTCGTTAATGCCGCAATTCCAAACCCCCAGACACCATACGTTACCTTGAATCCATGGCCTGTGTTGTTCGCTATAAGATAATTACTGCCTAGATTTGTGAATATGAAGCTATCCTGGATTTCTGACGCTTCATTTCCTACTATACTGACTTGTGAGCAGTTGCTAAGGTATATTGCTACTGGCACCTTACGGAAGCTGTTGTTTCTTATTATTACTGCTGTAGTGTTTGCTAAGTAAATACCTTTCCCCTCAACATCTCCTGTGATGTTGGCTACTATATTGCCTTCTATGTGCATGCCTGAGACCTTGACCGCTTCCGGATTCCATATGCACTCACCTATCCCTAGGGCCTCCTCTGAAGCATCATGTATGTTGCTAATGTAGTTGTTCTTTATTGTGAGGTTCTGTAGGGTTCCATTGCTTAGATCTATCCATATCCCGATGATTCTTGTACCATTACTAAGGTTTTCTATGGTATTCCCGGATATTAGTACATTTCTAACCGTTACTCCATCATATACAAGCACTCCAATGGGAAAGATATTATAGTTCCCTGCCCCATCCATTCCTATAATTGTGTTGTTCACAACTCTGCTGTCATTGCATGCCTGCAGTTCAATACCCACAGTATAATACGGTGCGAGCACTCTTAGGTTGATTAAGCGGTTATTACTTATCGTGAGGTTATTCGCGGAGAATTCGATGGCTGAGTCCGTGTCATAGAATTCGTTGTTCGTTATCAGTCCATTCCATCCCCACCCCCATATACCTATCCATGTCTGGTTCGTGAATGAGCTATTCTCTATTATGAAGTTACTTACGTTCTCAAGTACTATTCCAAAATCCCCGTCGAAGACCGTTACGTTCCTTATTATGAAGTACTTAGTGGTATTAGCTATATAAATTCCAGTATTGAATTGCAGGCCATCCAGCGTTATAGACATGTTTGCTGGGATTACCCAGTTAGCTATTATGTAGGGGTTTTCCTTAGTGCCGTTACCTGCGATGACACCGTTTTCTTCGGTGAAGTTCGCGTTCCCCACAATGTATATGGGTTTGTGATTTGGTATTGGGTCATGGATAACTTTAAGTACATGTGCTCCGCTATATGGATCCTTAAGTACGGAGTATATATCATGAGCTATTACTGAATGACCCGCTGCTTCTAAGAAGGATATTGACAACGGCAGGGCTATGAGCATTACAAGAGTCATTAAAACAGCTTTCCTAATCACCCTGCTAGGATCCGTTGTCAACACCTCTTAATCATTATCTTAAGCCAAAAATTTAAAGCTTTCTTCCTTTTTAATTACTCAGAATGCTTTAGTTTTTTGTATAAGAGACTGTTGAAGCCTGCATCTAAATTTTATTTACGGTACTGCTTAGTTTTTGTTAAATTGCCGCATCTATTCACTATGACTTTAAACGGGGAATACACGAGACCAATATTCTGCATCACTTGACTAGTGCTAATACGATATTGAAAGGAAAGACACTTTACAAGGATGCGCCCTATGTTTATCCTCCGGTATATGCCATGCTTCAGACATTCCCCATTAGATCTTGGAAAGAAGTCTCATAGCATATAAATTCTGGGGGATAATCTCTGACGAATCAAACACTATATTACTTTACTTAGTTCTCGAAGAAGAGAAATCTAGAGAAAAGCTATTATCGTAGCATTTTTTATTTAACCTCTGACTGATTAGACAGCTTATTGAAGACAGTCCCTGCTCTTTCATGTCTCTGGCTTCCCCAGGATAAAGGAAGTAGCAGTCAGCGAAGACATCAGCGTCTACTATGACAACCTATGTAGTTCTCGTAAACAATTGCCTCCTCTTCTCTACGAACTCCTCAACAATATTTTGATTTACCTTGAATTTGTACCCGCATACCTCCTCTTGAAACCCCCTAAGATTCCTTTGTGCAACTAAGACCTTCAGCCCTTCTCCCTCTCCAAGCTCAATACAATTAAGAGGCTACAGTACACCCTTCTCATACCTAGCCCTGGCCACCTTAGACAATCCTATACCTTTTTTTACCATACTTCGGAAGGATACTTCTAAATTATCAGCTATGATGCCTCTAGTGATAATAGCTTGTGAATAATGTTTTTAGTTAATGTTTTCCTCCGGAAACATTGTTTATAAGCACCTGTCCTTCGGGGCCGGAGGTTCCGGGTTCAAATCCCGGCGGGCCCGCCACATATAAGCCCTCTACGAAGCGTTATAGGAAATGAATGTAGAGGTCGATGAGCATGGAACTATGATTACTTCTAAACTCTTGGTATTTGTCTTGAGGGTTCTGATTCCTATGGAACAATAACTCCATAGTATTGAAGAGAGCTAAGAGGCCCTGTAACCATAATATTACATGGTAGAAGGTTATACCTGGTAATGTTATGGGACTCCATATACCTGGGGCAGAAATGTATAATGTTGCATTTAAATACTTTTGTTGCGTTTTATAAAGTGACAATGAAGTTATATAGGACTGGAAAAGTTGCAGAGATGCTTGGAGTAAATAGGGTTACGGTAATTAGGTGGATTAAGCAAGGTAAGATTAAAGCTGTAAGAGTCGGTAGAGAGTATAGGATTCCAGAGGATGAAGTGAAGAGATTGCTTAAGGGAAAGGTTGCTAATACAGCGGTTATTTATGCTAGGGTTTCATCGTCGGACCAGAAGAGCGACTTGGAAAGGCAAATTAAATACTTGAAAGAATATTGCTCAGCCAAGGGATACAATGTAGTTGATGTCTTAACAGATGTGGCGTCAGGTTTAAATGAAAAGCGAAGAGGTCTGAAAAAGCTGTTTGAATATGTCGTAAATGGGAAAATTGACATTGTAGTGGTTAGTTACAAAGATAGATTAACGAGGTTTGGATTTAGATATTTAGAGGATTTCTTTAATTCGCATGGAGTTAGAATTGAAGTAGTCTTTGGAGAAGAGCCTAAAGATTTACAGCAGGAGTTAATTGAAGACTTAATTGCCATCGTAACTTCATTTGCTGGTAGATTATACGGAATGCGATCACATAAAAAGAAGAAGGTGGTGGAAAGTGTCAAGCAAGCGATTAGAGACTGTTAAACTAACAGCAAGGTTTAAACTTAACGGAGAAGTAGATGAAAGCTTGTTTGAAATGTATAAGAGAATAGTTAACGAGCTACTTGATTATGCTCATTCTAAAGGAATCACATCGTTCAAAAGATTAAAAGCAGAGAAATATCGCGAGCTAAGGCAGAGATATTCTAAGTTACCATCCCATTACATTTACACAGCCTGTCAAATGGCTTGTTCTATTTATAAGTCATTCAGAAAGCTTAAAAGGAAGGGTAAGGCTAAATCTGACAAACCCATGTTTAAGAAAAATGTAATTATGCTCGACGATCACTTGTTTAAGCTCAATTTAGAGAATTGGGTTGTTAGAATCTCTACACCTAATGGAAGAATTGGGTTTAAAGTTTTGCACGGAGAATATCATGAGAAGTTTAGGGATTGGAAGATTGGACAAGCTTGGTTGGTTAAGAGGGATGACAAAATTTACCTAAACGTGGTATTCTCGAAGAGTGCTGAGATTAGAGATTATAGAGAAGTCATAGGAGTTGATGTAAACGAGAACAACGTTACAACTGCAACTAGTCATGGTTTTATAATGTTTGAAACGAAAGAGCGAGTAATTAGAACGGCTTACTTCTTAAAAAGAAGAAAAATCCAGAGTAAGATAAGGTGCAGAAGAATTAAAGCTAAGATTTTAGCGAAATACCGTGATAGGGAAAGAAACAGAGTTCTAGACATCTACCATAAGATTGCTAACAAAATTGTTAAAGTTGCATTAAAAACGAATTCAGCAATAGCCTTAGAAAACCTCAAAGAAATTAGAAAGAAGATAAATCACTCGAAAGGATTAAACGGAAGGTTACATAGGTGGGGCTTTAGAAAATTCCAGCAGGTATTAGAGTATAAGGCTAAGCTGAATGGCATTGAAGTTGTTTATGTTAATCCTCACAAAACCTCAACCCTCTGCCCGATTAAATAAAAATTTAAATAACTGGGCAGAGTAACTAAGATAATGAAAGGTGATAAGATGGTTAAGCTAGAGCCATCACGAACATTAGCATATGTGTTAGGTGTTTTGAAAGGTGATGGAAGTGTTATTATACGTAGAGTTTCAAAGGGAGGGCATGAATATAGAATAAAACTTGATGTCCGTAGTGCTGAGCTAGCAAACTCTTTTTATAATGCTTTGAGAGAACTAGGGCTTTCTCCACGTATATATCGTCTTAAGAAATCGTGGTATGTTCATGCTTTTAGTAAGGAGTTTGTCTTATGGTATAAGAAATTGTCTGAGCATGAACTTTGGAAGTATATAAATGGTTATGAGCGTGAATTTGTCAGAGGCTTTTATGAAGCTGAAGGAAACATAAGCAGACATAATAAAGCAGGACTAAGAATAAGAATTGTCAATAACAATACTGCCATACTTGAGTTAATCAAGAAGCATCTTAAAAGCTCTCTCAATATAAATCCGCTATTATATCCCCACTCTAATGGAAAAGCTTACGTTCTCGAAATTTATGGCATAGGAGATGTCAAAAAGTTTTTGGATTGGATAAAACCTTGCATTAAGAATAAACCTCCAGAAACTATTAATTCCTCAGCTAGCCCTAAGATTCTCACTTGTCCATTTTGTAATCACAAACTTATATACTCTAGAAAACATGGTCTTATCCCTATTGAAGAGTAAGATAATATGTGGGAGAAAATTAAGCCCGAATGGGCAGAGGCTGTTGAAATGCGAATGCGGTTTGATTGCGGATAGAGACGTAGTCGGTAGCTGGAATATTAGGTTGAGAGGTTTAAAATCTTTAAAGATAGATGTGGGGAGCCCCGTTCCCCCCGAAAGCCCGTCGATGAACCCCGAGACGGGAAGACTCTCCGCTACACATGCATCAAAAGTTATGAAAGTAGCGGAGAGTCAGAACGGATGCTGTGAAGAAGCTGTTTGGATCTAAGAGAGCCAGTCCTGGACCATGTATTCTTGACTAGTTTAGTAATATTAGCGTTATCAGCAATATTTACAATGGTAATCATTTTAATCGATAAAGCGACTGTTGAAGACTAAATATATTCTCCTGATCAAAGCAGCTACAAATAAATGTAAATATTGGTTATATTAACAACGTGGATACTTCATATAATTCGAAACTCCCTTTCATTTTTAAACCCAGCTATTGTTATGTTTATTAAATTCTTTAAGAAAACTTCCTCATTCATGTCTTTGGGTCTTCTGAGAGTATAGCACATTAACCCTCCGAGAAATGCTCTTAGAGCGACCTTTCCCTTAATCGAAGACTTACCAAATACTTTTTCTGCTACTTTACTGATTTTTTCTTCGCATAAACTGTTTATTTCTTTGGCTATTTCTTCGTATAGTAATTCTAAAGCCATTGTGTGTAAAAGAAGACTCCGTTGGACCGGATCCTTGTATTTTTCCATGTAGCCTTTCCCAATACACTCAAGTATTTTTCCACCACTTAATCCCGATTCTAGGCATGAATCAATAATTTCTAGTGGGAGACTCCGTTTAGCAACTTCTATAATTAGTTCTCGTTTGCTCCTAAAATACCAGAACACTAGGCCCTTAGAAACCCCGGCTTCCTCAGCTATGAGATGTACTGGTGCCTTGAAAAAACCATGTCTTGAGAAAACCTTCATTGCAGCTAATATTATTCTCTTTTTTACAAGCTCTTTGTCTTCAATCATTGCTCGTTACCGGCCCACCGAGTATTCTTCTTATAGTATGTGCTATTGAAATATATAGTGTTGCTACTAGAGGCTGTATAGCTGGAATTAATGCTGCTGGAATAGCAGCAGTTGGACCTATAGCTAGAACAGCCATGGTTGCTGCAACACTTTCATTCTTAGTTAGGGAAATAAACGCCATTGCCATATGATCTCTATACCCTATATTCAATACCTTGCTAGCAATTATAATAGACAATATAACTGTTGCATAAATTACTAATTGCGCAGAGATAATATATAATGCTAGACTTGGGTTTGTTATGAGTAATCCGGCTTTGTTAGCTATTAGGACCCCTATTAACACTAACATGAAAATTATTGTCCATATAGATAGATATGGCTTAATTTTCTTCATTATTTTACTCTCTAAGCATTCCCTAGCTTCTCTATCTTCGGCACCTAACACGTTTTTCCCTGCGCATTCGAGCCTTCTTTTAGAAACTAGTGCCAACTTTTCAGCCTTTCTCCTTATGAAGTAGTACCTTATTATCTGCCCGAGAATTAGTGGGAATAGAAGAGCAATTATAACTGATCCAGCTAAAACTGTTACTGGTAGACTTATGTGAACGCTCTGTGCATATAAAGCTACATAAGTTGGTGCGGCAAATAATGCTATAAGTATACTTAGAATAACTAAAACTGTTGCGAGCTCTATATTACCGCCAGCAAGCATAACATAAGCTACTGAAGCGCTAGATGCGGGCACGGAATTAGCAGCAATATATCCTATACCAATGACCCTATGACCAATACGGCTTGCAAATAGCATTGCGAGTAATGGCGTAATAATGAATATTATGATTATCGCGATTATTGCTTCCTTTAGCTTAAATCGCAGCTCTCTGCCCATCTTCTCAGATCGCAACTGTATCATTGATGGGAGAAGAGTCCCTATAGCGAGAGAAAGTATTGCATTCTTAATAATTTCTTTATGAGCCTTGAAGTAACCTGCATTATAATATCCAATGGGAAGAGCAATTAGGATTACAAGTATTACGTAGACTATTAGATATTTCTTTAGATGAGTAGCTATTTTTGCTGCATTCACCATGCCTGACAGCCGAGTCGATAATGTGAGAACACTTTTATAAACTTACCGGTCAGTCAATCCAACCAGTCAGTCAACATCTTATTCGAAACTTACTTTCCTAGCGACGCATTCATTGCATATATTACTCACTTTTTCCTCCCAAGACCCATAAAAGGTTGCCGGCATTAAGGCTTCTTCCCTAAGCCCTGCATGGATTGCCGCTGTTCATAGAATAACAAGGCCTAAACTTATCCAGCTATGGTACCGTATGGCTAAGTATAGAAAATAAGCATTCTCGTTAATCCGCTCCATGGATTAAAATGACTCTGTCAAAAACTCATTCATTAGTTTCCTATGATTAACCATAAACTGAAATCACCATGTATGCAGCGGTCTAAACTATGTTTATTCTTGGCACAGTTCATATTTCAGTAGTACATCCTCCATCCAAGGAAGCAGCGAAAAATTACTATGTGAAAATTAAGCTTTGATCCTGCAGTTCACGTTATACTAAGCGAAGTTTATTAGGGAGCATATTGGCATGTTTAAAATGTTTGAATAAAATAGTAGCTGCTTATTCAGCTGGATCAGTGAAGAATTTATGGTTATAGTCGTTTTTAACTAGCTAAAATCGATGCTACATAGCCGCCTAAATTAAAACCCATATGAGTTGTTATCGCCGGTATTATAGAGTTCGTTTTCCTGCGTAGATACCCTGCTATTGTACCTAGTAGGAACGCTGTAAGCGAAATAGAAGCTTTTAGGTTAAGAGGAGCTTGATGAAATGGGAGCAAATGTATTAATGCGAACAATGTGGAGGACGTAGCTATAGCCGTCCATGAGCTTACATTGTTTTCAAGCAAGTAGCCTAGTAGGAGTCCTCTGAATAAAGTTTCTTCGCATATTGGGGCTATAATCATTAGCATTAGTACCCCAATAATGTTAAACATTAAAGTGTGTGGCAAAGGAGAATAAGGTCCTTTCACCTTTACCACGTGCACTGCAGTGAGAGAAATAATGCTTGATATGAGTATGGAAGTGGTTAATGCTACAATAGGCAATGTAAGCTTGGTTTGCTGAAAACCTAAGAAGACCATATTCTGTTTGAGAACATACTTGGCGAAGATAATTGATAGTATTAGGAAAAGAGACTGTATTACGATAGCACTAGCTAAAATGTTGTGGCTAACCATAAATACTATGCTGCCTGTAGAGAAACATATCGCCAGTATCGAGAGACATAATCCAATCCCTTTAGCTACAGTAAATAGAAGTCTAAACATTAACAACACCACGTATAGTGTGATAAAATAGCTCATATAAAACTTTGTAACAATAAATGTAGAAGACGGTAAAAAATGCTATACTCCATGGTATCCAATAAGATCCATACCGTTGCGGGTAACGTACGTTTCTGTCTTATTAGTTTTACGAAATCTTAGCTTTTTAGCTGTAAAGACTAGAGCGAATATTGTTGTGAAACAAGCTAAGCGACGTATACAGCTTGGCTAATATTTTGTAGGTAGTAAATTAATTATTGTAACGTCTATGGTGAACACTAAGGCTGAGAAAACTAACTTCCTCTCTCTAATCCACGGTTTATAAGCTACTCTGAAGTATATAGCTTCTGTAACTATTATTGGAACTAAAATGCTCCAGCACCATGAAACATTGTTAAATACAGGTTCCAAACTCGATTCGCATCCAACAATTTACCATAAACTCCAAATATCCCTACATCTACCTAGTGTGAGTCAAAAACGATTTTACTGCTACCCTTTTTTCAATAATACCGTAAGCTAATCCTAACAGTAATAAACCTAAACCGTACAAGTAGGTAAGTACGCACAAGTTTATGAGATTAACAAAATCTACAAGAGAAGTAGCACTACTAAGCACTTCAGTGGTAAAAGGCGATAACAGAGGTAACATAAAAAATAACCTAATATAGTTTCTTCAGCTAACTCCTTTAACCTAAGTAAGAATCCGCTCGAAACATCTTTAATAGAGATGTAGTTCAAAAACTTAAACTGTCATTAGCATTTGTGTGTTTGCTTCCAAAATATCATTTTGGAAAATTGTTCAGTTATATGGCTTGGGCAAGTTTTTAAATTTTTATACTAAATCTCTATAGGAGGAAATCAGCTAGGTTGAAGACTATGAAAGTTATTGTTGAAGACGTTTATGATCATATTTTGCGAGAAATAGCTAATAGTACGTGGAATATTTGGAGTAAAGCAGGTTTTGAAGTAAGCATGAATGATATTTACGAATCCTTAGAAGAGCCTCCCTTAGAAAAATTTGGCGATATAGCATTACCTACCTTTAGATTTTCTAAGAAATTCAAAGTGAATTACAAGGAGCTTATTTCAAAAACTCTTCGTGAACTCGACCTAAGAAGGTTAAGGGTAATAAGTAGAGTTAATGTCATCGGAGGTTATATAAACTTCTTTATCAACGAAGAATGTGCTGCAAAAGAACTCTTCCAAACCATATCTAACATAGGATATGACTACGGATTAAAGACCGCAGAAAAACCCTTACGTATAGTTGTTGAACATACAAGCGCAAACCCCGTTCACCCCTTACACATAGGTCACGGGAGAAACGCTATTTTAGGCGATGTGCTTTCCAGAATACTTACTAAGCGAGGCCACAGAGTTATTCGAAGATTTTACATTAACGACATGGGCAGGCAAGTGGCAATACTAGCTTACGGTTGTTTAACTCTTGGCAGCGTACAGCCTACGGGGAAACCTGATCATTTCTACGGTATAATATATTCAGCAACCAATGCGGTAATGGAAATAGATAGGTTAAAGAAGGAACTAGAGGAAGCAAGAAAGAAAGGCGATTACATAGAAGTAGAGAAAGTTAATAGTGAATTACTCGATTGGCTTAATGTACTAGCCGAGCTTAAGTCTAAGAACAATAAGCTCGTAATGACCCTTATTGGGAGGCTTAAAGGGAAAGACCATGAGAAGGAAATTCAAAACATAATGAGAACCTATGAGAAACGATTAGACGAAAACATTGTTAAAACTGTGCGAAGAATATGTGCAGACGTTATTGAAGGGTTTAGAGAAACTCTAGGTAAAATGGGTGTAGAGTTCGATTTCTGGGATTGGGAAAGTGATTTAGTATGGGAAGGTATTGTAGATGAAGTTTTAGCTAAAGCTAAGAAAAGCCCATACTTCACAATATATAAAGGTGCTTCAGCACTGGATTTCTCAGCATTACAGAAAATAAGCGAAGTTAGAGAAAAACTTAAACTACCTAAATCCTTCGAAATACCTCCTTTAATACTTAGAAGAAGTGATGGTACAACACTGTATACGACAAGAGATATAGCATACAGTATTGTGAAGTTTAAGAAAGCTGATAAAGTAATTAACGTTATAATGTCTGAACAGAAACTTGCTCAAGCACAGTTAAGATTGGCTCTTTTAGCTTTAGGTTATAGAAGGGAAGCATACAATCTGATACACTATTCATATGAAATAGTTAACCTACCTGGAGTTAAAATGTCCGGTAGGAAGGGAAGATTTGTTGATTTAGATTCTTTAATTGAAGAAGCAATTTCGAGAGCCTACTTTGAAGTTTCGAAGAGGAATCCTAACATGGCCGAAGAGTGGAAAGAGAGAATAGCTAGGATTGTGGGTTTAGGTGCGGTAAGATATGCTTTGGTTTCAGTATCTGCTTCTAAACCATTAACCTTCATTTGGGATAATGTGTTAAATTTCGAAAAGAATAGTGGACCTTATATACAATACACGTACGCTAGAGCGATAAATATTCTTAAAAACTATGGTAAGAAAGTTAACTTCGACTTAGAGACCTTAGACTACAATGTGCTAAGGAAACCTATTATTCGAAGACTACTAATTCTACTTATCAAATTTCCTAATACATTTACTAAAGCAGCAGATGAATTGAAACCAGAATGTTTAGTTGAGTATGCTGGAAAACTCGCAGACACGTTTAATTCATTCTACACTGCCGAACCGGTAGTTAAAGAACTAGATGAAGGAAAAAAGAGAACTAAGCTGTATATTGTGAAGACCGTTGAAATAGTGTTAAAAAACATATTAACGTTATTAGGAATAGAAGCTCCCGAGAGAATGTAGGGCCCGTAGCTTAGCCTGGATAGAGCGCCAGCCTCCGGAGCTGGAGGTCCCGGGTTCAAATCCCGGCGGGCCCGCCATATATTGCGTATGGTGTAATTAGTAACAAACATTGCTCATAGTATAATTGTTCAGTATTAGGGATTAATAAGAAGTTTCTGATGGAAAAAAGTTTTGTTGTTTAGTATGTTTAATTTTAACCTAGTAAATCACGCCAATATTCCACAGTCTCTTTGTCCATTGCTAGTGGTACTTCTACTTCTCCTTTTCTAATCTTTTCTTCTAACTCCTTAACTGCCTCCCATATCCAGTCAGGTACAGACTCTCTCATAGTCTTAACTTTCTCTTTAATCTCATCGGGGCTCATTGGTAGTACTTTCTTTCCTGTGAGTTTTTCAGCTGTTATGCCCATTTCAATGAATTCGTCTAGGTCTGCTAGAGTGCTTACGGATATTCCTTCCATAAGTTTACCTTCAATTTCAGTACCTATACCTAGCAATAGTACTCCATCATATTTCTGTATAACATCTCTGAATTTGCCTTCTAATACTAACCAGGTTGCATAATATACTCCTTTGTCAACTCTCTTCATCATGCTTGCTATTATGAATCCTGGGTTAATCCAGTCTTGATCAGCGTCTACACCTATCCAGAATGGTGGACCCATTTCTAGGCCTTTTTCTTCAGCTATTTCCTTAACCGCCTGGTTTATACCTAAACCTAGTGGGCCAGCTATGTTATATACTGCTACGGCTCCTTTTTCGTACATTGGCTTTGCTGCTTCATACCCTTTAGTTATATCGCTGAATGTTCCGGTGTATGTCCATAATACTCTGTTTTTATACCAGCAACCTTTGCTTTCAGGGCAGTACATTCCATCCTTCCATTCTGGCCCGGAACCATAGTATGAGTCTTCACCTATTATTGGTGCTTTCTTGCCGAACTTCTTCTCGTACCATTTAAGCGCCCAGTCGCAACCCCACTTATACCCTATTTCGAACTTCCAGAGTACAGGTATTTCTATACCTAAGACGGCGCCGATATGTCTAAACTCGTATCCTTTTTCATTAAAGTATGCTGCTAGCAAGCAGCCTAGCGCTCCTACAAGAGCGCTGCCCTTATGTTCTTCAAACTTTATATCTAACATGTTTGGCAGTATATGTCCAAGTTTCTCTTTAGCTATAGCTTGGGTATATGTGTCTATACCTGCAAAGTTCTTATCTGGAAATTCTTGTGCAACAGTAAATAGTGCGTCACTTAGCAGGAAACCTACACCTACGATTAATACTACATCGGGGTCTTTAGCTGCAGTTCTCAGATTAGGTAAGTAGTCTGCTTCCGTTTTACTAATTAACTCAATAACTTCTACTCCAAAATCTCTTGCTGCTTCATCTGCTCCTTTACATGCCATGTCGTTGAACGATAGATCTCCTCTACCTCCGATGTCGGTGACTACAGCTATTTTAGGTTTCTTTGTTGGTGTTGGCGTTGGCTTAGGAGCAAATGCAAAGGCTGCAGCGCCAATTATCGCTATAACCACTATGATTGCTATTATTATTGCTACTTTAGAAACAGCTTTTGGAGACAATAATCTCATGTAAGAACCCCGTGTATTTAAGTGTGGTTGTGAGAAATAAAGTTTTACATTAAAGTAAGCGAACGAGTAGAATAAATAGTAGATTTATACTTTTACACCACCCATCATTAAACCTATCTCCTTTCTCGTGATCTCGTCAGCTTTCTTTATCCCCATAAATTTCCCTTCATACATTACAGCTATTCTGTCGCTTAACTGAATTATTTCATCTAGGTCTGCAGAGACAAGCAGAACAGCTTTACCTTCATCTCTCATTTTAGCTAGTAACTGTCTAATGTACATTGTTGAGGCTATGTCCAAGCCTCTGGTAGGATGTACAGCTATTATTAGACTTGGGTTTTTGCTAAGTTCTCTACCAACAAGAAGTCTTTGCCTGTTCCCTCCGCTTAAGCTCTTAGTTACGGTATCTATGCTTGGGGTTATTACGTTAAAGCTTTCAATAAGTTTTAGAGCATATTCTTTAACCTTCTTCCAGTTAAGCCTAGAAAGCTTAATGTTTCTACTTATTTTAATTTCTTTTAAAAAGCCGTGTTCCCACTGCCTACTTAATATTGAGTTTTCAGTTACGGTAAACTCTAGGACTAAGCCGTACTTCTCTCTGTCACCTGGTATGTGGGAAGCTCCGAGCCTATATACGTCTATTGGACCTTTATTTGTAACTTCAACACCGCTTACCAAGATTTTTCCTTTCTCTACCTTTCTCAACCCTGTTATTGCTTCTACAAGTTCTGCTTGGCCATTACCTTCAACACCAGCTACACCGAAAATTTCACCAGCTTTCACTTCGAACGTAACCCCTTTAACAGCCATGAAGCCTAAGTCGTTCCTTACGTACAAGTTCTCAACTTTAAGCACCGTAGGTGCTGATGGGGGTGCACCCTTACCTCTCAATAGTATGTCAAGTTTCATCTCCTTGCCTACCATTAGAACTGCAAGTTTTTCCGACGTAGCTTCTCTCGTAGGTATTTCTCCTGCTACTATTCCCTTCCTTAAAACAACTATTCTATCAGTTATCGCTAAAGCCTCTCTAATCTTGTGAGTTATGAAAACTACAGTTTTACCTTGCTCTTTAAGCCTCCTCATGACTTTAAATAATTCTTCAACTTCCAATGGTGTCAAAAACGTTGTAGGCTCATCAAGTATTAAGACATTTACACCACGGTAAAGGACTTTCAATATTTCTATTCTTTGACGAGAACCTAGGGGCAATAGTTCAACGGGTACATCTAGCGGTACCTCTAACCCTGTTTCCTTCATGAGTTTTCTTATTTTTTCCTCTGCACTACTTGTATCTATAGGTGAAATTACCAATGAAGACTTCTTTTCTGCCGATTCTATGCCTAGAATAATGTTCTCTAATGCGGTGAATATAGGTACCAAAGTGAAGTGCTGGTGAACCATACCTATACCTAAGGCTAAAGCATCTGATGGATTTTTGAACTTAACCTTTTTACCTTTATAGTATATTTCTCCCTTTGTCGGCCTTAATAGACCGGAAAGTATTTTCATTAACGTTGTCTTGCCAGCACCATTTTCTCCAAGAAGACCTACTATTTCACCCTCATGTACCGTGAAGTTTACTCCTCTTAGGGCAACAGTTCCGTCAGGGTAGATTTTGACTATGTTCTTCATTTCTATTATCGGTTTCTTCTCCATAATGTTCAACCTAAAATGTGCTTCATTATATTTAGCGTTGCAAGTTAAATTTAAACTAACCTCATATATTGTACTATAGTACAGTAAGTTTTTAAAAAATGATAGTTAAGAAGTTAGTAGGTGTTTTTATAAATGGAAAAGACATTGAAGGTTCCATCAAAGATTTTTCAACCACTACTGCATTCAGCATTAGCTCTAGTGCTTGGCCTTATTGCGGGAGCTATTTTAATGGCCCTTTACGGCTATGACCCCTTCCTAGCATATAGTGCTCTAGTTAGGGGAGCTTTTGGAGGGTCAGCAGAGCTTGCTGAAACTCTATCATTTGCTATACCATTAATGCTTACTGGAATAACTTTTGCTATAGGTGTGAAGGCAGGGTTGTTCAACATTGGTGCTGAAGGCCAAGCATACATAGGGGCTTTAGGGGCTGTTTTAGCTGGTGCATTCATTAGATTACCTCCTGGACTACATGTCGCTGTAGCGACAATATTTGCTATGCTTTTAGGAGCTTTATGGAGTATAGGGCCTGCTCTATTAAAGATATGGCGTGGTGTTCACGAAGTTATATCCACCATTATGTTTAACTGGATGGCCTTTTACCTGACAATGTATTTTGCATTATATCATTTAGCTGAGCCCGGTAGAGCAGAGAAAACCGTTTCTGTTTTAGAGACAGCAAGATATGCTGTGCTAATGCCTGGTGCTAGTTTAACGACTATAATTTTTGTCGCAATAATATTTTGTGTAATTATTCATCTATTCCTGGTTCTGACTAAGGCAGGATACGAACTTAAGCTTCTAGGTGCTAATCCTGATGCCGCAAAATATGCTGGTGTAAATGCTAAGCGCGTAATACTCACAAGCTTCATTATTGGCGGTTTATCTGCGGGACTTGCTGGAGCGTCTCAAATAATAGGAAGACCTCCAACATGGGCACTTTATGGAACACTAGGTAATGTTATGGGACTAGGGTTTGACGGCATAGGTGTCGCATTAATAGGGAGAAATAATCCATTAGGTGTAATAATTGCTGCAATATTTATTGGGGCTTTAAAAAATGGAGGCAGATATATGGAGTACACTGCTGGAGTTTATTCGGAGCTTGTAGGAGCTATAAATGGCTTAATAATTATAGCACTAGCGGTTCCTGAAGCAATAGTTCTCATTAGGAGAGTTTTAAGGAGGTATAAGATATGAAGACTGCAGTATTCAAGCAGTATTTTAAAGTAATTCTGGTACTTCTTGTCTTAGCTACAATACTATTTATTGCTAAACTGTTCGGGCTTAACCCTGTAGCCCTACTTGAAGCAGCTTTACTTGCTATGACGCCTTTAGCCTTAGCTGCTATGGGTGAAAGTATAAACCAAAAAGCAGGGCTTTGCAACATAGGTTTAGAAGGAATATTTCTAATTACAGCGGCTGCTGGCGTATTTGGTGCTGAGTTAGCGCATGAAGCAGGATTACCCTACAGTGGTGTTGTAGGATTACTTTTCGGCCTCCTTGTAGGAGCATTAATAGGGTTAATATTCGGTGTACTGAGCGTATATGGTAGAGCAGACCAGGTGATTGTTGGTATAGGTATAAATGTTTTCGCAGTAGGTTTTGTACCGTATTTCATGATGGCGGTATGGCATTTTCCCGGAATACATATTCCACCAAAGGAGGTTCTTGTGCCTCCTCTTCCAGTACCTATCATACGTGTAAGTAGTATAACAGTGTTAACACTAATACTAGGTGTTCTTCTCCATTTAATGCTTCATAAAACACCTCTTGGCTTACGAATTTTAGCAGCAGGAGAGACACCCGAAGCTTTAGATGTTGCTGGCGTTAGAGTAGACTATATTAGAATATTAACGAGCATCCTAAGCGGTGCCTTAACAGGATTAGGTGGTGCTTTCATGCCTTTATGCTGGTTCGGAGGTATAGTTAAAGAGATTTCCGCCGGTAGAGGCTTCATAGCTCTCGCATGTCTCGTTTCAGCAGGTCTTGAACCTTTGCTGGCTATGAGCTTTGCTTTCATATTCGGTTTCGCCGAAGGACTAGCTTATACTATAGCCGTAACGCCCGGTATTAAGGAGGCTGTACCGTATCATCTGGTTCTCATGATACCTTACATTACAACACTGGCTGTAGTAACTATATTCATAGGAAAGAGGAGATTTCCTAGAGCTTTAGCAACCCCATACACAAGAGAGTAATAATACAAGAAGGAAAAATAGTATACTTATTTTAAGTCTATGAGAGGTAGGGCTAGCTCTCTAATTTTCTCTTCCCAGTTTCTGGCTTTCACAATAGCTGAAGCCACTAATATCCCCTGCGTACCTAGGTCTAATGCTTTTTCTACATCATCTCTAAATGTAATGCCTGCTCCAGTCAATATAGGTATGTTTTCATCTATTTTCCTGATTATATTAACGGTATTTGTTATTACTTCGGGTTTTGCCTTAGAAACAGATATTCCTGTGCCTATAAGTTCCGGAGGTTCTATAGCTATAGCTGTTGGTTTTAACACAGCTACGGCAGCACTTGTTTCAGGCTTATCAGCGCAAACTATTGTTTCCAAACCTACTTCCTTTGCCCGCTGAATAGCCTCATTTATTATATCGAGTCTTAATCTATGTTCTGAATGATTAAGTAATGTACCTTTAGCGCCAGCTTCTTTTACAGCCTCAGGTAGTATGTGTCCAGTGTGTGCTCCCGGTTTTACGGGGTCTACGTGCTGAGCATAAACGGGAATTCCAACATTTTCAGCGACAAGTCTTATGTCTACAGGTTGGACAGCAACTGCTATTTCAACGTTTAGCTCTTTCGCTACTTTCTCAGCTACTTTAGCAAGCTCTAAAGCTCTTCTCCCAGTGGCTTGAGCGTATGTTTTAAAATTAATTATGAGAACAGGTGTTTTGAACATTTTTTAGCCACTTCTTAGCTCGATTTAAGAAGATTAAAAATTGTTTATTTAAAGTAGGGTTTACCCTAGTGAAGATAGTATATTGATGCTGTGTTGCTATTTTTCTCTCTTCTTATACTTTTCAACTTCCATCATGGCTTGAACATCAACTACGAACCTATCCTTTAACTTTTCAAGCACTTTAGGTAATGTTGTATACTCCATTTCCTCAGGGCCTAAACGGTGAGGCATGAAGGGTCCATGTCTTCTTATGTACTCTGCTATATTCTGCGCTAGCCTTCTTGTCTCATCGAATGCCGGATCGTCGAAGAGGTCAGCTGGTCCCACAAGTTTACCATTCTTAACCTGAAAACCTAAAGCAACAATTCTTGGCGGTCCATCAAATCTAGTGCATTTAGCGTGTCTTTGCGGTACAGGCATTAATGGGCCGAAGTGGCTTCCTCTCATCCACCCTGCAACTAAATGTGGAAAAGCAAAAGCCTCTAACACTTCACCAACTGCTGGTAAGCCATGTTGACATCTAACTATGGCTACAGGGTCATCTTTACCTACATAGCGGCCAGCGATTAAGTTTAATCTCTCACTACTTACAACAGCTGATATCATCTTGTCTGTTTTACGGTAAACTCTTTTAATCACGTATCTGCCTGGAGTTCCTATTAGAGCTAGTATGTCATAAATTTCCTCTGGAGCATTGAGTAAAACTTTCTTCCCTTCGTAGACATCAAGTACTTCAAAAATAAATCCTTCATGCATTCTTGGATCTATAACTAAGCCTGCAGTGTTAAAGGGGTCAGCAAAGACTCTAAATAGTGGTAGGTTAAATGCTCCAGGCTCAGTTTTATCTGCCATAAACACTATTATCGGTTCAGCAGGCCTTTCTTCTATTTCCATTTCAGCAACTCCCGGTCCAAGACCTCTCACATTACCTGAAAAGGCTTCTGATAGGAGGTCCTGACCTGCAGCATATAATCCTAGTTCTTTAGCTACCTTAGCTGCTTCCTGAAAAGCATTCCATGCTGTTCCGTGTATTTCAGCACTGTCTACGCCTTTCCTATGTGTCATAATTAATTCTAAATCGTCTCCTACGTTTGTTACATAGAAGTCTACTAGTACTCCTTTACTCTTTGCTTCAGCTAAAACCTTGGTAGCTGCTGCTATAGTATCGGGGTGTACTACGTGATGCCCTGCTAAAGATCCTATATCCGCTTTTATGACGCTTATTGTAATTTTCTCGCCCATGACATTCACCTTTCGTGTCAAGATAGAGGAGGTTGTCTCTTATATTTTTATTTTCACAAGGTGTCTCTCAAAGCTAGCATAAAATTCTACGTTTCAACGTAGTAGTATTCACCTATGCTTTTCTGTAAACGGTCAAGATAACTGCCCTCCTTATTTACTCTTGGCCTTTTCGTTCTTGCATCACGTCTAAACGTCACACCAACATCTTTGAGAAAAGTGTTTATTCCCTTTCTTAAGTTCACAGGTGCTCCAGCATTACCTTCAACACCAGGTGTTCCTCTAAAAACCATAAGGGAGTGCGCCAGGTAGTCTTGAAGCATTAAGTCATGCTCTACTACGAACGCGGCTGCTTCACGCATTTCAACAACATTTTTTATTGCTTTTGCAATAGCAAGTCTTTCTTCAACATCTAGATACGCTGAAGGTTCATCGAGAAGATAAAGTTTTGCTTCTTTTAACAAACAAGACACTATGGCAACTTTTTGTAGTTCTCCTCCGCTGAGCTCACCTATTGGTCTCTCATAAATTCTATCTACGCCAAGTTTTACAATAATTTCTTTCTTAAACCATTCCGGTATTCCCGAAGGAGACATAGCATACAATAATTCAATAACCTTATAATTGCTAAACTTAGCGTAATGTGTCGAAACGTATTGAGGTTTGTAACTTATTGTTATTTCCGAGTAGGAATAAATAACCCCTTCTATAGGCTTTACCTGACCAGCAAGAACTCTCACGAACGTTGTTTTACCTATGCCGTTTGGACCTAAAATACCAATTACCTCCCCCTTGTGAATACTTCCCTCACGAACTTTGAGTTTGAAATTACCGAGTTTAATTAACATATCAGTCCATTTTACAAGCTCAAGCTCTGGAAGCCAAGCGATAGTTGGAGGTTTTACGTGGAAGCGTATAGGCTCACTTCTAATGCGCATATTTTCATCAGGTAGGAAACCATCTAGGAAGAAGTTTATCCCTGACTTTACACCGTATGGATGAGAAACTATGCCATATGCTCCTGGAACACCATATATTACGTGGACCAGGTCTGATAAATAATCCAGAACTGCAATATCATGCTCAACCACAATAGCTGTTTTACCTTTTTGAACAGCGTATCTTCTAATGATTTTCGCTATTCTCATACGTTCGTAAACGTCAAGGTAGCTGCAAGGTTCATCAAACATGTAAACGTCAACGTCTTTAGATAGCGTTGCCGCTATGAGGAACTTCTGAAGTTCACCACCGCTAAGCGCCTTCAATTCTCTACTCCATATTTTTTCAAGGCCAAGTTCTATCTTCAAATCTTGCACTATATTTCGTTCGTCAACCCTAGTTAGGAGCTTACCTACCTCTCCTTTAAGGTATTTAGGTACTACATCAACATACTGAATTTTCAATATTGCCTGTATTCTTCCGTCTACCAGCTTTTTGAAGTACCTTTGAAGCTCCGTTCCCTTGAATGCCCTTATTATTTCATCCCATTCAGGAGGTTTTTCAATACAACCCAAGTTGGGCTTAAGTTTTCCAGAGAGTATTTTGAGTGCTGTTGTTTTACCTGTTGCATTTTTACCAATAATCCCGGTAATCATGCCTTCTTTAGGTATAGGTAATCTATAGAGCTTAAAGGCATTTATACCATACCTATGCACGAGATCCGTCTCTAACTCTTCAGGGAGATTTACAATGGTTATTGCCTTGAACGGGCATTTCTTCACGCAAATACCGCATCCTATGCATATTTCCTCATATATGATAGGTTTCTTGCTGCCCTCTCGGATTTCAATGGCCTTTGTGCCTGTTCTATTTATAGGACAAAACCTTATACACTCTAAATTACACTTTTTAGGCTTACATAGCTCTACATCAATGGTAGCTATTCTAACCACAGCGCAACATACCTCTTTTTAACTGTCTTCCATATTGTTTCATATAGTTCAGTTGTTAGAGGAGTATTCTAGAGAACTAGATGATGAATGGTGACGGCTAAGAAACTTAAGTTGATGATTTAAACTAAAAATACTGATAGCCTATGAGCTTTCCTCACTACTTTCTTCTTCACTAAATGTTTCAAGAAAGACCTCGTAGTACTCCTGGAGTATTTCTCTTTCTTCACTTCTTCTGAGCGATTTACCTGTTTCTTCAGAAATTTTTGACGTAATAACGTGTTTACTTTCACCAACATGCCGGGATAATTTATAATCAACATGTGCTTTTTCTACTTCAAAACCACATGCCCTACACTTCAATATAGTTCTTCCATGTCTTCTTACAGGAACCATTAAATTGCCACACTTAGGGCAAAATTCCATACCTGGACCACTCTCACCTCAGTACTGACTTACCACTCCTCCCATTCTTCCTCTTCTTCTTCCCAAAGCTCTTCTTCTTCCTCCCACCATTCCTCTTCTTCAAAGAACAATACAGTAACACCTCCAGTGCTACATTTTCTTGGAATAGTTCTGTATATTTAAAGGTATCGTGATACTTAGACATAGAAACTTAAATACACGCATTTTCGCAGCTAGAACTTAAAATATACACTTAGAGACTTTAACATTATGTTTTTTTCTAGCTTCTCAATATAAGATACTCCAGTTGTTGATTTTAGTTCTTTTGTTGTAATTTTAGTAGCTAATGGTGCTTTCATATTAAGTGTTTTCATTAACTCCTTGTCGAAGTTCAGGTTATGTTTCTTTATGAAGTCCCCAATAATCTCATTTATACGGCTTTTTTCCTTGTCCACGGAGAGGACTACTAGGAACACTTCCATAGTATTCTTGGAAATACCTGCTATGCTTACCGCGTTTTCTATTTGTCTTGTCCCCGTTAAGACCATTAAAAGTTCTATGTGAGGATTTTTGGTTAGTGATTCGTGGCTTAAGCACTTCCTTAATGATACATATGATGAAAATATTAAGTGCTTAAGCGAGAAAACGGCTTTGGCGTTTACTAGTTGAAGCCATACTTCTTCCTCAACTCTCCCTATATCCCTTATTAAGTTCTCGACTTTAGTTTCCTTACTCATCCTTATAGGAACTATGGCTATGACAAACTTTCTTTGATCTTCTTCATAGTTCACTATAATAGACATTTTCTTTCCTCAGAATTTTCAGGGTTCTTAATACCTCACTCTTTCTTAACCCTGTTTGTTTTGAAATAATCTTAGCTATTTTTTCTAAGTTCTTCTCTCTCTTTACGCTCACGTTTAATGATTTAAGTATTTCCTTAACTGTTTCTCTGATTTCCCAGGGAAATATGACCCAAGCATCTGTTTTTAAGGCATAGAAGTCTGGGTTTATTATAGACCATGGTTTCACAACTAAAGCTGCTGTTTTTATTTGCAATGGTCCGTAAAGTTTTAATGTTTCAACAGCTACTGAAAGGCTTTTACCTGTATCAACAACGTCATCAACTATTAGAACCTTCTTATCTCTAATATCAACTATAAGTGGCTGCGTTAACACGGGTCTCTCTTTAACCTCTCCTATACCCTTATAGAACTTTATTTCAAGAGCCGCTAGAGTGCTTACATCAAGTATGTCCAGCATTATCCTTGCTGGAATCCACCCGCCACGCATAACACCCACAATGACGTCCGGCTTAAACCCCTCTTTTAGTATTTGATCACATACCTTATACGATAACTGCTGTACTTTTTTCCATGTAAGAGTTAAAAATTTAAGCTTTATTTCCTTGGACAACAATACACACCTTAAACTTAAAAACTAAGAATTGGCTGTTAATTTATTGTTTCTAGTAACTTTTCTCCTAAATATACTTTTAGTTTTACAATGCGATTAGGTTTTTATAAGGAATGAAATAATAGCAGCTTACTTTGCTGTTCGCTGTTCAATTCTCTTCTTTATTTTAGCTAAATGCGTTAAATAACCTGCTATTTGGTTTCTTAGTTTTTTAGATTTAACATCAACAACTTCCTGAACAAGTTTCTTGTTTTCCTCAAAACTTAGCGATACACTATCAGGGTATAGTTCAAGTATTTTTCTTGCTGTTCTCTTGACAATCGATGTCCTTACTTTGCCCACCACCGCCACCTTTTTGTAAAGGTTTACTGAACAAGTTACTATTAAGTCTACCTTTTAAGTTTAACACCGAAAGGTATATATAGAAGTACTAGCTTCATGGTTTCCGGACTATACATTATTAAGTATAGGAAATCTGATATAGAACTGTGGTGAGACTATGGCTCAACCTGCTCAACCCGCCCAACCCATAGGTATACCTGTGTTAATATTGAAGGAGGGTACACAAAGAACAACTGGTAGAGATGCTCTAAGAACAAATATTATGGCTGTTAGAGCAATATCTGAAACTTTAAGAACAACACTGGGACCGCGCGGTATGGATAAGATGCTAGTTGACACTTTAGGTGATGTCACAATAACTAACGATGGAGCAACAATACTAGATAAGCTTGATGTTCAGCATCCTGCAGCAAAAATGCTTGTTCAAATAGCTAAAGCTCAGGACGATGAAGTAGGTGATGGAACAAAAACATGCGTTATTCTCGCAGGTGAACTATTAAAGGCAGCAGAGGCTCTTCTAGAAAAGAATATTCACCCAACAGTAATAATCTCGGGCTATCGTAAAGCACTTCAGAAAACTATAGAGTTTATTGACATGCTATCTAAGAAAATAAGCATAGATGACATTGAAACCTTAAAGAATATAGCCAGAACAGCTTTAACAAGCAAAGCTGTTCATGGCGCTAGAGAGCACTTAGCAGAGCTTGCAGTAAAGGCTGTAAAGCAGGTTGCTGAAAAACGTGCAAATAAATGGTATGTTGACTTAGATAATGTGCAAATAATTAAGAAGCATGGAGGCAGTATTCGCGATACACAGTTAGTGTACGGCATAATAATAGATAAGGAAGTTGTTCATCCCGGCATGCCTAAGAGAATAAAGAATGCTAAAATTGCGTTACTTAATACGGCATTGGAGATTGAGAAAACAGAAATAGATGCCGAAATAAGAATAACAGATCCAACAAAAATGAGAGCATTTCTCGAAGAAGAAGAAAGATTACTTAAGGAAATGGTTGAAAAAATAGCTAAAATAGGGGCCTACGTAGTTTTCTGCCAGAAAGGTATTGATGAAGTTGCCCAACACTTCTTAGCAAAACATGGTATCTTAGCTGTTAGGAGGGTTAAGAGAAGTGATATGGAGAAGTTAGAAAGAGCAACAGGAGGAAGAATAGTAACGAATCTTGACGAACTAACACCCGAAGATCTTGGAGAAGCAGAACTAGTAGAAGAGAGAAGAGTTGGAGAAGACAAAATGGTATTTGTTGAAGGATGTAAGAACCCGAAAGCAGTAAGTATTCTTGTAAGAGCAGGCTTAGAAAGAATGGTAGATGAAGCTGAAAGAGCCATTAAAGATGCGCTTAACGCTACAGCTGATGTTGTTAAGGATGGAAGAATAGTGCCTGGAGGCGGAGCTGTAGAGGTAGAACTAGCTAAACTTCTCAGAAAATACGCCTCCGAAGTAGGAGGTAAAGAGCAATTAGCTATAGAGGCATTCGCTAACTCCTTAGAAGCCGTTCCTAGAGCACTAGCTGAAAACGCAGGACTAGACCCTGTAAATGTCATTGTAGAGCTAAGAGCACTACATGAGAAACCAGAGGGGCTACCATACGGGATCAACGTATTTACAGGAAAGCCAGAGGATATGTTCAAACTCGGTGTAATAGAGCCGGCAAGTGTAAAGGCCAATGCCATAAAGGCGGCAACAGAAGCAGCCACACTAATACTTAGAATAGACGATATAATTGCTGCTTCAAGGTTAGAGAAAGAAGAGGAAAAGAAGAAAGAAGAAAAGAAGGAGGAAGAAGAGTAAGAAAGTTTTTCCATTTAGCTAAGTATAATTTTTGTATTATTTTCTCCCTAAAATTCTTGAGGAATAAAGTTGGTTAAGGTAATAGTTTTAAGTGGCGTTCCTGGAGTAGGTAAGTCAACCATAGCAGAGAAGTTAGCCAGAAAGCTAGGCGCCGAAGTAGTCCATTTATCTAAACTTGTTGTCGACAATAAACTCTATGTTGACTACGATGAGGTCCGTGAAACCTACATAGTAGACGAAGAAAAAGTTCGCGAAAAAGTTAAAGAACTTATAATAGAATGTGAGAAGGAGTACATGGTAATAGAAGGACATTATGGTGAACTTGTACCTAAAGAATACGTAGATTTCTTTTTCGTACTAAGGCTAAATCCCTTAATCCTGTATGAGAGATTAAAGAAAAGAAAATGGCCGGAGAGAAAAGTGAAGGAGAACGTAGCGGCAGAGATATTAGCCGTACCCACGATTAATGCTATCAGCGTCTTAGGAGAGGATAAGGTATGCGAAATAAATGTAACGGGCAAAGAGATAGATGATGTAGTTAATGAAATATTCAACTACATTAAGGAAGGTGTATGTCCTACAAAACAGTTTATTGACTGGACAATACTGCTAAAATACGAGTTATTGGAAAAATTTCTTAAGACTCTGCATTTTTAAAAGGGGAATTCAATACTTACCTTAATAGGGTGTTGCATGTCAACTTTGTAGACTAAAGCTTCTCCTACGGATAGGTTAACAATAATATCTTGGTAATTTGGCCCATACGGTAATATGTTCACGAGTTCTTTTAAGTCTCTATAGGTCTTTACAGAATGTATTATCTTAGTATTCACATTCCTAAGAACATAGCTGGGTAGGTCGAATAATGTTTGAGAAACAATTATGAGACCTACACCGAATTTCCTAATTTCAGAAAATAATCTTTCAAGTACATCGCATGAAGCACTTATTAAGTTATGAAATTCATCAAGAACTATAACTAACTTTAACTCATTACTTAACCCTTCGCTAGTGTATGTTGAGAAAATTTCCTTTAGAAGGAATAAGGTATAGATTTTCCTAAGCGTATTGTTCTTTACTTTACCTAACTCAATTATTGTTACAGGTTTTTCTATTAGCTCCTTCTTTAAAGAGCCTACATGTTCGAAAAGCTTTTTGGCTTGCCCGATAGTTAAAGGTCTTATTTTTCTCATGAGAGCATATCTTGCTTCCCTACCCGCATACCCTTCGGTAACATCACTGTACTCTTTAAGTTTACTTAGAAGAGCACTAAATGATATTCCAGAAGTGTGTTCTCTAAGCTCTTCCTGAAGTATTTCATATAAGTAATACGATTGGGGAGCTGAAAGATTAAGTGTAGATTCCATTATATCAACTATGAGGCTGACCTTTTCATCAACACTTTCACCATGTCTGGAATTAAATGGGTTTAAAGGGTAAGGACTTGTCGCGTTATACACTTTTATCACTTCGCTTGGAACACCTACTTTTTGAAGCAAATTAAAATATTCATCGTGCCAATCCACTACTAGAACCTTTATTCCATACTTAATTAATTCTGATACTATTATGGATGATGTTGTTGTTTTTCCAAGACCCGTGCTTCCAAGAATTAACACATGCTTATTAATGTCATTCGTTGTTAATATAAAATCTTCATTCATACTATCTATTCTGCCAAGCCTTATTACTGCTTCTTCCTCCTTTTCAACACATTTACAATTCGCAATCCCGTAATCTAAACCTAAACTGTAATCATATGGTAGGGTAAAGCATATGTGCGGTAAAAGTAATTCTGCATTTAATGTTTTTAACGAAGTAGAGAACAAAAATGACTTAATAGCGTTTACTATACTGTCACTGGTGTTGTAGCTGGAAATAATCCATCTTCTACATGAGACTTTCAGATCCGTAACTATCATTTTAGCATATTCCTCTCGTGGAACATTAGTAGAAGATTTCTTCACAATTAGCAATATTTCTACAGGTCTTTTTCCACTGCTTAAGAAAGTTAATGCATAGTCGAGCCTTTTCTTTTTTAAGTAAAGAAGAAAAGAATTTAATTCTTTAAAGGCATCTTTTAATTCCTCATCTTTTAATTCCTTTAACTTAGGCTTAAGCTTAAATAAAACTATATCATCCATATTCGTTCTTTCTTTATTGATTCTGAAGCGAGAAAATACTGAGAAAAGCATAATGCTAAAAATTAAAACTAATACCGCTATTGTTAAGGAATACACTACGCTATTTAGCATTACCATTACACTGCCTATCCACTTAATTCCAAATACTGAAGAATATAGTAACAAGATGGCGAATATAATGAGCGCTGCTACGTAGGATATTCTCACAGTCCCCCTATATTTAAGGGGGTTTAAAAAAGTGCTATGCTATTTTTGAAAGCTTAACATAAACTTTATCGCCTACGGTAAGAGCTGTTTTTACTTTACCTTCAATGGAAACTAAGAAACCACCTATAGAAATTAGTAAGCTGTTTTTCTCAGCCTTCATTACTGCACCTACTCCGAGAAAATCATCTTTTCTAAACTTTGGCTTGTTACGGTATAAACTTAAAGTTACTTTATCGCCTTTCTTAAATACTAAGATATCTTCATGAATTTCCATGAAAACCTTACTTTTACTTTGGCTAGATTTTATGCTTAGTGTAACCACGCGAGGTATTTCACTTAGCTCAATATTCTCTACAACACCTTTTATTTCGAAAATTTTACTCTGCTTGACCACTAAAATCACCGCTATAACTGTTGAAACCGTAACCCCCTTATATATCCTTACTCTATCCATTCTACGAGGGATAAAATTGAGTAAAGAGGCGCAGAGGAAATTCCTACTAGATCTAGCTGGCCTCTTAGAGCGAACGGTAATCATTGTTACCAAGGATGGTAAAGTATTTGAAGGAACACTTTCAGGGTTCGACCATCCTGCATTGAATGTAAGTCTCGTAGATGTTAAAGTAAGCGACAAAATGTACCCTAAGGTAATAATTAGAGGGGATATGGTTGCTGAAATTATAGCTAAAGAGAAACCGCTATTTGATGCCAGAGAGTTCGCTAAAATACTTGAAAGATATTTCCCTAACCTAGTAAAGGTGCATGAAGAAGCAGGTATTGTTGTTATTGGTGAAAAAATAAAAGTCTCTGAAAAAGGAGTTGAGGGAGTAGGGCCCATAGCCGATAGGGTAAGAAAACTTTTTAATGACTACATTGAGTCTAAGGAGAAGGAGTCAAGCTAATAGTGTTCTTGCTGAGGAAAACTCATGATAAGAGAAATATTTGAAATAAAAGATAAGAGTTTAGCTGGTAGAATAGGTGAAATACTAACAGCACATGGAAAAATACGCACACCTACACTTTTTCCCGTAATTAACCCTATAAGACAGGAAGTAAGCTTAGAAGTGATTAAAAATATTGGTTTCGAAGCAATAATAACTAACGCTTACATTTTAAAAAAACATATGGAAAAAGAAGTATTAGAGAAAGGAATACATAAACTTATGGGGTTCGAAGGACCTATAGTGACGGATTCTGGTGGCTATCAAATCTTAGAATACGGTAGAGTTGATGTAACTCCTGAAGAAATAGTGATATTTCAAGAAAACATAGGCTCCGACATAGCAGTTATTTTAGATGTTCCTACAGGTGGTTATGCAAGTTACGAGGAAGCTAAATGGACGGTAGAAGAGACAATAAGAAGAGCTATTATCAGCTTAAAGTTTATGAAGAAAGATAAAACACTATGGGTTTTCCCCGTACAGGGAGGTAAATATTTAGACTTACTTGAGTATCATGCAAGAAAGGCCCTTGAACTCCCCTATGACATAGTTAGCATAGGTAGCCCCACTCAAATTCTTGAGAAGTATGATTACGCAACTATAATTCACATGATAGTAACAGTAAAGAAAGTATTACCGCCAAGTATTCCCGTTCACCTCTTCGGCGCAGGACATCCTATGTTCATACCGTTTGCTGTAGCCCTAGGTGTAGATACCTTTGATTCAGCATCATATATACTATATGCTAAGGATGAAAGACTTATATTCCCTCATGGAACAATGAGGTTAAAAGAATTATCGGAAATTCCATGCTCATGCCCTATATGCTCTAAGTTTACACCTCAAGAATTAATGGAAATGAATAAAGATGAACGTATAAAATGTATAGCTATACATAACCTATATGCCATAATGCAAGAAATTAGAAGGGTGAGGCAAGCGATAAAGGAAAACACATTGTGGGATTTACTAGAAGAACGCAGCAGATGCCATCCCTCACTGTTTAAAGCATTTAAAACCCTCATACAATATAAGAAGTACTTAGAGCAGCATCATCCTATAAGTAAAGCGGAAGTTCATGGAATATTTCTGTATGATATTCTATCAATACATAGACCCGAAATAACATACTACCATAGCAGGTTATTGGAAAATTATAAACCAACATTACATAAGGGTACAGCGATAGTTTTCTTAAACATAGAGGAGAAGCCTCTAACAAGAACTGAATTTTACATGAATATTAGGGAAGCATTAGAGAAAAATAATCTTAAAAATGTTCACATAATGGTTTATATGCCCTACTTCGGCATAGTTCCCGAAGAACTATGTGAAACATTTCCTCTATCTCAACATGAAAAGGAGTATGATGATATTGTTTTAAACTATACGATAGGCATTGCTGAAGAATATTTTAGAAAGAACATTGATGCGTATTCCAAAATACTACTCGTAGTTGGAGAAAAGGATATAAAACTCGCGGAAAGCCTACAGAAGAAAATAAGGCCTATACTTGGAAATGTAGAAATACTTACTTATAAAAAGACATTATCGGAAGTAATTAGCGAAATACTGTCACATGTAATGGGAAATTCTACCGTGCGCTCTTCTCTCTAAAAACCTTTGAAATTCTTCAAATCTTTTCAAATGCTGTTCTAGTGTTTTAGCATCCTCATACAGTTTTCGAACACTAACTTTTAAGCCTAACATGTTTCCAATGATTTTTACAGCAATTGCAGCTGCGGCTGGATCCGGTCTTAGCGTCTCAGAGTACGGTAATATAGTGAGGCTAGGGAAATCATAAATTTCGGAAAACGCTATGAGTAATGCCAAAGGACCTATCACAACTAATTCCTTACTAAGAATAGGGCCTGGTATTTTGAAATTATAGCTTGATGAAGGTACACATTTAAAATCGCTTTGCTCATGAGGTTCTCTAGCAGTCTTACCTAATCCCCCTATGAATATTCCCCTATTAAAAGAATTTTCAATACACCACTCTATTATTTTTCTCGCGTAAGCTGCTCTCTCATATATCACTGGTTGTGCATTGTTTAGTATGAAAACTAATTTTAACCCGTTCTTAGAAGCATAATAGATCTCATAAGGTAGTATTACCCTACCATCTTCAAACAGCACAACATCGGACATAAACTTACTTAAAATGAAACCTATTCTTTTAGCGTCCAGTTCCCTAATGAGATGTTTTGTGGCAATATAGCCTACAGCACCTATCCCTTGAAACCCTGTTATTAGAATGGACCCCCTTAAGTTCTTTCTTTTCTTCAGCACAACACTTATTCGAGCCGTGAACTATCACCCGTACTTCTTAGTAGCATGTCTAACTCTAACAGCTATTCCTCTTTTAAAACTTAGCATTTCACTCGGGCTTAATCTACACCTACCTACAGCTAGAAAAGTATCGTTTTCGTCGACAACGACAACTTCGTCTCCGGCTCTGATTTTCTCATCAACACGAATTACATGTTTAGCGAAGACGTCGTGTCCTTCAGTTATGAAGGAGGCTACATTACTTCTTACAATAACTCTAAACATGGGGAAAGGATAGTTTTCGTGAAGTAGCTTACCGCCTAAAATATGTAGTGAGAATAATGCATCAGAGGGCCTTAGGGTTAAAGCTATTTTATCGTCTATTAAAACATGTCTTATTCTTCCAGTAATAGGTGATATAGATACTGAAACGTTGTCAGGTATCAGTACATAGCCTGCGTTTCTACCAAACTGAAAATTAGCTATACCTCTAAGAAATCTTAGTTCGAAAAACGTAGGTTTTCTGATGATCATATCTTAGTCCTAACTAAATAGATGTAAAAGTTGCTTCTCTAGACGATCTCAGTTTACCCATAGTTTTCTCTATAGCTTTCAGAAAATCTTTTCTGGTAACTATTGTCCTACCTTCTCTAATGGCGTTCATTCCTGCTTCAGTACATATGGCTTTAATATCAGCTCCTGTCGCATTCTTCGTTTTTAAAGCTAATTCCCATAAATCAACATCTTCAGCTAGGTTCATTTTCCTAGTATGTATTTTAAATATCTCAAATCTACCTTCATCATTAGGTAAGGGTATTTCAATAAGTTTATCGAATCTACCGGGTCTAAGCAAAGCCGGGTCAAGTATGTCGGGCCTATTTGTAGCAGCAATTATCTTCACATTACCTAGCGGGTCAAACCCATCTATCTCAGCTAGTAATTGCATTAAAGCTCTTTGAACTTCCCTTTCGCCACTTGTGCCAACCTCGAGTCTCTTGGCGGCTACTGCATCTATCTCGTCAATAAATATTATACTAGGTGCTTTCAATTTGGCAAACTTAAAAACTTCTCTAACGAGCCGTGCTGATTCCCCTATCCACTTACTTATGAGCTCGGAAGCAACAAGCTTAATGAAGGTGGCATTAGTATGGCAAGCAACAGCTTTTGCTAAGAGGGTTTTACCGCAACCCGGAGGCCCATATAGTAAAACACCTTTAGGAGGCTCTATACCCACAGCCCTGAATAAGTCAGGTCTTTTGAGCGGCAATTCTACGGCTTCTCTTATTTCCCTTATTTGCTCTTTTAAACCACCAATATCGTCGTATGTAACATCAGGTCTCTCGATAACCTCCATGGCCTTTATGTAGGGATCAACATGTGAAGGTAAGACCTCAACGATTGTTGACCCTCTCTGATTTAGAGCAACAATAGCTCCAGGTCTAAGTTTGTCACGCTCTATGCTTTCACTTACATGAACTATTAAATTAGGACCTGTACTACTCTTAACAACAGCTCTTCCATCATCAAGAACTTCTAATAGCTGAGCTTCAATAAGAGGAGGAGATAGGAGCTTCTCAACCTCGCTTCTATAGTAGTCTAATTCTCTTTTCAAAGCATTACGTTCTACTTCAAGTTCTCTTACACGCCGCTCTAAATGTCTAATATACTCTATTAGCGATTCGAAATCTGGGAATCCTCTATCACTAGCTAGTGCCATACTAACCTAATACCTCTACTAGTTTCTTACCATTTACCTACTAATAAACTAATGTTATAATACCCAACTATTCCGATATATATTTAACTGAAGTCTTCGGTAACTGATTAAGGAGAAGAGTGCCTAAGAGGCTAACACTACTATGGTTGAATGTGAATTTTGCGGCCAGCAGATAACAGGTAAGACATACAGAGTAACTATCGAAGGGGTAACTCTAATAGTTTGCCGTCAATGCTTTCTAAGGCTTATTAGTAGAAGTAGGGTTAAACAACAACCATCATATACTATGCAAAGATTAAGGACAAGTGTTCAACCTAGCCTAGGTGTAAGACGAAAGAAAGTAAAAGCAAGCAGTGTAGTTAGAAGGACAATGGAATTCGAATATGAAATTGTTGAGAATTATGCTGAAAGGATAAGAAGGGCAAGAGAAGCGCTGGGATGGAATACTAGTATACTAGCACAAAAGATTAAGGAGAAAGAGTCCGTAGTCAGAAGAATAGAAGCAGGAAAGCTTAAACCTACAATAGAACTAGCAAGAAAGCTAGAGAAAATCCTTAAAATAACGCTGCTAGAACCCGTAGTATCTGAATACACTACTAAATTAGGACCTAAAGAAAGCTTAACCTTAGGTGATATAGTAGTCCTAAGAAAAAAGAAGGGAGGATGACAAAATAAAGAAAGCAGTAATAGTAACATTAAATCCTAAGAACAAAGGTAGGGTAAAGGAGCTTATAGCATTAGCTGAAACTGCGGGATACAGAGTAGTTGACCTCATAGCGCAAAATAGGAAAAGACCTGATTCCAAATTCTTTATTGGTCGCGGAAAAGTAGAACAACTAAAACATATAGTAAATAAATACATTACGCAGAAAGATAAAGTAACAGTGATAGTAGATGGAAGTTTAAAGCCCATACAGTACTTTAACTTGGTCAAAACCCTAGGCAATGTAGGAATAATTGATAGAGTACAGCTAATACTAGAAATTTTCGACAAACACGCCGGTTCTAAGGAAGCTAAGCTCCAAATAGAACTAGCAAGGCTAAAACATATAATACCGATAATCAAGGAATGGGTGAGGCAAAGAAAACTAGGTGAATTACCCGGTTTTCTTGGTGCCGGAAAGTACAAAGTAGAATCCTATTATCTATTAATCAAAAGAAGAATAGCTCATATTGAAAGAGAATTAAAGAAAATAAGGAAACAGAGGGAAAAGTTAAGGAAACAAAGGCATGAACTAGGACTTAGAACGATAGCTATTGTAGGATATACTTCAGCTGGAAAAACAACGTTATTTAACGTACTAACAGGAGAATCAAAGAAAATAGGTAAAGAGCTTTTCACAACTCTTTCGCCGAAAGTGAAATCAGCTTTCATAAACGGAATAAAAGTATTATTCTTAGATACTGTAGGCTTCATAGACTATGTTCCAATAGAAATCATTGAAGCATTCTACTCAACACTAGAAGAAATAGTGGATGCAGAAGTACTAATATTAGTCATAGATATTTCCGAAGAACATAGCGAAATATTGAGAAAGATGAGAGGCGTTATTGAGACTTTTACAAAAATAGGGGTTTCAGGAAAACCAATGATTATAGTTGCTAACAAGATAGATCTTGTAAGAAACTTTAGCGAGATAGTGGAAAAAGCCAGAGAGGTATATAAAGCATTGTCAACATCATATGATGGACCTCTAGCTACCACCTATGTATCTGCTTTAAATCGTATAGGCATAGATAATTTAAAAAACACACTAGCTATGTTTATAAAGGCGAAAACGTTTTCTATTACGGCAACCATTCCGGAAAACTCATTGTATAAAGTTAAAGCACCATTCATACTAGCAAAGAAGAAGGACAGTCTATGTTACTGCATTTTTGAAGTGAAAGACTACGAATTGAATAGTATTATTAGTGAATTGAAAAAATGTACAGCAAAAATACTAGAAATTAGAAGAGTACAGTAGTTGGGGAAAATATGCATGAAAATCTATGTGCTGAGAATAGGTCATAGGCCTGAAAGAGACAAGAGGATAACGACCCATGTAGGATTAGTTGCAAGAGCATTCGGAGCTAACGGGTTTGTCTTAGGAGATATAAATGATGAAGGTGTGATCGAAAGCCTAAATAAAGTTCTGAAAAAATGGGGGGGATCAATGGAAATAATTTCTGGGGTAAACTCCATTAAATTTATAAAAGAGTGGAAAAGAAGTAATGGAGAAGTTGTCCATTTAACGATGTATGGTTTACCTATAGATTATATAATAGATAAAATAAAGAGATCAAGGAAAAATAAGCTAATAGTAGTAGGAGCTGAAAAAGTACCTCCTGAATATTATAGGTTAGCAGATTACAATGTATCTGTGGGAAACCAGCCTCATTCTGAGGTTTCGGCTCTAGCTATATTTCTTGATAGACTATTTGAAGGAAAAGAATTATACAAACGACATCCAAAATCAAAGATAGAAATAGTACCTCAAGAACGCGGGAAAAAAGTGGTGCTAAAACAGTGAGACAGAGGAGGAACAGTATAGTGGAGTTCGTAAGGTTAATGCTGGGAGATGATGCGGCAAGAATATTTGAAGAGTTATACAAGTCAGAAGGCGAAGTTAACGATGAGGACATAGCTAGAAAGCTTGGCTTAAAACTTAACGAAGTGAGAAAGCAATTATATTTTCTTTCCGAACAAGGACTTGTATCTTATAGAAGAACACGAGGAAGAAACGGAGAGTGGTATACATACTATTGGAGAGTCGATAAAAATAGGTTACTGGGGATAATAAAGACGAGAAAGCAGATAACACTGATGAAGCTTAAGGAACGATTAAACTTCGAGGAAAGCCATACATTTTATCTATGTTTAAATTGCAATATCAGGTTCACCTTCGAGGAAGCACTTGAAAACGCTTTCAAATGTCCTAGATGCGGTTCATCTCTTGAATATTTTGACAACAGAGAAATAGTGGAGTTTCTCAGAGAGAAAATAGCAGAGCTAGAAAAGAAGTTAAAGGAGAGCTGAAAAGATAGCATGACTCGATACAACGTAATAGACTTATTTTGCGGCGCCGGAGGGTTTTCTAAGGGGTTTTATGATTTAGGTTTTAACATAGTCCTAGGTTTAGATAATTTCGAACCTGTGGCAAGAACATTTAAGTTCAATTTTTCAAACTCCATAGTTATATGCGAGGATATAAGAAACGTATATTCAGATGAAATACTGACCTATTTAAAAGGAAAAGTACCGCATATAATAATAGGAAGTCCTCCTTGCGAACCTTTTACTGCGGCAAACCCGAATAGAAAAGAGAGCCCTCTAGATAGATTATACGTTGATCTGCAAGGACAATTAACTTTAGAATTCATACGCATAGTAAAGCAGCTAAAACCTGAAATATTCATCATGGAGAATGTACCTCAAATAATGGAAAATGGTTTAAAGAAAGCTCTAATCCGTGAATTTAAAGATGCAGGCTACAATAGAGTATTCTTTAATATTTTAAGAGCTGAAGATTATGGAACACCTTCACATAGAATCAGGGTATTCATATCGAATATCCCGATAAAACCCAAGAAAAAGCATAAAAGAATAACTGTAGAGGAAGCTTTAAAGGACTTACCGCCCCCCGGTACATCCGGGGTTATGAATCATGAGCTACCTCCTTTGAGTAAAAAGAAGTTGAGAAGAATAAGGAAGCTGAAATGGGGCCAAGCACTTATAAGGTACTATGGTTTTAAGGGTAAACAACTACCTAACTTGATTCGCTTACATCCTAAGAAAATAGCTCCAACAGTTTTAGGATCTTCCAGGTTCATACATCCATATGAGGATAGATTTCTAACGGTAAGAGAACAGGCTAGATTAATGGGATACCCTGATAACTTTGTGTTTTTAGGAGGTAGAGATGTCCAATATAACCAGGTTGGAGAGTCTGTGCCCGTACCTTTATCTAGATCCATTGCTGAGGTAGTTTTAGAATATCTTACGAGCAGAAATTAGGTGCTTTACAATGTTAGCTATAATGGTACACAACATAAGCAGTGCACAACGCTTAATAGAGATAGCTAAACTTATCTTTAATTATACAACCCAACTCGAAGTTCAAACGCTAATTCTATCGAAAGTTACGGGATCTGCAGCACAAAGCGGAATACCTGAAGTAAGTAAATTAGCCTATAAACATAACAGATCAGTACTTATAGTAAACGAGATTAAAGAAGCAGTAGAATTAATTAAACCAGAGAAAGTTTTCATAGTCACCACAGCTGTTAAATCTACTGTCAAAATAGACGAAGTAGCAAGCCTTGCAAAGCGCAGCAGAATATTACTTATATTCCCTGGTACAGAAGAGGCTTTTCCAAAACACGATTTAACACTGGGTATACCATTCAACATAGAGGGGATTAGTGAGAAAATAGGTGTAGTACCCTACATATCCATTACGTTACATGAAATAATTAAGCAACTTAATAGATAATATTTTAAGAGAAGACGTACCACAAGCATTATCGGGCCCGTCGTCTAGCCCGGTTAGGACGCCGCCCTCACGAGGCGGAGGTCCGGGGTTCAAATCCCCGCGGGCCCACCATCAAAAACCATTTTCACAATGCAGTTATAATTTCTCAAATATACCATGTGCCACTTTAGTAACATGGGGTTAAATATGTGGAAACCAGTACCTGTAGAGAAAGCTATAGGTAAGAAACTATTGCACGATATTACGTTGATTACTGAAAAGACCAAAGGAGCTATTTTCAGAAGGGGGCATATAATAAAACCTGAGGATGTTGAGTTACTGAAAAATGCAGGACATTACTATGTTTTTGTTGAAGAGTCTGTAAAGGAAGATGTTATCTTAGAGGAAGAGGCAGTAGAGGATTTTGCAAAATACATTTCGGGACCCAATACTTACATTAAGAAAGTTGAAGAAGGTAAGGCGATGATTTTCGCTGAACGTAAAGGCTTACTTAAGGTTAGCTACGAAGGTCTCTTAACTGTTAACAGCTCAGGCACATTCATCGTAGTTACACGACAAGATAATATAGGTGTGAGCAAGGGCGAATTAATTGCCGTAGTGGATTTAGTGCCATTAGCTATAAGAAAAGACGAAATGAAAGAAATGAAAGTTAAAATAAAAAAATACCTCCCTCTAGTATATGTAAAACCTTTTAAGAGAAAAAAAGTTGGCCTCATAGTTACCGGAACCGAAATATATGAGGGAAGAATTAAAGATTTAGCATCAGACAAAGTAAGAGAGAAAGTAGAAAAATATGGTGGAGCAGTATGCGAAACAATAACACTTCCCGATGATGAAGAGCTTATAAAAAGCAAGATTCTGGAATACATAGCAAAATATGATATCGTCATCTTAACAGGAGGTATGAGTGTAGATCCAACAGATAAAACAGCAAAAGCAATAGCCTTGACGGGTGCTAAAATAGTAGCATACGGTATACCTGTGAAACCTACAACAATGACAATGATAGCGTATTTGAATTCAAAACCCATAATAGGAGTATCTTCAGGTATAATATATTTCAAAGAGAAGAACGTACTTGATATTCTGTTGCCTAAGATTATGGCAGACGAATACTGGGCCAAAGAAGATATTGCAAAACTGGGTTATGGAGGAATAATGCCAATATACCTAGTGAAGAAAATAAGCAAGCAAAAACACCAGTAACAATATCTATGTAGAAGTAAAAATCCACACGAAGTAAAATAAAATAAGGGGAAGTGAACCCGAAGAGGATGATGAGCCAACACCTAGTCAGAGTGCAGATGAAGAGTTCCCTGCTGGCTGATCAATTATTACCAAATCAAAAAGGTTTATTTTTGGATTAACGAATAAAAGGTAATACTTATAGATTATATAATGAGTAAAGGAAAATATTAGAAAGAAAACCTTTTTATAGGTTAACTACACTTTTTGAAACTAAGTGCGTGCACATATTGAGCTATCCTAAACCCGTAATCGCGTATTTAAGAACTATACCTATTGTAGACAAGGTTTCTATAGAAAAACAACTTCAGCATATTGAGGAATGGGCTAAAGAGCATGGCGTAAATATTGATAGAAAGATGGTAGAATTAGAGGAGTATAAGGCTGAGGCCAAAAGACCTCATTTTAGAAGTCTATGGGACAATGTCAAGAAAAAACGCGTAGGGACAATAGTCGTGTTTGATTTAAGCAGACTAAGTAGAAAACCAGCTATATTGGTAGAGTTTCTTTACGATTGCTTAGTAAACAACATATTAATAGTCTCAATAAGTGAGAAGTGGTTTGAAGAAGCGCAAAAAGATATTAGATGTAAGAATACGTTATTGCTGATGATCAAAAAACTAAATGAGCTAAGGCTAAGATACATTAGCGGGCAAACAAAGATAGGTATGGCTGCAGCTAAAGCGAAAGGGAAGCTTATCGGCAGACCGAGGAAGAAAATATCACCTGAAGAAGTATTTAAACTTATTAAGAAAGGATATTCTATGGCCTGGATTGCTAGGAAATATAATGTTTCTGTGTCGACAGTAAAGAGAAGACTTAGAGAATATGAAAAAGAACATGGCGCCGGGGGCGGGATTTGAACCCGCGCGGGGATACCCCCACCGGCTTAGCAGGCCGGCGCCCTACCAGGCTAGGCGACCCCGGCATTCACCTAGCTAATATTGTTGTGTAGTGATTTTTAGAGTTTATGGTTTAAATCCACTTCTTTTTTCTGAAATAAGCCAACTGCCCTATAGCTATGATTAGCATTACCGCTAAGACCACAGGGTATGCTAGTGGATGATTAAGTTCGGGCATGTATTTAAAGTTCATACCATAAATGCTAGCTATAAGTGTTAAGGGCAGGAAAATAGCCGATATTATCGTTAATTTCTGGACAACACTATTTACTTTATCGCTTAATACCATGTAGTGGAATTGGGTTAGCAACGTTATTCTCTCAAGTAGCCTATCAGCATGGTCTAACAATCTTCGAACATCATCAACTATCTGATCACTAACTTTCACGCTTAAAACTGTTCTAGAAGTAAAACTATTTAACTGGAAAATGGCTTTTCTAATTCTCCTAGCCCTGCTGAGGATCCTATGCAGTCTTTTAAGTTCCGGCTTCTGCGTAATAATTTCTTCAAACCTATCTATTTCCACGCTTACATTTTCAATAGCTTTGTAGAGTTCCTCAGCAGTGTAGGAAATTATGGCATCTAAGATTGCATTAATATTGTTAAACTTATTTGAAACACAGTATTCCATGATAGTTTTGATAAAAGTTAAAGGTACATCACCCCAACTATAAATCCTTCCATTATAGAATACTACGTTTAGTTTACGTAAATAGCCGTTAAATGGTATTAGTAGGTAGCTACATAACATACCTTTGTAAAGAGATGTTTTTGCTTGAACAATACTTTTAGGTAGTGACGTGTGTTTAGCTAGCTCCTCAAATTTCTCAGCATGTACCCATAAACTGTACTTGGTTTTTCCTAAATCCTCCCCTACTTTAACCTCATTATTTACTATGTAAAGTATTAGCACTGTAACGTACCTCGTAACGACTAAGATAGAAAGAATTAAAAAACATTATGGGCAATGTTAGGGGGCACGCGGCTCCCACCGCCTAAACAGTGTACACCCTAAGGAGCCTACGGTAAGCGCTCTCAACCCCGGGAACCCATGAACGTTAGCGTCCGGGGTTAGGTTGCTCCCTTCCGGGCCTAGCCAGGTTCCCCCGGTAAAGGCGGTACCAACCCGCCCTCCAGCGGGTAGTCCGCCACCGCTAACCCCATGGGGCGGGATCTCATTGACGCTTACCATGGGACTTAGGGTGTACACTGTACAGCGGCAGGTTACTGGCCCCCGCATATCGCCCATTTCGGGTTACGAGGGAGGGCGAGCCCCTCGGCCCTACCCGCGTGCCCCGTTTTTAATATGTTGAAGTTAGGGGTATTTAATTTACTATGGTATTACCGCACGTATAGTATGAACGATACGATGATATTTATCAGCACAATCAGTACGAATAGGAATTGCATGCTTCTTGAAAATTTATAGCCAAACTCGCCAAGCTTCGACTTGGAAAATTCATCTAACGCTTTTCCACCATCAGTAATAAATAATGGTGTAGCATTAATAGCTGCTAATCCTAGGTTTAAAGCAAAAGACCATATAAGGAATGTTTGAATACCGGGACCTAATAGTTTCGCAATAAAGTTCCTTGGCTCAAGTACGGCATAAGGACATAGTATAACACCTATAGGCTGAGTAGTATTTTCTCTAACCACAGTATAGTTATGCACGCTATAAGGGGGTTTAGGGTTCATTAGTGTAAGTACAAGTGCTTTTCCTTTTCTCTTAAACTCCGAGAGCTCTTTAAGAAGGATTTTAGAATTGAACAAGTAATCAAACATGTTTAAATTCTTACCAAGTTTTGTCCCGTTAATAGCTACAATAACTGTTCCATTAGGTAAATTAGCCTCATAAGCAGGCATACCTTCAACTACATGGGAAATGTAGAGACCCCAATGCACATTAAATAACACAGGAATTATATGTATGAATAGTAGAAGAGAAAGCAGCGCCAAAATAATATTCCCCGCTACACCAGCAGACAATATTCTAAGCTTACTTCTCAACCTAAGTTTTGCAAAATCGTTTTCATCTATTTCAACAAAAGGCGCTAATATTATAAAGACCAAGGCTATGCCAAAGCTCTTAATTTTAGTTCCTTCAACCAAACCCATAATAGCATGCATACCTTCATGAACAAGCACGGCAACAGCTATAACAAGGAGCAGCATAGGTAACATCGATAGAGAAACGGTTATACCAGGTATTATTGGAACTATAGGTGTTACAATACCTTTCTCAGGACTTTCAGCAACCATTATAGATCTGAGCATACCAAGCATATTCTCAACATATATTTTCAATGCTAAGAGGAAACTCAAAATAATAAGCACAATAGATAGGTCAAGTAACAAGCCATGCCGCCTCAGCTTCCTCAAAAACTTTATTGCTGGATAAAGTTCTCTTCTAATAACTCGCCAAACTAAAGTTATACCTGTAACTTCTATGCCTAGCGACTTGAATTTCTCCTTATACTTAACATAGAGCATATTAAGGAAAGCATAGAAGAAGAGACATGCTGCAAACATCATTAGTAAGGATATATTGTTCATGCTTGTCTCTCTCCTAAACCTTAGAACACCACCCTTATAAATATTGATTTCTATTTAAACAAATACCAGATGGGAAATTTTAAGGAATATAGGTATGGTTAAAGAGAAAGTTGTTAGAATAGGAGATGTCGTAGAAATAGTTTACGACGATGTAAGATGGAGAATACTGGAGGAGAAAAGGGGGGAAGCACTAAACATAATGAACGCTCTTAGAAAGCTTGGATTAAACCCCATAGTTCACGGAAGTTTAGCTAGAGGAGATGTAAAGGAATCAAGCGATATTGATATAGCCATACTTTACCCTGTGCCTTCATATAGGGTGGAAATTGCCTTAGAAAACTCAGGTTATAAACCTTATAGGAGGTTAATAGTGCAGGCAACACCTAAACATGCTCCTAAGGCGTACATTGTACTTGACGAGTTAGAAATGAGAGTTGTATCTTTCCCCCTAGTGAAACTTTCAAGGAGAGAAATCGAGTTTTACAGATTTGGTGGACTATTATATTTCGAAGATTTGAAGAAAGAATTAAGGGTACCAGGTGTTAATAAGAGGCTGGTTTTAATAAGACCAACAAGTAGGGGCCATATAGAAATGCCCGTAATTGGGAGAGAAGCCGAAGTAGCTTCAATATTGAACGTATCACTAGATGTTATTGAGGAAAGAGTAAGAGTTCTTACAAGACGTAATAAGTTAGGGAGAACAGGGGTATTTGTAAAATACGTTCTAAAACCTGGTGAAACATTCGAAGAAGCCCTTAAAGAACTTATGAAAACAAATCAGTATGTACGGAGGATAGTTTATGAGAGAACATAGAGCACTGAGAAATGGAAAAGCCGGGTCAAAGTTCATAGGTCAACTACCTAGGGGTTGTCAATTATGCTACGAAGGCGCTAAGTCAGTTATATTTATGACTGGAATATGTTATGAGAAATGCTATTACTGCCCTATAAGCAATTTAAGAAGAAATAAAGATGTAATGTTCGTGAACGATTTAAAAGTTAAAAGCTTTGAAGACATACTTAGGGAAATTTACGATTCAAAAGCTCTCGGCGTTAGCATTACGGGCGGGGAACCACTGGTATTTCCGAATAGGGTTTTACAGCTTATTAAAAGGTTAAAGGAAATTTTTGGAGAAGAATTCCATATACACCTATATACCATAGGAAAACAACTAACAAGAGAGCTAATTAAGGACTTGTATAGTGTAGGTCTAGATGAAATAAGATTTCACGTAGTTGAACTTAAACTGCTAAAGAAAGTCAAATACACTGTCAAATATACTAACATGGACGTAGGGATAGAGGTACCAGTAATACCGGGAAACATGGGTTTTTATAAAAAACTTATCACAGAAGCTGAAAAATGCGGTGCTAAATTCATAAACCTAAATGAGCTCGAAATTTCCGAGGGTAATTATAAGAACTTATTAGAGAGAGGACTAAAGCTCAGGAAAGGTACAATAGCTTCTGTTGAGGGGAGCGAAGAAGACGCACTAAAAATACTCAAATGGGCTTCTAAAAATACGTTAAACATAAACGTACATTATTGTAGTGCCCTATATAAGGACATTGTTCAGACTAGAGTAAGATTAAGAAGAAAAGCACTAAACATAGCTAAGCCTTACGAGAAAGTAACTCAAGAAGGAACAGTGTTGAAGGGGGAAATACGTGTAAACATTGAATTCAAGAATAAAATGTTTAAATTTCTAGAAAACCTACCCTTTGACTATGAAACAGTTAATGGCAAATTAATAGTGTTTGTTTCTGCAAGTTTTTTAAATAACATCGCTAAATACTTAAAAAATAAAAGGATACCATATGAAGCCTTCATTGTTGAAGAATATCCAGGAAGAGAGAGAATAATAAGGAATATTACGCCTTTTCACGTCTAATAGGGTATCTTAAAAGAGCAACAACCCCTCCTAAAGCTTTAAGCTGAACTCCTGCATCATGATGTGTAGTATAAATCTTCACCTTACCACCGTGTTCTTCAATATTACTCAATATTTTTTCTAAAGTCTTAGTTTCCTTACATGCAAGATCCTTTAATGTTCTATCTAAAATGAGCAAGTACTCTACAGCACCTAGCTCAGATGCTCTAGCAACCTCATTTAGCCCTAACGCGATCTTTTCGGATTCTAAAGATAGTCTTCTCATAACCTCCTCAAACAATTTCTCCTTCTCGGTAAGTTCGAAGTGCTTAATGAACTTCCTTAGAACTCCTGATTTAATGACCTCATGAACTCCTCTAACACCCCCTGTTGAGCTATGTTCCACTACTATGTTTACCCCTATACCTGTAATGTTAAGGTTTTCACGTAGCGTCTTGGCAAACTTTTCCTTCAAGAAACCAGGCCCTGAAATAACTAAGTTACTCACATTTTCAGCTAAAATCGCCTGAATAGTCTTCTTAACTAATTCAGCTATTTTTTCTTCTAATACTTTTTCCCTAAGAGCACTGGCTTTACCTGGTATATTGAGAGACTCCGTGAATAATACTTTGACGCCATGACTATAAGCCAAGGCTAAACAGAAGTCTTCATAGTCAATAGCTACTACCGCTATTTTCTGTTTTATCCTTTCAGATAGTTTAACCTTTTTAAGCATAGACTTTCTAATACCCCCCTCTTTAACTATGGTTATTATGTGGCCTACGCTTATGGACAAAGTGTGGTAGTGGCCGTGTAAGCCAAATTCTTCAGGGCCGTGAACAATTATCCCTGTAATTCTTAGTCTATTAGTAAAGGGATGGTATTCTGTTTTCTTAACCTTAATCCCTAAAAACATGGGAAGTCTTCTACTTTTCCCTCCTGTTTTTGCTTTTACCTCTCTCGTTGTTTGAGCATAAACAACGTCGTTTTCGGAGATCATTAGATCAAGTAACCATAAGTCTTCCTCCGTTTCTACCTTTAACTCTAATATTCCTTTCCTTTCATCCGTAGAGAGAATAATCATTCTGAATGTTCCTAAGCTTAAAAATAAACCTCGGAGTTTTTAACGTTTCGAACCATAAATAAGAACGGCTAAGGAAAATGGCTTTAAAGATAAGGCCAGCTAGGGAGGATGATATTGATAGGATATTCGAAGTAGAAACATTATCGTTTAAGGAACCTTACCCTAAAGGCCTTCTCTACATTTATCTTAAACTTACACCCGAGCTATTTCTTGTCATAGAGAAGAATGGTAAGGTTATAGGTTACACAATAGGGCTTCTAAAACCAAGTAAACTGGGGCACATAGTTTCTCTCGCTATTGACCCTAAGGAGAGAAGGAAAGGCTATGGAACACTTCTTCTTAAGAAACTTCTCGAGAAATTTAAGGAGCTAGGAGTATGTAAAGTTAGGCTTGAAGTTAGGGTTTCAAATAGGCCTGCCATAAACCTCTATAGTAAGCATGGGTTTAAAATAGCTTACATTATTAAGAGATTTTACCTTAATGGGGAAGACGCTTATGTTATGGTGAAAGACCTAAATGAAGGCTAGAAAGCTTATTTTAAAGGGGAGAAATAGATAGAAAATGATAAGAACAGGAGTGCTAGGCAATGGTAACTATAAGATTCTGGTTTTTAGATATAAATTATCAGGTAGTTGGTAGAGAACCTCACATAATGATATGGGGGATTTCTGAGAATAATGAGAGAATAATGATAATAGATAAAACGTTTAGGCCATACTTCTATGTTTTACCAAGAGAAGGCGTTAATGTGAACAGGTTAATCGCTAAAATCAAAATGCTTTCTTCAGCAAGATCGCCAATAACAGCTGTTGAAATGGTTGAAAAGAAATATTTCGGTAAACCTGTCAAAGTACTTAAGGTTAAAACTGTAATACCCGATCAAGTTCCTAAATACAGGGAAGAAATAAGGAAAATGCCTGAAGTCAAAGAAGTACTGGAAGCTGACATACGTTTCTCAATGAGATATCTTATAGATCATCAGTTACATCCATCTGCTTGGCATGAAGCAGAAGTCGAGGAGCTACTATTAAAAAGACCGAATCTTAAAGTAGACAGGGTATATGAACTTAAAGGGTACATTAAACCTATAGGGTTAGTTAAGGAACCCAATCTTAGAAAAATAGCCTTCGATATTGAATGCTATAATCCTCATGGAGCACCAAGTCCCGAAAGAGACCCTGTAATTATAATTTCAGTGTATAATGATAAAGGAGAACTTATACAATTCACCGCTACAGATAAAAACGATAAAACAGTTCTGATGAAGTTTGTTAAATACGTTCAAGAATACGATCCTGACATTATAATGGGGTATAACAATAATAGATTTGATTGGCCATATTTAATTAATAGAGGAAAAAGGGTTGGAGTTAAGATAGCTATTAGTAGGTTTAGCGGCGAACCCAATCCGAGTGTTTATGGGCATATTTCGGTTATGGGTAGGGCTAATATAGACCTCTACGACTTTGCCGAGGAAATAACCGAGGTTAAGGTGAAAACCCTAGAAAATGTTGCAGACTACTTAGGTGTCATGCCTAAGGAGAAAAGGACTATGATTAACTGGTGGGAAATGCCTAAGTACTGGGATGAACTTGAGAAAAGGAAAGTTTTCTTAAAGTACGCAGCAGACGATGTTGTTTCAACTTATGGTTTAGGAGAAAAGTTTCTCCCATTCGCAATACAGTTGTCAAGCATCACTGGTCTCCCCCTAGACCAAGTAGGTGCTGCCTCTGTCGGTTTCAGAGTCGAATGGTTTCTTATGAGGGAAGCATATAGGGCAAATGAGCTAATACCTAGTAAAGTTGAAAGACCATATGAACCATATAAAGGGGCAATAGTTCTCGAACCTAAAAAGGGTGTTCATGATAACATAGCTGTTCTAGATTTCTCAGCAATGTACCCCAACATAATGATAAAGTACAATATTTCACCTGATACCTATGTTCCTCATACCGAAGAAGTAGATCCTGAAGAAGTATGGGTAGCACCGGAAATAGGGCATAGATTTAGGAAAGAACCTCCAGGTTTCTTCAAGAAAGTGCTTGAAATGCTACTAAGTTTAAGACGTAAAGTAAGAGAGGAAATGAAAAAATACCCTACAGACAGTGTTGAATACCGTATCCTCAACGAGAGGCAAAAAGCTCTTAAAATACTAGCAAATGCGATGTACGGTTATCAAGGGTGGGTTGGGGCACGGTGGTATTGTAAGCAAGCAGCAGAAGCAATTACAGCATGGGGTAGGCAGACCATTAGGAAGGCCATGAACATAGCTAAGGAATTAGGTCTAGAAATAATTTACGGAGACACAGACAGCATATTTGTTAAGTATGATAAGGAGAAAGTTGAGAAGCTTATTGAGAGAATAAAGAATGAACTAGGTTTCGAAATTAAGATAGATAAAGTATACAAGAGAGTATTCTTTACGGAAGCAAAAAAGAGGTATGTTGGACTACTACCTGATGGGAGAATAGACATAGTAGGTTTTGAAGCAATTAGAGGAGATTGGTCCGAACTAGCCAAGGAAGTACAAGAAGCAGTTATGGAGATCATTCTTAAGGAAGGAAGTACAGATAAAGCTGTAGAATACGTGAGGAAAATAATTGGTGATTTAAGAGAAAAGAAAATACCGATAAGCAAATTAGTAATATGGAAAACGATTAGTAAACGGCTTGATGAATACGCTGTGGAAGCGCCTCATGTTGCGGCAGCCAGAAAGATCGTTGAGCGGGGAGGCAAGGTCACTGTAGGAAGTAAAATAGGTTATGTAATAGTCAAAGGCACTGGAAGGCTCTCAGATAGGGCGCTACCTTACTTCATGACTAAGATAGATGATATAGATGTAAATTACTACATAGACAGACAAGTAATACCTGCAGCTGTTAGAGTGTTAGAGTATTTCGGAATCTCAGAGAAAGAGTTAAAAGCCGTTACCGTTAAAGCACAAAAGACCCTTTTCGAATTCTTCGGAGGATAAGAATGAGGTTAATCCCTGAAGCTATGCGTCCTGAAGTCGCTAAAGCAAAAGAGATATTGAAAAAAGCGAATATGGTAACACTAGTATACCATGATGATGCCGATGGCGTATGCTCGGCTGCTTTAGCAATGCTTGGCTTAAACAAACTAAGAGTAAACATAAGGAGAAAAATCTGCCTTGAAAAACTCTTTCCACAAGCAATAAAGGCTATACACTCTGAACAAGCAGAAAATGACGTTGTTCTATATGTGGACCTAGGATCTCCTCATGTAGACAAGGTAATTAGAGAAATTAAGAACGAAAAAGTAATTATAATCGACCATCATGACCCTAAAAGAATCACAAGCGAGAACGTCATACATATTAATCCTGAGCTTTACGGATTGACAGGAGAACGTGACGCATCAGCTTCAACAATGGTTTACTTATTCTTTAAACTCATTAATCCAGAAATACAATTTTACTCCTTCCTAGCAATTGTAGGTTCAGCAGAGATACCTGGAGCTCTCGTCTCACTTAATAGTATACCGCTAAATGATGCTGAGTATGTAAATAAAGTAAGAGTATTGAGATCAAGGAAAACTGTTAGGTACTACGTAGACTTCCATGGTCTAAGAAAACCCCACACAGCGCTTTCATCAATGCTTTCAACCATGGCTAGCATAGGGTATTATAATGGTGGGCCGGAAAAAGCTGTAAGAAGCTGTATTGAAGGATTTAGTGAAGATATTCTGAAATTCCATGATAGAATGAAGGCTCTAAAAAGTGAACTATTCAAGAAAGCTTACGATAAAGTATATGCTCATGGACTAAGTATGGGGAAATATGTTCAATGGTTTGATATAGGTGATTTATTTTACAATATCGGAGTAAAAAGTATAGGCCTCTTTACCTCGCAGTTAAAGTATAGGAGAATTGTTGATCAAGAAAAATATCTGTTGGGGTTTATGAAAATGAACCCTAATATACCTGGACTAGGTAAGCTTGAAGGAGATTTCGTTAAGGTTTCAGGGAGAACCCCGCCAGCGTTAGATGAGAAGGTTAGAAAAGGAACCATGCCGGGATTAGGTAAGATCATGACCGAAGCTGCAGAAGAAGTAGGAGGTTTCGCTGATGGCCATGATTTTGCTGCATCAGGAATTATAGGTGCGAATAGAATCTTAGCATTTATTGAGAAGTTTGAGGAAAAAGTGGAAGAGAAAATTGAGAGAAAAGGATTATTTAAATACTTCATTAAATGAGTAAATTTTCACTGCAAGTGGTCTTTTCATTATTCCTCCTATTCTAGCCCCTATGACGTACCTTACGTTCTTAGATGCAGCAATGTCTACAAGTCTTTGAGTCACAACACCATCAAATATAATCGCGTAAATTTCTTTAGCGGATTTACTTAGGTTTTCTACGAGCTCTCTTACCGGAAACTCCTCAATAAGCTTCCATTCTCTATCATATATTCTCGCCTTCAATGTTCCTTGAAGACTCTTTATGTCTTCGAGAACGTTATGTGGTATGATAAGTTCTTCTCTTCTTCTTTCTTCTACCTTTTTTGTTACTGTTCTTTCCTCTCTCGAAATTTCCTTTGCCAATCTTTTTTCTTTTTCACTGCTTAAGTACTGTTCTACTGGGACAGCATTTTTAAGAGCTTTTACTATTTCCTTCCCCGTAAGTTCCTCAACTTCCTTTCCCGACGGAGCTCTTACTATATAGTCTAGATCTACGAACTTTATTAGCTCTTTGAGTATGAGGTCTCCGCCTCTATCTCCATCTAAGAAGGCTATTGTTGTTTTTTCTTTACTAAGTTTAATTATGGTTTCCGGTATTTTTGTTCCTGCTCCTTCTATTGCTATTACATTCCTATATCCATGCTTTAACATGTTAATTACATCAGCTCTTCCTTCAACTAAAATTATGGTATCTGCTTTATCAACATCCGGCCCTGCGGGAAGACCTTCAGGACCATACTTTATTATTTCCGCGCTTCTAACATCCCTAATGACGTTATTCACTATTTCCTTAACATCTATTCTCCTTTCTTGAATCATTTTCTGTAAAATTTCTTTGGCTCTTTCTACAACCTTCCTTATCTTCTCCATTCTTAAATCTAATATTTCTTCTATCCTAACTTTTGCTGGGTATGGTCCTACTCTATCTACCACTTCTAGAAGAGCAGCAAGTAGTGCTGTTTCCACCCTGTCAAGGTTTGAAGGAATAACTATTTCGCCTATGCTTCTCGAACCTATAGTCTTTAATTCAACTTGTATTCTTCCTATTCTTCCCCTGTCTTGAAGCTCTCTTAAATCATAGTCTTCGCCTAATAATCCTTCAGTCTGTCCAAATATTGCTCCAATTACATCAGGTTTTTCAACGATGCCTTCAACTTCGATTTTTGCTTTAATTAAGTATTTCAAGCACTACTCACCTTGTAATGGTCATTTTAAGCATATCTTCAAGCAGCCTCTTAGCCCCAATGTTTCTCATGAAATATGATCTTACTGGTTCCAAATACTCTATTAATGCATCCGCTACAGCATTTTTTAGGTCTAGTGGATGTATTTTCCCCTCCCTATATAACTTTTCTAATTCATTAAAGCTTTGCACTTCTAATGTTCCACCATATTTTTCTGGTCTTTTGATTATTAATGAGAAGTTAGGTTGCTTGAACAAAATGTACCTTGCTATTTCAATTACCGGGTTATATTCTACGATTTTAGGGGGGCAGAATGCTTTTCTTATTTTCTTCCTTACATCTTCTGGTGAATCATGAATTAATATTGTTGATTCTGGCTTCGATTTGCTCATTTTAGTGCTTAACATTAACTCCTCTCGGCTAAGAACTTCCATTCTTTGAGCTCCTTGAAGACCAGTTAGTAAAGGCGTATGGATAGCTATCGGCTTTTTTAGTTTGAGTTTTTCAGCGACATCTCTAGCAAGCATGTGTGCTTTTCTTTGATCCATACCCCCTAAGGCTATATCAACATCTAAGTAGAACATGTCAGCAACTTGCATTGGAGGATATATGAGCTTTGAAAAGTCCAATTCTGCTTCACTTTCCCTTCTACCCATAATTGTCAGTGCTCTCTTCACTCTTGCCAGAGTTGCGTTTTTCGCTATCCTTAACACTAATTCCCAATATTCCTTATTTTTAACGAGATCTTCTGCGTCAATAATACGTAGTTTACTAACACTAACCCCTAACGCTTTTAACGAGTGCTCCACATATTTAGCACATTTCCTTATATTATCTAAATTACCTCCCAGCTTATCATTGATCCATGCATGCCATGTTGCCTCTAAGAGAATGGTTTCAATGCCAGCATTTAAGAAATCCTGAAGCTTCTTAGCCCAGATAATCCAGCCTATGTGAAATAAACCACTAGGTTCAAAACCTAAATATGCCTTCAGTTTCTCACCGGATTCAAGTTTAGTTTTCAGTTCTTTTACCGTAACTACTTCGACTACATCCTTAGTTATCATATGTAGCCTTGTCTCTACATTCATGGAATTAACACCTAGCTAACAGGGGCCGCCGAACCCGCTGTCCTCGCCAGCTAACACCTAACTTCATAGTCGGCCTAAAGCCGTCTCCGTAGGCTCTTCTCTGGCGAGGAGGGGTTGGTCACAGGTTCGGCGGCCCTCTTTAAACTAGATATTAACTAGCTGTTTAATGTTTTTCCCAAAGGTCAGTTACATCTACTTCAAATAGGGCAATGGGGTATTCGATACCTATTTCCTCTAGGAGGAATCGGGGGTTGAGCTCCCCTATTATGCCTCTTTCTTCTCCTTCTACGATTATTTTAGCTGTTCTTCCCTTTATGAAGAGCTTGGGGGCTGTTTTTACCTCTTCAAGTTTCATGTTCAAACCAAGATTATCAGCTAAAGAGTAAAGCACTGCTTGAATGTCTTCGAACCCTACTTTGTATGATAGCACACCTGCAGCAAGTTTCGTCCTAGTCTGTGGCTTACCTTTAACAACTACTACAGTGTCCCCTACTTCAAAAACTTTCACTGGATGATCCTCGTGCTGATTAGCTTTCAAAAACATGATGATATTAGGTATAATGCTTGTCCGTATAGTATCGTATAGTGGTGAGATAGGGTTTAATATTTCAACATGCTTTATCCTTTCTAGTCCAAGCATTCCCTCCAACATACTGCTTGAAGATAGAGTAAATGTTAGGATCTCTTGAAAACCTAAGCCAATCATGATTTCTCGTAGTTTCCTCAAATACTTTGTTTTCTTAAGTTCTTTACCTATAGTGAATATTCTAGGGACTTCAGGTTTAAGGTTCTCGTAGCCTATAGCTATGGCAACGTCCTCTACGATATCTATAGGGTGCAAAATATCGTATCTATATGGTGGACTAATTACCTTCAACGCTTGGTCGTTAACTATTTCAACTTTATGTCTTAGAGACTCGAGAAGGCTTATGATATTTTCTTGTGTTAAATTCTGCATACCGAGATTGTTTCTAATATATTCAAGACCAACCTCAGTTATTATGGGTTCTAGTTTAGGGGTGCAATACACTTCATTTCCATCAACCATGCTTATTAACCCTATATACTCAGCATTCTCGGCAAGTGTTGTAGCTATCAGGTCCAAAGTTTTTTCTACAGTGTACTTGTCAGTACCTGTTATGTCAATAAATAAGTTTCTTGTACTCTCCTCTACCTTCGTGTCTTCACTATTAAGTATTGGAGGCATCGAAAGAGTTTGGTTCTTATCCGTTACTAGGTGCGGATATTTACTGAAACATCTTACCAAATGAGCATATTTTCTACCTTTATCGGTAAGTTCCAAAATTTCATCTGCTGTTAACTCTCTATCATAACCAAGCGGGGTGTACTTTATTTTCGCAGGTTCCTCAGCTCTATAAAGGATGATGTTTGAGTTCAGTTTATCCAGATCATAAAATCCTATAGCTATTTTTCTTCTATCTCTACCCATGCTAATATTTAATTTTTCCTGAAACTGCAAAAGCTCTTCGAGAGTGTACTTATCAATATAGTATCCGTAAATCGCGGCTACAGCAATATAAGGTCTTATGAACTTGATCTCGCCATCTAAAATTAGTTTGATATTTGTTTTTCTTATCTTATACTTGGGAAATCCTTTTTCTAGACCTAGTACTCCCTTAAGTTCCCTTGCAATACCTTCACTAATCAGTAAATCTAATCTATCTGGTGTTACTTCAATTTGCATGTTTTCTTCGTCTAATATTTCAGCTTCAACTTTAATGTTAGATAATAATTCTACGAGTTCTTCATCGCCAATATCTTTTCCAAGCAGTTTAATAAGTCTCTTCTTTTTAATAGTAGTTACGGGCATGTATAACTACCCCCATAGGACTCTCCTGTTCCTTAGATAGCTTATGCTTTGAGAATACAGATCACGAATATCGTCAATACCCATAATTATCATTGCTACTCTATCCACTCCTATACCCCATGCTGCTGTTGGATATTTAACATCAAGTACTTCTAACACTTCGGGTCTAAACATTCCGGCGCCGAAAGTCTCTACCCACCCTACTCTAGGATGCCATATATAGCCTTCAACCGATGGTTCGGTGAAGGGGAAGTATGAGGGTTTGAACTTAACTTTCTCTATACCGAGTTTTCTAAAGAATTCTTGGAGTATTCCAAGAAGATTTCTAAAGTTAAGTTCCTTATCCATAATTATTCCATCTAATTGGTGGAATTCAGGTAAATGCTTAGCATCTATTGTGTCTGGTCTATATACTTTCCCTATAGTGAACATTTTTATTGGCGGCTCTTTTCTCTTAGCCAGAAACCTTACAGAAACACTTGTTGTTTGCGTTCGTAAAATAAGCCTTTCAGCTACATCTATGCTCCACTTATATCTCCAACCTCTAGAACCAGCTTTACCGCCGCGTTCATGAACTTCTTTAACTTTTAAGGCTATGTTCTCATCAACTTTCATCCTATTTGGGAATTTAAGTCTGAAAGTATCATGAATTTCTCTTGCTGGGTGATCTTGTGGCTGGAATAGAACATCGAAGTTCCAGAGCTCAACCTCAATTATTGGTCCTTCAGCTTCCTCAAACCCCATGGACAATAGAATTTCTCTTATCATATCTATAAATTCTAAGTAGAAATGTTTCTTTCCAGGATAGAGCCTGGGGGGCATAGCTTTAATATTGTACGGTTTAATTTCTTTTATCAGCCATTCCTTTTTCTTAATGATGTCGTGGGTTATTGCAGTAATGTACTCTTTCTCCTCTAAAAGTAGCTTTAAACCTTCAGATGTTATTTCTACTTCAACTTCTTCGTAAACCTTTTTTCTAACAAGATTTCTAGAGAGAAGTTCAGAGACAGCATTATGTTCGGCGTTTGTAAGAGTATCTAGCCTTAAAGAACCTACTTTCACTATTTTCTCTAAAGTTTCTTCAGTTACCGTTTTAGAAGGAATACTGTCCACTATTAGCTCTGTCTCTCTTATCGTAACTTCCTTAACCTTGCCTTCACGTGTTAGTATGCGTGACTTTAGCGTTCTTGAAACTATCTTTCCCCATTTCTTTCTTCTTATCCAACCAAGTCCTATTGCTATTTCTTTTTCACTAAGCCCTGCAAGATCTTTTATTTTTTCTAGTTTAACCCTACCTCCTGCTCTATAGACTTTTTCAACAATAACTCTTTCAGGTAAACCTTCAATAGCCCTTTTAGATCCTTCATCTGTAGGTTCTATAAACTCTACCTTATTGATATGTACTATAATTGCTTTCTTTGATTTTAAGCTCTCGATAACAGACATTAAGGTGGATCTTGGGATACTCGTGTTATCTTCTATAACCTCTAAACGCGCTCTCTTAAGATTTTTTAAAGCCTCTAAAACTTTTCTCTCATTTGCAGTTAACATAGAATCCCACCTGCAAGTATGATATTATTGAATTTCCCCTATTCTAAATCTATGAGATGAAATAGGTCTCCCTTGGTTATCCCTCACTATCGGCACTATGATCACCTTTATTTCTTTCATTTTCCTTTGCCTTCTTAAGATGTTAATCATGACCGCTCTAGGTAGTGTTTCATCGCTTACAATAATGTAATCTACGTTGTTTTCCTCTAAAACTATGTCATAAGGACCACTTATACTAACTATTTTAAACGTCTTTTTAGTGTAAATATTTAACAATTCACTTATGTAAGTTAGCAGTTTCTTAACTCTCCTCTCATAGGGTTCAATATTTTCCCTACATATTTTATGTAATTTCTCTAAAGCATTATCTTTCATAACACCGATTATAACATGGTCTGCAACTTCAAACGCTTTAGAAATCATTAGCTTATGCCCACTATGTAAATGATCGAACGTTCCAGCTACGACAGCTACCTTAGGTCTTGTTGAAAATAGAGATCACCGTTGAAAAAGGTATTGAATGGAGCTTAAAAAGTTTTCCATTAGAACTCAAACTTTTCCCCGGGTTTCAAAATAACTACTCTCGTTGCTGGATATAATTCTTCTACATGCTTCTTAAACTCTTCAGGACTTCCTTTAATTACAGGGAACGTATAGTAGTGCATTGGAATAGCGACTTTAGGCTTTATAAGCTTCACAGCATACGCTGCTTCATAAGGTCCCATAGTGTACCATCCACCTATAGGTAGGAGAGCTATTTCGGGTCTGTAAAGTTCCCCTATTAGCTCCATATCTTTGAAAAGACTTGTGTCACCTGCGTGATATATTGTGGTTTCCCCACCCTTAACGATAAATCCTACCGGGTGACCGTGTAGGCTACTGTGAAATGCTAGGGTTAAGCCTATTTTCAATCCTTTAATTTCCACTAAACTACCTATGTTTAAATCTACACAGTCTATTTCAGGGTGTTTGTTTTTAATTTCCTCGCAAATATCGAAAATAGCAACTATTTTCGCTCCTGTTTTCTTAGCTATGTCTACGGCGTTGCCTAAGTGGTCGCTGTGGTCATGGGTTACAAGCACCAGATCAGCTCTATCTACGTTCTCAAGCCTAATGGGAGACAGGGGGTTTTCTATCCATGGGTCAAGAAACACTTTAACACCGTCAATCTCAATTTCGAAAGTTGCATGGCCTAACCACTTCAAGTAACCCATAGGACCACCTAGAAATTAGAAATGTTTTGTTTAAAATAAAGTTTTATTATTGCCTGGACTAAAAGTCTGCCTTGGGTTTGAAAACATTGTTAACTGATGAAACTATCGACAAGTATTTGAGGGCAGGGAGAATAGCTTCAAGAGTTAAAAAATACGCTATGAAAATAGTGAAGCCTGGAGCAAGAATTTACGACATATGTGAAAATGTGGAAAGAAAAATAGTTGAAGAAGGCGGACTACCAGCGTTTCCATGTAATATTTCAGTGAATGAAGTAGCTGCACACTATACAGCATATATAAGTGATCCATCAACAATACCTGATAGATCGTTAGTTAAAGTAGATCTTGGAGTACATGTAGACGGGTACATTGCCGACACAGCGGTTACGTTAGCTTTCGACCCGAAGTATGATGAACTAAACATAGCTGTTGAAACAGCTCTGGAGAGAGCTCTAGAGGTAGTAAGGCCTGGAATAAGGGTTTCGAAAATAGGTGAAATCATAGAATCTACAATAAAGGCTTACGGCTATAAACCTATTAAGAACTTAAGCGGTCACTCTATTGAACGTTATAACCTGCACTCCGGGGTTTCTATACCTAACGTGAAGGATTTTTTCAGTTTGAGTAGGATAAAGCCTAATAGCGTATATGCTATTGAACCTTTCGGAACAAGTGGCGTAGGATATGTTGTCGAAGGTAAAGAAGTTTACATTTACAGTTTAAGAAGAGAAGGTAAAGTTAAAGCTGATTTAGCAAGAAGGATTATTGAAGAAGTTAAGAAGAAATACAATGGGCTACCCTTTGCTGAGAGGTGGCTAAGAAACATAGTTCACAGTAGAGTCGAACTCGTTAAAACATTGAAAAACCTGGTTAAAAGTAAGATACTAAACTATTATCCTGTCTTGGTGGAAGCGTCAGCTAACCCTGTATCTCAATTTGAGCATACTGTTTTGGTTCTTGAAAAGGAAGTAGTTGTAACTACCTTGTAGTTTCATGAAAATTTAATTTCCACTATGCGAGAAATGTTATAGGCAGTTAAACGCAAAGCGGGGTGCTGTTAGGACGATATTCCCCATATCAGGGCAAGATACTAGCTGGATAGCGCTATTAAACACTTTAATATTTCTGATATTCATGCTACTCATTTTCACAGGTTTAAATCAGAGAATGCAAATGATGTTATGGATTAGGAACATCAAAATACGCCTAGTAAGAATAGAGAGACTTGCCAAAGACGCTAGGAAGAAAGTATTGGACTTGTTGAAGAAAGGGGGGATTAAGGGGGATCCTGAAAAATTCCTCAATACATACCTTCAATTCTTCATAATAGATCCCGTTAAAGACGAGCCTACAAACCTTATGAGGAGGCTTGAACACCTGCTCAACATTAGGCAGAGAAGGTTTAAGCTTGGTTTAAAACAGGTTCTTCCAAATTTAGGTGAATTTACTAGAGCAAATCTTGAAGTAATGATTGAGGCTGCTAGAGCCCTGGATACAATATATCGTCTCGTAAGACACTACCTAGTGCTTGGAGAGAAAACAAACAACTGGGTTCTCATAATGCAGCTTGAGCTTGAAATGCCTCAAATAGTTAAATTAGCAGAAACATACCATAAAGCGCTGGATGCATTTAAAGATGGCAAACCGATAGGCGATGGTATAGGCCCATTGGTTGCTGCAACACTAATGAATTCTGGAAGCAGTGCTGTAAAGAGGGGAGTTGTCGAAGATACTATTGTGGGTGTTGTTGAAAGGAAAAATAGAAAACTTTACGTGATTAAAGCTAAGGGACCAGGAGGAACAGTAGGTAAACCAGGTGAAGCAGTTAAGAAAATTGTTGAAGAGCTTAAGGGCAAGGTTTCAAGGATAATAATGATAGATGCGGCGTTGAAACTAGAGGGTGAAAAAACAGGTGAAGTTATTGAGGGAGTTGGTGCTGCTATAGGCGATCCAGGTCCCGAAAAGTTTAAGATAGAAAGCGTAGCTATGGAGCATAATATTCCATTAGACTCAATAATCATTAAAGAATCCCTTGAGGAAGCATTAACACCTATGAGAAAGGAGATTAGTGATGCTGTAGAGAAGGTAATAGAGAAAATAGATAAGGCTTTAGAGGAAAGAACAAAGGAAGGAGACGTAGTGATCGTCGTAGGTGTTGGAAACACTATAGGAATAGCTCAGTAAAAAGGTGATCCGTCTATGCAATTCTCAGAGTTCTACACGCTCCTTCTCCTCATGCTTCTCCTATTCCTAATAACGTCTCTTATAAGAACAATAATTGAAAGGAGGAAAGCAAAGAAGGAACAGTACAAAACAAGAACACTAATAAAATGCAGTAAGTGCGGGTATACTGAAGAAAGAGATTTCCAAGTAGGAGACTATGTACTAAAACCTGAAAAAGAATGTCCAAAATGTAAAACAATAATACGAATCCACAGAATATACGATGTTAAAGTCCCAAAGAAATAACCCCCTCCCTAAACCTTAAATACACAGAAAACAGAACACTAAAATGCGGCCCGCCGGCCATAGGAGGCAGGCAACGCCCGGACTCGTATCGAACCCGGAAGCTAAGCTGTCTCCGCGGCTACCCCCGTGAGGTCCGAAAGGCCTCGCAGGGGCGCCGTGCCGGCAGGGCCGCATAATTCCATTATTGTTTTTAATTCTTTATTTCCTAGGCCGATGGCAGATTACTATGAATCCTTATAGAGTAATGAACATCATTTTACATTGCTTTATTTTAGTAGCTTTTCAATGTTTTCTAATGCTTTATCCGAAGGTTTAGAGCATGGATAAATACTCATGTAATTCTGAGGCTTCAATAGTTCAACTACACTCCTTGTTACTGTAGTATATGCTATTTTATTTCCTAGTGTTTCCTCTAGTATTTTTAATGCTTCCAAGTATTTTCGCCCGTCGTATATTAGTGCTTTTCCCGGCGCTACCACCAATACCTTATCAGCATTTTCCACTGAGAGAGGTGTTGGGGTTGCTGCATTGTTAAATGACTCAACAATTACTACTTCATATTTCCTAGTGAGCCTCTCTAACTGTATGTCCGCGCATGTAATCGGTTCTGGACTATTGGTTAGCTTAACCATTTGCTCGTATGTTACAGGTTTTGGTTGAGGTTTTAGTTTCCTAGCTAACTTAACGAGTTTAGGTTGTAGTGTTGAAACAGCTTTTCTTACATGCTCCACGTTTACATAATGTTTTGTTATGGTTCTGCTTGTTTTAAAACATGAAACCCTCATAATACATGCCTGGCTTAAGAAGCTCTCTAACATTGAAAAATAAGATCTTATGTTGGAAGACAAAATGCTAAAATCCATGGGAACTGTTAGTATGTCTACGGGGTTTATTTCTTCAATAGCAACTTCGCCTCCCATGTCTTTCCAGTAAAGATACGCATCATGACCTACAAGAACCTCTAATTCAGTACTTTTCTCAACTGTTTCAAGCTGAAACCACGCATTATGGGCTGCAATAGGTTTGTACGCGATAGCCCTATAGCCTACACCTCTAAAGTATTTGAGAAGAGACCTACCAACAAAAGTCTTACCTGAATCATATGGAAGCAATCCAGTAACCAAAATTACAACCAACCCCCTACAAACACCCCCGCAGCACTCCTATAATACACCACTTAGAGGTTAACCTAAAATCTTATTTACACCCAGAAAAATTTCTTCTTCACAGAAAAGCCGCCGTAGCTCAGCTCGGTTAGAGCGCCGGACTCATAGGGTGTCTCATTCCGGGGAAATCCGGAGGTCCCGGGTTCGAAGCCCGGCGGCGGCACCAAAGCCCCCACCTAACCCCCTCTTTTACTCAACATAATAAAATTTAAAACCCTAACATGCTAAATTAAGACAATGAGCCGCCGTAGCTCAGCAGGTAGAGCGCCAGCCTTGTAAGCTGGTGGTCGCGGGTTCAAATCCCGCCGGCGGCTCCAACTACGGTATCTTTCAAACTCGTTACAATCACTAAGGTTTAGCTTCATACGCTAGTTAAGTTCAAAATGTTTGGTTCACTCCGGGCAGTACCGAGCTGCTTGTACAGTTTATTATTGGAAATGTTGGATTAGCGAAATATTATGTTTTTTATTTCTATGAATTTCCCTATCTTGTATTGTGCATGTGGGACATTATTGCCTACAATTACTGTGTATAGACCAAGAGCTATTCCAGCATCATAGTCCCATGGCATGTCTCCTACAAAAATAGTATTTTTAGGATTTAATTTTAGCTTCTTAACAGCATATTTTAACTGTTCCAGCCTATTCACACTAATGTCTCTAGTCACTATAAGATCGAAGAATCCTCTTACACATAATTTTCGAAGAATCTTATCTGTAGACGTATATGCTTGCAACGTTACCAATGCTATCTTCATTTTCCTTTCTTTAATCTCTTTAAGTAAGGAATAAAGATTTTCATCGTAAACCACGTGCTTAACAGCCTTTATCTCTTCAAGCTCTATATAAGTGTAAGCTAATTTTTCAAGGAATTTCCTTCCACGCGCTACTATGGGTATTGTTGTAGCTAATGGTTTTAAACGATGATTTGTTCTTAGTATTTTCCTTACCTTGGAACGGATTTTATCCCAGTTAATAGGTAGACTTACTAATGTTCCATCAAGGTCTGTTATTAGGCCCTGGAAATTCAAGGTGTATATCCTTTTACCTACTATTAATATTATTTAAGTTGATGAGAGTAATTTTCTTTTTAACTTCTCCAGCATATCTTTAACCATGTTTTCTAAATTCCATTTAGGTTTCCAACCCCATTCCTTTCGCGCAACACTATCGTCTATCGTTTTAGGCCAAGAATCCGCTATTTTCTGTCTAAAATCAGGCTTATACTCTACCTCAAAGTTAGGAATGTGCTTTTTAATTTCAGAAGCTAACTCGCCTGCTGAAAAGCTTATTCCTGAAACATTATATCCTACTCTATACGTTAGTTTTGAAGGATTCGCATTCATTAGCATTATAGCTGCATCAATAGCATCAGGCATATACATCATGGGTAAAACAGTATCTTCTCTTACGAAACATATGTATTTTTCACGCTTTATAGCAGCATAGAACATTTCAACAGCATAGTCCGTGGTTCCTCCTCCGGGAAGGGTTTCGCTACTAATAATTCCAGGATATCTAACACCTCGCACATCTAACCCATACTTATCAACATAGTATTTACATAGTAGTTCTCCAGCAACCTTAGTTACACCATACATTGTTGTAGGACAAAGTATAGTGTCTTGTGGGGTATTGTACTTTGGAGTTTTCGGGCCGAAAACAGCTATGGAACTCGGCCAGAAAACCCTAAGGTCATATTTTCTAGCTACTTCAAGTACGTTGTATAAACCGTCAACATTAATTTTCCACGCTAGTTGAGGGTTTTTCTCACCTACCGCTGAAAGAATAGCGGCTAAGTGATATATCGTATCAACATCATATTTCTTAACAACATCCTCTACTGTTTTCCTATCACAAACATCAACATAAACGCATGGTCCTTCCAACAATATACCTGCAGGTTTCCTCTTATGGTATCCTGCTATAACGTTTAAATCTCCATATATTTTACGTAGAGCAGGTGTTAATTCTGAACCTATTTGGCCTGTTGCTCCTATTACAAGAATTCTACTGCTTCTTCCACGCAATTCACTTCACCTTAAAAGAGAAGTTAAAAAAGAAAAATGTTTAGTTTAAATTATTCCTAATTTCTTTCCAGCTTTCTCGTATGCGTTCAGAGCCTTATCTAAATCTTCTCTAGTATGATCTGCATTAACCTGGTTTCTAATTCTCTCCGTTCCTCTGGGAACCATAGGATAAACTATAGGTAATACAAATATTCCTTCATCAAAAAGCATTCGAGCTAATTCTTTAACTTTTTTAGTGTCTCCAACTATTACTGGTATAATGGGTGTTTGGCTTCTTCCAGTGTTAAACCCCATAGAGTCTAATTCCTTTTTGAAGTAATTTCTATTATCCCATAGTCTTCTAACTCTTTCAGGCTCGCTCATAACGATTTCAAGGGCTTTTATATTTGCTGCTGTTACCGATGGCGGATAAGCTGCGCTTAAGAGCCATGTTCTTGCAGTATTACGTACATAGTCTATTACTTCCTTATCCCCAGCAAGCATTCCTCCAAAAGACCCTAAAGCCTTTGAGAAAGTTCCCATTTGAAAGTCTATTTTCTTCTCCAAGCCGAAATGTACTCCTATTCCACGTCCTTCTCCTAGAACACCCTCTCCGTGGGCATCATCAACATATGTCATTGCTCCAAACTCGTCAGCTAGTTTCTGTATTTTATCCACAGGTGCTATATCGCCATCCATCGAGAAAACTCCGTCAGTAACTATTAATATGTTCTTATATTTTCCATGAACCTTCCTCAACTTATCTTCAAGATCCCCTACATCACAATGCTTATAAATTATTTTATCTGCTCTTGAAAGTCTTACACCATCTATTATACTTCCATGGTTAAGTTCTTCAGATAATACTACATCTCCTTTCCCAACTATTTTAGGTATAGTTCCTGCATTAACTGCATACCCTGTTTGGAAAGCTAATCCAGCCTCGGTCTTCTTAAACTCAGCAATTTTCCTATGTAATTCTTCCTGCAAATCAGTATAGCCAGCAATAGACCAGTCTGATCCAGCACCCCAACCATACTTCTCTACTGCCTCCATAGCTGCCTTTTTAATTCTAGGATCGTTCGCCAAGTTCAAGTAATTGTTTGATGCAAGTACTATCATTTCTCTGCCTTCAACAATAGCTCTGGGCCCTGTAGGACCCATAAGTCTTAGAAGCTCCCAAGTTTCTCCTCTTTCCATCATTTCAAGATATTTTTTCTTAAAATATTCTCTTACTCTAAGGCTACCCATTTCTATCTCCTTCATATTCTTAGAAAATATTTTACCATGATATTTTAAGAAAACGCATATTAATAATACTTTTCATAGTTTTATTGGAAAAATGTTCGCATGTATTAATAAAATAAAAAATATTTTACATTCAAAAACTACATGAGGTATATGCTAATGGAAAAATTTTTAGATAAACGCTACGTAAACGTATTGAGGGAATTATATAAAAACTCGAAAACTCCCTATAATGAACTCAGTAAGAGAGTAGGAGTATCTACTACTACTTGTTATCGTTTAGTTAAAGAGCTTGAGAAGCTTGGAATTATAAAGGCATACACCATAGAAATAGATGCTAAAAAACTAGGTTTTCCCATAAAGACCTTAATAGAGGTTAAAACAAGAACTGGTGTAACTACGGAACTTGTTAGAGTACTGGGAACTTATCCTAATGTTTCTAGAATTTATGGAATTACCGGTGATAGGGACGCTATTATTGAAGCATATTTCAGGAGTATAGAGGAACTTGATCTATTTTTAAAGAGAATTAGAGAGATATGCTTGGATATTAAAGATACGGAAACACATATAGTCTTAAACGAGCATAGGAATCCCAAAGGATGGTTCTAGAGAAACACTAACTAGCTAAACTATTAAAAATACAAGAAAATCTATAGTACCAAATTACTCAGAAATTCTCATAGAATAAAGTATGGCATATTCTAGGTGGAAAAAAATTAACTTTACTCAATAATATGTAAAACATTTTTCCAATAAGATTAGAGAAAATGTTATTAATTATTATGATTTAAAAAGATACAGCAATAAGAAATTTCTAAAGGAGGAAAGTTAATGGCAGAAAAAAGCATTCTTGAAAAACTAAGGCCTTATATTAAACTACATATAGCTATTATCATAATCATAGTAATTAGCGAAATCATTGGTGTTCTAAAATTTAAAGTGTGGATAGCTATGATCACATTATTTCCAATGTTGTACGCTGTAGTGTTGGGATTAATAATATCTCCGAAGATCTTGGGGAAAGTTGTAGAGCCTCTTAGAAAACTTGTTTCGGAGGAGGAAGTCAAAATAGCCTCACCGTTTATAATAGGGTCCTTAGGCCCCTTAGCAGCTAAATATGGGGTTTTAGTTGGACCGCACGTGCCTATGATGATTAAATATGGAATACCATTAATAGCTCAAAACTTCACCGCTACAATAGGCACTGTTCTCATAGGGTTACCTGTAGGCCTACTTTTAGGGTTAAGGAGGGAAGCCGTAGGTGCCTCCTTTGACATATGTAGAGAACCTGCTTTAGCCGTTGTTAGCGAAAGATACGGGTTAGATTCTCCTGAAGGTTTAGGTACACTAGGTGTATACATTTGCGGAACAGTCTACGGAACAATATGGTGGGCTTTCGTTGGCTCTACCTTAGGCTCAGTGCTAGGCAGGGTATTCCACCCATTAGCCCTAGCTATGGCATGTGGGCCGGGAAGCGCAAGCATGATGACTGCTTGCTCAGCAGCAATGAGCCTTGTGTTTCCAGAAATCAAGGATGCTATTTTAGCCTTTGCCGTTGCAAGCAACCTTATCTCGGGTGTTATAGCGGTATACTACGATTCCCTGGTAACATTGCCTCTAGCTGATAAGCTCTATTACGTTCTAAAACCTGTTCTTGCCAGGTCAAAGGAAGGTAAAGGGGTGAAATGATGGGTAGCGGTCAAAAGAATCCCTACATTTTCTTAGCCATAGCAGCGTTAATCGCAGCTTTCCTATCTTTTATAGGGAATAGTATTGCATGGCACATATCAGTTATAGATGCTTTTCCAGGAATGATGATACTTTACGCCATATGTTTAGCGGGAATAGGGATAAAATGGGTTCTAGATAAGATAGGTGTACTGAAAAAGTTACCTACATTCGCCTGGATAATGCTCGTAGGACTAATTATAACACTACCAGGTTTTCCAGGCTCGGAAATCATAGTGGCCTATACTAAGAAGGTTGCCTTCTTAGCAGTATGTACACCGATACTTGCATACGCTGGGGTAGCTGTTTCTAAGGAGCTTCCAAGGCTGAAAAAAGCAGGTTGGAGGATAGCTATACTATCGCTCTTTGTATGGTTAGGAGCATTTCTCGGCGCAGCAGTATTGGCGCAAATACTCATAGTATTACTGGGGCTCTAGATAGCTCGTTAAGTTCATTTAAACATTTTTCTTAAATATTTTAAATATTTCTCCTTGGTCATTTTAGGTTTAAATGAAGCTACTATTTGCTTAGCAGTACTGGCGTTATTAGCTAATAGGTCAATAATTGTTGAGGCAACTATTTTCGTCGAGATGATGTACGCCATTTCGGGGTCTTTGATGTCAAAGTTTTTAGCGTGAGCGTCTCCATCAAAACCTCCAATAAGCGGATGAATAGAAGGAATAATATGCGAGACATCGCCCATATCTGTTGACCAAGCTTGATGACCTCCTTCAACGATTCCCTCCTTACCTAAGAGCATAATAGCATTACTCTTAAATACTTCGGAAAGATTTTCATTCTGTATTAGCGGTAAGTATCCTGGAATATTCCTTATTTCAACGCTACCTCCTACAGCTAAGGCTCCAGATTTTAACGCTCTATCTACTTTCAAACTTGCATCTTCTATAGACTCATATGTTTTCCCACGAACATACATTTCCATTCTAACATCTGAAGGCACTACATTTACAGCGTCTCCACCCTTAGTTATAATTCCATGTACGCGAACATAGTCTTCGTCCCTAAAAGTCTCTCTTTGAGCATGTATTGCAAGTATAGCTAACGCGGCAGCATTAAGAGCATTTACTCCTTCATGAGGAGCTGCTGCTGCATGTGCTGCTTTACCTATGAAGCGAGCATACTTGCTTATAAAACCATTGGATGTAAAGTTTATCCAAACCTTCTTTCTAGGCATTCTGGGCCAGGCATGAACCATCATTGCTAAGTCTATGTCGTCGAAAACGCCTAAACGTATGAGTTCTTGTTTACCGCCTAGGAATTCTATTTTGCCTTCTTCCCTAAGTTTTAGTCTATACTCTATTTCAACATATTCTTCTGCTGGAACAGCTATTAGAACCACATTACCTGATAGTTCATTAATTACGCCTGACTCTAGTAAGCTTCTACCGACAGCTAACATTATAGCTACTTGAACATTATGTCCGCATGCATGAGCAGCTCCAGTCTCTCTATTTGCTAGAGGATGTTCTGGGCAGGGAACAGCATCTAGTTCTCCTAGGACTGCAACTACGGGTTTTTCAGTAGTCTCCTTAAGTTTAGCTTTTACACCTGTTAAAGCAAGCCCGTTCTCATAATCTAGCCCTAGTTTTTCAATCTCTCTCTTAACTATATTTGATGTCCTTAATTCCTTAAACCCCAATTCGGGGGTTCTACGTATTTCTTCGCCTATTTTTATTATTTCCTCTGAAATTTCATCTATGGCTTTGAAAACTCTCTCTTTAAGATGTTTTATACTTATAGCTAACACCTGAACATAATTTTCACGATTATATTTTTAAAATATATTAATAAAATTTTTTACAATTTTATTGAAAAATAATTTCATGTATGTAGTTGAAATATAGAATATTTATCATACAGAAAAACCATTGAAATATGGTTTGTGGAAAATTTAAGCTTAGCAACAGCTTCTCGTTGTGGAGAAGCTGTTAAATACTCTAAATCATGAACGCTTTCTATTAGTAGCCGTGAGTAAAAACTTTAAAACCCATGGTTCTAAATCAAACTTTGGTGGGGGCCGTAGTTTAGCCTGGGAGAATGCGCGGCTTGGGCCCGCGTGGTCCGGGGTTCAAATCCCCGCGGCCCCACCATTTTCATGTATTCTCTACGAATCTTGACTCTACACTAGATATGGAATTTATTTATTCACTTCCCTACTTTAAAAGTAGATAGGCTAAGCTTAATATCCCTATGGTTATGAAAATTAATCCTATTGTTCTTGTTAGTTTTCTCAATCTTACTTTAACATATTTAGAAAGCACAAGCACCGTTAACATGTTCAATGCGAAGTACCCTAGGGCACTGCCAATAAACACGTTTAATATCGATGAAAAACTTAAGGCCATAGCTAGGATAGATAGCTGAGTTTTGTCTCCTAGTTCCGAAGTGAAAACAAGTATGAATGCTGAAACAGCGCTTTCGTATATTATTTGCCTGGTTTCTCTAGGTTTAAATTTTAAGTAGAATAGTCCAAACAATATGAAAAGTATGGAAGACACTATGAGCAATATTTGCTGTTCAATTATAAGCCTTAATATGTACGCGCACAAAACGACTACAATATTAGCTA